>Ga0209824_10001515_pt1 | contig 12910 bp, 19 predicted proteins | sample VDWuncwatermetaG_FD_184124 | JGI IMG/M metagenome (GOLD analysis project Ga0209824, IMG submission 184124) | Wastewater microbial communities from Netherlands to study Microbial Dark Matter (Phase II) - VDW unchlorinated drinking water (SPAdes)... ... | reverse complement strand
CTTTAACATAGGACGCATTTACCCTAAAGGGAAGTCGAAGGGTAATCCTTCGATGCGCCGCCGCTATTCTTGACATCAACGGCGCCTTCAGGATAAATAAAACCAACCCATATGAAAACATCTTTTGTTGGTTTTATTTAATTTACTGAATTCTCAATTCAATAAATAAATCCCGTTAGAGAACTTCGTCCTTTTACCCCGTTAGAAAATTATTTTCTTAACGGGGCGAGCGGTTTACGCTGACGGTGGTATTAAACCACCATCGGCTCGAAAATCGGTACACCACTGATTAAAATAGGTAGTTTTCTTTAACGGGATAAATCTTTTCTGCTAACTTCCTGCCTGTATTTGTAAGAAAAACCTTATCAATTATTGCCTTTAATTTTTCCTTATCCTTGATATCTACTTCGTCTTTTAGATTAACCAGCCAATCGGCATCGTATAAAACCCTAAAATTAAGTGTATCGATTTTCCCCGGGGTATGATGATGCGCAATTATAGCGCATATCTCTTCAATATCCTCTTTTTTAATCCCGAATTTAGAAAGAATTTTTCTAGCCACTCCCGGACCTTCTTTTTCCTGATGATAGCCTACAGAAGAACCATATTTTTCTTCAGCTATTTTTATCCCCACATCATGCAGAATAGCAGCAGGAACCACAATATGCCAGTCTGCCTTTTCTTGTTTTAATAATTCTTCAGCAAAATCCAAAACTTTTTTGGCATGGTCAATCCTTTTTGTATCGTCTCCAAAATATTCCTCTAATTCTTTAATAAGCTTTTGCTTTGTAGTTATAGCTTTATTCTGAATATATTTACTATAAGTTTGGTCTCCGACGCATTCTTTGGCGTATTTGCACCAATCTAAGCAACTGGCTCCTTCTTGAATATGTAAAATGGTGTTTTTACATTTTGGGCAGGCCACCTGAATTTCATCTGTCCATATTTCAATTTCCTCGCCGCAGGTAGGACATTTGATATTTTCCGGCTGGGGCTGTTTAAATTTTCCTGAACCGGGACAGAAATCTAAAACCATCGCAATTTCCTTCCTTAAGAGATCCTTGAAAAATGCTTTTTTGAACGCAGATTATCGCAGATTGCACGCAGATAGTCGCATATATTTTTTTAATATAAATCTGCGTAAATCTGTGTTTGATTTGCGTGAATCTGCGTTAAAATATAATTATTTAATACTATCCCTTTTGACTAATACCTCTAAAATCTATTATCTTTGTGCCGGGGCATCCTGTGGATGTATTCGTATGGTTAATAACAGTATCGCCCAATGGGTTTTCTATCCTGCATTCTTTTAAATAATCAACTGCTTGCTTAAAATATTCCTTCTGATTATGTCCTTTAAGATGAATAAGATGCGCCTTGATTACATTTTTACCTTGTTTTACAATATTTGCCATAACCCTTCTTTCATCATAAGGCCCTGCCTCTCTTTGCTCAATAGTAATTGCTCCCTGCGGGCAATAACCAATACAAGCGCCTAACCCATCGCAGTATAAATCGCTTACTAATCTTACCTTGCCATCAATAACCTGCAATGCCCCTTCAGGACAGTTTGGTATACATAAACCGCAACCGTTACATTTTTCTTTGTCTATTTTTATAATTTTTCTTTGCATTTAAACTGCCACTACCTTTTTAACTTCAGGTACTGCTTTTCTAATCGCCTGCTCTACTCCTTGAGTCATAGTTACCTGTGACATCGGACAGCCGCCACATGCACCAGTGAGACGAACTTTAACTATGCCATTTTCCACACTGACTACCTGTATGTCTCCTCCATCAGCCTGTAAAGCAGGCCGGATATTCTCTAACGCTTTTTCTACTTTTTCTTTCATTTTGATACCTCCAATTTTAATGAGCAGATAATTTACGGAACCATGAAATGGCGACGTAAATTATAGCGCCCAACATTCTAATTATCTATGAGCGTCTGCGAATTAAATCCTTGACATTTTTTGCGCTTAGGGGTTGCTTACGGTATCAAACCTTATTACAAAAAATGTCAAGGCTCAAATTCAGCCAGTGAACTTACGTTCACTATCGTTCCGCAAGTTCGGGCTTCATTTGACCTCTAATCTTCTCACTAAATTAGCTACATTCTGGCCTAATTTTTTACAGCCTTTAATTGCCCTTTCATCCGGTTCATTTATGGCTACCGGTCCATAATGGTCGCCCCTTGCCTCACCCTGAACAATCATCCCGTGAATCAATAATGCCTCTAGAATGCTTAAAATGACTGTTTCATTTCCACCGCCGATATTTGCTGAAGAACTGAATGCTGCTCCTACTTTCCCGCTAAGTTTCCCGTGGAATTTAACGCTTTCATCAATGAGTTTCTTAATCGGCCAGGCCATTATGCCATAATAGGTAGGAGAACCAATGACAATCCCATCAAAATTTAAGAGTTCATCCACCTTCATATCTTCTATCCGTTTCTTAGTAACCTCGACTCCTTCCTCCTTTATTGCCTCCTCTATAGCATCTGCCATCTTTTCAGTATGTCCAGTTTTGGAATAATAAGCTACTAAAATTTTAGCCATTAGCACACCTCCTTATGATTTTAGGCTCTCTTAAGTTATTTTTTGTATCTAAATTTATCAATATTATCCGTTCCGGTTAAAGGCGACATCAACCTCAATTTTTCTACAATAGGAGGCAATTCTTTTAAAAACAAATCCAGCTCCTCAGCCGTGTTTTCTATTCCTAGGGTAAATACCACTGACCCTTGGGCCCAAACAGGGTCTATTCCAATGGCATCCAGAACATGCGAAACCTTCAATGCCTCAGAAGAACAGGTTGAACCGCTGGTTCCAGCAATACCCCTAAGATTAAGATGCAATAATATGGATTCACCTTCAATAAATTTAATACAGAAACTGGCATGATTAGGAAGCCGATTTTTATCCTCTCCAGTTAAAAAACAATCGGGAATAGATTCTAAAACGCCTTTTATTAACCTGTCTCTTAGAAATGAGAGATGCTTTTGACGTTCAGATAACTTATCTTTAGCAATTCTAGCAGCTATACCCATCCCTACAATTCCAGCCACGTTGTGTGTTCCTGCGCGTAAGCCATTCTCCTGAACTCCGCCTTCTATTAAAGGTAATATTCTTACGCCTTTTTTTACATATAAAGCTCCTGTGCCCTGCGGGGCATAAAAAATATTTCCTGCCATGCTTAAAAGGCTGACATTTAATTCTTTAACATCTAAATCTTGCAAACCCACAGCAGCCACTGCGTCAGTATGAAATGCTGCTTCTTTTTCCTGCGCTATTCTTCCTATTTCTCCAACAGGTTCTAATGTTCCGATTTCGTTGGAGGCAGAAGTTACAGTAATTAAAATAGTATCCTTTCTAATAAGAGAGAAGGCTTCTTGAGGGCTAACATTGCCTTTCTCATCAACTTTGAGCCAGGAGATTTCATAACCTTGTTTTTCTAAATTTTTTAAAGGATGGAGGATTGAGTGGTGTTCAAGGGGGCTTGAGATAATATGTTTTCCTTTCTTGGCATAAGCGCCTGCTATGCCCTTGATAGCAAGATTATTGGATTCGCTGCCGCAACTGGTAAAAATAATTTCTTCAGGATTAGCGCCAATAAGCTCTGCTACATTTTGTCTGGCATCTTCAATGGCTTCTCTCGGTTTATCTCCCAGGACATGCCGGCTTAAAGGATTGCCTAAATCTTCGGATAAATAAGGCAGCATTGCTTCTTTTGCCTCTGGTAGAATTGACGAACAGGCTAAATGGTCAAAATTTATCTGTTTCATCTTTATCTTTACTTAGTTTTCTTACGTTGGTAATCTTCTAAAGCAGCCTTTAAGGCATCTTCAGCTAAAACCGAACAGTGGAGTTTTATCTTAGGCAGTCCTCCCAAGGCTTCAGCTACTGCCTTATTGGTTACGTCTTTTAACTCTGATAAAGGCTTGCCTTTAATCATTTCGGTAATCATACTGCTTGTGGCTATGGCTGCGCAGCAGCCAAAGGTCTTAAACTTCGCATCCTCAATTATTTCATCCTTTACCTTAATAAATAACTGCATCAGGTCTCCGCACTTGGCATTTCCCACTTCGCCTATTCCATCTGCATCTTTAATCTCTCCTAAGTTACGGGGATTAGTAAAGTGTTCAATAACTTTCTGGCTATATTGGTTAAATTGATGTCCTGCGCTCATAAATCACTGCTCCTCTTTTTCTACATAAGCCACAAATATACCCTCTGGATTTTTATTGATGGATAAAAGTTTATTATTGGTTTCCCTGCACCAGGCAGGTAAATCCTCTAAAACTCCCTCGTCATCTGCTAAGAGCTCTACTACTTGATTTAATGCTACTTTTTCTATCTCTATTTTTAGCTTTACCACCGGCATAGGGCAAAATAACCCAACTGCATCCACAGTGGATACTATCTTAAAATTTTTGCCATTGATTTCTACCTCTTTCATAGATCAACCCTTCGACTACCTCGGGCTTCAGCCCGAGGTTTGTTCAGGGTGATACTCAAGCGGCGCTTTTAAACCCTGCCCTGAAGGGCAGGGTTTCACTTCGACGTTGCTTTAGTGTCCTTTGACGAAGTGTCCTGAGCCTGTCGAAGGAGAACACCATCAAATGTATCAAATGAATAAGATCTGGTCGCCTGCTGTCTCAGTTAAAAATGTAGTTATGCCCATGCTCTTATCTACTTCTTTAATAAGTTCGTCGCGAGTAATATTCAATAAACCCATAGAACTGGTACAGGCATAAATCTTTACTCCCATAGCCTTTGCCTGAGTAATTAGTTCGTATAATTTCTGGATATGGCCTCTTTCAACATTCTTTTCTAAGATATCTTTGTGCCGATGGGCTTCAGTATCAAGTTTAAAAAGCGTTTGATTGTCTTTCTTAAGATACTCCAATGCCCAGTAACTAAAAAATAATCTCACCTCTCTATCCAAGGCTAATGCAGCTAAGGCAAGAGATAATCCATGATAGAGACGGTCATAAGAGCCGCTGTGAAATATTATGCCTAATCCTTTGTTTTGAGTCATTTCTTTCTAATCTTGTCTGCCCAATCTAACAAAGACACTCCTGCTTTTCTGGAAGCAGCAAATTTATCTCCTAACTCTTTTAATTCTTTTGAGCTTAGCCTTTCTGAGAGTATTGCTAAACCGTCGCAATTAGAAACATGCACTAAGAGTGCTCTGGCAGCGTCTGCGGCGGCTTTAGCTTCCTCATCAGTCAGGAGATCTTTTTTTAACAATCCTGCGCAGGCTTTGGCAGTATCAATTACGCCATTGTGCTCAGAGACCAATTGGTCAACATATTCTCCCAAAAAAACCCGTAGCGTTGGATAAAGCGCTTCTTCTTCGTATCTAAAATGCGGCCCGACCAAAATATTTATATTTCCTAATATTTTTCTGGCGCGGATAATATTCTTATTTTTCAATGCCTCAATAATCTCTAATATCCCGTCCCTTACCTTTCTGTGATCTTCCCTGAATTCTGCTATAGGATCTAAAGCAGCTTTTACCATAGCCCACCCCCTTATAATGCCCAAGACTCATTTATTATTTTCGGCATTCTTTAAACCTCTTATCTAAATCTATTCTATCTTCTTCATTAAATCTCTTAGCCAAAGGAAGCAAATCATTGCACTGGCTTAAAAGCCCAGATAACCCTGGAAGCATACCTAAAAGAGAATTTAATTTATCTTTACTGGCTTTACTGTCTTCTAAAAAGTTTCTGGATTTGCTGACGAATTCCCACATTGTTTCCTGGCCATTCTGTAAATTTGTAGTTATTTCACTAACCAATCGGCGTAGGCGAGGGTAAAGATATGTTTCTTCAAAATTAAAATGGCCCTCTATTATGTCATTAATCTCGCATAAGATTTCTTTGGCTTTTTTACGATTAGATACCTGTATTGCTTTCCTGAAAGAAACAAAGAGAGCATTTAATTTAGAGTGGTCTTTTTGAAAATCATCGATAAAGGTATCCACCCCCAGCCTTAATTTAGTATTTTCGCTCATTTTCTAACCTCGCTTTTTTATATTTACAATCCAATCCTGCGGTCCCTTTTGCTCATATTCCCACTCATACTTGTCTTTATACTCTACTTCAAATTGATACCACAAAGGTTTTGGGTCATGGTCATTTATAATTCTCAGGGTTTCATTTGTCTTTAACTCATCCCAGACTTGAAATATCTTTTTATGCCGCTCAAATGGCGGCATTGGCCGAAGGTCTAAAATTTGCACATCTTCTGTCAACTGAATCACCCCCTTTTTAAATTAATGCGCTCGTAATGTTTTTACAAATTTTCTAAGCTTTCCTTGAACTCTTATCGCGTATATCAAAGGCCCGGATTTTGTCTTCATTGCTCCCTGCGGACAGACCTCCAGGCAACAGAAACAATCTACGCATCTTTGATAATCAATCTTTGCTTTCCTGTTTTGAAGCTCAATTGCTGAGAGCGGGCAATTTTCAATACATATCCTGCAGCCATTGCATTTGGGTTTATGAACCTTTGGCCTAAACTCGGCTAACCTGTTTAAAAATTTTAAAGTAGGTTTGGGGAACCGGCTAAATAAATATGCAGGAGGCAATTTAAAATCCGTGGTCTTAAAATCTTGGAGATTATCTCCCATCACCTCAATCTCTTCTAAGTCTGTCTTGCCTAATCCTTGGAGGCTGCCTTCTCGGTTTGTCGCTACATCGTGGGGCCTAAGCCCCATTATATGGGCAAGGATGCTATCCAAAGCAAGGGCATCTCCTGATACAGCCACTAATCCCACGTTTCTTAAGGTGCCGCTATACGCTGGCCCATTACCCTCCATTGCCACAACACCATCCACAAAAGAAATTGTGGGTTTACATTTTCTATATACATTCAAAAGCATTTTTGCAAAGTCGTCCCGATGGATAAATTCCTTGTGCAGCCCAATCCTGTACAATCTTGGCGTAAGCCCAAATACATTCTTTATCGCTCCAGTAAGCGTCATTAAACTATGGGTTTTAAATTTAGGCAAGGAAATAAGATAGTCAAACTCTCTCACCCAGCTGCTAAAAATAACGCCGTCCTCTTCAATAAATTTCGTCTCAGTCAATAGCCTTATTCCTTCTTTTTTAGCTATATCCTGCATTCCCGTTACATTATATACCTTCTCTAAATTTGATTCTAACCTATGCTCTCCGGGTATATCAGCTATTGCTAACTCAAGCCTGGCTTTTTTAAGAATCCTTACTAACGCTTGCACAAAATTAGGGTGCGTAGTTATGCCCTCTTCTGGTTTTGCATTTGTCAGAAGATTAGGTTTAATGAGCGCGCTTTTACCTGGTTTAAAAAAAGCCAAAGGCCCGCCTAACAAAGCTAAACATTCCATTAAAGTATCTTGAAGTTTATCTAAATCGTAAGTTAAGCAGAATTTAACTGCAACTTTGGATTTCATGCAATCCTCATTTTTCTTTCGGATTATTTTTGCTTGGCGATGAATATTCCTCGTTTAGATCTAAGAATCTTACTTTACCTTGCAATATGCATCCCTTGAAGCCTGGTTGACAAGGTTTATCTAATCTTTTACAACATTCATTGATTTCATAAGAACAGCTCCAGCTCATTTTCTTTCAGTAAACTCTAAAAGTACTTTTGCATTATTTCTTTCTTTATCTTTGGTAAACCCTCTTGACCAAAGCCGGTCAACTAAGATTCTCGCTCCATCACTTTTATCAGGTTTCTCATAAACTCTTTTTATCTTTATCATGTTCCTATATTGTTATCTGTCCAAGTCTTGGAAACCTTCTTTTATCTTCTCCCAAAGGCTCGGCTCAGTGATAAATTCAAGCGCCGCGGGATAAAAAATGAAAGTTTCGCGAAAGATATGATTGCTTATGTCTAGAATAAACTTTTCTTTTGACTTTCTCATTTCTTCAAGCACCGAATCAGGATTCCCAGAACTAAAATTTTTTAGGATTTCTATTATTTCGGATAAAATCTGCCTAAACCCTCTATGTTCATCCCTTAGATTCTGCGGATGCTCCTGCATGCCATTTTGCTCCAATATAGGAAATAATATTTCTTCTTCTTTTCTAATATGCAAATCTAACTCTACGTAATAATCTTGAACTTGTTTAAGTTTATTTTTTGTTGCTTCAGCCGTTGTCTCCTTATTTAAATTTAGCCCTCCTAAAGAAAACCTTAGCGCTTTTAGTTTCTTGATATTCTCTTTATGGTCCCCTGAAAGCATAACTAACGGATGCTCACTAGGCAAATTATATTTCTGTTCGGATAAATTTTCTTCCAATTCTTCTAAGGTAAGGTTAAATATCCGCTTAAGCGGCACCCTTATGTCATTACAGCCTTCAATGCGAAAATTATTCTTTAGAACCTTGGCCGCTATATTTACAAAATTCTTTGCGCCAATATTATTTACAAGTTTAATCAGGCCTTCCCTCGCTATTCGGAGGTTACTAGGATCAGCGCCTTCAGCCTTAAGTATCACTTGTACAAGATCAGCGCTTACTTTTAAAGTATCTAACATTGGTGTCTCCATAAAATAATTATTTAACCTCTTCTATTTTAAATAATCCCTTTACTTCTTCAAATAAAACTGCCTTTACCCGCTTTTGCCAAGCCTCTTGAAATTCTTCTTTCTGTTTCTGGGTGGCAGTTTGGGCAATACACTTCGTAAAAAGCCCGGGCAACCTTTCATCCTGAGGCAACGTTTGTGGATGATAAGTTATCTTTACTGACTTTTTTGTGTCGTCTCGGGTGAAAACAAAGGCATTTGGCTCTTCATTTTGCTCATCAAAGATTAATTTATCCTTACGCACAAATTGTTCAGAGAGACCGGCAAACCCTGTTTCTGGCGCAGCGCCCGTTATAAGGCTTATCACTTGAGACATAGGGCCATTGGCGCCATGGCCAACGCTCCCTAAAACCTTCACGCTTATTTCTCCTCTTATAGGAATCTCGTCTTTATACAAGGCCTTAAGTGCTTTCTGAGTTATCTTGTAAGCGCCAGAAACAGCAGGGCAGGAGTGGCCGGCAAGTTTTATAGCATCAGTGTAAGTAAAAACAAATTCCTCGCTCTTTTCAATTGCGCCTAAAAATTCAGCCAACGGCTCCCTTAATTTAACAGGCTCTACTTCATCGTAAAAAGATTGCTTCCATTTCATCTGGATTCCGCACATATTGACTCCTTCATTGCTGATGAGCTATAATAATCTCTTCTAAGGCCGGCCATCTATTTTTTGGCTCAATCCTAAAAATAGCTGCACTATCAGCTCCGCTTTTTCTGCCGGCAATAGCCACAACCCTATTATACTTTAACATCTTGCCTTCCATTAACATCTGCACAATGATATGCGCTACCTTTATTCCTGTGCCATATTTTGTTTTAATTTCCTTCAAATGCCTGTGCCAAGGCGAAAAATCAAATCTTGCTAAAACCTTTGCCATAATTTTTCGCGGTAAAGACCCGGGGAGATTATGGGTGTATACGGTAATATTGTGAGCCAGGAGTAGCCTACGGCTATCTTCATTAAATCTTTTCTCTTGCGTAGCCATTCCTTCGTCATGCGTTACTACGATCACTTCTAAGGTTTCTGCCTTAACGAGGTCTAAAAACTTTAATGCAGTATTTCCTGTAGTTGAAGCAAGAACAATAATGGAAATATTGTTCTTTTTAGCCACTTCGATAGCAGACCTTAATATATCCATTTTAGGAACTAGCTCCTTTTGCTTCCTGCCTTTCATTTAATATTTGTGTGCTCTCTTTAAATTTATCAAATCCTATCCTTTCTATAAACCTACCCAATCTCTCGGCAGCCTTCCCCGTCTTCTCATACACACTAATAATCCTCTCAATAATATCCGTAACTTCACTATCGCTCAAGTTATCCGCAAGCCTCATTGCGATTCTTGGCCTTCCGCCTGCTGCGCCGCCTACATATAACGAATATCCCCTGCGGGAAGCCACTATTCCTACATCTTTAACTAATGGTTCTGAACAACACCTTGAACAGCCAGCGATTGCAATAATCATTTTAAAAGGCAACTTTTTACCGCTGAATTTCTCATCAAGCTTGAGCCCCAAAGAAAAGGAATCTTGCAGATTATTATTGCAGGTGTATCCTCCGGCACAAATCTTTACCGGCCTTATACAGAAACCCGCAACGCTAGCAGTAGGAAGGCCAAGCATTTGCCTTAATCCTTCATTCCTGCCTTCTTCTTTTATCCCGCCAATTATTATTTCTCCGGTTAATTTTATTTTACTCTCAGGAAATTTCTCGCATACATCAGCGATCCGGCGTAATTCTGCAGCCGTTACCACTCCCCCTTGAAAATGCGGTGCGATAAATTTTTTATCCTCTTTTTCTAATTTATTCAGCATCATCTTCTTGGTAATGAAATTCTCCAGCATTTTAGGAAACCCACTCCTCCGAAAGGATATCTCCTTGAAGGCTCAAGACAACGGACTTAATGGGTATTTTTCTCTTTGCTTGCTGCGCAGCCTGCTGCGCCATAGCTACTAATCCGCCGCAGCAAGGCACTTGCATTATCATCACTGTAAGGGTGTTAATATTAGCATCGTCTATAAGTGATTGTAACTTTTGCACATACTCATCCTGGCCTTCATCTAACTTTGGGCAGGCGATAGCAATGCTTTTTCCTTTTAGATAATCCTTATGAAAATCTCCTGCTGTATAAGCCACGCAATCCGCAGAAAGCAGCACATCTGCCTTCTGATAATATGGCGCCATCGGAGAAACCAGATGAAGCTGTATTGGCCACTGTCTTAATTGTGATTGCCTCTTGCCTGAATCATCTCCTTTAGCTTCTTTTTCCCTAAAATCCTGCATTTTTGAACCCGGGCATCCATCCATCATTTTATTGCCTCCTTCTTCTTTTGTAGCTTTTGTTCCTTTTGATTTTCGCTTAACATCATTTCTTCTAGGCTTTTTATAAATTTTTCGCATCTTTGCGGCACCACCTCCCCAATCTTTTGGTCTGCTGCATTAAATTTGTTAAACAATTCTCCCACTTGCCTGATAGATAAATTTCTCTCCATCCAAGGATAGAGTATCTCATCTTCTTTTTTAATATGTTCGGTTAATAAGTCTTTATATCCATTAAGGTGTTCGCTGATTGCTGATTTATCATTTTTTTGCAGTGCCTCAACTATTGTCCTTACGTGACTACGCCCGGTTTCATGATCAACAAGCATAGTCTTAATAATATCTAAATTCTTATCAAAATATTGAAAGAGTATCTCTTCCTCTTTGGCATGATGAAACTTATCCGCATAAGAACGGATAAAATCCAGCCCATTGATGATTATCTGTTTTCCTTCTTCTGACTCTAAATCTAAGTTTTTAATTACTTCAGGAACCAAGGCAATCCACCTTTTTATTAAGACATGCTCATCAACCAATTTTTTTATCGGTGGCGAATATTTTAATTGTCCTGCCTTAAGCGACGGCTTTCTTTTAATCTGAGGTATTGCTACTTTCTTGCCCAGATATATAGCCTCAGCTATCTTTGCGAGCAATTTCTGCTCTTGCTCTATGGATAGGTTGTGTATCTCTACAATATCTTTAAGAAGACAAGAGCCTACATTGCAAGGAACACAGCCAATATTATATCCATTGAGAATATCGGCAATTTGAGGGAACTGGGTAATGACTTCTTTTATAGGCGTATTTAGGTATTTCTCCATCTCCTTATCCCTTTTTAAGCTTTCTTTTTGTCTTCTTTTTTTGCAAATCTGCTGGCGCAAAGCAGCAATACCCTATGGCATCAAATTTTTTGCGCACATCCTTCCATTCGTTTTTTTCCAAGGTCTCATATGTCATAGGATAGAGGATATTGTCTTCTTTATAAATATGTTCCTCTAGATTCTTAGTCAAGAATTCTATTATGGGACTGACTGCTCCCAAAAATTCCTTAAAATTATTTTTCTTTGCATTCATGGTAATTTCATTGAGGTTGCTTTTTTTGGCCTTGAATTCCACATGGTCCTCTTTGAATATCTCTGGCGGTTCCACAATCCCATGCGAAACCAAGCGCGGAAAAATCGCCTCTTCTTCCCGTTGGTGATGTTTTTCTGTCTCTAAGAAAAAGTGGGAGAGTTCTTTTAGGGTATTAACATGGCGCTTTGCTTTCTCAAAAGAGCCTGCGATTTTTAAGTTATCTAATGTCTTTTTAAGTTTTTTTAAATTTCGTTTTATTATCCTGTGCTCATCCTTTAGGATGGTAAGAGGATGCGCTGCAGGCAACTTAAGGGATTTTGCTTTTGCGCCCAGTTGTCCTTTCATTACTTCAAGATGGACATCGCAGAGCCTTTTCATTTCCTGCCGGCTTACTCCTTCCTGAATAAGCTCCTGCTCAGCAAGGGCAAGTTCCTTGGGGTCTGTGTCTTTAAAATAGGCCTCTGCCTCTTTTTTCGCCCTCTCTAAATCTTCTGGCGTTGCTTCATGGAGCTTCTTAAGCACCTGCTTTAATTCCTCTCTTTTTGCTTTTTCATTAAGGCTCGGCACGCCTGATGACGAAAGCTTTTTTATCTGAATAACCCATTCCTCTGGGCCTGCTTTTTTATATTCCCAACTAAATGTATCTTTAGACTCTGCTGTTAAAAGATATTGCAGAGGTTTAGGGTCATGGTCATTTGTTATCATAAGGGAATCCCCTGCTTTTAACTCGTTCCAAGCCTTAAATATTTTTGTATGCCTCTCTGTCATATTTAATTGCCTTAAATCTAAACACACAATCTTATTCTCCATTTTTCACCTCTTGATTTATTAAAGATTTTATGTTAATGGATTCTAATTCCGAAACTACATATTTTTCAACTTGTTCTAATTTATGCTTGAGTAAACATACCCTTACATCCGGACAAATATCTTTTTTAAATAAGCAAC
>Ga0209824_10001511_pt1 | contig 12945 bp, 12 predicted proteins | sample VDWuncwatermetaG_FD_184124 | JGI IMG/M metagenome (GOLD analysis project Ga0209824, IMG submission 184124) | Wastewater microbial communities from Netherlands to study Microbial Dark Matter (Phase II) - VDW unchlorinated drinking water (SPAdes)... ... | reverse complement strand
CCCCTGACCAGGTGTGAACAGTAGTCAGGTAGCCGCAACCTTTAGGTTGCGACTCTAACGCAGGCTAAAGTTCGCCGCGGCGAATCCGCCTCAGGCGTGACCTGCGGCTACTGTCCACTGGATCATACCCCGACCCCCCCAGTGGGTGACACCTCAAGATACGTCCTATCCCCTTTAAGGTGCCAATCAGTATCCCCTTTTTTTCAATTGCCTCTGCCATATATTCCGAGCAACTTGGAGAGTAGCGGCAAGGTGACAGGGCCACTCCCGTCAGAGGGGACAACATCGGTCCAATAAAGTGCTGATATACCCTGATGAGGGCGATAATGGCTACCTTAATCATGTGCCGGCAGGCCACCGTCTTTCTTTATCCTAGTTATTAATTTCTTGAACTCTTCTTCTACCTGTTTAAAATTAACCTCACGGACCATACGCCCGGTCCGCCCAGACATGCCCTTGGACCCGCCTGAGGCAGAGGAGGGGCGGATACCGCCTTTCTGGTGCCCGGCAAGGCCACCGCCTGGTCGTCCCGTACCAGCAAGGTATGGGGCTGGCTTGGGTAGGAGTACCATATCAATGCCTTCTCCTACAAGGCCCTTATTCAATCTGTAAGATTCCCGGAGGAGTCGCTTGATACGGTTACGCTGCACTGCCCCACCGAACTTCCTTCCAACTACTATACCTATGCGGGGGTGTCCCAGGGAATTTCTGAGGACATAGGCATTGAAAATTGTCCCCCTGAAGGCCTTTCCCTCCTTGAAGACCTTGTCAATGTCTCTCCTCTTCCTCAACCTCTCTTCCTTTGTGAAGGTTTTTTCCGGCATGTCTAGTCCTTTTTCATCATTATATGTAAATGATATAGACATGGGCAACCCTTTTTAGTAGGGGCGTATTGTCGTGCCTAAGGCATACCGCCTGAGGTGGACTTACCAGGATTCGCCGAGGCGAACAATACGCCCCTACTGCTCCCTCACCTCTGGCGAACAATCTTGACAGCCCTCCTTTTCTTGATAGAATGGCGAGGCACAGGGGTTTAGGAAAAACTGTAATAGGTAGCTTCGGGTCTCCTGACCCGAAGGATTTGGCTAATCGTTTCCGCTGGTCAGGAGACCAGCGTCTACCCTTCACAAGGGTAGCTTTGGGTCTCCCGACCCAAAGCTGTTCCTGCCCGGAAAAGTAGTAAAGGACTGGTGATGGAGAAATTTGAGCAAGACCGTCTTGATAAGTTAGAAAAACTCAGGGCCATGGGGATAGACCCCTATGGTAAGAGGTACAATGGACAAAAAAGCCTGGTATCCATCGTAGAAGATTATCATGATGAGGAAGGCAAACGTGTACGCGCCGCAGGCAGGATATCCCGCCTCAGGCCCCACGGTAAGGCCTCCTTTCTGGATATAAAGGATTGGACCGGGAAGGTCCAGCTATATATAAAACAGGACAAGGTTGGGGAAAGCAAATTTGAGGCGTTCGGACTCCTTGACTTGGGAGACATCATTGGTGTGGAGGGAATCCTGTTCAAGACAAGGACGGGCGAGATTACCATCCAGGTAGAAGATTTTACCATCCTCTCTAAGGCCCTCCTGCCTCCACCCGAAAAGTGGCACGGATTGAGGGACGTGGAACTCCGCCACAGACAGCGATACCTTGACCTCATCTCTAACCCTGAGACCATGAAGACCTCGCTGGACAGGGTAAAAATTATAAGGGGTGTCAGGAGATTCCTGGACGAAAGGGGCTACGTGGAGGTGGAGACCCCCATGATGCAGCCCATTCCGGGCGGGGCGGTGGCCAGGCCCTTCATCACCCACCATAACACGCTTGACATAGACCTTTATCTACGGATCGCCCCGGAACTCTATCTCAAGAGACTGCTGGTGGGAGGGATGGAGCGGGTCTATGAGATAAACCGCAACTTCCGCAACGAGGGTATCTCTACCCGCCACAACCCGGAATTTACCATGCTTGAGGCCTACCAGGCCTATGCAGATTACAACGATATGATGGAACTTACGGAGGGTGTGATTTCCTCCCTGACCATAGAACTCCACGGTTCGTATCAAATCCCCTACGGAGAGAAGACCGTGGATATGGCCCCTCCGTGGAGGAGGAAGACCTTTGTGGAACTACTTAAGGAATATGGGGGTGTAGATTTTTATGACCTTAACGGCCTTATAAAAAAGGCCGAGGGCCTTGGGCTGAGCACCCATGGGGATGGCAAGACTACTTCCGACAGGGACAGGATTGCTAATGACCTCTTTGAGGAATTAGTGGAGCCGCAACTCCTGGCCCCCACGTTTGTACTGGACTACCCGGCCTCCCTCTGTCCCCTGACCAAGCTGTGCGAAGGCCGGCCCGAACTGGCCCAGCGTTTTGAGTTATACATCGCCTCAATGGAACTGGCCAATTCCTACACCGAACTCAACTCCCCTCTGGAACAGCGCGATAGGTTCATGGAACAGGCCGGTACGGAGATGACTGCCGGGAAGATAGATGAGGACTTTCTGCTGGCGATGAAGTACGGGATGCCCCCGGCAGGGGGACTGGGCATTGGAATAGACAGGCTTGTAATGATACTGACTAATTGCACGTCTATCAGGGAGGTAATCCTGTTTCCCCTCCTCCGTCCAGGCACCAGGGTTACAGAGGTGGATACGACTTCTTAGCTTGTTGTGGGCATAGCGAATCTAATGGAAAAAGTCAACAATGTCCTTATTTCTGCAAAGGACGTCTTTAAAGAATACAAGGTGGGTCGCAGCACGTTAAGGGTCCTTAATGGCATTACCCTGGAGGTGGCAAAAGGGGAGAGGCTTATTGTCGTAGGTCCCTCTGGGGCAGGCAAGAGTACCCTGCTCCATATCCTGGGCCTCCTGGATACGCCCACCTCTGGAAAGGTCTTCTACAAAGGAGAGGATTTGGGCCAGCTTAGCCCTGGCAGGCAGGCGGAGACCAGGAATAGACATTTTGGTTTCGTCTTTCAGTTCTATCATCTGTTGCCAGATTTTATTGCCCTGGAGAACGTAATGCTACCGAGACTTATCAGCCCAGGTGCTGGATGGTCCACCATGAAGAAGGAAGGCAGGGAAAAGGCCATGGAACTCCTGAGGTGTGTGGGGTTAGCAGACCGTGCCCACCACCGCCCGGACCAACTCTCTGGAGGTGAGAGACAGAGGGTGGCCTTTGCCCGGGCCCTGATGAATGACCCGGACGTCCTCTTCTGTGACGAACCCACAGGGAATCTGGACTCAGAGAACGCCAGGGGTGTCTGGGAGCTTATCATAAGGCTTAACGAGACTAACCAGCAGACCTTCGTCATCATTACCCATGACGAACATTTTGCCAGTAGGAGCACCCGAACGGTTGGGATAACCGATGGTAGGATAGTAGAATAGGAACCAGGGACCGGGGAGAGGAGGGGTAGGGGTAGCCGCAGGTCATGCCTGAGGCAGATTCGCCTTTGGCGAACTTTAGCCTGCGTTATACTTTCCCCCTAATCCCTAGCCCCTAATCCCTGGCTTTGGGGATGGTAAGGGGGTAAAGCCCCCTTACATTCAAAGGATACAGAATTTAGTAGTCAGAATTCAGAATATTTTGTATATTCTTGACTCTGGATTTGGAATTCGGCAAAGGAGAGCAAATGGCTCTAAAAGTCTATATTGATGGTAAATTGTTCCCCCAGGAGGAGGCAAAGGTCTCCGTCTTTGACCACGGGCTCCTTTACGGGGATGGGGTCTTTGAGGGTATCCGTTCTTACAACGGTAAGGTCTTCAAACTTCAGGATCACATAGACCGCCTCTACGAATCCGCCAAGGCTATTGCCTTGCAAATCCCTATCGGTAGGGAAGAGATGCAAGAGGCCCTTTATAATACCCTGAAGGCAAATAACCTAAAGGATTCTTACATAAGGTTAGTGGTTACCAGGGGTGTAGGCAAACTTGGGCTGGAACACACTAAGTGCAAGACTCCTTCCATAATAATTATTACTGATTTTATAGAACTATATCCAAGCAGGCTCTATGAGGTGGGGATTGATGCCGTTACCGTCCGGACTATCCGCAACCACGTTGAGGCCTTAAACCCAAGGATAAAATGCCTCAATTACATGAACAACATCCTGGCCAAGATAGAGAGCCTGAATGCCGGGGCCATGGAGGCCATTATGCTAAATGCTGAGGGCTATGTGGCAGAGTGTACCGGGGAGAACATCTTTGTCGTTAAGCATGGAGAACTCCTCACCCCTCCAGTTAATGCCGGTATCTTGAAAGGGATTACCAGGGATACGGTCATTGAGCTGGCCAGGAAGGGCGGCATCAACGTCATGGAGGAACTCTTCACCCGATATGAACTCCATACTGCTGATGAATGCTTCTTAACCGGGACGGCCGCGGAGATAGTCCCTGTGGTAAAGATAGACGGACGTGTGGTTGGCAATGGGAAGTGCGGCAGGATGACCCAATCTCTTCTGGCCAAATACAGGGAACTCACCCGTAGCCCAGAGACTGCCGGTGTTGCCACCCCGGCTACGGTAAATACCTAACCAGACTTAGTGGATTGCCCAGGGCTACCCGTAGCCAGGGTCTTCCAGACCATAAGTCCCACCCCCAGACATATAAACACATCGGCCAGGTTAAAGGTAGGCCAGTGCCTCATACCTGCATGGAGGTCTATAAAATCCCGTACATAGTCATATACCAACCTGTCTATAAGATTCCCCACGGCCCCGGCTAATACACATCCCATGGCCAGATTGGTGGAAAGTCTCCCTTTGTCAGAGCGTTCGTAAACCCACAAGAGCAGGAACAGGGCCAGGATGGAAAACAGTATGAAGAGGTAATTGGCCCCCTGTACAACGCCAAAGACCCCCCCCTTGTTATGGCTCAAGACCAGGGAGAGAAAACAGGTAATGTCCCATCTCTGGGTAGCAGCAAGGTATTGGAAAACGGCCCACTTGAGGGATTGGTCTAGGAGTACACCTGTTAGGGCTATTGCGGAAAGACGGCCGTAGGGTCCCATGCCCTAGCCAGCCTCTGATTCTTCCTTCCTCTGACATTCCAGGCAGAGTACGGCATGGGGTAAGGCGGTGAGTCGGGTCTTGGGGATCTTTTTCCCGCACACCTCACAGACGCCGAAGATGCCCTTCTCTATATTTGCCAGGGCGGCATCTATGTTCCTCACGGCCTCTGTCTCATTCTCCATGAGGTGAATCATAATATCCCTCTCGTAATTGTCAGTACCCAGGTCTGCCATATGGAAGGGTACGTTAGAGAGGTCCCCTGCCGCATCCTGACGGTTCTTTCCCAGGGCCTCTCCCTGGAGGGAGTTTACGTTACCCACCAGTTTCTCTCTCAGAAAGAGGAGGGTCTTTTTGAAGCTTGCTAGTTCTTTTGCGTCCATTCCTTCGTTACCCCTTCTCCGCCTGAGGCGGATCAGGGCTATGACTCAGGATATGCCTATCCTTTAGGGGACTACTTCTATAAAGCAAAGACAGCCCATTAAAAAAGTATATCTTAAAGGAATTGGCCTAAAAGTCAAGAGTAAAGGTTCGTGTAAGTTTTCAGTTTAGTATGGTTGGTTTGTAGGGGCACGTTGCAACGTGCCCCTACTCTTAAACCCTTAAACGCTTGAACCCTTTTCTCCCTCCAAATAGATTTGCAATCCGGGACGGCACTCTGTTATCATCTTAACCAAACCGTTTTGAATCTAGTAGGGGCACGTTGTCCGCCTCAGGTTGAAAATCCGCCATCCCTTCGGCTTCGCTCAGGGCAAGCTTTTGGGCGGGCGGATGCCCCTACACCTAAAGGAAAGGTCCGGGTTGCGGTGAAGATTGGTATACCCTGCGAGGTCAAAAAAGGGGAGACACGGGTGGCCCTGGTTCCGTCCATGGTGGGGGAACTATCAGGATTAGACGCCCAGGTATTGGTTGAGAAGGGGGCAGGAAGTAAAGCCTGTTTCTCAGACCAACAGTATCAGGATGCGGGTGCACAGGTTGTCCCCGATGCCATCAGCCTATATCAGCAAACTGACGTCATCATCAAGGTGCAACCACCCACGTTCAATGAGACTCTAAAATCCCACGAATTGGACCTAATGCTGGAAGGCATCACCCTGATTGGGTTCCTTTCCCCCACTACAAATCGGGAATTAGTGGAGAGGCTGTTGTCTAAAAGAATCACCGCCTTCTCCATGGAGTTGATGCCCCGCATCTCCCGCGCCCAGGGGATGGATGCACTGAGCTCCATGAGCACCGTAGCCGGTTACAAGGCGGTACTGTTGGCAACCCAATATTCTGGCAAGTTTTTCCCGTTGTTAATGACGGCCGCAGGAACGATTCCCCCATCCACCGTGCTGATAATCGGCGCCGGAGTGGCCGGCCTGCAGGCCATCGCCACGGCCAAGCGGTTAGGGGCCAGGGTGGAGGCCTTTGATACACGCCCGGCAGTGAAGGAACAGGTAGAAAGCCTGGGTGCCCGCTTTGTGGAGATGGAACTCCCCAGGGAAACGGAGACCGCTGGTGGCTATGCTAAGGAGATATCACCAGAGTTCATCAAAAAAGAGAGGGAGGCCATCGGCTCAAGACTCCCCAAGACCGATGTGGTAGTCTCCACAGCCCTGGTCTTCGGCAAAAAGGCACCACTGCTCATTACAGAGGAGATGGTGAAGACTATGCATAATGGCTCGGTGATTATAGACCTTGCCGCCGAACAGGGAGGAAATTGCGAATTAACCCAACCCGGCGAGGCGGCACAAAAACACGGCGTCACAATCTGTGGCCCGATTAATCTGCCATCTTCCATGCCGGTACACGCCAGCCTGATGTATTCCAGAAACATCACTAACCTGGTGAAACACCTCTACCAGAAAAAGGACCGCCAGTTGGATTTTACGGATGAAATTACCAGGAGTTGTTGCGTCTGTAGTAATGGGGAGTTGCTGAGCGAGATTGTAAAGGGTGCGTTTTTGTGAAGCGAGACTTCTAGTGGAGGATAGCCCGGTATGACTGGACCATTACTCATCTCTCTTTATATCTTTGTCCTGGCAATCTTTGTTGGGTTTGAGGTGATTGCCAAGGTGCCGCCTCTCCTGCACACACCGCTCATGTCCGGCGCCAACGCCATCTCGGGCATCATCGTAGTTGGAGCCCTTATCAGTGCCGGTGCGGGACACAGTGGTGTCAGCACCCTGCTGGGGTTAATCGCAGTAATCCTAGCCACCATCAACGTGGTGGGAGGGTTCCTGGTAACGGACAGGATGCTGGAGATGTTCAAGAAGCGGTAGCGCCGGGTATTTCCCCTCTAGTAAGTTGAAAATCCGCCTCAGGCGGGAGGGGTCAGGGGTGTGTATTTCTGGCGTCTATTCTGGACATTAAATGGAAACAATAACAAACCTTGCATATATAGTCTCGGCCGTCCTCTTTATCCTCGGCCTGAAGGGGCTCGCTTCACCCAGGACTGCCAGGCGGGGGAACCTGTTGGCCGCGATGGGTATGCTCATCGCCGTCGTCGTAACGCTATTTGACAGGCAGATTATTGATTTCACCTACATCATCGCCGGTATCGCCATCGGTGGTTCCATCGGTGCCATCTCAGCCTGGCAGGTGCCGATGACTGCCATGCCCCAGATGGTGGCCGTCTTGAACGGTTCGGGTGGTGGCGCCTCGGCTATGGTGGCAGTGGCCGAGTTCCTCCGCATGACGAGTCAACCCAGTGTGGACGTAAGTGTTACCCTGGTGCTCAGCCTGCTTATAGGCACGATAACCTTTACGGGCAGTCTCATCGCCGCCGGCAAACTGCAGGGGGTTTTGAGAGGGGCACCGGTAGCGTTCCCCTTTCAACAAACCTTGAACCTATTCTTACTCATCATCGTATTGATTACAGCAACCCTGTTTGTGCTGTCATCGCCCTCCTTATCCAAGGTGGTTATAATTACCCTTATCGGTGCGGTATTGGGGGTGCTGACGGTAATTCCAATCGGTGGGGCAGATATGCCGGTGGTGATTGCACTCTTGAACTCTTATTCAGGACTGGCGGCGGCCATGACGGGCTTTGTGCTCTCCAACAACGTACTCATCATAAGCGGTGCCCTGGTGGGCGCATCCGGCCTCATCCTGACCAACCTCATGTGCAAGGCCATGAACCGCAACCTGGGCAACGTCCTCTTTGGCAGGGTGGGGGTAGAAGAGGGCGGGCCGGCAGGTATCACCGAACAACGGCGGGTGACCAGCCATACTGCCGAAGATGCGGCCACGCTTCTGGGGATGGCCCACTCTGTAATAATCGTGCCAGGTTACGGCCTGGCAGTGGCACAGGCACAATACGCTTTACAGGAACTGGCCGTACAGTTGGGTAAAAGAGGCATTAACGTGAGATATGCCATCCATCCGGTGGCAGGGCGGATGCCAGGACACATGAACGTATTACTAGCCGAGGCCAACGTGCCTTATGATATGCTCTACGAAATGGACGCCATCAACGATGACTTCCAGAGGACCGATGTAGCGCTGGTGGTAGGTGCCAATGACGTCGTCAACCCCGCCGCCCGCAACAAAAAGGGGTGTCCCCTCTACGGCATGCCCATATTGAACGTGGATAAGGCCAGGACCGTCATTGTCTGTAAGCGTAGCCTGCGGCCAGGCTTTTCAGGAGAAGATAACGAGATATTCTATCTGGAAAAGACCCTGATGGTCTTCGGCGACGCCAAGGATACGCTGACAAAAATAGTGAGTCTAGTGAAGGAGACGTAATAATAGGTAGACAACAAGTAGGGTTCGTCTAGACGCACCCTACATATATTTATTATTCTATCTTATCTGATTTTCGGATGTTATGCCTTGCACACAAGATTCTAACATTGTCTACTGTGATGCTAGCCCCACCTTTAGAAAAAGGTAAGTCATGGTCAAAATGAAGTTCGGCTTTGGCTCCACATATAACACATTTTCCACCGTCCCTCCGCCAAACCTCCTTTTTCACTTCTGAAGGAATAATTCTTTTTCTTTCTTTAGTCTCAATAGAATGGGGCTGCTTCGGAATCTTTTCTTCTGTAGGCTCTAAATAAAATTTAAAGATGCTTCTTTTTCCATCATGAACGAACTTATAATCAACGAGATTGAAAAATCCTTTATCTGACCAGACCCCTGGAAGGATCTTCTCATAAACTTTCACCTTTTCAGGAGAGGATTGTCCGGCTTTATATTTCTCAGTTGCTTCTGCAAAATAACCATTTTGCGTAAGTTTACCTGCACTTGAATATCTGGTCTGGTCGACATCCTTTGGTTTAACTAGGGTTGGAGTTTTCGAGGCATCGTGGCCCTCGTATTCTAGCAAAGTACCTTCATTTAAAATCCTGTCCTTATAAGGTGCGTTCTTTCTTTGCTACATTAAAATTATAGAGTAATTAGAATTTAACCTAAAGTTCATACCTCTTTGCAAGGTTTGAACTTTTTCTCTATCGCACATTTCTCTGTAAGAAATTATATCGTCTCTCATAACATAAACTCTTTAAGAATCTACATCTCCTCAGGCGTCTCCATGCCCAATATGTGTAGTCCGTTCCTCAGCACCTGTCTCGTGCAGTCGGCAAGTAAGACCCTGGCCCTGGTGAGTTCCTCGTTCTTGCTGATTATCCTGTGATGGTTATAGTAGCGGTTGAAGATGCTGGCCAGCTCTATGAGGTAGTTGCAGAGGATTACAGGCTCATAGGTCTCGGCCGCTGAGACAATACCCCTGGGGAAAGACTCTAGTTTCCGCACCAGCAGGTACTCGTCCTTCTCCTTCAGGAGACTGAAATCCGTCTCGCCTCCTGCCGGCTTGCCATATTTTCTTATGACACTGCAGAGCCTGGCGTGGGTGTACTGGAGGTAGGGGCCTGTCTCACCGTCAAAATTCAGTACCTCCTTCCAGTCAAAGAGGACGTCTCTGGTGCGGCGGCTGGAGAGGTCAGCAAAGATTACCGCCCCTATGCCCACCTGCCTGGCTATCTCCTCGGCCTTGGACAGGTCAGGGTTCTTTTCCTGTATAATCCCCCTGGCCCTCTCCACGGCCTCCTTCAGCACCTCCTCAAGGAGTATAACCCGTCCCGCCCTGGTGGACATCTTCCCTTCCTTGAATTTTATCAGCCCAAAGTCCACGTGGACACAGTCCTTCACCCAGGGATAGCCCATGAGTTCAAGGACCTTAAAGAATTGCTTAAAGTGGAGTCTCTGCTCAGAGCCTACCACGTAGAGCATCCGGGAGAAGCCAAATTCCCTGGCCCTGTATTCGGCCGCACAGACGTCCCGTGTGGCGTACAAGCTGGCTTCGTCCTTCTTCTTGAGGAGGCAGGGGGGCATACCGTACTGCTCCAGGTTGACCACCAGGGCCTCCTCGCTCAGGGTGGCAAGGCCGGCCTTCTTCAGCCTCTCCACGGTATCGTTGAGCATCTCGTTGTAAAAACTCTCCCCTGTGTAGTAATCAAACTTTATCCCCAGGACATGATAAACCTTGTTAAATTCCTTGAGGCTCACCTCCTTGAAGTGTCCCCAGAGGCGCCTTGCCTCCGTATCTCCCGCCTCCAGTTCTTTGAAGGCCAGTCGGGCCTGGTCTTCCAGGGAGGCGTCATTCTTGGCCTCCTGATGGAACTTCACGTAGAGACCGTGTAAGGCGTCCACCGGGTCTTCCTTCAGTGCCTCCTCATTTCCCCATTTCCTATAGGCCACGATGAGTTGTCCGAACTGGGTACCCCAGTCCCCCAGGTGGTTTATCCCTACGCAGTGGTAGCCCAGGGCCTTGTATAACCTGTAAAGGGCGTTGCCGATGACGGCACTGCGGAGGTGGTGGACGGCTAGGTGTTTCGCAATATTGGGGGAGGAGTAATCTATGACTACGGTCTTGCCCTTGCCAATGGTAGCGTGTCCATAGTCATTGCCTTCCTTGTGTACCCTTTCCAGTACCCAACGGGACAGTTCGTCATGCTTGACAAAAAAGTTGAGGTAAGCCCCCTCGGCCTTAATCCTGGTTATAAGCGTACTGGTTAGTGGGGCCTGGGCCAGTTCCTCGGCTATGAGGTTAGGCGGCTTATGAAGCCTCTCCTTAAGGGGATAGCAGGGGAGGGTATAATCCCCCATATCAGGGTTAGGGGGCTGGTCTATGAGGGGATATACGCCTTTCTCCTCCAGCCCGGTATGGGCCTTCAGGTGGTGGGCGATTTCTTTAAGGAAGGGGTTTGTTTTGAGCATCCCTATATATCATCCAGTGTTCTGGGGAGACCTCTGCAAAATGAGTAGCCGCAGGCTTCAGCCTGCGTAAAATACGCAACCTAAAGGTTGCGGCTACAATACACAACTGTCCCTACGTCTCACCTACGTTTTGCCGAGATCTGTAGTCCAATAGCCTCTTTTACCTCTTGCATGGTCTTGCGGGCCATCTCCTGACAGCGTTCAGCCCCAGACTTGAGGATCTCTACCACGTAAGCTGGGTCTTCAAAGAGGGCCAATGCCCTCTCCCTGATGGGATTGAGTTCTCTTACAATATTGTCGGACAGGCATTTCTTGCATTCCAGGCACCCAATCCCTGCCGTCCTGCACCCCTGGGCCGACCAGTCTATCTCCTCAGGGCTGGAAAAGTGCTTGTGCAGGGAGTAGATGTTACAATTTTCAGGGTTTCCAGGGTCACTCCGCTTCTTGCGGTTCTCATCGGTTACGGCCACAGAGAGCTTCTTCCAGATGCCCTCCGGGGACTCGGTAAGGGATATGTAGTTGTTCAGGCTCTTACTCATCTTGGTCTTCCCGTCCAGCCCCATAATCCTGGGGGCCGTGGAGAGGAGTTCCTGGGGTTCGGGAAAGAGGTTGCCGTAGCGGGCGTTGAATTTCCTGGTTATCTCCCTGGCGAGTTCTATGTGCTGTACTTGATCCTCCCCTACCGGCACCACCTCCGCCTTGTAGAGCAGTATATCAGCGGCCTGCAGGATAGGGTAACTGAAGAGACCCGCATTGATGTTTTCCCTGTGCTGGCGGGCCTTGTCCTTGAACTGGGTCATCCTTTCCAGATGACCCAGGGGGGTAATGGTGTGGAATATCCAGGCCAGTTCCGTGTGTTCGGGTACCTGGGACTGTAGGAAGATGATAGAACGCTTGGGGTCAAGCCCCGCCGCAATGTTCACCGTGGCCACGTGGAGTATCTGCTGGGGCATGGCCTTTGGGTCCTGGGGGACGGTGATGGCGTGATAGTCTACTATGGAAAAGATGCACTCGTAGGAGTCAAGTAGGCTTACCCAATTCTTTATTGCCCCCAGATAGTTGCCTATATGGACCTCACCGGTGGGCTGGATTCCGCTAAAGAGGCGCTTTTTCATGTCACGTAGGGGTATTCCGCCTTATGCGGATGCCCAATTCTATCAAATAGGTGTATCCTTGCAAGTACACAAATCAGGGGCCAGGGACTAGGGATTAGGGAAAAAGTATAACGCAGGCTAAAGCCTGCGGCTACCACGAACCCCTGACCCCTGGCCCCTGACCCCTAATCCTTGTCTTTCACCAGTTGGGCACAGCGGATGCCTTGGGGATGCCAGCACTGATTGCAGGAGATACAGGAGGCCTTCTCAGCAAGGCCCTTTCTGAGTCTCTCCACCAAATCGGGTTCACGGATGAAGGGGCGGCTCATAGAAACCATATCGGCCTTCTTTGTGCTAATAATTGACTCCATGACCTCCCTTGACCTGATACCCCCTACGCAGATTACAGGCACGGAGAGTACCTCTCTTATCTTTCGGGCATTGTCTGAGAAATAGGCCTCCTCCTTCGGGGATTTGATGTCCGGGCGGCAGGCGCTGGGGAAAGAATCCCCTATCCCACCGCTGACCTCCACCGCATCAATACCGGCCTTGCCTAACATGGAAGCAATCTTCACCGCATCTTCTATCTTTAGTCCATCCCCTATACAATCGTCAGAGTTGAGCTTTATAAGGATAGGGAAC
>Ga0209824_10001509_pt1 | contig 12966 bp, 12 predicted proteins | sample VDWuncwatermetaG_FD_184124 | JGI IMG/M metagenome (GOLD analysis project Ga0209824, IMG submission 184124) | Wastewater microbial communities from Netherlands to study Microbial Dark Matter (Phase II) - VDW unchlorinated drinking water (SPAdes)... ... | reverse complement strand
GGGACTTTGATTACCGAGGCAGAAGGTCTTGACAATGCACAGCAAAATAAATCAGAACGGTTAAGAAAAAGAGGCTGTATAACTAACAAATCTTATGAAAGGATTTCCATGCAACCCTGACATTTTTATCTTGCAGTTAACATGACATATTGACTTTGCTGCGACATATTTTTTATTTACAGTTGATATGCTAAATTGACAGACTGTTTAAAAACAGGTAAAATAAGAGAAATTTATAACAAATTTCCGGAGATAATAATGAAAAAGATAGGAATAATCGTAAAACCAAATAAACCAGAGGCAAAGGATATTCTTGAAAAATTGGTTTTATGGGTTGAATCGCATCATCTTGAGGCTGTTTTAGATGTTGATACAGCAAACATAGTGAACAAGAAATCGCCGTATCAAAAATCTCAGATATTCTCGCAGGTAGATATGATAATTGTCCTCGGCGGTGACGGCACGCTCTTGAGTGTTGCAAGGCTTACAATAAACAACGGCATTCCAATACTTGGTGTAAACTTAGGCGGCCTCGGTTTTCTTACAGAGGTTACGCTGGATGAATTATATCCGACGCTTGAGAAGATAATCACCGGTGAATTTATTATTGATGAGCGCATGATGCTCATGACGCATATCCACCGTCAGGGTGAAAGGCTTGCCCAGTCCCCTGTGCTGAATGATGTGGTCATAAATCACGGGGTTGTGGCAAGGATGATAATACTTGATATATATGTTAACAGCCAGTTCGTTACATCCCTGAGGGGTGATGGATTAATAATATCCACACCAACAGGTTCTACTGCCTATGCCCTTTCTGCCGGCGGGCCGATAATTCATCCCACTGTAAACGCAATTATCTTAACTCCGATATGCCCACATACATTAACAAACAGGCCGATAGTAATCCCTGACAATGTAAAGATAGAGGTAATACTAAGAACAGAAGATGAAGGTGTGATGGTTACATTTGACGGTCAGGTAGTTTTTTCATTAAAGAAAGAGGATATAATAGAGGTACGCACAGCAGAGACAAAGGTTAAACTCATCCGCTCCAAGGACAAGAACTATTATGAGGTTCTGAGAAAGAAATTAAAGTGGGGGGAGAGGTGAGAACACTGGGAGATATTTTATCTGTGTTCTCAATTGTCTGCTGTAAAGTATAAATTTAGACGGCAAAGTAAAAAGCTCCAGATACAAGGCGGAACAAGGACTCGCACCGCAGCAGATGGACTTTTTACGAAGCCGTATTACTTGCTCATCACATACTCATGCATAGCCTTCGCAGCCTTCCTTCCAGCGCCCATCGCAAGTATGACTGTTGCAGCGCCTGTTACAATGTCGCCGCCTGCATAGACGCCTTCTTTTGTAGTCTTGCCTGTCTCTTCATCAACAACAACATATCCTCTTTTGTTTACCTCCATGCCTTTTGCGCTTGCTGCAATCAATGGCTGTGCGCTTGTGCCGACTGCAATAATTACTACATCTATAGGTATCTGAAACTCAGAGCCTTTTATTGGAACAGGGCTTCTCCTGCCTGATTCATCAGGAGCGCCGAGCTCCATTTTTAAGCATTCTAATGCAGATGCCCAGCCTTTGTCATTGCCGATTATCCTTACAGGGTTTGTAAGATTTTTGAATATAACGCCCTCCTCATGGGCATTCTCTACCTCTTCCTTTCTCGCAGGCATCTCTTCTTCGGAACGTCTGTAGATTATCATTGCCTCTTCAGCGCCAAGCCTTGATGCTGTTCTTACAGCATCCATTGCAACATTGCCGCCGCCAACTACAGCGACCCTTCTGCCTTTAATAATAGGCGTGTCGTATTCAGGGAATTTATACGCTTTCATCAGATTGACCCTTGTAAGATATTCATTTGCAGAATAGACGCCATTCAGGTTTTCACCGGGTATTCCCATGAATTTCGGAAGGCCGGCGCCGTTTCCAAGGAACACTGCATCATAGCCGTCTGCCTGCAATAGTTCGTCAACGGTCTTTATCTTGCCAATGACATAGTTTAATTTAAATTCAACGCCTAATTTTTTAAGAAAATTTACTTCGCGCTTTACAATTGATTTTGGCAGGCGGAACTCTGGTATACCGTAAACAAGAACGCCGCCCGGCTCATGCAGGGCCTCAAATACTGTAACCTTATGCCCGAGTTTTATTAAATCTCCGGCAACTGTTAATCCAGAAGGCCCTGCGCCTACAACAGCAATCTTTTTTCCTGTTGATGGCGGGAGTTTAGGGAGCATTGTTTCTCCATGTGAAGCCTCATAATCTGCAACAAACCTTTCAAGCCTCCCGATTGCAACAGGCGTCTGTTTTTTTGCGATAACGCAGACCTTCTCGCACTGATCTTCCTGAGGGCAGACCCTGCCGCAGACTGCCGGCAGAAAGCTCTTTTCCTTTATTAAATGGGCTGCCTCAACATATTTCTTTTCAGCTATTAAATGTATAAAGCCTTTGATGTCTATTTCAACAGGGCACCCTGGAATGCATGTTGGATTTTTGCACTGGATGCACCTTGTTACCTCTGCTAATGCTAATTCCTCTGTATAGCCGAGCGCCACCTCATCAAAGTTTCTTCTCCTGACCATAGGGTCCTGATGCGGCATTGACTGTCTCGGCAGCTTTTCTTTTTTTGGTTTTGTTGTTTCTGACATTTATAGCCTCCAAAATATTATAAATATAAATTCTAATATCTAAATCCTAAACAGAATAAATTAAAGAAATTTAGGATTTCGGATTTAGGGTTTAATTAATCAGCAGCAGCTATGATGATGCTCCTGATGATGCGTTTTATAATATTCTACAGCGAGCTTTTCGTTCTCCTTATACATTGCCAGCCTCTTAATAAGCTCGTCAAAGTCAACATCATGGGCATTAAACTCAGGGCCGTCCACACAGGCGAATCTTGTTTTGCCGCCGACTGTTACCCTGCATGCGCCGCACATGCCGGTGCCGTCAACCATAATGGAATTCAGGCTTACAACAGTGCTGATATTGTAATTTTTTGTAAGATTAGATACAGCCCTCATCATTATTGGAGGGCCGATGGCAAGTGCAAGGTCTACTTTAACAGACTCTTTAATCAGCCTTTCAAGCTCATTAGTAACCAAGCCTTTTGTTCCATAGCTTCCGTCATCAGTTACAATAAGGAGTTCATTGCTTATTTTTTTCAAATCCTCCTCAAGGATAAGCAGTTCCTTTGTTCTTGCGCCGAGGATGGTTATAATCTTGTTGCCTTTATTTTTTAGCGCCTTTACTACCGGAGGAAGCACTGCAATTCCAACACCGCCGCCAACGCACACAACTGTGCCGTAGTTCTCAATATGTGCAGGTGTGCCGAGTGGGCCGACAACATCCTGAATAGAATCGCCTTCTTTAAGGCTTCCGAGCTGAATGGTTGTCTTGCCGACCTCCTGAAATACAGTGGCAATCGTGCCCTTTTCAGGGTCTGCATCTGATATGGTAAGGGGAATCCGCTCTCCCTTTTCATCAATGCGAAGGACAATAAACTGGTCCGGCCCTGCCTTTTTTGCTATTTCCGGCGCCTGAATGGTGAATCTTTTGACTGTCGCAGAGAAGACCTCTTTTTTAAGAATCCTAAACAATTTATAATACCTCCTTTTTGTGAAAATAGTATAAATGCAGGATTGGATTATAATGTAATTTTAAAATAATTGCAATGAAATTTAAGATTAGGAACGCATAATATCTGGATTTTTAGAAACTTTAATTACTTCCCCTTAACTGCCCGCATGCAGCTGAAATTTCCGCACCTTTGCTCTTTCTTGTTATTGTCATAATGTGGCGGCCTATTAATATCTCCCTGAATCTTTCAACATTATTATCATCTGGCTTCTTAAACTCGCATCCTGAATATTCATTAAAAGGTATCAAGTTTACCTTGCAAGGGATGCCTTTTAATAGTTTGCAGAGCCTCTCTCCGTCTTCTTTAGTATCATTAATATCCTTTAGCATTACATATTCAAAGGTAATCCGCCTCCTCTTTGGCAGGGGGAATCTTTTACACGCAGCAATAAGCTCTTTAATCGGATATTTTTTATTAATAGGCATTATCTTATTGCGGATATCATCTGTTGCGGCATTTAATGATATGGCAAGATTAATTTTTATGCCTTCTTTGCCGAGCTTGTCTATCTGCGGTATCAATCCTGCAGTTGACAGGGTTATTTTTCTGTTTGAGAAGTTTAATGCCTTTTCATCAAGCAGTATTTTCAGTGCGTTGATTGTATTATCATAATTTGCCAATGGCTCGCCCATGCCCATGAGGACGATGTTGGTAATGCGTTTGCTCAAAAGCCTTCTCACTGCTATCACCTGATCAACAATCTCATGCGCCTCAAGATTTCGCTTTAATCCGGCTTTTCCTGTAAGGCAGAATCTGCATCCCATTGCACAGCCGACTTGTGTTGATATGCAGAGTGTGAGTCTTTCTTCGTCTGGTATTAAAACAGACTCAATCCTGTTCTTATCCTCAAGCTCAAAAAGGTATTTCTCTGTTCCGTCTGACGCTGTTTGTCTTTTTACTAATATTAAATTACTTATATATGCCTTTTCATTAAGGATACGCCTCTCCTCTTTAGAAAGATTTGTCATCTCGTCAAAAGAAGCTGCCTCCTTCTGATAGAGCCATTGATAGACTTGATTGGCGCGGTATTTTTTCATGCCTAAAGAGGCAAGGAAGGCTTCCAGTTCCGGCGATGAGAGGGATTTAAGATTTTTCTTTATCAAAATCCGATTTTTTCTCCAATTATAAAAACGGATATATCTGTCTTGCTTGGTCTTCTTTCCATAATGGTTGTAACGCGGCAGGAGCGATGAGGTTCATTGCAGTCAACGCACTTGCCCTGCTTAACACAGGGCAGGTCTAAGCCGAGACGTTTATTATTCATAGGCGTGATGAATTTTATCCTCTTTAATCCATCATCAATGGTATCTACAATCTTATTTATGCCTGCAATTATTATAACCTTCTTTGGCCCAAAGGTCATTGCACAGACACGATTGCCTACTGCATCTGTATTAATCAATGCGCCCTTTAATGTTATGGCATTGCTGCTTGAAAGAAATACATCAGATACTATCTGTTCTTTTCTCAGCCGTAAATCCTCATCTGGCGTCAATCCCGGTATCCAGTGGTGCGTAACCTTATTCCCTCTTGCAGCAAGCCTCTCTATGAGGCCAAGCTCCCTTATTGTCATTGAGCCGCCAACTGCTACCTTTGCATCCTTTGGAATGGCATCCAATATTTTCGCAGCAGCCTCCTCTTTTGTATTAAAAAAGAGGGCGTCAAAGCCGTTTTTCTTTAATGCCTCTGCTGTTTTTTCGCCTCTTATTTTGTTGTACCAAATTTCTGCTTCGTGCATTTTACCTTCCAGATGACAGGGCGAGGCATCGCCTCGCCCCTACATTTTATTCTTTAAACAGGTTTTTATAAAACTGCCTTCCCCTCTCTTCAAATCCCTGAATATATTTTTTATTGTCCTCGACAATCTTTTGGGGGTCAATTATGCCCTTTAATGGTTTCAGTTCTGCCTCGCCATGCCTTATCCAGTTCTTTATAATCTCCCCTGTTACTTCAAGGTGAAATTGCAAGGCATACGCCCTCTTGCTGTATCTGAACGCCTGATTCGCAAATAGCTCTGAGCCTGCAAGCCTTACAGCGCCTGATGGTATATCAAATGTATCTCCATGCCACTGGAAGACCCTGATTGTCTTTCCAAGAGGCCCGATGGCCTTGTCTTCCAGCCCGTCTTCTGTAAGGCTTATATTATACCAGCCTATCTCCTTTGTCTTTCCTTTTGTAACCTTTGCGCCCAATGCCTTTGCCATCATTTGAGCACCGAGGCATATACCGAGGACAAGATAGTTCTTTTCAATTGCTGTTTTTATAATCTTTTCTTCTTCAATCAGATATGGAAATTCATTGGTTTCATACACATTCATCGGCCCGCCCATTACTATCAGGGCATTGTAATCAGATGAGTCAGGGATTTTGTATCCCTTTTTTGACAAGTCAATAATGGTATATGCTATTCTGTTTTCTTTTAAATAATCTTCAATTGTTCCTGGTCCCTCATGGCTTGCATTTTGTAATATCAGCGCCTTCACAACAATCCTCCTTATTCAATAATTGTTATTATCTCCTCAATCCCTTTTCTTGGCCTTTCCGCAGGTGTTTCATCTGGTATACCAACGGGGATTAATGCCACAGGATATTTTGGCGGATTTATATTCAGTATCTTTATTATCTCATGTACAGCAATTATCGGTCCTGTCATCCAGCATGTTCCGTAGCCCAGTGCATGGGCAGCAAGGATCAAATTTTGTATTGCAGCAGATACGCCTTGCAGCCCAGGCAACGGTCTGCGCAGAAGTATTTCGTCCTGATTAAAGCCCTGCTCCTTTAATATAATCTCTGTATCAGATGTATACGGCTCTGCAAGGACAACGATGGTTATAGGCGCATTCTCAAAGAGAGTATAATAGCTCTTTTTATAATTTTCTAATTTCTTTTTTGCCTTTTCATCCTTACTCCATTGAATAAGCTGGTCTGTTGTCTTTCTTACAGCCTCTGCCATTTGCTTCATGAGAGGTTTATTTTTAACTGCTATAAAATGCCATGGCTGGGAATTGCCCGGGCTTGGCGCCTTTCTTGCCGCATCAATTATGGCTATAATGTCGCTGTCCTTAACAGGCGCATCCTTAAACTTCCTTATACTCCTTCTTCCTTTTATAGCATCTATTAGATCCATACCTGCTCCTGTATAAGATTCTTATTCATCTGATTATATCTCCAATTTATCTTAGTTGCAAGCGCTTCGTAAAACCGCTTTACTTTTAACTTTTTTTTATCAATAATAAGACATGGATAATAAAAAGGCAGGGAGGCATTACAATAGGCTGATAAATGAAAAGAGTCCATATCTTCTTCAGCATGCCAATAATCCTGTTGACTGGCATCCATGGGGAGATGAGGCCTTTAACAAGGCGCTTGCGGATGATAAGCCTATCTTCCTCTCCATCGGTTATTCTACATGCCATTGGTGCCATGTAATGGAAAAGGAATCATTTGAGGATGCAGATGTTGCCCGATTAATGAATGAGACCTTTGTATGCATAAAGGTTGACCGCGAGGAGAGGCCGGATATAGACAGCGCATACATGGCTGTCTGCCAGATGATAACAGGAAGCGGCGGTTGGCCGCTTACTATCATTATGATGCCTGATAAGAGGCCCTTCTTTGCAGGGACATATATACCAAAGGAAAGCAGATCCAGCCGCATGGGGATGTTTGATATTATTGAAAAGGTAAAGGAGCTATGGCAATTACGGCGTAATGATGTAATGGATTCTGCTGAAAAAATTACTTATGCACTCTCCAGCTCCTCAGATATTCAGGAGAGAGAAGAACTTGGAGAGGCTATAATTAAGGAAACATTTGAAAGGCTGTCTCAAATCTTTGATTCAGGGCATGGCGGTTTTGGTTATGCCCCAAAATTTCCAACGCCTCATCATCTTACATTCCTTCTTCGCTATTGGAAAAGGACTGGTGATGCGCAGGCGCTTTTAATGGTAGAAAAGACACTTAGCGCCATAAGGCTTGGCGGGATTTATGATCATATTGGTTTTGGCTTTCACCGCTATTCTACAGACAGCGAATGGCTTCTGCCGCATTTTGAAAAGATGCTCTATGATCAGGCATTAATAGCGATGGCGTATACAGAGGCATATCAGGCAGCGGGCAAGGAGGAATACAAAAAAACAGCACAGGAGATATTTACTTATGTCTTAAGGGATATGACAGATAAGGACGGCGGATTTTATTCTGCTGAGGATGCTGACAGCGAAGGGGAGGAAGGAAAATTCTATCTCTGGACAACAGATGAGGTTCGCAATGTCCTCTGTGAAGATGATGCAAATCTTATTATCAGGGTGTTTAATTTGGAGGAGGAAGGGAATTTTACAGAAGAAGCAACTGGGATAAAAAAGGGTGAAAATATTCTGCATTTCCAAAGGCTTGTTTCTGGGATAGCTTCTGAATTAAGTATTCCTGAAACCGAATTTAGAAATCGTCTTGACGCAGCAAGGACGAGACTTTTTGATGCAAGAGTGAAGCGGGTGCATCCGCATAAGGACGACAAGATATTAACAGACTGGAATGGCCTGATGATTGCTGCTCTGGCAAAAGGCGGAAGCGTACTTGATGAACCTGCATATATTGAAGCTGCGAAAAGGGCGGCAGATTTTATTCTTAAAAAGATGCGTGATAAAGGCGGACGGTTGCTTCATCGTTACAGAAATGAAGATGCTGCATTATCAGGTTTCCTTGATGACTATGCCTTTTTCATCTGGGGACTGATAGAGCTTTATGAGGCAACATTTGATGTTACATATTTAAAGTCCGCATTAGAATTTAATAACATCTTGCTTAATCACTTCTGGGATAAAAATAATGGGGGCTTTTACTTAACCTCTGATGATGCTGAGGTTGTGCTTATTCGCAAGAAAGAGATATACGATGGCGCCGCTCCATCGGGCAATTCTGCTGCAATGCTGAATCTCCTCCGCCTCAGTCGTATGACAGGCAATACTGATTTGGAGCAGAAGGCATTACATATCAGCCAGCATTTTTCAAAGACTATTTTGCAGGCGCCTCATGGCCACACCTTTTTTATGTCTGCCCTAAACCTTGCACTCGGGCCTGCACATGAGGCAGTTATTGCAGGCAGATTGCAGGAGGAAGACACAAGGGCAATGTTAAAGACATTGAAAAGTCAGTTTATGCCAAATATGGTAGTCCTTTTCAGTCCCTGTGATGAAGAATCTCCGGAAATAACCCGTATAGCAGAATTTACTAAAAACCTGTTGTGCATAAATGGCAGGGCAACTGCCTATGTGTGCAGTAATTATAACTGCAAACTTCCAACCACTGATGTTGTTGAGATGCTAAAGCTGCTTAAATAGGATTAATATGAATATCATTACAACAAAAGGTCTGACAAAATATTATGGCGATCTAAAGGCAGTGGATAATATTGACTTTGAGATTGCAAAAGGGGAGTGCTTTGGCTTTCTCGGGCCGAATGGCGCTGGCAAGACAACAGTCATGGGCATTATCTACTGCTTCATGCCGCCCTCTGCCGGCGATGTAAAGGTCTTTGGCATGGATGTAAATAAAAACCCCGGTGAGATAAAGGCACGGATAGGCGTGATGCCGCAGGAGGACAACCTTGACCCTGATTTTTCAGTACTTGAAAACCTGATTGTCTATGCACGATATTTTGATATCCCAAAAAAGGAATCTTCAAAGACTGCATGGGAGCTTCTTGATTTTGTGGAGCTGAGGCAAAAGGCAGATGTAAATATAAAAGATCTCTCAGGCGGGATGAAGCGCAGGCTCCTTCTTGCGAGGGCGCTGGTGAATAACCCTGAGCTTCTGGTACTTGATGAGCCTACCACAGGCCTTGACCCGCACAGCAGGCTCTCTGTATGGGAAAAACTGAGGCAATTAAAATCAAAAGGCACAACACTTATACTAACAACGCATTATATGGAAGAGGCGGAAAGGCTCTGCGACAGGGTGGCGATTATGGACTCAGGCAGGATTGTTGCCATTGACTCGCCAATTAGTCTTATGAAGATGCACGGCGGGAATCTTGAGGATGTTTATCTGAAACTCACTGGGAGGAGGCTTGAGGCTTAAAAAAGCGTTCAGGGTCTGGCAGAGGCACCTGAAGGTTTATACAAAACTTTATAAGTCAAGCATAGCGCTCAATTTTATTGAGCCTATACTCTATCTTGCTGCGCTCGGTCTTGGGCTCGGCGGGTTTGTAGGCGAGATCAACGGCGTTCCATATATCAAATTCATTGCGCCCGGTATAATAGCGTCATCTGCCATGTTTGCTGCAACATACGAATGCACCTACGGCACCTATGTCAGGATGATATTTCAAAAGACCTTTGATGCAATACTCGCAACACCTGTTAATATCAATGACCTTATTGCAGGAGAACTGATGTGGGGCGCTACAAAGAGCCTGCTCTATGGCACAATAATATTAATTGTTGTCTCTCTGTTCGGGCTTATAGATTCCTCAATAATAATACTTGCAATCCCCATCCTATTTGCAGCAGGACTGATCTTTGCAGAGATATCGCTTATCTTTGTTGCCATTGTTCCGGGCATAGACTCCTTTAATTATTTTTACACCCTTTTTATGACGCCCATGTTTTTATTTTCAGGGATATTCTTTCCACTTGATACACTCCCTCCTGCGCTCACAGGGATTGCCTTTTTTACACCGCTCTATCATCTTGTAAACATATGCAGGGCATTCTCTTTTGGTCAACCCTCCACAGCATTACCAGACATCCTCTATCTCTTTACAGTTGTAATAATCCTTGCACCGCTCCCATTCAGGCTGATGAGGAAAAGGGTGATAAAATAAGAATAGTTAATTCTCTGGCGGCAGGGCATTGGCAGGGGCAGTTGCAGGCTCTGTGTTTGCATAAACAGGCGGGACTGTCTTTTCAAGCAATGAGAGCCTCTTTGCAAAGAAAAGGGAGCCTAAGATGCAGAAGGCGCCGCCTATTAATAATGTATTTGGCGCGCCTGCTACACTTGCTAACACACCTGCTAACAGGCTGCCAAAGGGCGTTATGCCCATGAATGCGGTTGTATAAATGGACATCACCCTGCCGCGTTTATCATCATCCACAATGGCCTGCAGGGCTGTATTGCTTGACGCAAGATAGACCATCATGCCAAAGCCCGTGAGTACCATTAAAGACAGTGAAAGGGTAAGAATCTGTGAGCGTGAAAAGGCAATGAGGCCGATCCCAAAGATGCTCGCTGCAATGGCGATTATCTTCCACAGGCCATTATGCTCTCTTCTTGAGGCAAGATACAGAGCGCCTGATAAGGCGCCAACACCTGTAGCGCCCATAAGCAGGCCGAGGGTCTTTGGCCCGCCATGAAGTATCTCCTTTGCAAAGACAGGCATTAGTGTGTGATAGGGCATTCCCATTAGGCTGATTAGCACAAGAAGGAGTATAACAGACCTGATAGGCGCAAAGCCAAAGGCATAAGAGTACCCCTCTTTCAGCCTGTGCAGGATATGGTTGTCCTGCTGCTGCTCAATCTTTTTAGGCGCAATCCTCATTGAGGCAAGCGCAGCAATAGCAGGGAGAAAGGTTATTCCATTTATAAGAAAGCATATCCCCTCGCCAACTGTGGCAATCAGCACGCCTGCAATGGACGGGCCGAGCAGACGTGTGCCATTAATCAGGGATGAGTTTAATGCAATGGCATTGCCGAGGTCTTCCCTTTTTTCTACCATCTCTACAACAAAGGACTGCCGTGAAGGGATATCAAAGGCATTTATTATGCCGAGTAAGAAGCTCATGGCAATAACATGCCAGACATCAACCGTGCCTTTTAAAATAACGATGGCCAGAATAAATGCCTGCAGCATGGATAGTGTCTGTGTGATAATAAGGATGCTGCGTTTGTTCCACCTGTCTGCCATTACGCCTGCGATAGGCGTTAGGACAAAGGTAGGTATCTGATTTGCAAATGCAGCCACACCCAATAAAAATGCTGAATTTGTCAGGCGGTACACAAGCCAGCCCACAGCAATATGCTGCATCCATGTTCCTATAAGAGAAATGCCTTGCCCCATAAAAAAGAGGCGGTAATTCCTGTATTGCAATGCCCGAAACACAACCCTCAAATCCATGCTATTGTTTAAAAACCGGCCTGTCTTGTTCCCCATAATTATAAATTGTATACAATTATCAGGGAAATATCAATCTGATTAGAAAAGATACCGCGCGCCGGCATTTAATATCATTGAATCTTCTATCTCAACCTTGTCATTTTTCCTGTTAATTTTGTCTCCCTTATAATAACTGCTGCCAAAGGAATATCCTGCAAATCCATAAACTACAAGCCCTTTAACAATGCGCTGTGACAGCCTGATGCCTGCCTCATTGATCTCCAGAAACAGCTTTTCAGACTTATTGCTTCTGTCTTCAAGAAGATACCTCTCGCTCTTTCCCCGCACCTCTGCTGATGCTGTGAGCGCTTCAGTTATCTTGTAGCTGACACCAAGATTGTAATTTCTTATTGGAAAGTATGAGGCATTGATAGATGTCTTGTCATTTATCTTCCACCTGACGCTTAGAAAAAGGAAGCCTCCCAGTAAATACAGATCCTCGTCTTTATACTCATACATAATCATGGGCATAGGTATGCCCTCTAAAACATCCCGCTGTGAAGAATAGAATAATCCTGCGATAAGTGAATGTCCTTCAGTCAAACTTATCTTGCGGCCGGCAGAGGCGACTATAGATGCCTCATCAAGGCTATTGTATGGCATGTCGCTATTGGAAACAACGGCTATGCTTATCCAGTTCTTTTTATCATCAGCGCGTAAAGAAAACGCTGTCTTGTATAAATCATCAGGGAAATAGCCGCTGCTATTGGTATGCCTGTATTCTGCCATTAGAGAGGCGGATATATTATAGTCTTTAATCTTTACTATATTATATCTTGATGAAAGGCTGTAAAGGCTGCTCTCAAAATCATCGGATGGCCGGTACTCATAAGATGCGCCTGCATAATTTAAGTCCATTGACTCGCCAAAACCAATCGGCCAGTCAGCGAGCAGGATTTCAGGATAAAAAAGAGTGGCTGAGATTAATATAATAATTGTCAGGTTGAAGGTAATGCGTCTTTCCCATCCCCTTATTATTGTCTTTGTCATGAGGAAATAATATTTTAGCAGAGGATTATTGTCAAGACAAAACCTAATATTTGTGGTAGCAATATAAATCTGTCAGGGTATAACTGCAACATGATAATGTCAGGGTATGGAAAAGATGACCTTGACAATGAAAGAACTAAAGAGAGTAGAAGTGGTTCAAAAGACA
>Ga0209824_10001508_pt1 | contig 12969 bp, 12 predicted proteins | sample VDWuncwatermetaG_FD_184124 | JGI IMG/M metagenome (GOLD analysis project Ga0209824, IMG submission 184124) | Wastewater microbial communities from Netherlands to study Microbial Dark Matter (Phase II) - VDW unchlorinated drinking water (SPAdes)... ... | reverse complement strand
GCCAGGTCGCGGTCATCAGGCGCGCAGAGCTCCTCGATGGCGAGGCCGCCGTGAGGCGCGATGGCGGCGAAGACGAGGCCCATGGGCCTCAGAGGCTACGGGATATCGATGACGAAGCCGAACGCGCTTTCTAGGGCGCGCTGCCGCGGGCGATCAGCTGCTGCGCGATGTCCTTGACCGTCGCGCTCGAGATCGCGAAGCCGAGCCCCTCCTCTCCCTGCCCACGCACCACGAGCGTGTTGAGCCCGATCACCTGCTTGGTCGCGACCCACACCAGCGGCCCACCGGAGTTGCCCGGGTTGATCGCCGCGTCGGTCTGGATGAGGTCGGTGAGCGCGACGCCGTTCCGAAGGTCCGCGCGCGGCATCTCGCGGCCCTTGGCGCTGACGATCCCCGACGTGACGGAGTTCTGGAGGAGCGCCGGGGCGGTGCCGCGCCTCCCCGAGATGCCGGGGCTGCCGATGGCGACCACCTGCGCGCCGAGCGGCACCTGAGCGGAGTCGCCGAGCGTCGCCTGCGCCGAGAGCGCGCCCTCGACCTTGAGGACGGCGACGTCGTGCGCCGGATCGTTGCCGACGATCGTCGCGCCGCGCCGCGTGCCGTCGGAGAGGATCACATCGACGAAGCGTGCGGGCTCCGTGCTCCGCGTCTGCTCGACCACGTGGCTGTTCGTGACGACATAGCCGAGATCGCGGTCGATGATCACGCCCGACCCACTCCCGACCTCGCTGCCGGTCGTCCCCCTGTTGACGACGGTGACGACCGCGGGGAGGACGTCGCGCACGGCCGCGACGAGCGCGCTGCCGTCGTCCGCGGCGGCTGGCGCGGGCGCGACCGTCGCCGTCACGGGGACAGCGGTGGCGGCGACGGGCGTCGTGATGGGACGCGCTGCGAGGTTCGCGCCCGCCGCGCCGGCGACGCCGCCGACGATCGAGCCGGCGAGGAACATCGCGACCGCGAGCGGACGCGCGCTCCTTTTAGCTCCTTCCATCGCTGCCACGTGCGTAGGAGACCACCGCGCAGGGGCTGACGGATGAGGAACGGCTAAGGAGCGGAGGTGAAGAGCCTGCGGTGGAGCCCTACGCGCGCGCGGTGCCGAGGCGAAGGCGGAAGCGCGCGCCGCCGTCGCTCGGATGCTCGAGCGTGACCGAGCCACCGTGCGCCTCGGCGACCTGCTTCACGATCGAGAGCCCGAGCCCCGACCCGGGCAGATGGCGCGCGTTCGCGGCGCGCCAGAAGCGGTCGAACACGTGCGTCGAGTCCTCGGGACCGATCCCCGGCCCGTGATCGCGCACGACGACCTCCTCCCCGACCACGCTCACCTCGACCACTCCTCCCGCGGGGCTCCACTTCGCGGCGTTGTCCAGCAGGTTCGTCACCGCGCGCGCGATGCGCGGGCGCACGCCGCGGATCGCGGCCGGCCGCATCTCGCTCCGGAACGTCACGCGCGGGTATCGCACGCGCATCTCGTCGATCGCGGTCGACGCGACGTCGTCGAGGCGCACCTCCTCCACCGGGAACGGCATCTCCTCGTCGCGCGCCAGGTCGATGAGGTCGCCGACGAGCGCGCTGAGCCGCTCCATCTGCGCGACCAGGTCCTGGATCAGCTGCTGTCGCTCCGCCGGATCGGCCGGCTGGCCCCGCGCGAGGAGCTCGAGGTTGGTCCGCAGGCTCGTGAGCGGCGTGCGCAGCTCGTGCGACGCGTCGGCGACGAGCTGCCGCTGCTGCCGGAGCGACATCTCGAGCGCGATGAGCATGTCGTCGAAGCTGCGCCCGAGCCGCGCGAGCTCGTCGCGGCCCGTGGCGGCCACGCGGCGCGTGAGATCGCGCGTGCGCGCGACCTCTTCGACCGTCGCGGTCAGCCGCGCCACCGGCGCGAGCGCGGCGCGCGCGACGAGCGCGCCGAGGATGGTGGCGAGCGCGACACCGAGCGCTGCGATGCCCACCAGGATGTTGCGCGTATCGGCGAGCGCGGCGTCGATCTCGTCGATGATCCTGGCGAGCTCGAGCGCCTGGCCGCTGCCGAACGGGACGGCGTAGATGCGCAGGTGGTAGACGCGCTCGTCATTGCCCCGGACGAAGACGTCGCCGCTGTACGACCCGCGCTGGGCCGTGGCGACGTCCTTCACCTCCTGCGTGACGAGAGCGGTGATGGGCGAGGGCGCGTCCGCGCGCGGGACGTCACCCGAGGACGTGACGACCTGCGCGAAGACGTCGGGGCGCCCCGAGATGAGCGTCGGACGCCCGAACGGTCCCGGACCGCGGAAGCGCGGATCGCGCCGGTCGACGGCCTGCACGAAAGTGGCGGTCTCGGAGAGGGTCTGATCGACCTGGCTCACGAGCTGCCGCTGCACGGCGAGGTACACGAGGACGGCCGCGCCGATGACGGCGATGGCCACCGCGACCGTCGCGAGAAGGGTGACGCGCAGGCGGAACGTCATGGCTCTTTCATCACGTACCCGACGCCGCGGACCGTCTGGATCAGGCGGGGCTCGCCGCCCGACTCCAGCTTGCGCCGCAGGTAGCCGATGTACACGTCGAGCGCGTTCGACTCCGGACCGAAGTCATAGCCCCACACCTTGTCGAAGATGGTGTGGCGATCGAGCACCTTGCGCGCGTTCGCGAGGAACAGCTCGAGGAGCTGATGCTCGGTGCGCGTCAGCTCCAGCGTGCGGTCGCCGCGCTTCCACTCGAGCCCGTCGGGGTCGTACGTCAGGTCGGCGAAGCGGAGCACGCCGCGGCCCTGGCCGTCCGACCGGACCCGGCGCTCCAGAGCGCGGACCCGCGCGAGCAGCTCGTCGAGCGCGAACGGCTTGACCAGGTAGTCGTCGGCGCCGGCGTCGAGCCCCTCCACGCGCTCGGCGATGGCCGCGCGCGCCGTCAGGACGAGCACCGGGACGCGGCTGCCCGACGCGCGGAGGCGCCGGCAGACCTCGAGGCCGTCGATGCCGGGAAGGCCGAGGTCGAGGACGACCGCGTCGAAGGGCCGGGTGGTCGCGAGCTCGAGGCCGCGCTGGCCGTCGGTCGCCGTGGACACCTCGTGGCCCGCGCCGCGCAGCGCCCGCTCGACGGCGCCCCGTACCCCCGGGTCGTCCTCGACGACGAGGAGACGCACGTCCCCGAGGTTAGCCGGACGCGACTAAGAGCGGCCTAAGAAGGAGAGCGTGCCCGCTGGTGCGCCGCGCCGATCTCTTACGCGCTTCTCATCCGTGCGCGCCCTGCCGGTGGTGTCCTAACGCTCGACGCGGAAAGGACGGTCACATGAGGATCCAGCAGACCAAGCTCGCGGTCGGCGCTGCGGCCCTGGCGATCGCGTTCCTGGCCGGCATCGCCTTCGCGCCTGCCCTCGTCGGCTCGGCGGCGGCGCAGCTCAGCGGCAACGCCGCGCAGTCCGCGGAGAACAGAGGCCCCGGCGGGGCCGACCTGTTCCAGGCCGCGGCCGGCTTCATCGGCATCACCGTCGACCAGCTCCGGACGGAGATGGGGACGGACAAGAGCATGGCCGACGTTGCGGTCGCGCACGGCAAGACCCGTGACGCGCTCATCGCGGCGCTCACCACCGCCGAGTCCGCGAAGATCACGCAGCTCGTCGACCAGAAAGGCGCGCCGAAGGGTCCGCGTCCGGGCGGACCCGGTCCGGGCGGCCCGGGTCCCGGCGGCCCCGGTCCCGGTGGCCGGGGTGGCCCCGGCTTCGGCGCCCGCATCGAGCCGTTCCAGGCCGCGGCGACCTACATCGGGATCACGGCGCAGGACCTGCAGACGAAGCTCCGCTCCGGCCAGACGCTGGCGCAGATCGCGGTCGCCGCGGGCAAGACCCGTGACGGCCTCATCCAGGCGCTGGTCCAGGACGAGACCGCGAAGATCGACCAGGCCGTCAAGGACGGCAAGCTCACCGCGGATCTGGCGACGAAGCTCAAGACCGGCCTGACCGACCGCATCACCCAGATGATCGACCGCACCGGACCGACGGGCGGACCGCCGCACGGATTCGGCCCGCGCGGGGGCCGTCCCTAGACCCGTCCTCTTCTTCTCCTCAGCCGCGTGCGGCGCCGGGACCTCCTCCCGGCGCCGCTTCGCGTGGCCTGTTCATCGCAGGGGGCTCCGCCCCCTTCCACCCCCGGATCGTCATCGCAGGGGGCTCCGCCCCCTTCCACCCCCGGGCTAGCGGCGGCGCAGCGCGACGAGCCAGGAGAACGCGATGACGCCCGAGATGAGCGGGATGACGATGGCGAGGATGAGCGTGAACACGCGGCGGAACGCGTCGTTGTACGCGTCCTCGGGCGGCGCCTGGATGAAGAAGCCCCACACGAGCCAGATGACGACGGCGATCCAGATGACCGTGTTGCGGATCAGGTCCTGGCGGTCGCGCTTCACTCCGGCTCGGTCGGCTGCACCAGGAAGATCCAGATGTCCCAGGCCGCGTGGCTCACGATGAGCGCGGTCATCGGGACGCCGAGCGCCGCGAGCGCGCCCCAGTACACGCCGGCGACACCGGCCGCGCCGATGAGCGTCGAGTTGCGCGTGACCAGGTGCGCGCCGGCGTACGCCGCGCTCGCGGGCAGCCATCCGATGCGGCGCTGAAGCCACCCGCGCCAGAAGAGCTCTTCCGCCGGTCCGATGACCGTCGCCAGACGGATGGCGATCCCCTCCTTCGGAGAGATCGAGCGCAGCGCGTAGATCTCGCCGATCTCGTCCTTTCCGCGCGGCATGACCTGGCGCGCCGTCTTGTCGCCGACCTGGAAGATCGCGAAGAGGCCCGCGGCGATCGCGAGGCCCAGCGGGATGTCGCGCAAGCGCGGCTTGAGGCGCTCGGCCTCGCCGCTCGCGAGCGCGAGCGCGCCCAGGGTGAGGCCCGTCGTGGTCATGCGCTGCCAGAAACGCTCGCGCGGGCCGCGGAACGTGCGGCTGAACTGCGCGTACGCGAGTGCGATGCCGGCTAGGGTGCCGAGACGTCTCACAGGTCGGCGACGGCGATCACGAAACCCAGCTCAACGGTGCGGAAAAGGAGATCGTGCCGAGAGGAGGTCGATCGGGTCCACTACGGCGAGGCCTTCGCGATGATCTCATCTGCGACCCGCCGCACCGTAGCCGCCGAGATCGCGAAGCCTAGATCGGCCTCGCTGCGGATCGTGAACGTGTTCAGACCGATCACCTGCCGCGTGGACACGAGCACGAGCGGCCCGCCCGACATCCCGGCGCCGATGGACGCGTCGGTCTGGATGAGATCGCTCAGGATCACGTTCCGCAGATCCTCCCGTGGGATGCGCCGTCCCGTCGCGCTGACGATCCCGCTCGTGACGGTGTTCGAAAGCGTGTTCGCCAGCGAGCCGCTCGTCAGGGACGATCCCGGTGTCCCGATCGCGATGACCTGCGCTCCGACCAGCACGGTGTCCTTCGAGAACACCGCCTGGGTGGGGAGCGCGCCATCGGCCTTGAGGACGGCGACGTCCGTGTTCACGTCGTTCCCGACGACCGTCGCGCCCAACGTCCGTCCGTCTCCGAGGAGGATCGTCACGTCGCTGCTCGCCCGCGTGCTGCGGGGCAGCTGGACGACGTGGCTGCTCGTGACGACGTATCCGCGCTGGCTGTCGATCACGACGCCGCTCCCGGTCGTCTCCGTGCTGCCGGTCCCTACCAGCACCGTCACGACGGCCGGCATGACCGCTTGCGCGGCGGCGGTGACGTCGAGCGGCCCGGCGACCGCGACCGGCGCGGATGCCGGCGTCGGCGTCCCGCCGAGATGCGCGAGGGCCGTCGCCACGACGCCACCGGTGAGGCCGCTCGTGAGAGAGGCGAGCAGCACGAACACTGCGAAGCCGCGGTGGGGTCCCACCCCGCGCTGCGGCTCTTCGCCGCTCATCGGACCAGGGCCGCGGCGAGGATCCCCACGACGAGCAAGGCGCCGAACGCGGCGTGCAGCTGCGCGGTCTGGATGTCGATCATCGCGATGGCCCGCTGCTGGCCCTGGTTGCCGAGCTCGCTCGCGCGGATGACGCGCACGAGCAGCGGGAGCGAGAGCACCGCGAGCACCGCGTAGGCGGGAACGACGCCGACCACCACGCCGACCGCGAGGGCCATGTACGCGCCGACGACGAGCGCCACGTACGTCCAGTACGAGACGCGCCGGCCGAACCGCGCGGCGAACGTCGCGCTCCCGATCACGCGCGCGTCCTCCGTGATGTCGCGCCACTCGTTCCCATGGAGGATCGCCGTCACCAGGAGCCCGACCGGCAGGCTCACCCAGAACACCTCCGGGGCGAGCGTGCCGGTGATCGCGACGTACGTGCCGCCGACCATGAACGGACCCATGAGCAGGAACACCAGCGGCAACCCGAGCGCGTGGAACTTGTACTCGAACGGCGGCGCCGTGTACGTGTAGCCGCCGATCAGGCCGAGCAGCCCGAGGCCGACGATCGGCCAGCCGCGCACGCCGACGAGGCCGATGCCGACGAGCGTCGCGACGGCGAATGCCGCGAACGCGAGGCCGAACGCCTCACGCTCGCCGAGCCGGCCCTTCACGAGCGCGTGGCTCGCGCGCGGCGACGTGATCGAGTCCACGCCCTTGCGGACGTCGAAGATCTCGTTCGTGACGTTCGTCCCGATGTGCAGAGCGACGGAGCCGAGCAGCGACGCGAGGAACAGGGGCCAGCTGAACGCCCCGTTCAGCGCCGCCATTGCGCCGCCCGCGGCGACCGGCGTGACGGACGCGGTGAACGAGAACGGGCGCGCGATCTCCGTGTACGCCGAGAAGCGCCGCCACAGGCGCGAGCCGACGTCCATGCGCTGCGCCTCGAGCGCCTGACGCGTGACCTTCTGCGTCGCGCCCGCGCCGTACGCGACCGCCGCGCGGATCGCGAGCTCCGTCTGGTCCTCGTCCTGGACGATCGGCTGGAGGAGCGGGAGCTTCATCCCGGCCTCGTGGTACTCGAGCGCGCGCGCGGCGACCTCGTCGACGGTCCCGCAGAGGATGAACGCGTCGAGCAGCTCGTCGGGGATGAGCTGCCCGGCCCCGTGGTAGTCCTCGGCGCGCCACTTCGCGGCGATCGCGTCGCGCATCGCGGGCTCGAACCCGGCGCGTTTGATCGTCACGTCCGAGAGGATCGACATCATGTAGATGACGAAGGGCTCGCGCTTCGCGCGGTTCAGCGCCTCGAGGCGCGTCTTGTCGATCAGCGTCAGCAGGTAGCCCGTCGTGTCGATGGCGTCGGGATCGCGGCCCGCCGCGGTCGCGGCACGCTTCATCTTTCGGAGCAGGTACGTGAGGCCCGCGATCGACTCCGCGGGGCGCGCGATGTAGCCGTCGGCCTTGCGCCCCGCCAGCTCCATCATGGGCGTGCGGTACCCGGCCACATAGATAGGTACGCGGTGCACCGGCGGGAACATCGGCTGGAGCGGCGGCAGGCCCTGCCGCGCGGGCGGGAGCCGCTCGCCGGACCAGAGCTTGCGCACCGTGTCGATCGCATCGCCCACGCGGCCCGGCGCCTCCGCCGGGTCGTAGGGGATCGCCATCTGGCCGAGCCGCAGGGGAAGGGCACTGCCGAGCGCGAGCGAGATCCGCGCCGGCGCGATCTCATCGAGCGCGCTCACGGTCATCGCGATGAGGACGGGATGGCGCGTGTAGGGGTTGAGCGCACCGAGCCCGATGCGGATGCCGTCGACGTTCGACGCCACCGCCGTCGCGTACGTCACGGCGTCGCGCTCGAAGTACGAGTCGTGGAACCACACCGACTCGAGGCCGGCGTCGCGCGCGCGGCGCACCCATTCGATGGTGTCTTTGACGTCGCCCCGCGCCGCGAGTCCCAGACCGACGCGACGGACGAGCTCGGCCATCCGCCACCTCCCCTGCTCCGGCAAGGCTAGTGCTCAAGCCAGCGAGCGGATGTACTACAGGATGGTAGTAGGCTCGTACCGGACGTGAGGACGCCGATGTCGCTGCGGATCGCGCGGCTGCTCCTCGTCGCGGCCGGCGCGCTCGTGGCCGGAACAGCGCTCTTCATCACCGCCGCGAGCCAAGACCGGGTATCGGCGGCGCCGTGGCTGATCCTGTTGCTCCTCAACGCCGCCGGCTTCATCGGCGCGGCGCTCCTGCTCACGCGCGATCCGCGGCGCGCGCAGATCCTGGCGATCGGCTCGGCCCTGGCCATGGCCGCGCTCGGGACCATCACCGGCTTCGGCGCGGGGATGCTCAGCTTCCCCGCCGCGGGCATCGGCGCGGCCGGAGCGTGGGCCGCGCTCCTTCATCCGCCGCGTCGCCGCGCGGTCATCGCATTCCTCGTCTATCTCGCTGTCGGCATCGCGATCAGCGTCCCGACGATGGGCGCGGCTCTTCTCTACCCCTGGACGCTGCCTTTCATCTTCATCTGGCCGGCCCGCCTACTGCTCTTCCCGTCCTCAGGCATCGTCGCGATCTACCTGCTCCTCGGCATCGCCGTCAGCGTCGTGCTCGTCGCTGCCGTACCGCGGCGACCGGTCACCGCTCGTCTGACGGTCGGCCAATGGATGATCGCGGGCGCGGTCGCCGTGATCGCCGGGGCCGCGGCCGTCGCCACCTTCAACGTCCTCGCACTCGCCCGACCGTCCACGAGCGCACGGTTCGAGATCGATCCGCTGGTGCTCGGCGTCGTGTTCATCGGCGGGGCGCTCGCCGCGGCCGGTGCTCTCACGCTGCGCCTGAGCCCCTCGCCGCTGAGCGCCGTCGCGCTCGGCTTAGGGGCAACGGCGCTGTTCCTGACCTTCACTGCCCGGCCGGCGGTCACATGCCAGCCGAACGGCGTGGGCCAAGGGATGCCGCTCTCGTGGTCGCTCCGCTCGGCCTTCGACTTCCGGGGCACGTCGTACAGCAGCGGCGGATCGAGCGGCACGTCGATGGGTCCGGGCTCGGGGTCCGTGTCGAGCGGGCAGATCCGGAGCGGCGACCACGTCGCCCTGTACCGCTGCGAGGGCGACCAGCTCGTCGAGTTCCGCGAGGTCGCGCCGGAGGGGCGCTAGAGGCCGCGCGCCTCCAGGTAGCGCCTCGCGCCGGCGAGCGGCACCTGCCAGACCATCACCGAGAACGTCACCGTGAAGCCGAGCCGGTCGTTGATCGACACCATCGGCGCGTTCGAGTAGGCGTTGCCGGTCCGGATGAACTGCGAGTCCGGCCACTCGCGGAAGATCCGCTCGATCATCGCGGCCTTGATCCACTTCCCGATGCCGTGGCCGCGGTGCGCCGGCACGACCGCGGTCCCCTGCTGCTGCACGACCCACGGCGTCATCGGGTGCCGCACCACCTGCGTGAATCCCGCCGTCTCGCCGGTCGAGGCGTGGATCGCGAGGAGCAGGCGCGACACGCCGCCATTGGACCTGCGGATGCGTTCCCAGTCGCGGACCTCCTCGGCGGTCGTGTGCCAGTCGCCGAACTGGAGGTCGCCGCGCGGGGCCGTGTTCATCGTGTCGTACGCGACGATGACGTTCCGCATGAGCTCGTCCGGCACGGCCTCGTCGATCCACACGAGCCGGTAGTCGGCGGGGTCGATGTGGGCCCACTCCTTCACCAGCGCGCGGTCGATCTCGGCGAGGCGCGCCTCGCTCGTGCGGTTGTTGAGCCCTTCCTTCGCGCCGAGCTTGCGCGCGAACTGGCCGCCCGCGCTCACGCGGTCGTTCGTGTTCGACGCCAGGACGATCTCGTCGTCGTCGCCGCTCGCCTCGACGACGCGCTTCAGAAGGCTATTCGCGATCCCGCGACGCCGATGGTCGGGATGCACGCCGATCCACGCGTCGCGCCAGTGCGGGTTCGTCTCGCTCTTCCAGCGCGTCAACTGCGCCGTCGCGACGACGTCGTCATCCGCCTTCACGATCCAGTCCTGCGCGTCCATGACCTCAGGGCGGTTCGACAGGCGGCGCTCGATGAGGTCGAGCGGCGTCAGCGGCTCCTCCGGGATCCGCTCGTGCTGCAACGCCTGCTGCAGCCGCGCGAGCGATGCCGTGTCCGCGGCGTCGAGGCGCGTGACGTCGCACGAGTGGATCGTGTACGGCGCCGCGAGAACGGTCATCGGCGGACGTACCGCTGCGCGTCGGCGAGGGGCATCTGCCACACCGCGTTGTCCCACGCGAGCGTGAAGCCCATCTTCGTGTTGATGGCGAGCATCGCGGCGTTCGAGCCGGCGTTGCCTGTGCGGATCCAGCGCGCCCCGGGCGTCTCATCGAGGACGCGGAGCGCCATGCGAGCCTTCACCCACTTCCCCAGGCCCTTGCCTCGGTGCTCGGGGACCGTCGCGGTGCCGCCCTGCCCGATGACATGCGGGGCACGCGGGTCCCAGGAAAGGTCGGTGAAGGACGCGGTGGCGCCGGTGGACTCGTCGATGGCCAGCAGCAAGAGATGCTCCTGTCCGCGCTCCCGGCGCATGCGCTCCTGCTCGCGGACGATCTCGGGCGTCGTCTTCCAGTCCTCCATCTGGAGGCCCTCGCGGGGCATCGTGTTCATCGTGTCCCACGCGGTGATGACGTTCGCCATGAGGCGGTCGGGGGTCTCGGCGTCGATCCACTCGAGGCGGTAGCCACGGGGGTCGATCGCCGCCCACTCCCGCATGAGGTCGCGGTCGAGCGCGGTCAGCTCGAGCTGGCTCATGCGCATCCGCAGCGCGGCCTTCGCGCCGGTGCGCTCCGCGAACGCGATCCCCGCGGGCACCCGGCTGCTCGTCCATCCGTTGAGGAGGATCTCCTCGCCCTCGCCGATGGCCTCGACGGCGCGCGCGAAGAGCGCCCGCCCGAGGCCCCGACGCCGGTGGTCAGGATGCGCGTTCACGCTGACGTCGCGGAGGTTCTCGTTCGTGCCGGTGTGGTTCCGGACCATGACGCCGAAGCCGACGAGCCGCCCGCCCTGGAACGCGCCCCATTGCTTGCGCGTGAACATGGGCGACGTGACGCGGATGCGCGCGGCGATCGCCTCGAAGGGCCGGTCCGGGTCCTCCGGGGTCTGCTCGCGCTCGAGCGCCCAGGTCAGCTCGACGAACTGGCGGACGAGCTCGTCGCTGATACCGGTGCTCTCGACCTCGTCGATCGTGTAGCCGGCCGGAACGGCCGTGGTCGTGGTCATGGAGCGCCCGACGCTAGCAGCGGCTGGGGCGCCTGTCTGCTAACTGCGCAACGATCTGCCATGCTCCTGCCGTGACCGTCGCGATCGCCCCGACCGGCGACATCGAGCGCATCGTCGCCGAGGAGCAGGCGCGCCATCCGATCCCCGGCGTGTCGATCGGGATCGTCGCTGGCGACGAGGAGCTCACTGCGGCGTTCGGCGTGACCAACGTCGACCACCCGTTGCCGGTGGACGCCGACACCCTGTTCCAGATCGGCTCCATCACGAAGACGTTCCTCGGGACGCTCGTCATGAAGCTCGTCGAGGAGGGCACGCTCGACCTCGACGATCCGGTCCGCCGCTGGGTGCCGGAGCTGAAGCTGCGCGACGAGGACGCGGCGACCCGCGTGACGCTGCGTCATCTGCTCACCCACACCGCGGGGTGGTTCGGCGACCACTTTGCCGACTTCGGGTCGAACGACGACGCCCTCGCGAAGTACGTCGCCTCCATGGCCGAGCTCGAGCAACAGGTCCCGCTCGGGACACAGTGGGCGTACAACAACGCGGCGTTCGCGCTGGCGGGCCGCGTCGTCGAGGTCGCGACAGGCCGGCCCGTCGAGGACGCCATGCGCGCGCTCCTGTTCGTCCCGCTCCGGCTCAAGCGCACGTTCTTCTTCGCGGACGAGGTCATCACCTACCGGGTCGCCGCCGGCCACAACGTATTCGACGGCGCGCCGCGCGTCGTGCGTCCGTGGGCGCTGCCCCGCGCGAGCGATTGCGTGGGCGGGATCGTCTCGACGGTCCCCGACCTCCTCCGCTATGCGCGCTTCCTCATGGGTGACGGAACGACCGCCGACGTGATGCGCTATCTCTCCGCATCGACGGTCGATCTCATGCGCTCGCCGCTCGTGCAGGGGCCGCTCGGGCAACACCGCGGGATCGCCTGGTCGGTCGAGGACGTCGGAGGCGTGCGGATCATCGGCCACGGTGGCGCGACGTTCGGGCAACAGGCGATGCTGTGGATCGCGCCCGCGAAGCGCTTCGCGATCGCGATGCTCACGAACTCGAGCGAGGCGACACAGCTGCAGAACGCGATCACGCGCTGGTCGTGGGACCGGTACCTCGGCGTGCGCCGGCCGGTCGTCGAACCGCGGCCGTTCACGAACGAGGAGGCGGAGCGCGTGGTCGGCACCTACAGCAACACGTCGAGCGAGCTGCGCATCGCGTTCGACGAAGGCCTGCTCATCCTCCACCAGCAGCCACGGGAGTCCGGCTGGCGCAAGCTCATGAAGGAGCCGCCGCCGATCCCCAAGCCCGTCGAGCTCGCGTTCAGCCGGCCGGACCGCCTGCTGCTCCTCGGCGGCCCGGTCGAGGGCTCGCAGATCGAGCTCCTCTCGCCCGAGTGGGTGCGGTTCGGCTCGCGCCTCTATAGAAAGGAGAGCGCGTGATCGACGCCGCCGACGTCCAGCGGCTGATGTACGGGCACCGATGAGATGAGCGCGCACTCCATGACGTCGCGCGAGCGCGTCCTAGCGACCGTGCGCGGAGCCGAGGTGGACCGCTCGCCCTTCGCCGTCTGGCGCCACTTCTACCCGGACGAGGCGGACCCGCGCGCGCTCGCGGCGGCGACGATCGCCTTCACCCGCCGCCACCAGCTCGACCTCGTCAAGTTCAACCCGCGCGCGCACTACCACGGCGAGCCGTGGGGCACGCGCTACGCGTACTCGGTCTCGGAGAAGCCGCAGCTCGTGAAGAACGCGGTCGAGCGCACCGAGGACTGGGCCAAGATCGACCGCCGGGGGATCGACGAGCCCGCATTCCAAGAGCTCCTGCTCGGGCTGCGCCTCGTCCGCGACGCGCTGCCCGACGTCCCGCTCGTCGCGACGATCTTCACGCCGCTCGGCGCGGCACAGCGG
>Ga0209824_10001505_pt1 | contig 13001 bp, 12 predicted proteins | sample VDWuncwatermetaG_FD_184124 | JGI IMG/M metagenome (GOLD analysis project Ga0209824, IMG submission 184124) | Wastewater microbial communities from Netherlands to study Microbial Dark Matter (Phase II) - VDW unchlorinated drinking water (SPAdes)... ... | reverse complement strand
TGAAAACAAACTAAGAGATAATAGTTTTATCGGTGGATGCCTGACGCAGAGGATAGATAGAGAAGGCCTAAAGTACAGGCTTATTGAAAGTTTTGGCAATATCAGAGCCAGGTTAACCCGGGTTTTTTATGGAGACCAGGGGATATTTGTAAGAAAAGATATTTTTTTAAAAATAGGCGGTTTTCCTGAAGTCCCGATAATGGAAGATATTATTTTTACCAAGAAATTACGTAAAGCGGGCAAAACCATTGTTCTCAGAGACAAAATTTTAGTTTCTCCCAGAAGATGGGAAAAGAATGGAATAATCAAAACCACGTTACTTTTTAATTTAATTATCATATTATTTCGGATGAAGGTGCCGTTGCATAAAATCACGCATTTCTGTGAAGATATAAGATGAGAGATTCTCTTATTATTTTTGCCAAGGAGCCTAAAAAAGGGAGGGTTAAAACCAGGCTGCAGGATTATTTATCTGAAATCCAGTGCGTGAATTTATATAAGGCTTTTTTGAGAGATACGTTGGACCTAACTGATAAAATCGCTTGCGAACATAAAATCCTTGCCTATGATGCATACGGAAAGAGCCCAAGGTATCTTAAAAAAATAGCTGTGCGCTACACGTTTTATAAGCAAAAAGGCGAATGTCTCGGAGAAAGGATGTATAACGCTTTCAGATTCGCAAAAGATACCGGGGCGTCAAAAATGGTTATTATCGGTTCTGACTCTCCGACTTTGCCTGCGTCATCCATAAACAAGGCTTTTGGTTTGTTGGGCCGCGCTGACGTGGTATTGGGCCCTAGCCTTGACGGCGGATATTATCTGATTGGCCTGAAGTCGCCCTGCTCCGGGTTATTTAAGGGTATAGCGTGGAGCTCATCAACGGTTTTTAAAGATACGATAAAGAACGCTCAGAAGCTTAAGAAAAAAGTCGCACTCTTAGATAAAAGATATGATATCGATGATGTAAGGGCTTTATTTCGGCTAAAAAATGATTTAAGTAAGATTCGGAATAGAAGCGTTGCAAGATGGACAAGAAAATTTATGAATTCTGTAATCCAGCTTACAGACAAAAATGACAAAATAGTATAGAATATAAATATGGAAAAACTCTGGTATTTAAAACGATGCGATATATTCCATGGCCTAAGCAGACCAGACTTAGATAAAGTCGCTGCCATGGCACATGAAAGGATTGTACCCAAGAAAGAAATTATTGCATTGAGTAGATAAAGGGAAGGGAATTATTAATGAAATTGAAATCTATCCTAACCTGTCCCCTGCGCGGGTTTAAAAAAGAAAAAATTATGCCGACGGATTCTTGTGTGCCTTTTTATAGATGTAGTAGCTGTAAAGTTGTGCTTAAAGCAAGGCAAGGTGATTGTTGCGTATTCTGTTCGTATGGCAGTGTAAAATGCCCAGCTAAACAGAAATAGTTAAAAACTAATTTATTTAGCCGCCTGCTTTAATTAAGACGGCATTACAGGATAGGAGGATAACGAATGATCATTTTCATTTGTATATTACTTGTAACAATTTTCTTAGCTTATGCTAACGGCGCAAATGATAATTTTAAAGGAGTAGCTACTCTTTTTGGCGGCGGCGCCAGTGATTATAAAAAGGCGCTTTGGTGGGCAACGATAACAACTTTCTTGGGTTCCATAGCGGCGCTATTTGTTGCTGCTAAGTTAGTCACTGCCTTTAGCGGAAAAGGGCTTGTGCCTGATGCGATAGCTGGCGATCCGCATTTTCTTATTGCTGCAGGGTTAGGCGCGGCCTGCACGGTATTTATCGCATCTTTGACAGGAATACCTATTTCTACTACGCACAGTTTAACCGGAGCTCTCCTTGGAGCAGGCATTGTTGCCGTTGGGACAAATATTAATTTACATATTCTTGGCGGAAAATTCTTTGCTCCGCTTTTATTCGGCCCTGTGATTGCATCTTTGCTTACTTTAGCAATTTATTCGTCTTTTAAGCGAGTAAGGATAGGTCTTGGGATTGAACGCCAGATGTGCCTTTGCGTAGGTGGTAATGCTGAGGTAGTCTGTGTACAGAATGACGGGATAGCACTATTAAGATCTACAGGCCTTGCTCTTAGCGTTGATCAGTTAAAGAATTGTCAGCAAGTGTATTTTGGAAAGATTCTTGGTTTTGATTCTCAAGAGGTGTTGGACAAGTTCCATTTTGTTTCTGCAGGAGCAGTAAGTTTTGCCAGGGGACTAAACGATACGCCAAAGATAGTTGCTCTTTTATTAGCCGCAAAGGCCTTTTCTTTGAGCTGGGGCTTATTCTTAGTGGCCGCGGCAATAGCCATAGGCGGGTTACTTAATGCAAAAAAGGTGGCCTTGACTATGAGCAAACGCATTACCGCAATGAATCATGGACAAGGTTTTAGCGCTAATTTGATAACTGCCTTACTTGTGATTTTTGCTTCTAAATGGGGATTGCCTGTTTCTACAACACATGTTTCATGCGGTTCGCTTTTTGGCATAGGCCTTGTTAATAAAAAGGCAAATCTTTCTATAATAAGGCAGATTGTTTTAGCTTGGATTTTGACTCTTCCGATTGCTGCGATATTTGCCGGGATTTGCTATTTTATTCTTCGGCAAATAGTGATATAATTTAAGCATGGCTAAAAGGTGTGTCTTATTTTTATGCACAGAAAACGGAGGCAGCCGTGGGTGAAAATTATGATTTGGTGGTCATCGGAGGAGGCGCGGCGGGGTTGGTTGCGGCAACCGGCGGTGCCGCATTAGGTGCAAAAACAGCATTGATAGAGAAAAAAGAGTTGGGCGGAGACTGCACATGGTATGGATGTATCCCTTCGAAAAGCCTGCTAAAATCCGCGCAGGTATTTTCTCTTATCAAGCGGCTAAAAGAATTTGGTATATCCAGCGACCCCGCGCTTAAATACGATCCGTCTTTGGTAATGTCCCATGTGAGAGATATTGTAAAAAAGATAAGCACGCATCACCCCGCGGAAATCTTTGAAAAGAAAGGGATAAGGGTGCTTTTTGGTAGTCCAAAGTTTATTGATCAGAATACCATTGAATTTAAGGGTGAGAAAATTTCCGCAAAGCGCTTTATTGTTGCCAGTGGTTCGCATCCTTTAGTGCCGCCAATTGAGGGCTTGAAAGATATTAGTTGTTTGACTAACGAGAACGTGTTTGACCTGGAAGTCTTGCCTAAATCTTTGGCTGTTTTAGGAGGCGGCCCTATAGGTATGGAGCTTTCTTTAGCCTTTGGCCGCCTTGGGGTGGAAGTCTCAATTATTGAGATGTTTGACCGGCTCATGGTCAGGGAAGATAAAGAGATCGCTGATGTTTTAGTTGATGAGTTTAAAACCGAGGGAATCAAGATATGCACCGGAAAAAAGGCTGTACGGTTCTTAAAGGACGGTGGAATGCTTTCCATAACGTTTGAAGATAAAGATAAGAAACAATCCGAAGTTAAAGCTGAAAAGGTCTTAGTCGCCGTAGGAAGAGCAGCTAATGTGCAGGGGCTTGACCTTGAAAAAGCCGGAGTCAAGTATTCGAATAAAGGGGTAGAGGTAGACGCGCATTTAAGAACTTCCGCCAAGAACATATATGCCTGCGGCGACGTAGCCGGGCCGTATCAATTTAGCCACATGGCTGAATATCAGGCGGTCATCGCGGTCGGAAATGCACTCTTCCCTTTTAAACGAAAAGTAGATTACAGTGTTGTCCCGTGGTGCACGTTTACCGATCCGGAATTAGCCCGGGTTGGTTTAACTGAAGATGAAGCAAGGGCTCAGTACAAAGATATAAGAGTCTATCGTTCTCTTTACAGTGGTAATGATCGGGCGGTTACTGATATAGAGGAGAAGGGATTGGCAAAAGTTATCACTGATAAGAAAGGATACATACTGGGGGCGCATATAGTAGGAGCAAATGCCGGAGAGATTATCCATGAATATGTTCTGGCAAAAGCCTCCAAACTAAAAATCGGGAATCTTAGCTCGGCAATTCATATTTATCCGACGCTTGCGCAGGCGGTGAAACGGTCAGCTGACCAGTATTATATTGAAATGATGAATGCCGGCTGGCTTAAGGGATTATTTAGGTTGATGTTGAATTTTTTGCGATAACACCCGGCCTTATTTGAGAGGCCGGCAGCGCACAAGCGCGCACTTGCCCATCAAATTGGGCAAGGTGTGTGCACTTACTGTGCAAGGAATTTTTATGGGGAAAAACTATAAAGGGATAATAATAAAGCTGCTTATCGGGATATTGCTCGTTGCAGGCGTGTGGTGGATGGTAAAGTGCCAGTGCGTTAATCTTAAGTCTCTGACGCCTGCCGCGCTGCGCAATTTTATCCAATCTTTCGGCAGACTTGCTGTTTTGGCGTACATCATTGCTTATGCGTTGAATACGATTTCTATTGTGCCGCCTATTGCGGCTCTTTCTTTGACTGCAGGGTTTGCTTTTGGAGCTATATGGGGAGCGCTTTATTTAATGATAGGCGCGATGATCGGAACGTCAGCGACATTTATAATCTCTCGCTACTTAGGCAGGGGCCTTATAGAGAAAATGTTGAGAGGTAGATTTAATGACCTTGACGAAAATCTTGCAAAGAACGGTTTTATAACTATTCTATTCTTCCGAGTCATTCCGCTGGCGCCTTACGAAGTCCTGAATTATGCGGGAGGCTTATCCCGCATTAAATTTAAAGATTATTTTTTCGCTACATTTTTGGGGCTGATTCCCGGTGTCATTGTCTCGGCCTTTTTCGGCGGGAGCCTCGGTGAGATTAAAAGCATACGGGATATATTTGCCCCTAAATTCTTGATTGCCATAGGGCTTATGATCATCATCATCGCGGTTCCGGCTATCTATCAGATAGTAAAAAAGCGTAACAAGAAGGTAAAGCAATAATGAGCGTGAAGACGGGATTTATCTCTCTTATAGTTGTTTTATTTGTTCTGCTTACGATGTTTTTAGGTCAGGCCAACGCGGCGGGGGATATGGACTATACTATATATGATAGCATGCTGAAAAAATATGTTTCTGACGGCACTATTGATTATCTTAAATGGAAGAAGAATGATCTGGGATTATTTGAGCAATATATTAACGGCTTGGCAAAAGCGTCTTTAACTAATTTAAACGAAAATGAGCAGAAGGCATTTTGGATAAATGCCTATAATGCGCTCACGATATATGCAGTGCTCAAGTATATCCCGGCCAACGGATTACTGGCCAAGGTGTTTAGCGTGCAAATGGTTTTGGGTTTCTTTGACAAGATAACTTACAGAGCAGCTGGTGAAATACTCACCCTGGATGATATTGAAAAAGAAAAACTTAGGAAAACCTTTCACGATCCGCGCGTACACTTTGCGCTCGTCTGCGCTTCACGCAGCTGTCCCAAGATACAGAACGCTGTTTTTAAGGAAGCGGAGCTTGAGGAGCGGCTTGACGGCTCGGCGCGTAATTTTATTCAGGATACTACGAGGAACAGGCTCGATCAAAAAAACAATGTCCTTGATCTCTCTGAAATCTTTAAGTGGTATGCTTCTGATTTTATTGCATCCTCCGGGACAGTGATTGATTTCGTTAAAAAATACATAGGAAAGGAGGGCAGCGGATATCTTTCTATCCACACCGTTAAAATTCAGTATCTTTTTTATGATTGGTTGGTAAATATCAAGCGTTAAATCAGGAAAGAGGTGAATCAAAAATATCTTGGGGTATAGGAAAGCATAAAACATCACCCACTGCGAAAATCGCAGTAAGTCATCGCCGAAGGTGATTTTCTTGCCGTAACCAGTATGTGAGAATAGGGACGATAATTAAGAAAGGGGTAAAAAATGAAAAAATTGATATTCTTAAGCATGGCTGCATTTTTGATTTTAGGAGCAATATCTTTTGCTATCGCAGAAGAGCTGAAGACAATTAAGGGGGAAGTTATTGATGTTTCTTGTTATGTTGCTGAAGGAGCAAAAGGCGCACTCCATAAAGATTGTGCTGTTGCCTGCATTAAGGCGGGACAACCCGCAGGTATTCTGGAAGAAGGTACTGGCAAAGTGTATGTCGCAGCCAAAGAAGATGATCATATGACAAATCCAGGTTTACAGCTTGTTCCTTATGCCGCAAAAATGGTTGAAGTCCAAGGTGTTGTTCATGAGCGGGGAGGTGCAGCTACGATCGATATTAGAAAAATAATGGCAATCGGCTCTTCTGGTACTACGATGGAGAAGAAGGAGTCAGGAATGATGGAAGAGAAGAAAGGATCGGGTTCTTAGATAAATTCCTTTTGAACAACTTAAGCAAACTCTTAACTGCGGTTGGTGTATTTCTGGCATTGATATGGTCGGCGGTTACTTTTATTTCTTTTGGTCTGCCTGAATCTGCCTGTACTGTCCTTAAGGCCGTGACATTCGGAGTCTTTAACGGAGCCATCGATGCTTTGCGTAACGGCTTTTTTTATGGGGCGCCAAACAAGAATATGCCAACCGCAGTATTTCTTTCTCTTTTCTCGATTGCTTTTTTTGTTTACTTTGTAGTTGTCGTAAGGATAGGAAAGAGCTCTGCCAACGTAAGGTCGCTTGTTCTTGTAATAATGTTTTCCATTTTATTCCGTTTGATTCTATTACCCAGCGTTGCCATACACGAGAGCGATTTCTACCGCTACCTTTGGGACGGTAAATCTTTTAAAAACGGGATAAATCCGTTTAAATATGCTCCGGCAGAGGTGAGTTCGGCAAAAGCCGAAACCAATCAGGAAATAAAACGGCTTAAAGACTTGCGTGATAAGAATCCGCTCTATTTTGAGAGGATAAATCATAGCGGGGTGCCGACCATATATCCGCCCCTTGCGCAGGTGGTGTTTTCGGCATCAAGCATCATCAAGGAAGATTCCATTTTTGTCTTAAAGAGCATTTTTGTGTTCTTTGATATATTGGCTCTGGCGCTTATTGTTTTACTGCTTTCGCATTTTAAGCTAAATCCGTCATTAGTCGTAGTTTACGGATGGTCGCCGCTTGTTTTAAAAGAGATTGCAAACTCCGGGCATTACGATTCAATAACTATTTTCCTGACGCTTTTGTCGCTTTATTTCCTTGTTAAAAACAAGGCATTAGCCGGCAGTATAAGCCTGGTGTGCGCAAGCCTGACTAAGTTTTACCCGGTGCTTTTATTGCCTCTTTATATAAAGCGAATAAGGATTCGCCATCTCTTGGCTTTTGCGGTTGGAGTCATAGGTATGTATATACCGTTTTTTATCTGGGGACATGCGGGGACGCATAAAGTTTTTTTCGGACTCGGCATTTATTCCCAAAAATGGGCATATAACGGTAGTCTTTTTGTTATCATACAATCCTTTTTAAATGTGTTACACTTTAGAATTTTCAGCAATTTCTTTCTGACAAAGCTCATAACGGGCTTCATCTTTGTTATGTTGCTGTTATATTTAGTGTTCAAAAGGAGCGATGAGCCATTAGGTTTATCCCGTCTTCGCAGAAGACCACGCCCATGGGCGTGGATGAATGCGAAGGAAAAACTGCTCGGCGGGATGTCACTAAATGGGCAAACTATTCCTGTCTGCGGGATGACCCTTGACATTGTAAAGCAATGTCAAGGGTCAATACAGGTACCACGGGCATGGTGGCTGTGCGCCAATTGCCCGTGGGGTGTTACATTGAAAAGAACATTATTCGTTTTAGTAGCTTTGTTTTTGCTCAATCCTGTAGGAGAGCCGTGGTATTTTTGTTGGGCAATTCCTTTTTTGTGTTTTTTCCCGTACCGCTCATTGATTTTGCTTTCATGGTTGTTAATTTTTAGCTACCTGTCGTTTGCTCATGATTTTGGAACGATGAGGGTCGGGAATCTAGAGATCCCAATACTGAATGCTATCCAGTATGTGCCATTTTTTCTATTTTTTATTTGGGAGTTTGTGCTCCGAAAAAGAAATGCGTTAGACTATGTTAAATAATAAACGGATCTCGGTTTTGATACCGGCGTTTAATGAAGAAAATTCAATAGCCCAGGTTATAAGTGAGTTACCTAAAGGCCCTGTTGACGAGATAGTGGTTATTGATAATGGAAGCACAGATGCTACCAAGGAAGTCGCTCATCGCAGCGGCGCAAGGGTTGTTGATGAACCCCGTAAAGGATATGGCGCTGCTTGCCTGAAAGGTTTGGCAAGCATAAATAATACAGATGTTGTTGTTATCCTTGACGGTGACCATAGTGATTACCCGGAACAAATTACACGGTTAGTTGGACCTATAGTATCCGGTGAATCTGATTTTGTTATTGGCTCTCGCGTTCTCGGCAGGAGAGAAGATGGCGCACTTACGGCTCAGCAATACTGGGGGAATAAGCTTGTGGTTTTTCTGATACATAAGTTATTTGGATATAAATTCACGGATATGGGGCCGTTTCGCGCCATAGGATCTGAAAGTCTTAAAGGCCTCAACATGACGGATAGAAATTTTGGCTGGAATGTTGAGATGCAAATCAAGGCGGTAAAAAATAGGTTAAGGATAAAAGAGGTTCCCGTAGACTACCGAAAACGTATTGGTATTTCCAAAATTAGCGGGACGGTATCCGGTACGATTAAGGCCGGGACAAAAATTATCTTTACAATTTTTAAATATACGTTTTACGAAAGTTAAAGAATTTCATGAGAAGAAAAGATAAACAAATTTACTTTGAATGTAAAGAATGCGGCCTTATCTATGGATAAAGAAAAAACTTGGGCGTTAAAATGCGAAAAATGATGCGCTGAAAATAAAAGTTGTAATATAGAGATAATCAGACATGCCGTTAAAAATGAAGATGACAAATCAAATCGAGAGGAGAGAGGGATATGAACGCATTTTTAAGCGCGCTCGAAAAACATGATATTGAAAAAGATGCCTTAAGGCGGGGGCAATTAACTACACTGCAAGTTAATATGGGGAATTTATGCAACCAGAGTTGCACACATTGTCATATTGAGGCGTCGCCTCAAGGCAAAGATATTATGTCCAAAAAAGTCGTGGATGATATTCTAATTTTTATCTCCGGGTATAAAATTCAAACATTGGATATTACCGGAGGCGCTCCTGAACTAAACCCCAATTTTGATTATCTGGTTACATCGGTCAGGCCTCTTGTCAATGAACTTATTGTGCGTTCCAATCTTACCGTCTTATTCGAAAAAGGGAAGGATTACCTTCCGAATTTTTTTAAGGCTAATAAAGCGCACCTTATCTGTTCGATGCCCTGTTATAGAGAAGAAAATGTAGACCGCCAGAGAGGCGCAGGTGTCTTTGAAAAGAGCATAAGGGCATTGAAATTATTGAACGCAACAGGTTTTTCGAAAAACGAAGATTTGCAATTGGATCTGGTTTACAATCCATTGGGGGCATATCTTCCTGCCCCTCAAGACGCGATAGAAAAGGATTATAAGAAAGTTTTAAACGAAAATTACGGAATTGGATTTGACAGGCTTTTGACTATTACCAATGTGGCGATAAAGAAATTTAAGATTTATCTGGAATTGAATAATGAATATGAGAAATATTCGAGGGTTCTTGAAACTAATTTTAATCCCGGTACCTTAAATACTTTGATGTGCCGCACATTTTTAAGCGTCGGATATGACGGCAGGTTATATGATTGCGATTTTAATCTCGCCTTGGGATATGCGCTTAGGGATTCAAAAGGGAATTGTCTTTCTATTAAAATGTTGAACGTCCAGGATTTGGAAAATAAGGAAATAATTTCCGGTGAACATTGCTTGGCTTGTACCGCAGGGGGCGGCTCCAGTTGTCAGGGGGCATTGGCTAGCGATAACACTCGTGCTATATCATCTAAGGAAGACGCCAAAGATACAGTGAAAGCGTATTACGGCAAGGTGCTCCAGAGTAAAAAAGATTTAAAGACAAACGCATGTTGTTCTGTTGATTCTTTACCTAAAGCCTTAAAGACCATAATGAAACAAATAGAGTCTGAAATTTTGGATAAATTCTATGGCTGTGGTTCTCCTATCCCGCCGCTTCTTGAAGGTTGCACGGTTTTAGATTTAGGCTGCGGTACGGGCAGGGATGTCTACATAGTGTCTGCTCTTGTTGGAGGAAACGGGATGTCCATCGGGGTAGATATGACTGATGAACAGCTAGAAGTTGCCCGAAAATATAAAGATACTCAAATGAAAAGGTTCGGATTTAAGAAATGCAATGTGGATTTCAGGAAAGGATATATCGAAGATTTGAAAGAGCTTGGGTTAGCGGATAACTCAGTCGATGTAGTTATTTCTAATTGCGTGATAAACCTTTCTGTGGATAAGAAGAGCGTATTCTCTGAAATCTTCCGCGTGCTTAAGCCGGGAGGAGAGCTTTATTTTTCAGATGTGTTTGCAGATAGAAGAGTTCCCGGCTACATTAAAAATGATCCTGTATTTTACGGAGAATGTATGGGCGGCTCTATGTATATCGAGGATTTCCGCAGGATGTTAAGAGACATAGGGTGTATGGATTATCGAGTTATGTCTAAAAGAAAAATTACGATTGATGACCAGGATATGGCATCCAAGGCCGGAGATATTTGTTTTTATTCTATGACCGTCCGCGCCTTTAAACTGGCAGATTTGGAAGACATCTGTGAGGACTTTGGCCAGGTAGCCTATTATCAAGGAACCATTCCTTATCATCCTAATCAGTTTCAGTTAGATGATCATCACATATTTGTTGCCCATAAACCCATACTTGTCTGCGGGAATACTGCTTCTATGCTTAATAATACGCGTTTTGGGAAGCATTTTAAAATCGTTGGGGATACTAGCCGTCATTTTGGCCCATTCCCTTGCGGCCCAGCTCCTAAAGCATTGGATTCGGCAGATCCTTGCAGCGGGGGTAGTTGTTGCTAACGCCCGGCCTTATTTGAAGAGGCCGGTGTGCACTTACTGTGCAATGAGGTAAAGTAAACTCCGTTAGAAAGTTTGAACGGGGCCTTAGACCCCGCTCAAACTTATCCCTTTGTCTTGCGGGATTAACGCCTTTACTACAACAGACCACCAAAATCTTGTATTCCACCCCGCTATGAATAGCGGGGTTTTCTAACGGAGTAAAAGAGATGAATTTGATACATTCGACTGCGCTCAGTATCAATCCTGAGCGAGTGAAACGAGTCGAAGGATTGATTTATGAAATAACTACACGCGTTTGGCTAAAAGTACTCTCAGTTAAATATGGCAAGAACGTTGAGCTGACCAATATCCCCGAAGAAGAAATTAAGCAGCTTAAAAAGCTTGGTTTTGATGCTCTTTGGTTGATGGGGGTGTGGCGTTTGAGCGAATATGGCAGGGAGATTGCGCTTAACCACGAAGGACTACGTCATGAATTCTTGAGCGTATTGCCGGATCTTAAGGATGCGGATATTGTATGTTCCTCCTATTCGATCGCTAGTTATGAGCCTGACCATTCTTTAGGAGGCAGGGAGGGCCTGATTAGCTTTAAGGAACAATTGCATAAAAACGGCATGAAATTAATTCTGGATTTTGTGCCTAACCATGTGGCAATTGATCATCCCTGGGTTAACACTCATCCCGAATATTTCATTGGCGGGACTATGCAGGATATGATGAATGATAGTAATACTTTTTTCTTGACGCAGAATAAAGCCATGCTTGCGCATGGTAAAGATCCATATTTCTCTGCATGGACAGATGTGGCCCAGTTGAATTATTTTAACCCCCAGACTAGAAAAGCAATGCAAGATGAGTTAATGGAAGCGGCATCGCTTTGCGATGGGGTGCGCTGCGATATGGCGATGCTGATTTTGAAACGCATACAAAAACAAATCTGGGGCAAAAGGGTTTATGCCGGAAATAAATTTAGCGAACCCCAAACAGAATTTTGGCAAGATGCCATTACTGAAGTAAAAAAGATATATCCTGATTTTTTCTTTATAGCTGAGGTATATTGGGGGCTTGAATCCGAGATGATTTCATTAGGGTTTGATTATGTCTACGATAAGACTTTTTATGACGCTCTTAAAGAAACGGATGTTGAAGGGATAAGAGCTAATTTGGCTGATAGAGGTCAATTAGCAAAAAAACGCCTAAGATTTATTGAAAATCATGATGAAAATCGGGCGGCAGCGGTGTTTGGGGTAGAAAAATCCAAAGCTACGGCTTTATTGATGTTGCTTACGCCAGGAGCGTATCTTATACATCAGGGGCAGATGGAAGGGCTTATAAAGAAACTCCCTGTCCAGCTTATCAGGATGCCTAAAGAAGAAATCAATCGGGACTTAGCCCTTTTTTATGAGAAGCTTTTATTGAATTTAAAAACTATATCCAAAGCTAATAGCCAATGGGTACTTCGTGAAACATTCCCGGCATGGGAAGGTAATCCAACCTTTCGAAATTTATTTGTGTTTTCTCAAGATAGCTTGTATTTAGCAGTTATTAATTATTCTCAGACGCAATCGCAGTGTTATGTGCATCTTGATTTGGCAGGCCTTAAGGCGAAGAATGTGCTATTTAAAGATTTGCTCGGTTCGGCAGAATATGTGCGCTCCATAGATGAAATCAATTCCCGTGGTTTATATTTGGATATGCCAGCCTATGGTTTTCACCTTTTTAAAATGACAGGAGTGAATTAAGTATGAAAAAGAATGATTGGATAGATATTTCGCTAACTATTAGGTCTGGAATGGTGCATTGGCCCGGAGATCCCGCGGTTCATATAAGTCGCACGCAAAACATGGATAAGGGGGATAGCGATAATGTTTTTCTGATTTGGGCTTATTGATCTTATGGAGCAGCAATACCGAAAGCAGGGAGGATTAGAAAAGATTCCCGCATATATTGAAGATACCGGGGAAGTGAATTGGTTGGTAGCGGATGCCCTGCGTATGGAAATCCCGATTCCGGTTATTTCTTTAGCCGTGATGCAGCTTTTTGTCTCTCGGGATAATGCCAAAAACTGGGCCCGCGCCATCGCAATGATGCGGCATGGTTTTGGAGGGCACCCTTTTGGCACGAACGAGGCC
>Ga0209824_10001504_pt1 | contig 13002 bp, 12 predicted proteins | sample VDWuncwatermetaG_FD_184124 | JGI IMG/M metagenome (GOLD analysis project Ga0209824, IMG submission 184124) | Wastewater microbial communities from Netherlands to study Microbial Dark Matter (Phase II) - VDW unchlorinated drinking water (SPAdes)... ... | reverse complement strand
CGCTTTGGGTATGTATATGTTCGGCCAGGGCCCAGGCCAGGCTTAAGCCGTCGGACGTTGACGTGCCGCGGCCGATCTCATCTAAAATGACCAGCGAGCGGGGGGTCAGATTGTTGAGAATATCCGCGGCCTCCGTCATTTCCACCATAAAAGTACTTTGGCCTTTGGCGATATCATCATGAGCGCCGATGCGGGTAAAAATTTTATCAACCATCCCGATGCTGGCAGCGGCCGCGGGGATGGGCGCGCCCATCTGGGCGAGGATAACTAAAATAGCATTTTGGCGGATATAGGTGGATTTGCCCGCCATATTGGGGCCCGTCAAAATGATCAGGTGATTGTCGTTAGTGTCTAAAAGAGTGTCATTGGCTATGAAATTATCAGTCACTGTCCGCTCAACGACAGGGTGGCGCCCGTCCTTGATCTCCAGGGTCGTTGAGGTATTGACTTGCGGAAAGATGTAGTGGTCCCAAGCGGCTAATTTAGCAAATGCAAATAAGCAATCCGCGCTGGCCAATTGATGGCAAACTTCGTGCAAACGCGCCACTTCAGAGAGAATCGCTTCTTGCATTTGGCCCAGGATGCGTTTTTCAATATTTAAAATTTTATCCTGGGCGGTCAGGAATTTTTCTTCGTATTCTTTAAGTTCCTGGGTGATGTAACGCTCTCCATTGACCAGGGTTTGTTTGCGCACATAATGGCTGGGCACGCTGTTCTGGCGGGTTTTGGTGACTTCAATATAAAAACCAAAGACATTGGTGAATCCGACTTTGAGCGATGAGATGCCGGTTTTTTTGATTTCCTGGGCTTGATATTGGGCCAGCCATTGCCTGCCGTTTTCTAAAATGTTTTTAAGTTCATCCAGCTCCAGGTCTATGCCCGGTTGGATCATTTTGCCTTCGGGCTTGGCCAAGGGCACGTCGGGGTTTATGGTTTTTGTTAATAACTCGCGCAGGGAGGCCAAATCCTGGATTTTTAAAAGAGGATTGGATGTGGCCGTCAGGGTCTCGGCAATCAAGGGGACGCGCAATAATCCCTGGCGTATAGCCAAAATATCCTTGATGGAGCCGCATCCGCAGGAAAGCCTGGAGAGTGCTTTTTGCAGATCAGGTAAATTTTTTAAACATTCTCCGAGCCGTGCGTTGCCTGCCAATTCCTTGGCTGCTGCCTGCCGCGATTGGATGGCGGCAACGTCTTTAAGGGGATGATATAACCAGAAACGCAAAGCCCGTCGGCCCATGGGGGTTGAAGTCAGGTCAATGGTCGCAAGCAAAGACTCAAGTTCCAGGCCGTAGTGCGCGGCAGGGGAAATAAACACTTGGGTCTCCTGGGTGTAAAGAGCGATTTTATCAATGTGCTTGAGGCTGGTTTTATTCATGTTTTTTAAATATTCCAGCAAAGCGCCCGCAGAAGACTGTGCCAGGGGCAGCTCATCAACGCCAAAACCTTTGAGTGTTTGGGTCGCCAAATGAGCGCAGAGGCTTTTGTGAGCCATGTTGGTGTTAAAGGCCCAATCGTCTAAGGGACTCAACGCAATGCCGCGCATTTTGACTAAAGGATGGGAAAAAAGATTTTTGATGACGTCTGTCTGGGTCTCCGGGTAGAGGCACTCAAAAATCGGCAGTTTGGCTAAAAGCTCGACGGTCTGATGCAAGGAGAGCTCATTGGTAAAAATGGTGCCTCCGGAATTATCAATAAAAGCCACCCCGAAGGTTGTTTTCCCTGCGCAAATACTCATCAGATACCGGGAATCAATGGATTCATCCAAATAGGTCCCGGCGCTGATAATGCGGATGACATCGCGTTTGACAATGCCTTGGGCTAAGGCAGGGTCTTCGACCTGTTCGCAGATGGCGACTTTTTTACCGGCTTTGATCAGTTTGGCAATGTAATTGTCGCTGGAGTGATAGGGCACCCCGCACATGGGGATTTTACCGGAGGCGTCAGACCCTCGGGAAGTCAAGACCAGATCTAAAATTGAGGACGCCTGGGCGGCATCTTCAAAAAACATTTCATAAAAATCGCCCAGGCGGAAGAAAAGGATAGCATCCTGGTGGCGCGCTTTGATGTCGCGGTATTGCTTGATCATGGGGGTAGCGGCTTGCACAGAGATAATTTATAGCACAAACTAAAGCCTTGGGGCAAATACTTTGTTTTTGCATGGCCAATTAGCGAAGGAGTCCTAACTGCGTCGGAGTTAAAAGCCAGTTAAAGGTGGCACTTGCGTTCCCCAAGGGCTGCTTAGAATACCTTGGGCAGTCAAAGGACGCAGGCTGTCATCTTTGTATTTAGGACCACCGCGCTTAGCTGCGATGCCATGTCGTAAAAAATAAAGTTCCATGGTAAAATTCCCCTGAATCTATTATAATCTTTTTATGCGTTTCGCGTTGATTATCTTTTTGAGTTTAAGCCTGGCCGGTTGCGCGGCCAGCGTTGTTTACAATCCCGTGCAGACGCCTAGCCCGCCGGAGATGGCATTCAATGAAAGCGGTTTTAAAGCGATCCAGGATGGGATGACCATGGATCAGGTCCATAAAATGATGGGGCAAGAGCTCATTATTGGCTATACATTTCAGGAGCCTGGTTATAAACCTCTGACCATTCCTAATCCCTACAAAAGTGAGGCCATTAAGGGGACGGACTTTTTTTTAGAATATTATATTGAAGCCATACGCCAGCCGGACGGCATCGTCAGCGATAATGAATTGATGCCTTTAATTTTCAAGAACGGCAAGCTTATTGGCCGCGGCTGGCCTTTAGCCAATTCCTTACGTCCCGCTCATCCTTCGGCATGAACCCTTTTTATGTTTCATTAAAGCCTTTTTTAAATCATGGCGTCCTCAGCCGTCCGACGGACTGGATGGCGGTTTTCGCCAACAATCACCCATTAGAAGTAGAAATCGGTTTTGGCAATGGCGAATATTTGGAGCGTATAAGCCGTGAGAAACCGCGTGTTAATTTTGTCGGATTTGAACAGTACTGCGAACGCATCCACAGGACCTTGCGGAAATTAAGCCGCACGGGCCTTGATAATGTGAGGGTATTGAGATTGGACGCAAGGGCCGGCTTCGAGCGTTACCTCAGTCCTAAGACCATAGCCCAAGTGCATTGCCTTTACCCGCCGCCGTGGCCTAAAAAATCGGATGTCAAGCACCGGCTTTTTACCGGGGATTTTTTAAAGCTCGTCAACAGCCGCCTGGCCGATGGCGGTGTTTTAAAAATAGTGACGGACCATCATCCTTATGTGGACTGGATCCGGGAAAATATCCAGGACACCGGATTTTCCGTCGAATTTAAGAACATTCCGGCGAATTATGGCACTAAATTTGAGAAAAAATGGGCCGCGGCCGGCCGGAGCGAATTTTATGAACTGCTTTTGACCAAGCATCGTCATATTCCCGTGGGGCTAAAGGAGGACAGTACTTTGCAAAGCTATTTTCTTGATCATTTTAATCCCGACAATTTTGGGTTTAAAGATTATTCCCATGAAGGGGTGGCGGTGTCTTTTAAGGAAATCTTATATGACGCCAAAAAGAAAACCGCCCTGGTCCATGTGATCGCCTGCGACGGGCCCTTGGTCCAGAATATACGCGTTGTCATTGCCCATTCATCCAAAGGCTGGTGCGTTCATTTAGCCGAAGGGACCATGTTGATGCCAACCAAAGCCGTGTCCCAGGCCCTGGAATGTGTTTATCAGGCGGCTAAACTATGCTGAAATCCGTTCGCGTATCACTTATTGCTATTTTGACAGCCGTTTTGATTTTTCCCGGGCAGGGAATGGCTTACCACCGCTTCTTCTGGCACAAGGGGCCGTATCACTTGACCGCTCATACGGCCATTCTTTGGGACCCCGCTCACAATCGGCGTTATTTTGACCTTGGCGCTGACACAGAAGTGTTTCCGGCCTCAACCACCAAGGTATTGACAGCGCTTCTGGTCCTGGAAAACCTTTCTTTGGACAAGTACGTGACGGTGAGTGGACGCGCGACCCAGGTGCCGCAAACTAAATTGGGTTTAAGGGCCGGTGAATCTTACCGCGTGCGGGACTTGCTTTACGGGCTTATTCTTCAATCCGCTAATGACGCGGCCGTGGCCCTGGCTCAAGCAGTGGCCGGGTCTGAGGGGAAGTTTGTCGAGATGATGAATGCCCGTGCCAGGCAGATGGGGGCCATGCGCAGCCATTTTGCAAATCCCCACGGGCTTCCCTCACAGGGCCCTCAATTTACAACGGCTTCGGACATGGCTTTGATTTTCACCCAGGCGCTTAAGAATGATTTTTTCCGTCAGGCGGTTACGTTTAAATACTTAGTCATTTATTCCAGGGAAGGCCATCGCATTTTTTTAAAATCCCATAACAGATCTTTATTTTTAAACTGGAAGCGGCATGTTTTCGGTAAAACAGGCTATACGATTGAGGCGCAATCCTGTTTTGTAGGGTATATTCCCAGGGGTAATGATATATTGATTATTGCCCTTTACGGATGCCGCAGGCGTTGGACAGACATGAAGTTTATTATTGAACGCTACGGCCGCATCGATCTTTAGAATTTTATTGTTTGGTCTTCTGATTTGATGTAGGATATCACCGTTCATTTTAATTAGTTGAAGCATCATGGAGGATTTTATGGAAAATAAGAGCAATGTCATTGTTATTCTCTTAGTTGTTTTAATCGGCGTTGTTTCCGGGGTAGGCCTCTTAATAGGGATCACTAATGCCGTAAGGGTTGCCTTAAGCCCGTTGAATGCCAGGCTCGCTGCAATCGAAAGAACAGAAAAGAGCATTGAAAATAAATTAGGCGGATTAGCACAGACCCTAAACAGGATTAACACCAACGGTATTAATGGCCAACAGCCCCAACAACCGCCAGCCGAAGATATGAATAAAATTTATACGATTGATCCGGGCATTTCTTCCATTATCGGTAGAAAAGACGCTCCGGTGACCATTGTTGAATTTTCTGATTTTCAATGCCCGTTTTGCTCTCGTTTTTATTCTGTGATCAAGGATGTTTTAGCGGCGTATCCTAATCAAGTAAGATTGATCGTCAAGAATTTTCCCCTACCGTTTCATCCTAATGCCCGTCCGGCAGCCAAATTAGCAATGGCCGCTAATGAGCAGGGTAAATTTCAGGGGATGATGGAGTCCCTATTGGCAAACGGCGGGGATGTAACGGATCCCAAAATCAAGGAATACGCCAAAAATTCAGGGTTGGATTACAATAGATTAATGGCTGATTATAAAAATAAAGATGCCCAGTGGGAGCGGCAGATCCAGGATGATATGCAGTTAGGCGGGGCTGTGGATGTGCGCGGCACGCCGACGTTTTATCTTAACGGCCGCAAAACCAATGCGCGGGACCTCAACAGTTTTAAAGCCCAAATTGATGCTATTTTAAAATAGACCTTCTTAACCCCCGGGGTTGACAAGGTCATAATTTGGTGTATATTATACCTTTCATAATAGGAGGATTTAGTTATGGGTGGCCGTGTAGGGGGAATTACAAGTAAATATTATTGCGAAACCGCCGGTATCAAAGTTTCCGGCGGCCAGAAGGTCAAATCCGGCACTATTTTAACCCGTCAAGGGGACCAATGGAAACGCGGCCTTCATGTGATCGGCCGCAGTTCTTTGACGGCCGCGTGCGATGGCGAAGTTTATTTTACCCGCCGTAAAAACGGTTCTAACAAAGTCATCACGCTCATTAACATTAAACCTTAAATATGTGCGGTATTGTTGGTTATGTTGGCAACAAAGATGCTTTACCCATACTGCTTGAGAGCCTTAAAAAACTCGAGTACCGCGGGTATGATTCCAGCGGTGTGGGGTTTTTAGACCATGGCTCGCATCTGATCACTCGTAAGGCTAAAGGTAAAATTTGTAATTTAGAAGAGTTGATCCGCAGCCGGCCCTTGCCTTTTGCCCACGCGGGGATTTCCCATACGCGCTGGGCCACTCACGGGTTTCCCTCTGACAGCAATGCCCATCCGCATACAGACAACAAGCACACCATCGCTGTTGTCCACAACGGCATCATAGAAAATTACCAGGAGCTTAAAGCCGCTTTGAAGAAAAAAGGATGCAAATTTGTTTCTGAAACAGATTCAGAAGTCATCCCGCACCTGATCGCTTCTTTTTACAAAGGGGAAATTATTGCTGCCGTACGACAGGCAATTTCAAAATTAAAAGGCAGCTTTGCCCTCGGGATCATCAGCCGCGATCATCCGGGCATGCTGATTGCCGCCCGCGTGGGCTCTCCTTTGGTGGTAGGTATCGGTATCCAAGAAAATTTTATCGCCTCTGATGTGCCGGCTATTTTGGATTTTACCCGCCGGGTCATTTATTTGAAAGACGGGCAAATGGCCGTCTTGACCAAGACACAGGTCAAGCTGTGCACGTTTGACGGGAAAAACATAAAGCCTAAAATAGATACGGTATCATTTAATGTGATCGCCGCCCGCAAGGAAGGCTACTCGTATTTCATGCTCAAGGAAATCCATGAGCAGCCTGATGTCCTTGAGCGGATGCTGAGTTTACGTTTGAAAAATAAACGGCTGGCCCTGGAGGGCCTGGGTTTATCTGACGATGTATTAAAACGCACGCGCAAGGTGATGGTGGTGGCCTGCGGCACGGCATATCATGCCGGTTTGGTGGGGAAATACATCATCGAAAACCTGGCCCGTCTTCCCGTCGAGGTTGATACCTCCAGCGAATTCCGCTATCGCAACCCGATTCTGGATAAACACACCCTGGTGTTGGCGGTCAGCCAGTCCGGAGAGACGGCCGATACCCTGGCCGCGGCCCGCGAGGCCCGTGCCAGGGGCTCCAAAGTGATTGCCATTTGCAATGTGGTGGGTTCCTCATTGGCCCGTGAGGCCGACGGTATTTTATACACCTATGCCGGCCAGGAGATAGGGGTCGCTTCCACCAAGGCGTACAGCGCCCAGTTGATGATGTTCTATTTATTAGCTTTAAAATTAGCCCAGGCGCGTAAAAGTCTTGCGCCCCGGGAATCAAAAGATCTTGTCCGCCACCTGCTTCGCGTACCGTCCTTGTGCAGGGAAATTTTAAACGGCATGCGCCACATCCAAAAAATAGCGGAAGCCAATTCGCATTTCGGCTGTTTTCTTTTTTTGGGCAGGCATGTCAATTTCCCTTCGGCCCTGGAAGGGGCGCTTAAGCTCAAGGAAATTTCCTATATTCCCGCCGAAGGGTATGCCGCCGGCGAGATGAAACACGGGCCCATCGCCCTGATCGACGAGTACCGGGCGGTGGTTTGTATCAATCCCCAATCCCACGTGTATGAAAAAATGTCTTCCAATATGCAGGAGATCAGGGCCCGTAAAGGCAATGTCATTGCCATCGCCACCCGCGGGGACCGTGAGATTAAGTCTAATGCCGATTTTGTGATCGAAGTGCCCCGCACACCTGAATTGTTGAGCCCCTTGTTGGTGGCTTTACCTTTACAGATGTTAGCCTATTTTATCGCCGTCAAACGCGGCTGTGATGTGGACCAGCCGCGCAACCTGGCCAAATCCGTGACGGTTGAATAAATGCTATACATCGTTTCAACTCCTATCGGCAATCTTAAAGACATTACATTGCGCGCTATTGAGACCCTAAAGGCGGTGGATTTGATCGCCGCGGAAGACACCCGCCACACCAAGATACTGCTCGATGCTTACCAGATCCAAAAACCGCTGACCTCTTTTTTTGAGCATAATCAAATTAAAAAAGCAGGCCATCTCTTAGGCCTTTTAAAGACGGGCAAAAACATCGCCCTGGTCTCTGACGCCGGTACCCCGGGCATCAGCGATCCGGGCTTGGTCTTAGTCCGTCTGGCACAGGAGAACAATGTCCCCATCACCGTCATTCCGGGCGTGAGCGCCTGTATTACTGCCTTGACAGCGTCGGGCCTGCCTGCCCATCGTTTTGTATTTGAAGGGTTTTTGCCCCCTAAAAGCGGGGCGCGGCGCAATAAATTGATTTCTTTAAAAGGGCAGGAGGCCACCCTTATTTTTTATGAATCACCCCACCGCCTGCTTAAGACCTTAAAAGACATGCGGGACGTTTGGGATGATCCCACCATCGTCGTGGCCCGCGAACTGACTAAAAAATTTGAAGAGATCCGTAAAGACAAGGCAAGCCTTCTTATTGAACATTTCAGCCGGCAGCCCCCCAGGGGAGAATTTGTTTTGTTGTGTCATTCACAAACGATTTTGCGTTGATTGATTACTCTTTATAGTTTATACTTTAAATAGGGCGGAAACGACATGAAAAAAAATTTTTCTAAAACAGCCTTTACCTTGATTGAGCTGATTGTCTCATTAGCGCTTGTCAGTGTCGTTGTATTGGGCATATTCTCCATTAATACCGTGCTTAATAATAATAACCAGGATTATGGCCAGCGGTATTTAGTTAAATCAGAAACACAGACCACCTTGAACCATATTTTGAATAATGCTTCTTTGGCCTTCGGTAGCGCTACTAATGTTGGCAACCCACCCGAACTTGATCAAGGCATTCTCATCGGTCCCCAAATGGGGGCAGCCAATAACAATTCATTTTGCATACATCAGAGCCCTACGTCTGGTGATATCTGGATATGTTATACGTTAGATACTAATTCGTCAGATGCTGCTTACCAACAAATCACGTATTGTAACAAGACGTATAATATTAACGACAGCACAGGTTATCGGGGAGCTAGCGGCAGTTGTACTAATCCAGCGCAGTTCTTGGGAACGGCAAACAGCATTACTATTCTGCCCGCCGGATCCACTCTTCCTCAATCTCCTTACTTTGCCAATAGTGGTGGACAATTGTTATTTTCCATTACCATTACTAATTGTCTTAATGATTCTTTAGCATCTTGTAATGGATCAGGGCCAGGCATTTCATCAGACCCTGCTAATAATCCCGAAGTCCAGGTTTCAGGAAGCGTTTCTCCGCCACAAGAGAGTATTTAAAGAAATTGAAAGTAGCAGAGGGATATGTTAAACTTGAATCGGAGGCGATATGAACCATCCTAAATTTCTACTCTATCCGCTGGGTTTTTTAGTCTTAAGCGCCGGCATTGCCTGGGCCGGCCAGACGACACTGACGACCTATTATCCATCTCCTACGGGTAATTATAAAAATTTGACTGCTCAAAATATCACTGTTACCCAACCAGGCAGCGCCATGAGCACAATCATCGGCGATGCCGGCTGCGGCGCTTCATATGACGGCTTGAGCGTTCAGGGCGCTCTTTCCGGATGCACGAATTATTCGCTTTTGGGTGATGGCTCCAATCTTTATATCAACCGGCCGAGCGGCGGAAATATTTGGTTTCGTGAAAATAACAACACGGGGATGACCATTGCCACCGGAGGCAATGTCGGCATTAATAATGCCTCCCCAGGCAATAAACTTAGCATAGTCGGTGGGGGAGGAGATACCGTTGATCTTAATGTTAACGGCCGTATTCAATCTGGTGATGGCAGTGGTGCAGGGGGGATGTGGGTTGACAATTCGCGTAGCAAATTCGTAGGAGCAGATGGTTCTAACATAGGTTTTTTTAATACCAGTTGGGGATTGACTATGGATAGCTCTGGCAATGTCCAAACTAACGGCAAGTTGGGTGTCTCGGGATATTCCGCAGCTTCCGGTTATCCCACAGGCTGGGGAGGCGGCATTCATACCTGGGATGGGTACGCGGAAGGATCATGGGGTTCTGGCTCCGGTGGAAGTTTATTGTCTTATATGAGTCAGTCCAATATTTGGGCTTCAGGCAATATTACTGCAGCTTCTGACGAACGTTTAAAACAAAATATTTTACCTCTGACCGGCACATTGTCCAAACTTGACCAATTGCGCGGAGTTTCTTTTGAATGGAACCATTTAGCCACTTCGCTGGGGCATAAAGAAGGTGAAAAAGACATTGGCATGATTGCCCAGGAACTGCAAAAGGTTTATCCCCAACTGGTCGTAGCGTCTAAGAATAAGCCTAAATATTTATCCATTGACTACGGTAAATTCACCGCTGTGCTTTTGCAGTCGGTCAAAGAATTAAAAAGCCAAATGAACGCGATGCAGGACCAAATCAATGCTTTGCAAAGAAAAGTAAAAACGCTGGAAAGACAAAAATGAACAGGGTAACTTTTACCCTTTTTACTGCCCTTGCACTTGTGTTGGCAAGCGCGCTGTTGCCGGCGGCCTATGCCCAACCCTACCCCGTCTGCCCTTGCACACCCTCGAGGTGCGATACGAGTTGCACTTGTTGTGGGTCGTCCAGTCAAGTTACAACGATACCAACGAGCAACTGCACCACTGGCACTACTGTGCATACTTTGCCCGGAGCCATCGGCAATAAGTTGCCGACTAATGTGCCTAACGTGTTAACGACGATCAACGGCACCTGCGCTAACGGTGGTTGCGATTGCAATAACGTCTGTAACGGAGCTGCAACAAATTGTGGTAGTCAATGTTGCAAATGTTGCCGCGATGCTTATAATAACCCCTACTGTTGTTAATAACCTTGATCCTTAAGTTTTAACAACACCGTTCCGTGGTTGTTGATCCATCCTGAAGGCATTGTCCATTCGCCAAATTGGGCAAAGGGCGTATATTTTTTTCTGATGAAATTGTAAAGGAGCGGGCAATAGGTTTGGCCCAAAATACCATGTCCAGGTTCCGTTGTTGATTGGCGGCTGGAAATTAAGACCATCTTTATTTTCTTATTTATTAATTCAGCAATGATCTTTCGTTCTTGCTCAACAGGGATCTTGATATGTTCAAAGATAATTAATTGCCTTGTGGGCGAGCGTTTATTTGTTAAATAGTAATAGAGGCAATCATAGGGCAACGCAAAAAACAGGTCTTCTTTATTTAGCGTCCTGTTGATCAATAAGGTCGTTTGTTTCACTGTTTGGATCCAACGGGGACCATTTCTTATGTATACATGCGTTTTGGGCAGATCAAGAAAATGCGCCGGCGTCTTGAAAGCCCGGATCTCATTGAGATTTTGCTTTATGTTTAAGAGGCAAATAATGACGAAAAACGCCCAGACCGCCCTTTTTAAGAATAAGGGGGATTTGTTCAGGGCAATTATAATGATGAATGCGCACAGTAAGATGCCGGGCGGTTGGGCCCAAAACGAGCGGTATAAAACGCCGCTTGGCAGATATTCATTCAGGTTAAGAAGGCAGAATAATGCCGCGTAAACGATCAGAAGCAGTTCTTCTATTTTTTTTGGGTAATCGTTTTTCTTAATAAGAAACAATTGCGCGGTCCTCAGCAGACAAATAAAAATGATCAAAGCCACGGCATACAGCACATGGTCCATGCGGGCCTGGCGCAGGTACTGATGGGTAAGCATGGGTATTGTTTGCATGAAAGACAGATGATTATATGGTTCATCGCCTTTTAAATAAGGAAAGCATTGGCGGATCTCGGCAAAGGTCAATCCAAAGGTCATCCCATAATAGATGACAGCCCAAGCCAATGGCAAGAATAGCGCCGTAATATAAAATAATTTAATAGCATAGGAGTTTCTTTTGCGGATTCTATCAAATACGTTAACAGTCAAAATTGTTATGAGAAGCGCAACCAGTCCGAAGTTGATCTTGACAAGGCCTAATAGGAAAACAAAGGCCAGGGCCGCATAAGCCGATCCTATACGGGAGCGCCGGATGTATGCACAGTGCATCCAAATGCCGGCAAGGATAAGAGCGATGCCGCCGACATGGTCATACGTGAAGAAAAAATCCTGTTGAAAACACATCAACCATAAGGATGTGGCAAAAGCAGCGGCAGGAACAAAGATTTCTGAGACGGCAAGAAAACAGAGGGTCCCGCAGGCAATGTTCAGGACCATTTTCCCCCATAGGATGCTTGTGACCTGGATGCCAAAGAGCTTAAAGAATGCCGCGTAGTAATAGGGCATGAGAGGGCCATAGACCCACCAGAAATCTTTATAGGGAATTTCTCCTCGAAGAACAGCTTGGGCCGCGTACAGGTCCCGTCCATGGTCACCCTGCGCTAAAAAATCCTGAAAATCAGCGTAAGGCGAGAAAATGATGATCCCAAAAATAATTGTTAGAAATAAGAAGATAAAGAAAGAATGATTTTTTAAAAAATCCATAGGCAATTAGGTTTTAGGTCCCCATAACATAAAATTATCTGTGGCAGCGCACTTTTTGCTACAGAACCATTTTCCCCATAGGAGGTAGGTCTGCAGCGAGGAGCTTGTGTCAAAACCATTATCTTTGCCGGCATCACATTGCTTGGGGTATGCAACAATGCCATCACCGCAATGCACAGGTAAAACGGGCGAGGCATATCGTTGCGTATTTTTAAGTGAATGATAAACATCAACATTGAGACAATTCCTTAAAAGATCAACGCTAAAAACATAAATACAAATGCCAAGCAAAAATGCCAAAGAGAACGCGATCAAACGGCTTAATATATAGTTTAGCTGCATTAAAAGCCCTTCTTATCCAGCAAGTAAAGCCCGACAAAACGGTTATACTGCTTATAAAGTTTCAGGGTGTTATTCTTAACTTGAATAGTATCTGTGAATCTTTCATTCGTTGCCTGGATAACGGCGCATGGGGTAAATGTCCCTAAAGGGTAATCCAGACTCCCGGAGGCATTATCAACATTAACATGTTCCAGCCGAAACTTAGGGTTTCCCTCTATTAATGTTTGCCAGATGATATATTCCCGTTGATAAATATTGTTTTTATAAATTAATCCAATCTGGCCGCATCCGGAATGGGTGGTGTCTTGGGCCGCTTCCAGGAACATTGAAGAGTATTGGTCATAGGTAAGTATTTGCATGCGGCGGGGGGTTTGCATAATTCCTGTTTGACCCAACAGGGGTTTGGGTGAGAAAAACAGCGCAATATAAGTACCACAGATAAACATCAATAGGGTGGATGGCAGCAGTAAAGTCCTGGACCGAAAGATCAATAAAGCAATTAATGGGCAAAAAAGGACATACCCCGGCAGATGAAATC
>Ga0209824_10001503_pt1 | contig 13013 bp, 10 predicted proteins | sample VDWuncwatermetaG_FD_184124 | JGI IMG/M metagenome (GOLD analysis project Ga0209824, IMG submission 184124) | Wastewater microbial communities from Netherlands to study Microbial Dark Matter (Phase II) - VDW unchlorinated drinking water (SPAdes)... ... | reverse complement strand
GGCTGAAAGACTATTTCAGGCTTTACAACCAGGAGAGGCCGCATTCGTCGCTTGACGACAAAACGCCGGATGAGTTCTACTTCGAAAATCTGCCTGAACTGCCAAAAGCGGCTTAGGCTTTAAACGCCAGGTTTCCACTTAAGAAATGGAAAAAACTGTCCAGTTAGGCGGTGCCACCTCTGTGGCGGCGGAGCTAGAATTGTGGACAAGTTCAGCACGACAGCAAAAACGCTTTTAGAAATAGAAGCAAAAAACCGGGGCAGCGCCGACCAGCTGCATGAAACAGGCGACCATCTTAAACTCGTTACATTATTGTCTTGACCGAGGGGTCCACTTAAGTGACGCCTCTTATTCTATGCATTTAGGTCTATATTTATCGGAGTTAAGAAGGTGTATACTTATTAATTTTATTGAAAATGTATTTCCTAACCGCCGAGGTTAATATTCAAGTTAATGAGACGTAGAAATGACGGTAAAAAAGGTAATAGAGTGGCCTCCGCCGGAATATAGGTTGGAGGCAGTGCTACGGGTTTTGGAAGGTCAAGCCTGTGCGATGTCGGCGGAAAATCTCCTAATACTTCGTTAGAACGCAGGACACTGATTTATTCTCTTTTTTCAGGCTGGCACGATTTAAAATCGATGATATTCGATCTATTTGATTTATTGTGAATAATGTGAAGCCGAGATGCGTGAGTTCAGAAAAGGGAACCAGTGGCATTTCGGCATTAATGCGCACCTTGGTGTCGATGTGTAGACTGCGCTAGTTCACGCATTTTTCGGGACGACCCGAAGTTTAGACGTCACCTAGCTGCTACACGGCGATGAAATGGATGCGTTCGGTGATGTGAGCTATTAGGCGTTGAAGGTCAGGCTGCGCCCTGAAAATGAAGAACGTAAGAGGGTAATCTGAAAATTACCAATAGGCTGAAAAAGGCCAGATTTAACTCTAAATATAAAGCCTGTGCGTCGAGTTTCGGTGTGCAGTGAATAATTAATATTTTTCGAGGTACAAAATGAAAAATCCTGTACCACTATCAATTATTATTCCAATACTGAATGAAGAGAAGCTGCTACCCAGAGTATTGGTAAGTGCCAAACGTCTTGGCGTGGAGATTTATATTCTTGACTCGGGTAGTTCAGATCGTTCAATTGAAATCGCTAAATCTTTTGATTGTCAAGTGTTTGTTGGTGCGTGGGGTTCGTTTGGAGAAAAAATTAATTGGGGTTTGACAAATTTACCGATTAAAACTCCTTGGGTAATGAGATTGGATGCAGATGAATATTTGACCGACGAGTTCGTAAATACAATCGGCCCAATTTTATTATCAATAAATGACAGCGTCGATGGCATAATGATTGGGCGGCAAATAAAATTCTTGGGCAGATGGTTAAAGCATGGGGCCATGTATCCGTCAGAACATCTCCGGATAACTCGGATAGGGCGTGCACATTATGAAAATCGATTGATGGACGAGCACGTGCTGGTGATTGGGGAAACATATCGAATTTCTGCCGACATTGTTGAGGAAGAGTCCAAAGGATTGGTTAATTGGTCTGGTAAGCATATTAAATATGCCGAAACCGAGTGCTTCATATATTTCAACGAACTCGCCAAAGACAAAACATGGGGAAATCTTGAGGGTCCCGCGTGCTTCAGGAGATTCATGAAAGAAGAGATATATGCCCGGATGCCTCTGTTTATCAGACCTTTAGGCTTTTGGGTTTATCGTTACATCGTTCGATTGGGGTTTCTTGATGGTATTCCCGGATTTATATTTCACATCCTTCATGCATTTTGGTATCGATTTCTAGTTGATGCGTTAATCTTTGAGGCAAAGATTACCAAGGGTTCATCGGTAAAAAAAACGCACGAAATATAATGCGAGCGAAATTCTCGGACGAAACGCACTTCGTTAATTTTATCCCTTGTGCAGGACAAATATGAACATACTAATCGTGTCGCAGCACTTTTTCCCTGAAAATTTCAGAATTAATGATTTCGCAGAAGCGTTGGTTGAACGTGGGCACCAGGTCACTGTATTAACAGGAATCCCAAATTATCCCGAGGGGAAGTTTTTTCGGGGCTATGGATTGTTCAGCCGTACGCATGAGGTTTGGAAGAATATTCACATTATTCGATCCCCGATTATTTCGCGAGGCCACGCAGGCAAGCTTCGCCTGGCAGTCAATTACGCATCGTTTATTTTGGGCGCTTCAATAGCGGGTTTGTTCCGTGCGGGCAGGAATTTTGACGTGATTTTCGTGCATGAGACTTCTCCCGTGACGGTGGGTATTCCTGCGATCTTCATGAAAAAATTGACAGGTGCGCCGATCCTGTTTTGGGTGCTGGACCTGTGGCCTGAATATGCGGCTGATGCGGGGGGGATAAAATCAAAAAGCGCACTCGCATGGATCGCAAAATTGACCCGCTGGATATACAGCCATTGCGATCTTGTATTGGTTCAATCAAAGGGCTTTATTGCTTCGGTTCGTCGTATGGGCGTAGCCGATGAGCGGATAAGATATTTTCCCAGCTGGGCAGAGAGTCTATACTCCAACCCAGATATACTGCAGCCCGTTTCCTTACCCGCCGGCTTTAAGGTGATGTTTGCTGGAAATGTAGGAGAGTGCCAGGACTTCCCTTCTATCTTGTCGGCTGCTGAGCAAACATGTGACCGCACAGATATCCACTGGATTATAGTGGGCGATGGACGAATGCTTCCATGGGTTAAAGAGGAGGTGGCTAGGCGCAACTTGGGCAACACCGTCCATCTTATGGGCCGACACCCTGTAGAGAGTATGCCTACATTCTATTCGCAAGCGGACGTGATGTTGGTAACCCTCAAATCGGAAGGTGTTTTTGCACTGACCATTCCGGGCAAGGTCCAGTCTTACTTGGCTTGCGGCAAACCTGTCATTGCGATGCTGGATGGTGAGGGCGCAAAAGTGATTGACGAGGCTGGCGCAGGATTTTCTTGCCCAGCCAGCGATGCGTTAGAATTGGCAGCTATTGTCAAGCGTGTAGCAAGCATGGATCAATCTAATCTGCAAAAGCTCGGGGTTCAGGGGAAAAAATACTATGAATCTGAATTTGAGCGTAGCGTCGCGATTTCCCGCGCAGAAGCTATGTTCGTCGAAGTGGTGCGATAATCCGAAGCGCAGCTTCTATAAATAATTAACTATTGGAGTGAACAGGATGGCCGATCAGTTTTCAGGAAAGACTTTGCTTATTACCGGAGGTACGGGTTCTTTTGGCAATGCCGTCCTTAAGCGTTTTCTTGATACAGAAATTGCTGAGATTCGTATTTTTAGCCGTGACGAGAAGAAGCAGGATGACATGCGCAAGCGTTATAACCATCCTAAACTTAAATTTTACATCGGCGATGTACGTGATGAGCGCAGCGTATCCACTGCGATGCGCGGTGTAGATTATGTGTTTCATGCTGCGGCACTGAAGCAAGTGCCTTCCTGTGAGTTTTATCCGATGCAGGCTGTTCGTACCAATGTGTTGGGAACAGAGAACGTGTTGGAAGCCGCTGTGAATGCGGGTGTAAAGCGCGTGGTTTGCTTGAGTACTGATAAAGCTGTTTATCCTATCAATGCCATGGGTATCAGCAAGGCGATGATGGAAAAAGTGATGGTTGCTTCCAGTCGGAATCTTGAGGGAACGGGAACAGTGATTTGTGGCACGCGTTATGGCAATGTAATGGCATCGCGTGGTTCGGTGATTCCATTGTTCGTTGATCTGGTTCATGCGGGTAAGCCGATAACCATTACTGACCCAGCGATGACACGTTTTATGATGACGTTAGGTGATGCGGTAGATCTGGTTCTGTATGCATTTAAGCATGGTAACAATGGCGATATTTTTGTGCAAAAGGCACCCGCAGCTACGGTGGAAGTAATGACCAAGGCGATTCTGTCGCTGATGGGCAAGCCTGATCATCCGGTTAATATTATCGGTACACGTCATGGTGAAAAGCTTTACGAAGCTTTGTTAAGTCGTGAAGAGATGGCTTGCGCGCAGGATATGGGTGACTATTTCCGTGTTCCCCCCGATACGCGTGATTTGAATTATGCAAAATTTGTCGAGCAAGGTGAACAGCGTATGACGCAAAGTTCGCATGGTGAAGATTATAACTCGCACAACACTACCCGCCTGGATGTTGAAGGCGCTAAATCATTGTTGCTCAAACTTGAATTTATGCAGAGGCTTGCGCGTGGCGAATATGCGGTAGCAGAGGAATAAACTCATGAAAGTATTGATTACCGGTTCAAATGGATTCGTAGGCAAAAATCTGCGCATTCATTTGTCAGAGCGCAGTGCTGTAGAGGTGGTTAGTTTTACTCGCAGTGACGATGTCGCTCAACTACCAAAGTTTCTTGACGGGGTTGATTTTGTATTCCATCTGGCCGGGGTGAATCGGCCTATGGAAACTAAGGAGTTTGATGTAGTAAATGCCGGTTTAACCGAACAGCTATCTGATGCGATTCGTCTATCTGGCAGAAAGATTCCTGTTGTGTACACTTCTTCGATTCAGGCGGAGGCTGGCAATCCCTATGGCAGCAGCAAGCTGAAGGCTGAAGAGGCGCTGTTGGCATTGGAAAAAGACACCCAATCCCCCGTATATCTGTATCGCTTGCCGAATGTATTTGGTAAGTGGAGCAAGCCTAACTATAACTCAGCTGTTGCAACGTTTTGTTATAACACCGTGAATAATCTGCCGATCCAGATTAATGACCCGGCTGCGATGATTCGTTTAGTTTATATAGATGATGTCATAGACGACTTCTTGCGACTTTTGGAAGCACGTCCAGATGGCGTTTTACGTCCCGATATTTCACCTGAATTTTCCATCACAGTAGGTGGTTTGGCAGAACAGATCCGCGCATTCAAAGCGAGCCAGGACTCCATGTTGATCGAACCTGTCGGGATGGGTCTGACCAGAGCGCTGTTTTCAACCTATCTGAGTTTTCTGCGACCGGAACAGTTTTCCTATACTGTGCCTGCTCATGCGGATGCACGTGGTCGGTTTGTGGAAATGTTAAAAACCAAAGACTCAGGTCAGTTTTCATTTTTTACTGCACATCCCGGTATTACGCGCGGTGGTCATTATCACCACACTAAAAATGAAAAGTTTCTGGTAATTCAGGGGAGCGCGCGTTTTGGTTTCAGGCATATTGAGACGGATGAAACTTACGAATTGTTTACCGATAGTGTGACACCCGAGGTGGTGCAAACTGTTCCTGGCTGGTCGCATGACATAACCAATATCGGTGATAACGAAATGATCGTCATGCTTTGGGCAAATGAAATTTTTGACCGAGCCCATCCCGACACGATTACGTATAAGGTTTGATTATGAAAAAACTAAAAGTAGTTTCGGTCGTAGGTACACGACCGGAAATCATTCGATTGTCACGGGTGCTGGCGCGTCTGGATGAGTATTGCGATCATATATTGGTGCATACCGGACAGAATTACGACTACGAGCTCAATCAGGTTTTTTTTGATGATTTGGGGGTGCGCAAGCCCGATTATTTCCTGAATAGTGCTTCTAATGCCACCAGTGCCGCACATACGATAGGAAATTTGATTATCGCGGTTGATCAGGTGCTGGGAGAAATTCAACCTGAGGCGATGTTGGTTCTGGGCGACACCAATAGCTGTCTTTCAGTTATTCCTGCAAAACGCCGAAAAATCCCGATTTTCCATATGGAGGCGGGGAATCGTTGCTTCGATATGCGTGTACCAGAAGAGACAAATCGCCGGATTGTTGATCACACTGCCGATGTGAATTTGACCTATAGCACGATTGCACGTGATTATTTATTGAGGGAAGGATTGCCTCCTGATTTGGTGATCAAGACGGGAAGTCCGATGTTTGAGGTATTAAACCACTATCGTGCACAAATTGACGCTTCAGATGTCTTGAATCGCTTGGTGCTTGAGGCGGGCAGCTATTTTGTTGTTAGCGCACATCGTGAGGAAAATATTGAGTCTCCGCAGACCTTTAGCAAGTTGGTGTCCGTGCTTAATGCCATCGCGGAAGATCATAATCTGCCAGTGATTGTCTCGACGCATCCCAGGACGCAAAAACGAATTGATGCAACGAATTCAAAATTTCATCCTCAGGTCAGATTGCTCAAGCCGCTTGGTTTTCATGATTATGTGAAATTACAGTTATCGGCCAAGGCTGTCATATCGGATAGTGGAACGATCAATGAAGAATCGTCCATTCTTAATTTTCCAGCATTAAACCTTAGAGAAGCGCATGAGCGCCCTGAAGGGATGGAAGAGGCGTCGGTCATGATGGTTGGACTCGAAGTTGATCGTGTTCGTCAAGGGCTTGCTATTCTGGAAGGTCAAGCGCGTGGCGCAGAACGCTCGTTAAGGCAGGTAGCTGATTACAGCATGCCTAACGTTTCCGATAAGGTGGTACGTATTATTCACAGCTATACCGATTATGTAAATCGGGTTGTATGGAGAAAGGCATGAAGCAATGTCTGACAAACTACAGTGGTATTGGCCTGTATTTTTCCAAAGGGCTGTTTCCGTATTATTTGATCGTGGTAAGTTACTTGCTGGTTTTATTTAGCGAACCCATGCCCCCCATGCCGGGGGTGGTTGAATTATTGGCGGGAATGTGTCTTGTGCTGGGTTGCGTGCTGCTGCTTAAAGACGTGAAGAAGCTGAATGAACGTGACTATCAATGGCTGTTATTTAGTATGCTGGCGGGTGAGCTGCTGGTGATCTATCCGGGAATTGTCGGATTATTAAATGGTGTTGACAGTCACAATATAGCGCGCGATTTATTTCCAATGCTATTTCTCGTTATTCTGGCTCCTTTGATTGCGTATTCCGCAGATGGCGATAACAGGAAAAAGATAGTCCGGATAATGTTGGCTGGGGTACTGTGTGTTGGAGCAATAAGCCCTGTCGAGTTTCTTATCGAGATGCGCACTGAATTTGGATCAATGAGCGGCTTGTCTAACGCTTTTGATTTAACCTACCGCGATCCGTCAAGCATTCAAGTGCCATCAAGCGGGGATGTGGCCAGATTAGCTGCTCCAAGTGCTCCAAGTGCTCCAAGTGCTCCAAGTGCTCCAAGTGCTCCAAGTGCTCCAAGTGCTACAAGTGCTACAACCTCAGTGCCCAAGAATACCTTTAGTGTGCGCGCACTTCACATATTTGAACCCGCGGTAATCTTTGCTGCAATATATTGCGGTTGTCTATTCTTTATAACCTTTCTGCGGCGAGAAGTGATTCAGGCGTGTATCTATGCTGCCGTAGTTGCTGTCGCGTTGTACGGACTTTCAATGTTAAGACTGCGCGCGCCTGTCGGTCTATTCGTAATTTCGCAGTTGATCTTTATCTCTTACCTTGCATACAAAACCAATAATGTAAAAAAACAGCTGGGGATCGCAGCTTTAGTACTACTGGTTTGTTTAATTGTCACAATAGTATTTCGGGATTTGATAGGGGGGCTGATTCTGAAAAACCATTTAGTTGGAACAAACGGAAAATTTGAAGAGTGGAGTGCTGTATATGCGACACTAAACGGGGATTGGAAAAAGCCGCTGATGGGTATAGGGTGGGGAAGTGAGTTTGTACCGATCTATCAGTCCCAGTCCGTAAGATTTACCCATTCGCTTTTTTCGTTTGTGTTACTAAAAGCGGGCATGCTGGGGTTGTTTTTGCTGGTCGCTGTGTATGCCCGCTTGATGGCTAGGCTCATTGGCTGCTTGCGAGTTAATGTATGGGAGCACGAGCAATTGGCAATTTTCCTGGCAGCAACATCCGTTTTGGTGATTGGTTTTGCATTTCAGCCAACATATAAAATGCTGGGATTTTCGGTAATTGTCGCGTTACTACTAACCTTGCCGATAAATCCGAACGATGATCAGAAGAGGGCGACCGGATGCTAGTTGTCTTGATATAAATCAATCATGTTTAATAATGTAACAACAGGAAAGGAGAAGGATTCTAATGTTTTACCGCAAGGGAATAATACGATCTTATGGCAATGAACTGAGCATCTTTCATCGTGCGCTGGATGTACTGCTTATTCTGGGGATACTTTGGGTGTGCGCAAAGGGGTACGACGTTCATCTGGGCTTGCAATATGGCTTGGCAGGTATGGCGGCTGTCGTTAGTTTTTTGTTCTTGTCGGAGTGGCATGCACTTTATAGTTCATGGCGGGCGGCGTCAATCAGGCATGAAGTCTGGCTGATCATATCAATCTGGTTGTTTACTTGTTTGTTGTTGCTTGCACTGTTCTTTTTTAGCAAACTATCCATTCAATTTTCGCGGGTCACGATTCTGGCATGGGCGATGACAACGCCGGTTGCTCTGATTGTGGAACGCGTGTTGCTGCGTTACGCGTTGAGACGCTTTCGCAAGCTGGGATTTAATTCGCGTTCTGTTGCCATTGTAGGTGGCGGGAAGAGTGCTGCGCAACTGGTCGATATTATTTCAGGTGCGCCATGGATGGGATTAAAGATCGATGGGCTGTATGACGATGCAGAAAAAAATAACGATGGCAATTTCCTAAGCACAGACGTAGACGCACTTCTGCAGCGTGTCCAGGATGGCCTTATTGATTGCGTATATATCACGTACCCGATGCAACAGGAAGATAGAATTCGCCAGATCGTCGAACGTCTGGCAGACAGTACAGTTTCAGTTCATGTTGTTCCGGATGTGTTTGTCTCAGAATTATTTTATGCGCGCTGGAGCAGTTTGGGAAACATGCCACTGGTCAGTGTGTTCGAAAGCCCGTTCTTCGGGGCGAGCATGTTTTTCAAGCGCATAGAGGATATTGTGCTGGGTAGTCTGATTCTTCTGCTTATATCGCCATTGATGTTGCTGATTGCGATAGCCGTCAAAGTGACTGATCGCGGCCCCGTTATATTCAGGCAAAGGCGCTATGGCCTGAACGGTCAGCTGATCGAGGTATGGAAGTTCCGCAGTATGTTTGTTCATGACGATAAGCCGCACATTCAACAGGCTCAGAAGAACGATCTTCGTATCACACCGTTGGGTGCTTTTTTGCGAAGAACGTCTTTGGATGAATTGCCTCAATTTATTAATGTGCTGCAAGGGCAAATGTCCATCGTCGGTCCTCGGCCTCATGCTGTGGCGCATAACGAGGAATATCGCAAATTGATCTATGGCTACATGCTTCGTCATAAGGTAAAACCAGGCATAACCGGATTGGCGCAGGTGCATGGCTGGCGTGGCGAGACTGACACCATGGAGAAAATGGAGATGAGGGTAAAATACGACCTTGAGTATATTAATAACTGGTCGATTTGGCTTGATCTGACGATAATAGCCAAGACTGTGATCAGTGTGTTTCAAGGTAAAAATGCATACTGAAAACATGTGGAAATATCGGTGAATAAGGATAAGCAAGCTGGCTAATTTTACTGTGCAAAGCATGATTTCTGGGCGGGAGTCGCAATGCGAGTGTGCAGCAGATGGCCTATAATGCGCCGCTATGCCGAAAAATCTGAACATCATTCATGTCGTGAAACGCTATGGCCCTGTCGGCGGGATGGAGCGCTATGTCTGGGAGTTGACGCATGAGCTGCAGAAACTAGGCCATCAGATTACCGTGCTCTGTGAGCGTTGTCATGCCGAGATGCCGGATGGAATAGTCGTCGTCGAACTGGGTGAGACGGCGAAGCGTCCGCGCTGGCTGTCGCAGGTGCGCTTTAGCGCACGCGTGACGCGCTGGGTGAGGGAACATCCTTGTGCTACGCGTGTAATTCATAGCCATGAGCGATTGGGCGTGCATGATGTCACCACGTTTCACGGCCCGCCGTTCGCCACAATTTTTGAAAAAGGCTGGTGGCGTTTTATTTCATTGCGCGTGTGGGTGCGACTGTATCTTGAGCGAAGAGAACTTGAAACGGCAAAAGCTATCATACCTAATTCTACATTTATCAGTCGCCAACTCAGTCACTATTATCCGAACGTAGCAAGGAAGATCGGTGTGCCGATTGTGCCCGGTGTGTTGCCGATACGACAGCGTAAAGCGCGTGCTGTGCCGCCCGATGGCGGGGTGGTCTGTTTTGTCGGATGGGAATGGCAGCGCAAGGGCTTGCCGCTGGCGATAGAAATTGCTGCCGCATTACGCCGTATGCGACCCAAACTGGAGTTGTGGGTTGTGGGCCCAACTCCATCGGAAGTGGCTCCCTTATTCTCGGGATGGAAGGGGGGCTATCGGCTGTTGGGATGGCGCGAGGATAATGATTACTTCAGTGAAGTGGATGTCCTGCTTCATCCGGCCAAGGCCGAACCCTACGGCATGGTGATTTCAGAAGCGATGGCGGCGCGCGTTCCGGTGGTGATTTCGGATGTATGCGGAGCGGCGGAACATGTTGGCACGGAATCAGGCGTAGCGTTGCCGCTGGATGCGCCTGTCGGCGATTGGTCTGCGGCGGTTGCCAGGCAGTTGGACAGGAGAGTGCCTCCGCCCGCATTTGAGCGTGGCTGGGGTGTTGTCGCTCAGGAATACGTGCAGATTTACTTGGCCGTTGCGATAGAAAAGTCGTGATGCCAGTTTACTGGAAAATGAAAATTGAATAAAAGGATACCCGTAAAATGTTTAGCATTGTTATTCCAAGTTGGAACAATCTGGCTTATCTCAAGTTGTGTGTGGAAAGCCTGAAGAAGCATTCGAGTATTGAGCACGAGATACTGGTTCACCTGAACGACGGTTCGGACGGTTCGCTTGAATGGGTCAAGTCTCAGGGGATTAAATACACGCAGTCGGATAAGAATGTGGGCGTGTGCCTGTCCGTCAATCATCTGGTCGCACAGGCAAGTTGCGATTGGGTGCTGTTTATGAACGATGATATGGTGGCCGCACCTGGCTGGGATAGCGGATTTATCGATGCTATCGCGTCGGTGAATAGCGACCTCGTCATGTTTTTCGGGACACTGATTCAGCCGGATAACGGCAGAAACGCTAACATAATCAAGCAGGATTTTGGCGGAACGCCTGAAACCTTTGACGAATCCCGGTTTCTGGCACAGTTTATGTCGGATGCGCGTGGCGATACGGAAGGTGCGGCCTGCCAGCCTACCCTGTTCCATCGAAAATGGTGGAGCATGTTGGGAGGATACAGTCTGGAATTCAGTCCGGGCATGAGTTCAGATGATGATTTGCTGATGAAATTCTGGGTTGCAGGGTGCCGCACATTCAGGATCGTGGGTCGAAGCCGTTTTTACCATTTTGGCTGCAAGAGTACCGGGCGCATCAAGCATAATCTGGGCGGGCGCATCTTTGTGATGAAATGGGGAGTAACACAGATCGAATTTAGCCGTTTATATTTACCCTCGCTCAGGCAGCCTAGCTACGGCAAGACAATTAATAATCCATATAACTGTGTGCGAGGCTCCTGGCTGGGAAAGTTGAGGCGAGTTGGTTATGCGCTTCGCTATAATTACCCGCTGGAAGATATCGAGGCGTGGGATGCAATGCCGGGAGCAGGGCTCTGGAATGAGGGCGGCCCAAGCAATTAGGCGTCCATATCCTCATGGTGTGTTGCTACGGCGAGTAACACAGCCAATGTCAGGCTGTAAAAAGATACGAGCATTTTTATGTTAAAGGTCTCGACCGTTAGGCCAAAAAGGAAAAATCCAAGCGTTAGACATACCCCCATCATTCCTGCCGTTCGCTTGGCATTGGACGTTGATTTAGTCGATTGAATAAAGATGAAGAGCGGGACAAAATAAATTGACAGGATCGAGAGAATACCAAGAATTCCAAGCCCGACGAGACTCGACAGTATTTGGCTATGCACCTCCCCTCTTCCAAGTTGAGCGGCCTCCTCAGTGATGAATCCCGACTGACTGAGTGCTGTCATCGCCTGTGAAAAACCTTCTGGCCCTACGCCAAATATTGGATTGTTACCATAGAGATAGAGTGCCGCCTTCCATAGTTGCAATCGTTGCCCTACTGAGGTATCAGTATGTCCGTTGGAGAAGGCGGTCAGATCTAAAAAAATCTGATCAATTCTTTGTTGAACGATATCATTATAGAAGTAACTTGCTAGAAGTGTGAGAAGCAATAACGGCAGCGCGAAGGATAATTTAACGATACGGTGTTTTTTATTTTTAAATATTAACCATGCTACTAATAAAATTGGTATAGCTATCCATCCCCCGCGAGATTGTGAGATTATCGAAACATGTATTCCAACCAAACAGCCTAATGATTTTAGAATGACGATCGAAGCGTTATCCTGGTGGAACCAATTTACTGAATAGAGCGATAGAAATCCTAGTATTAATGCCAAGTCGCCAAAGTAAATTGGGTGTAAAAATGCTGTTGATGCGCGTTCGGTATGTTCATATTGGCTGGGTATGAGTAAAAACACCAACAAGGCTGAAATTGCGCCAAGCGGCAGCCCATATTGCAACCATGAAAGGGTGCGAATATTGCTGTTTCTGAGCGCAAAAAAAATTGGAATCGCCAATAAAAATCTAGATGCTGCATCGTAGTGACGCATTGCAAAATCGCCGTTATACAATTGGCTGACAAAAATGGCTATCATACTTGATGTCATGGCTATAATGAATGCGAGTGAGTTTCCGTCTCGGTATGGGGGATGCGCTTGCCTATTTTTGTAAATCATGAACAGTGATAGTGCAACTAACACGAAGAACAGCGTATTCATTCCGCCTTTTACCGTTAGTAGTAAAATAGGGAAGCAGAGCAATATGGCTGCGACGATGCGCTCTTCTGTTGTGAGCTTATTTGTAGTCACTTAATTAGACTCCTTCAGTTCTGAATGAATTATAGGGGAAATGGCTTGATAAATATCACGCCCCATTAGTAAGTAGGTCGCGGTCGAAAAGTGCTGATTGTTTCCCGGATATACATCTATGTTTTTTGAGTTGATGGCTTGTCTCACTATTTTCAGCATATTCACCGAGTGCACGCGGGACTCTGCCTGATTCCAGAATTGTTTGTCAGGATGCAGGTAGGCCGTTGTTT
>Ga0209824_10001499_pt1 | contig 13024 bp, 2 predicted proteins | sample VDWuncwatermetaG_FD_184124 | JGI IMG/M metagenome (GOLD analysis project Ga0209824, IMG submission 184124) | Wastewater microbial communities from Netherlands to study Microbial Dark Matter (Phase II) - VDW unchlorinated drinking water (SPAdes)... ... | reverse complement strand
CTGGGTGGTGATGAGCACCGTGCCGCCCGCGCCGCCGTCGCCGCCTTTGCTGCCGTTGCCGCCGCCCGCGCTGATGCTGCTGCCGATGCTGACCTGGCCTCCCGCGCCCAAAGCCGACACGGTGATGTTGCCGCCCGTGCCGCCGATGCCGTTGCCGCCGATGCCCGCGCTGCCGCCGTCGGTGTCGATGCTGCGGTTGACGCTGATGCTGCCGTCGTCGGTGGTGAGGAGCACGTTGCCGCCCGCGCCGCCGTTGCCCGTGGCACCGCCCGCGCCGCCGTAAGCCTGAATGCTGGTGCCAAAACTGATGTTGCCGCCCGCGCCTAACGCGGAAACGGTGATGTTGCCGCCGATGCCGCCGTTGCCAGCGCCCGCGCCTGAGCCGCCGTTGGCGTAGATGCCGCTGGTGAAAATGACGCTGCCTTTGCCGCCGCCGAGGACTTCGATGGTGACATCGCCGCCCCTGCCGCCGTTGCCGCTGCCTGCGCCACCGTTCGCGGAAATGCCGCCGCCGCTGAAAGTGATGTCGCGCGCGGTGAGGCCGTCGGCGTCGGTGACGCGCACGCTGACGTTGCCGGCGTTGCCGCCGTTGCCGGCACCGCTGCCGCCGTCGGTTTTGATGATGCCGCCGACGCTGATGCTGCCGTCTTGCGTGGTGATGAGGACGTTGCCGCCGTTGGCACTGGCACCGCTGCCGCGCGTGTCGATGGTTGTGAAGTTGGCACTGGTGGCGGCGAGGTCGATGGTGTTGCCCGCGCCGCTGACGGCGAGGGTGATGTTGCCGCCGGCACCGGAACCGGTGGTTTCGATGACACCGCCAGCAGTGAGGCTGAGGTTGCCCGCTGCAGCGACGTTGATGTCGCCGCCCTGGGTGTGCAAACCGCCGGAGCCGATGACGAGCGCGTCGGTTTCGGCGATGTAAATGCCGCCGGTGGGGACCGTGCCGCCCGCGCTGGCGGTGAGGGTGCCGATGGCGGTGTCGATGTCGCCCGCGGGGGTGCTGTCGCCGATGGTGTTGCTCGCGCTGAGCGTGACCACGTTGCCGACGATGTTGGCGGTCTCGGCGATCGTGCCGTCGAAGATGGAGCCGCCGCTGGCAGTCAGGGTGACGTTGCCGGTCGCGCTGACTTTGTTGACTGTCATGTGGCCGGCAGCCGCAATGCCGTTGTTGATGTCCACGTCGGTACCCGCGCTCACGCTGTTGAGCGTGACCGCATTGTCTTCGCGCAGATACACGCCGCCCGCAGTGGCGGTGGCGTTGATGGTATCAACGACAGTTTCGAGCGCGTTGATGACGGCACCGTTAGAGCCGATGTTCGCCCCCGCCGTGGCGTTGAGGGTGGCCGCGCTCACGTTCCAGCCACCGGCACCCCCAGAGTCGCCGTTATTATCGAGGATGTTGCGCCCGGCGGTGAGGGTGACGGTGCCGCCCAAACCTGCGGGTGCGCCAGTGCTGCCGCCGCGCGCGGCGAGGAAGCCGATGCTGATGTCCCCCGTGGTGCCGAGCGAGGTGATGCTGATGTTGCCGCCGTTGCCGGCCGCACCGATGCTACCGTTGCCGCCGTCGGTATTGGCGGAATTCACGGTGACGCTGCCCGCGCCGGTGGCGTTGCCCGCGTCGATCACCTCCAGCGTGACGGTGCCGCCGTTGCCGGCCGCGCCGCTGGGGGCACCGCCGCCGATGGCATAAATCGAATTCACGCTGATGTTGCGCCCCGCAGCATCCGCCGCGGTGACGCGCAAAGTCACGTTGCCGCCCGCGCCGCCGCCCGTGGAGCCGAAGCGGCCTTGGTTGTCTATCTGTGCCACGGTGATGCTGCCGTCTTGCGCGGTGATGAGCACGTTGCCGCCGGTGCCGCCGGTGCCGGCACCGCCGCTGCCGCCGTAAGCATTGATGGTGCCGCTCACGTTGACCGTGCCCAGGCCCTGCGCGGCGATAGTGACATCGCCGCCGCCTCCGCCGCTGCTGCCGGCGGTGCCGCCACCGAACGCTTTGACGTTGGCGACGGTGATGCTGCCGTCGTTGGTGGTGATGAGGACGTTGCCGCCGTCGAAGCCTGTCGCGCCGGAAGCGTCGATCATGCCGCTCAAATTGATACTGCTGCCCGCGCCGGTGACGCTCAAGGTGATGTCGCCGCCGTCACCCCCACCACCTGCGGTTTCGATGCTGCCGCCGCCGCTGAGGTTGCCGACCACAGCCACGCTGATCGCGCCGCCCCGGGTGTGCAGGCCGCCCGCACCGATAACGAGCGCGTCGGTTTCATTGATGTAGATGCCGCCAGTGGGGGTGACCCCGCCCGCGTCGGCATTAAGTGTGGCTGCGGTGGTGTCGATGTCGCCCGCAGTGGTGGCATCGCCGATGCTGTTGCCCGCGAACAGTGTGACGGTGGTGCCGATGATGTTTTCATTGCCCGCGCCCTCAAGTGCCGAGCTGTCGAGGATGCTGCCGCCGGTGGCGGTGAGGCTGACCGCGCCGGTGGTGGTGACGGTAGTCAAGCTGATGTCATCCGTCTCCGTGACAAATATGCCGCCTGTCCCCGCGCTGGCGGTGAGCGAGGTGATGGTGGTTTCGAGCGGATTGGCCGCATTGCCGATTCCACTGGCGGCGGCACCGGCAGTCATCGTCAGGCTGTTGGCCTCGACATCCACCCCTGCTCCGGCATTGGTAATGGTGCCTGCTGCGGCACTCAGCGTCACATTGCCGGTGGTGGTAATTTTGCCGTTGGCAAGAAAATTGATGTCGGTTCCAGTGGTGACGGTCAAATTCGACGTGCCCGCCGCGCCGATGCTGACCGCCGCGCTGACGCTGACCGCGCCGCTGTTGGCATCGCCGACGGCAATCGTGCCAGCGGTGATGGCGGCGAATTCGGCGGCGGTGAGACCGAGGGTGTCGGTTCCGGCGTTGGCTACATCTGCCCCGCCGATGTCGATCAAGGTGCCATTTTCGAATTGCCGCAACGTCGCCGTCGCTGTTCCGGCATTGACCGTTCCCGCAATCATCATATTATCGGCGATCAAGGTGACTCCACCCGTGCCGGTAACGTTGGCCAGTGCGTCAACGATCAGCGCATTGCCAGCAGCAGCCCCACCCGCCGTGAGTGTCGCGGTGCTGATGCCCGCATTCACATCCTGCGCGGCCGCCGTGTTGGTGACGGTGAGCGCGCCATCGACGGTGGAAATGTCGATGGCGTTATCGAACGACTTGACCCCATCGACTGTCGCCACCGTGCCGATGCTCAAGGCGTTCGCGTCTTTGTAGGTGATGGCACCGCGGACGCTGGCGGCGAGGGTGCCGACATCGTTGGTGGCCGAATCCAGCAGGAAGGTGCCCTCGCCCGACAAGCGCAAACTGGCCGCGGTGATTTTCCCGGTGAGCTGCGTCGCGCCGCTTTGGATGACCGTGGTCAGCGGTGTCGAGGTGAGATGCACGGTGGTGGCGGCGATGATGTCGCCGCTCAAAGTCATTTTGCCGATGCCGTCGTTGTCGGGGGTGGTGCCGTCGTTGCCCGCGCTGATGGCGACTTGGCCTAAACTGGATTCGACCGTCGATCCAGTATTCAGGATGACGTTATCGCCAGCATTCAGGAAAACGTCACCTGTAGTGGAACGAACGACTTTGTTAGCGTTGACCGTGATGTCGTCGCCCGCGCCGATCACCACTTTGTTTTCCGCCGCGATCAGGTTGATGTCGCCTGCCTGAATCATATCTGCCGCTACCACCAGCGGGCTGCCGGCGGTGATGGTGGTGCTGCCCGCGCCGGTATGGGTGAAGCCGGTGACAGTGGTCGCGCCTTTATGGTAGATGTTTATATCACCGCTAGTGGAATTGGAGAGAGACAGATTCTGCCCGGCTGTTGGGCCTGCCAGATTGAGCGCGTTGCCCGCCGTGCCGATGCCTTTGGCGGCACTGAGCGTGACGTTGCCGGTGGCGGTGATGCTGGTGGTGCCGCCGACTTGATCGCGGATCGCGCCGTTGGTCGCGGTGAGATCCACATCGCTGTCCGCGCCGGAAAGATTCACTGCATTGTTGACCAGCACGATGTCGCCGGTGCTGGCGGTGAGGTCGAGGTCAAACGTGGCGGTTGCGGTGACGTTGTTGATTTGCACATTGCCGCCGGGGGTGGTCTCGCCGATGTCGATGGTGGTACCGCCGCCGCTGACTTGGTAGTTGACCACGCCCGCATTCGGGTCAAAAACAAACGCCACGTTGCTCAACGCGACATTGCCGCTGACATACGCGCCGTTGTTGGTGGTGAGGGTGATGTTGCTGCTGCTGGCGATGTCGATGTCGCCGCTCACCCCCGCCGCGCCGATGCTGCCCGCGCCGCCTGCGGTGAGCGAAATGTTGCCGGTGGTGGTGATGTTGTAATCCACTCCGGGATTATCTTCGACACCCGGCGTAGTGCCGTCGAGTATCGACCCGCTTTGGGCGTTGAGGGTGACATTGCCGTTGCCGGTGCTGACGGCTTTATCGGCGATGGTAATGGCACCGGTAGTGTTGGTGATAACCACGTTGCCGTTGGTGGTAGTGACGTTGTTGAGCGTCACCGCGCTGGCTTCGTTAATATACGCGCCACCGCTGCCCGCAGTGATGTTGAGAGTATTGACATCGGTATCGATGTCGCCGTTGGTCGCGGAGGTGCCAACGGATTTGGGCGACGCGGGAGCGTCGATCAAGGTCAACACATCGGCGGTGATTTTGGTGCTTTGATCCAGGTCGTCGAGAATGGAGCCGTTGGTGGCTTCCAAAGTGGCATCGCCCGCCGCAGTGACGGTTGCGACGGTCATGTCGCCGCTGGCACTGGTTATTTCAACGTCATTTCCGGCGCCGCCCGCAACCACGTTGTTGAGCGTGACCGCGTTGTTTTCTGCCAGGAAAATACCGCCGCTGGTGGTGCTGGCGTTGATCGTGCCCACATCGGTTTCTATCTCTCCGCCCGCCGCCGCGCCGATGTTGGTGCCCGCAATCAAGTTGGTGGTGACGGCGGTGATGTTGTTGGTGGCGAGGTTGTTATCGGTGATCGCGCCCGCTGTGGCGGTGACGTTGGCGGTGCCGGTGTTGGTGATCTGGCCGAGCGCGACGTTGGCCGCTGCGAGCAAAGTGATGGTGCCAGCACCCGCGGTAATGACCGCGCCGTCGGCCATGGTGATGTCGCCATTGGTGGCGGTGACGTTGATGGTGCCCGCGCCGCTGACGGTCAAATCGCCCGCCGCGGCTTGCGCCACGCCGGTTTGACCGGTGAGCGCGACGATATCGGTATCCAAAATAGATGCCGCCGCCACCGAGAGCAAGCCGCCGGTGGTGGTGACGACGACGTTTTGGCTGGTGGCATCGGCGGTATCGAGTGTGCCCAAGCTCAATGCTTCGCCGCTGGTGATGCGGATTTCGCCCAACACGCCCGCGCCGCCATCGGTGGTGATGTTCAACACCCCGGCGTTGTTGGTCGAACCACCGCCTGCAGTACCGAAGGAGACATCCAGCGCAATCCCAGCGGTATTGTTGTTGACCCGATCCGCGCTGACCACAGTGATGTTGCCGGTGGTGGCGGTGAGCGCGGTGGCGGCGTTGCCGGTGGCACTGCCAATAGTCAGGGCGTTGGCTGCGGAGAGACCCACGTTGCCCGCGCCGGTGACGTTGAGGGTGATGCTGCCGCTGGTGGCGGTATCAACGCCCGCACCCGCCGCGTCGCCGCCGGTGATGCTGGCCGCGCCGGTGGTGATCACGCCCGCGCCAGTGATGCCGGTGACGGCGGTGAGGCTGATGCTGCCGGAAAGCGCGGTGTCGTTGCCAACCGTGTCCACGATGCTGGCGTTGCCGGTGGTGAGGTTGGTGTTGAGCCCGATATTAGCGGTATCTGCCGTAAGGCTGATGTTGCCGCTGGCGGTGTTGGTGGCGGAATTCGCGGTAGTGATAGAGCCGTTGACGGCAATGATGTCGCCGGTGCCGGTGAAGCTGCCCAGCGTCTGCGTATTGCCGATGATGAGGAAGCCGGTACCCGCGCCGGTGCCGAAAGTCACCGCGTCGGTGTCGAGCGAACTCGCGCCTATCCAAGAAAGGTTGGCACCTCCGGTGGTGACGATAGAAATGTTCTGGCTGGTGGTGTTATCGGTGTCGAGCACGTTGACGGTGAGCGCCTCGCCGCTGGTGACAAAAATTTCGCCAGCCGCGCCCGCGCCGTCGGTGGTGATTGCAAGCCGACCTTGGTTGATGGACGAGCCGCCGCTGGCGGTGCCGATGGACACATTCAAGGCGTTCGAAGCCGTGCCGTTGTTGACCGCGTCCGCGCTGGTGACGGTGATGTTGCCGGTGGTGGTGGTGAGCGCGGTGGCGGCATTGCCGGTGGCGGCGCCGATGGTGAGCGCGTTGGCGGCGGAGAGACCGACGTTGCCCGCGCCGGTGACGTTGAGGGTGATGCTGCCGCTGGTGGCGGCATCGGTACCGCCCGCGTTGCCGCCGGTGATGCTGGCGTTGCCGGTGATGAGACGACCGGTGCCGGTGATGCCGGTATTCGCCGTCAGCGAGATGCTGCCGGAAAGCGCGGTGTCGTTGCCGCCCGTGTCCGCCACGCTGGCATTGGCGGTGGTGACGTTGTTGTTGAGAACGATCGCGCCCGCCGTCGAGGTCAGCGTGACGTTGCCCGAAGCCGTCACCGTATCCGTGACCGTCAGCAAACCCGATGTGCTGATGGACAATGCGCCGCCGGGATTCGAAGCACCTGGGTTGACATTGTCCGGATCATCGAGGATCAACGCGCCAGTATTGGCGATCACCACGGAGCCAGTCCTTATAGTTCCGTTATTGTTGTTGGCTTGCAATTGTCCGAGGTTCAGCGTTCCGTCGCCCGCCGTATCGCCCAGTTGGATGCCTTGAGAGGAAGTCACTCTCATAAAGCCCGTGCCGCCTGTCGCGGTGATGTTGCCGCTGAGGTGAGATACCGCCCCGATATTATCGTTGCCTACATCTGCGATGAAAGCGAGTGCGATATTTGAGATACCAACCCCGCCAGCCGAGATCGTACCCGCGACACCCGGGTCGAGAACAAGATTGTCACCAGCATATAAGGAGATGTTTCCACCTGTTGAAACAACATCGGCTTGAATGATGAGGTCGTCACCCGCCACCGCACCCGCCCTATCCGCCGTCGAGAGACTGATGTGTCCGGAAGCCGTCACAGGCGAATTGGCTGTGATCGAGCCGCCGTTCGTCTGACTCACAGCGATACTGTAGCCATCGTCACCGCCGCCGACCACGCCTGTTGCCGTCAAGCCGGTGGTTGACCCCACGGTTGTAATGTTGATGGCAGAAATGTCGTTGTTGCTTATAAAAATCCCGCCATCGGTTGTCGCTGCGGCAACATCGGTAAGCCCGGTCGTCGCTATCCGATTCGCCAGTGTGCCGATGCCGGTGTCGGCGACCAGCTCCAAGCCGCCGCCGCCCATTGCGATGAAAGTGGCGTTGTTGGCATCGTCGAGAATGGAACCGAGGGTCGAGGTCAAAGATACGTTGCCTGCGGTGGCAACCGCACCCACGGTGATGTTGCCGGTGGAGGTGAGGTTAAAATCGTTGGCGTTGGTGCCGGAATTCACGCTCAGCAGGTTCACCGCGCCGGTGTTGGAAATATGCGCGTTGCCGCCGCCGGATTGATTCGGGTTGCTGGTGTTGACGGTTAATTTGCCGCCGTTCATGACGGTGAGGATGGGCGCGGCGGCGGTGCCGATGCTATCGCCACCGACGATGCCATCACCGCCCGCGTACATGACGAGAGAGGAGGTGGTGTCGGTGCCGGTGATGGTGAAAGGTGTGCCCGCACCCACTCCCTGAGTGATGGTGCCAACGCCGACAGTACCAGTGCCCGTAGCGATGACATCCCAATCCCCCGGCACGTCGGATTCGTGGTCGGCGAGCAAAGTTAGCGTTTTACTTGCAGCGATGGTGACTGCGCCGTCGATGGTGATATTGTCTTCAGCCCACACGGTGGTATCGGCGTTGATGGTCGCCGCTGCCAACGAAGCGTTGAGCGGGTCGATAATGAATTTACCACCCTGATACCCCGCCGCCGCGTTGCCCGAAATCGTGCCGGAAAACTTGACGGTGTTGCCCGCGCTCATTTCGGCGTTGCCGCCGTGGCCGGACAACGTGCCGCCGGAGATGTCAATAACTTGCCCCGCGCTGGCGGTGGCGTTGTTGCCGCCATAAAGATAAATGCTGCCGCCGTTTGAATTATTTTTGTTACCGATGGCCGAGATGCGGCTGGTGCCGCCGAGCACCAGGTTGTTGGCGGCGATCATGCTGATGCTGCCCGCAGTGGCGTTATCGCCCGCGTTGGCGCGGATGTTGCCGGTGTTGAGGATGTCTGCGCCGCTGACTTGGATGAGTCCGCCCTGTCCGCCTCCCGTTCGGGCTGAGCTTGTCGAAGCCTGCCCTTCGACAAGCTCAGGGCGAACGGTATTAGAAACATCGAGGGTGCCGGAAACGCTGACCACGCCGCGCTCGCCGCCGTCCAAGCGGATCACGCCGTCGCGTTCGACGAGCGAGCTGGCGCGCACCACGCCTTCGACGTTGATGACGGTGTCGAGCAAGGCGTTGGCGGAGCGTGCGGTCATGATGACGCTGCCGCCTTCGGTCTGCACCGTGCCGCGGTTGGTGATGCTGGCGTTGACGGCGGCGGCATCGACTTTGAGGCTGATGAGGTCGTCGCCGACCATGTCCAAACTCACTTTGTCGCCGGCGGCGAAGCCGATCACGCCGATCTTGCCTGCTATGACACCGTTGTTGGTGATCTGCGGCGCGAGCAGCGCGGTGTAGCCGGAGAAAATGGTACCGTCGTTGATGATGTTACCGGCGTAGCCCGACATGTTGCTGAAAACGTAACGCTTGGCGAGGAAATCTTCGTTGCTGATATTGAGGGTGGAGGCGACCAGTCCGGCGACATCGACTTGCGCGCTGCGGCCAAACAAAATGCCGTTGGTGTTGATGAGGAACACTTGGCCGTTGGCGGAGAGGCGACCGAAAATGCTGGAAGCGTCCGAGCCGACGACGCGGTTGAGCGCGACGGAACTGGCGTTGGGCTGGAAAAATTGGACGTGCCCGCCCGCGCCGATGGAAAAGCTATTCCAGTTGATGATCGCGTTTTGCGTGCCTTGATCGACGCGCATGTAGTCCGACGTGGGGCGCGAGACGACGGCATCGCCGGCGACGGTCTGTTCGCCGGTGGGCATGGCGGGCGGCGGGGTCTGGGCGTAGGCCGTCAGCGAATAACCGAAGAATGACGACAGCAACGTCGTCAACATGGAGCTTAACAGCGGGCGTTGGCGGAATATGTAAGTGAGGGTTTTGCCGCCGGAGACTTTGACGGTGAATTTCTTGGTGGCGTTGCTAAGACCCCCCCTCTGGTGTTCCTTCTTAGCATTGTCTAAGCGGCTTGAAGCCGCCGCAAGACACTGCTTATCCCTAGCCCTCTCCCCTGCGGGGCGAGGGGATTGAGTGGGGGCGGCACTCGCCCTCTCCCTAGCCCTCTCCCGCTTGCGGGAGAGGGGACTAACGCGCTCGCCCGCGTGAGGGGGGCTGGCCGCCCTCTCTCCCGCTCGCGAGGGACTTACCGCCCTCTCTCCCGCTCGCGGGAGAGAGTTGGAGAGAGGGGAAGTGGAGGCGGAAGATGAGGCTACGTTTTGCTCGTTCATGGTAGTACCCCTAGAAATACATTAACCGGCTATATATCGTATAAAAGCGTATAGAAGGGGTCAAGCGTATAGAAGGGGTCAGACCCCAATACTGTTACAGACCCCAATACTGTTAGATTTGTCACCACCCACCGTTCGCCCTGAGCCTGTCGAAGGGTGCTAGTGGTTCGACGGGCTCACCACGAACGGCTTAATCTAACAGTGTTGCGCAAATCAATGGCAAATCAATGGGGTCAGACTCCATTGATTCTGTTATTTTGCTGGTGCTCTCGTGCCTCAGCCCAACCTACAAAACTTGTCGTGCGCGTGGCGCATGCTACATTTGCTTGTCGTGCGCGTGGCGTACGCTACACAATCCGATGGGTTGCGCTGGGCGCGAGCATCGCGCCCCTACACCCATCCTACAAAATCTATTTGCTGCGGTTTACCGCGTCGTGCGCCATATATGCGAACGAGAAAATCACCCCAAGCATCACGACTGTAATCAGAATGTCCATGTTTATAACTCCTCGAGCGTTTCTATCTTGCGTTCAATTTGCCGGTGAACTTCAAACCCTATCAAGGTAACAACTGCAATACCGATAACCGCACCTAAAAATCTATGAACCGGCTCTAGGTCTTCGCGCGAAACCACCCAGCCAATCAGGCTGACATCTGTAACCACCAGAACCCCCAGCCAAAACTTCAAATAAGCAATCTGTTCTTTCGCAAGGTCAAGCTTGGACATTCTGATCCCAAAGTTTTGTAGGTCGGGCTACGCCCGACAACTCGTCGCCATCAACCCGGCCCGCTGTCGGGCATAGCCCGACCTACAAAGACAACGCGCCTGTGGAAGTGCTCCAACTTGGGGCATGGAACGCACCCCACATACATCACTTAGACGCAATGGGGCTCGAAAAAAATACGCGCATTTACAATTCTTCCAGCCCCGCAAACTCGTGCTTTGAACTCGCACCGTTGGCGGGCGTAGCCCGCCCTACAAAATGCTAACCCTCTCCCTAACCCTCTCCCGCCAACGCGGGGCGCAGCCCCGCGTTCGTCGGATGCCGCCACGAACGCGACCGCATCGCGGTCGCTTCGGGGCGAGGGGATCGTATATCGTTCCCACGCTCCGCGTGGGAACGCATCCTGAGACGCTCCGCGTCCCCTCCCCTCTCCCTAAACCCTCTCCCCTACGGGGAGAGGGCATCGATATGCTAGAACCACTTCATGAATTGCAACCACATACGCGGGGTGCGATCTACGTCGGACACCGGTGGTTTGCTTAAGCCGTGCCAGGCGAGGGTGGTGCGGAACAGGTAGTTGTTGGGCTTGCCGACGTTTAAGCCGACACCATAGGCGAGCAATCCTTTGCGGTTGGTGAGATCGGTGACTAACGGGTTTTTCCATTGTTGGCTGCTGCCGCGATCGACGAAACCGGAGACCATGATGTCGGCCCATTCGACTTGCTGCGGCATACTCCAGCGCAATTCCGCCGAGACCACATGCGCCACGTCGCTGCTGGCTTCGCCCACGGGGTAACCGCGCACGCCGCCGGTGGGGCCGCCCAGCGAAAATTTCTCCGCCGAGTTGAGGTTTTTCGAGGCCATTTGACCGGTGAGCGAAAGCAGCAAAGAGACTTGATCGTCGATGTATTGCAAGCGCTGGTAGTTGTAGTTGACCTTGCGGAACGAGCCGTTGGTTTTGTAGCCGGTCGGCCCCTGGTCGAGTGCGAGTATGCCCGCGCTCTGCAAATCGTTGTTGCCGGCGGCATACCCCAAGGTGAGTGTATTCAAACCGCCGCCCAATGCCCCATCGCGGAAATCGCCGGACAAGCTCAAGGTGACCAGCTTGATTTCTTTTTCGTCAATGAGGTTGATGAGCTTGACGCGATCGTCGAGGGTCTTGATGTCGGCGGCGATCAAGCCAAAAACGTTCATGTTGCGGGTGCGGATAAACGGGTGCAGCGCGTAAGCCGACTTCACTTGCGCGTCGCCTTCCGCGCCGAGCGAGGCAAAATCTGCCCCCAAGCGGTAATCGACGCGCGAATATGCCGCGCCGACTTTGGTGCCCATCGAGCCGACCGGGATCAGATAGCTGACGCGCGCCATCAGCAAACCGCCGGAGCCGGGCGCGAGCGGCGCCAAACCGTTGAACGACAACTGGTCGCCCATGCCGCTGGGGTTATTCAAATTGACTTTCAGGCCGAGCCGGTTTTCTGCGGCAAAGCGGTTGCCCCAGTTGTCGAGTTCCATCGACCCGGTGACGCGCCGCCCATCGCCGGTCATTTCCACCACGACATCCGCTTCGCCGACTTTTTTGGAGGGCTGCAACGTGGATTTCACCGCCACGCCCGGCATGTCGTTCAACAGCAACAGGCCGCGCTCCAGGCTTTCTTCGTTGATAACGTCGCCCGGTTTGATCGAAGATAATATGCCTTTAGCAACCGACTCGTTCAGCCGCGCATTGCGCCCGACGTTGAGCTTGACCTCGCCGACGCGACCTTCGAGCACGGTGATTTCGACGGTGCCGCCTTTGATGTCCTGCGCCGGCAAATACGCCTGCGCGAGGAAATAACCCTTGCTGCGGTAAAACGCGGAAAGCTTGGCGGCGACCTGGTTGAGTTCGTCGAAAGACAGCTCGTTACCGACCTGAGCCGAAATCAGCGGCAGCAACTCCTCGTCTTTATAAACCGTGTTGCCGGTAATTTTGAAACTGGCAACGCGGACTTTGACACCGGGTTGGGTCTTGAGAGAAGGCTTGGGCGGCGGATCGACATCGAGCACATCGGGGGCCGATTTGGGAAGCTGCCTTTCTTGGCGGATGCTTTCGAGTATTTGTCCGGCATCGATCACCGGGCGTTCCAGACCTAGAGGATTGTTAATAAGATCGACAGGCGCGGGCGTGGTCTCAATCGCTTGCACCGCGAGCGGCGCAGACAAAGCCGCCGCCAGCAAGGCCTTCACCGCCGCGCGTAACGGCGGGCAGGCACGGGGGCCTGCCCCTACAAGACATGCGGCTTTTGTAGGTCGGGCTATGCCCGACAACTCGCCGGGTTTGGCGGGCATAGCCCGCCCTACAAATTCAACTGCCCGCGCCCCTTCTGAAGCTTGATTATTTTTGGATGACATTTGAGAACCTTCCCCTTAAAGGTTAACCGCGGTTAACTGTCAAACTACAAAGAAAGCAACAACCCAGACGCGCCAAAATATCTGGGGCGAAGATGCGGAAAAATCGCTGGACGAGTGGTAATTTACAAAAAATTACAAAATGGAAAGTTCATTCTACAAAGCAAACCACTGCGGGTCAAGCAAATAGGGGTTTATCTTGATTCTATCCGTAAGGCGCATTCCATACGCCGATC
>Ga0209824_10001498_pt1 | contig 13027 bp, 13 predicted proteins | sample VDWuncwatermetaG_FD_184124 | JGI IMG/M metagenome (GOLD analysis project Ga0209824, IMG submission 184124) | Wastewater microbial communities from Netherlands to study Microbial Dark Matter (Phase II) - VDW unchlorinated drinking water (SPAdes)... ... | reverse complement strand
ATATAATTAAGTAAAAACTTAACACATTTTGTTGATTGCATCATTACAGCATTGTGTAAAATATTATCTCCCAGATCATCGACGAGATGTAAATCTGCTCCTTTTTCAATCATTAATTCAAGTGTGTCTGGTGTATCAATGAAATTACCTACATAAAATATCGGTGTCATTCCGCAATCATTTTTCCGATCAATTTCCGCACCATTGTTAAGTAAAAACTTAATTACTTCGTTGAACCCATCACGACATGCAAAATGCAGTGCTGTATTTCCATCGCCATAATCTTCATTGATTTCACCGTCTTGGTTCACTAACCATTCATACGTGTTTAACAAACAATTACCTTGATTTTCACCGAAGTTGTTATACCAATTCGCCCATTCGACTACATCGTCATTTTTTATAATGCAACGTTCATTCATTTTGTTCTTTCAATTAAGTAATTACTTAAACTTTTACAGACGACCACCAGGACGTTCACCTTTTGCATTCTTGCCAGCTTCTAGCAATTTTGCTTGTTGGTATTCTGTGATCGCCCTGATTGAACCACTAAAATCAGTATCATCTTTTTCTCTTCCGCTTTGAATATAATCAAGCCACTGAATGACATTCAATTCTGGATATTGTTTTATTGTTCGAATTTCAGGATCAGCCCCATTCTCTAATAGAAATTTTGCTGTTTCGTAATCATTTGCGAAATGAAGTGCTGTAAATCCGAGACCATCTTCGCCCTGAATTTTAGCTCCAGCTTTTAAAAACAATTGAACAAATTGAATTTCACGTTGAATTACAGAATAGCTTAAAGGACTTTGACGAATTCGATCATTATCCGAATATGAATGTTCATCAATAAAATCAAGTGGACAACCAGAATTCGCCAATTCTTTAGTAATTGTGAATATATCTTGATCAGTTTTGTTTTTCTTCTTTAAAATAATCCGAACTTTATTTAATGTTTTCTGATTAAATATTTTTTCATGTGCTGCTGCTTGCAAACCCAGATCAATGCCCTCTAAGTCTGCTATGATGCACATCATAAATAATTCAAATGGTTCTTTCATCAAAGCGCCTTTCGTTAAAAAATTAAGTAATTACTTAACGATTACTCATCATGTTCTAAATGCACAGTAATTGGTTCACTGAAAGGTAATTCTGTAATGAAATAACCGATACGATTTTCTAAATGATAACCAGAAACAATTATCGGGTTATCTTCATCATCGTCTTCAACATCAACAGGATCACAATAAGTCCAAATGCAATCTGGTTTTTGTTGCAAAACAAAATCAAGCTCTTTGCCGTAAGTTTCGAACATGATGCCATTTTCACCATCATCTTTGCTCCATGAAGCTTTTTTGTCTAAATGATTCTGGATGGGTTTATAAGTGTTTTCCCATGTTTCCACGTCTAAATTCTTCACATCTTTCCCTTTTAATTAAGTTTTTACTTAATATTTACAATCTGTCATTATCCAATTCTGGCAAATCAATTCCAATTTTTTTCATTCTTTCATTTTCGAAAATTGAATTCAAATGTCCTTCCTTCATTTTTTCAAGCCCCTTCACATTCACATTTGTAGCAACAGTTTCTACATGGTTGCTGATCGCATCTTTTAGTGAATATGAAATATCGTCTGTTCTATTTTTAACTTTTACTGCGTATGTTGCTGTAGATTCAAAACAACTATCCCATTCATGCCAGCAATCGCTAAATTCTTCATAAGCTTGCTGAATTGCTGCTTCTGGTGAATCTGCTTCCACACCTTCTACAGTGCAAGTAAACTTACGCAATTCTTCAAACTCAACTTCATAACTTGCCATTTCTATCTCCAGAATTGAGAAAAGCCCCCAGCAATGGAGGCTTTGAATTAAGTAAAAACTTAATTATTCTGCTGCTGCTTTGGTAATACGGTATGTTTCCAGCTCCGCTTTAAAATCTGGATTCTTCTTGTCATTGCCATATTTCTTCAACATATCTACGATCCATGCGGGAGGTTTTCCATATCCTGTGTATTCATCATCGCCATTTTTAAATTGCACTTTATGATGAACAGATTTTTTCTTAGTAGCAATCTCTAAGTCTTTCGCTGTGAAGCCGAATTCTTTAATGATGCTTTTCACTTTAATCAACATAGTTTCAGCTTCAATCTTTTTTGCTTCATCAATTTCTTTTTGAAGTTCGATTTGAGCTTGTTTCAATTCTTCGTAGCTGCGTGCCATTTTGTGTGTCCTTTTATAATATTGTTTAAGTAAAAACTTAACGCTATTATAACGAATTGGAAAAAATAGGCAATTGAAAAACGCCTATTTAAAGGCGTTTAGTTAAATAAAAGTTAAATAAAAGCATTAAGGATTGCATAGCTTTGCTGATATACACGAACCCGCCACATACCATACAATACTTGAATCAGCGTTAAGGGTTGGCGTAAGAATGTAGGTTTCATTTTTAAGTCCATAGCTTGCTGGTGCTTGCTGAAGACGCTCACACATCCCTGTCGATTTATAGAATGTATAAGCCGCCCCGCTCGTCGGAGTCGGGCAAACTGGGTTTGCTGTCGTTATTTGCCATGATGCACTAACTCCACCGCCCCCATCATTTCGCTTAATGCCGCACGTCCCCGACATTGCTTGCGTTCGCCCAGGAGCAGGCGTATTCATACTGTATTGATATTGTCCACTACCCGCAATTCCTTGCTTAACCAGCACTGCAAACGATGCTGCACATAATGCTGTTGGTGTTGACGCATTTTTATTAAAAATCCAATCGTTATAATTAACTGTTGATAAGGGAGCTACAGAATCATATCCCCCGCCCCCAGCCGCTGCAATCGCTGCACTATCATCTGCTCCCCGTGCCGTTGCTGTGATCACTCCGTCCACGGTAATCACGGAAAGCGTATATTTCGTTTTGTTGATCGCTGTGGTGTCTGTCAGCACGCCATTTGATCCACCTGTACAACCAACTGGTTGCTTATATTCTTTCAAACACAAACTCACGCTTTCTTTGATAGCTGCCGTCTGTAAAATCACTTCAGCAAACTTTGACTTCAAGACGTAGTTTTTATATGCGGGAACTGCTACTGCTGCTAAAAGTGAGATTACAGTTATTGCCACGGCTATTTCTATGAGTGTGAATCCTTCCTGTTTATTCATTTTTTATCCTTTCAAATTTCATCAACAATACGTTAATGACTACATAACTATCATTACAGTTAAAAAACGATTGGCAAGAAACGAATAAATAAAACAGACGGACGGTGTTCGATATTGTTAGTTATAAAAACAACTAAATTGGAAACCTTTGCACTCAACAACGTATAATGACGCATTGCCAATACACTTACCACCATGAAAATTGTTATCGCAATCGAACCAGCAACAGCTACAACGGCGTTTGGTGTGGCTGTGCCAGATCTACCAGGTTGCTTCAGTGCTGGCGATACATACGATCAAGCGATTAGTAATGTGAAAGAATCGATCAGCTTGTGGTATGAAACAGTAGGTTGTATTCCTCAATTGAGGACATTGGAAGAATGTAGAATGGATAGTGAATATGCTGGCTGGGAACTGATAGAAGTGGATGTTGAAGGCTGGTAAGCCAGTCAATCATTACCTTTGCTTTTCGTGCAAGATTTCCCAATTAATGTTTTTCAATCAACAAAAAACCCCGATATTTCTAACGAGGTATTTGTGTGGAATTAACAATAACTCAAAGCAACTGAAAGGATAAGAAACGATTGCTTTGTTATGTATAGACTAAAGATAATTTTTAGGTTGTCAATAGTCTATTTGAAAAATGTTATTGACTTAACACTGTTTAACTTATTTTTGCAATTCTTTTGCTGCTATTTTTCTAAACATATCTAAATTAAAATCAATAGGTGCTAATCCAGATTTATTTAATAAAGTTTTATCTGCCCCCCTTCTAATTAACGATAAAACATCATCTGTATCACCTACCGCTGCTGCAATATGTAATGCTGTATTTCCTGTAGTTTTACTCACTGCTTTAACGTCTGCAATCCACAATGGTTTATCACCTGCTTTATTCCGTTCCTCTAGTAATCCTCCGTCTTCTTCGATAAGTTTTATAGCTTCATCAATATCGCCCTTCTTCAACGCTGTGTGAAGCTCGTTATTACCTAACTGCTCTTCAATTTTATCTAATACGTTATCTTTGGAAGCTTGCTCTGCTGCTTGTTTAGCTTGCTCCTGTGCAATACGATCTGCTTCTATTTTAGCCTGTGCAATTTTTTCTGCTTTTCTGAGTTCTTCCTTTGCTTCAAGTTCTGCATTCTTCTTAGCAATAGCTGCTTCAGATTGCTCTTTTAAAGACATAGTTGGTGTTATGGTTTGAGTTGTAAATTTTTCTACATACGCTGTTTTGTTTGCTTCAACTTTAGCCATTGCTTTTGCCAGTATCTCATTTAAACCATTTACTACTGATTCATTCTTAATTACATGCTCAACTTTAACTTTGACTGGTTCAACTAACTGTGTAGGTTTGATCCACACTTTTTCTGACACTTTTAATACAGTGAGTTTTGCTGTTTTAATACCACGTTCCACTTGATCACCACGCTCTACCCTATTTCCACGTTCCACTTGATTGCCTCGCTCCATAGCTTTAACACTAATGGATGGTTCTAATCGAATAGGTTTAACAATCGCTTTGACCTGCTCAACTGCAACAACAATATTTTTCTTGAAGTTTTCAATTATGGTTGATAAGTAATTGTCTTTATCGTTGAATCGTCCAATTGTCTTAAATCCGCAATCTTGGATTTTTTCCAACTTTTCCATTTTGATAGCTACTGGTTCAGCTTTAAAATCTTTCTTCACAACAGCGTTATCCAATACTTTTTCTATGAAAGCGATGTAAGCGGGTTCTTTATTAACATAATGCTCTGTCTTCATAATAGTGTCATGTAATGCGTGATTGTATTTCGCAATCATCTTACCCCACTTCACATCCCCAGCTTTGTATGCTTCATCAAAGCGTTCTTCAGTAGCTACCATTTCATACATTTCTTTCGGCTTTACTTGTTCCTTGATCGCTTTAATGCGTTCAATCGTGTTATTGGTACAAAATATTGAAATGCCTGTTCTCATACGACTCAACATCACATAAAAGTTATTCTTATCTAATTCAGATAAACCCTCACGCACAAAGCCAAACATCTGCTTAACAGTCTTTCCTTGTCCAAAATTGGTTGTTCCTGCGTATGCCAGGTCAAAAGCTTTAGGAATGGTTTCTGGACGATCCGCATCGCATTTCACTACTTTCAATACATCGCCTTTTTTAGTGTAAAACACTATGTCAAATTTCTTGTCTTGAATGTTTCGAACGTATCCGATATTTCCGTTTTGTATCCCGCCCTTCTTTCCTCCGAGCAAAGTCTTCTGGTTTTCATTTTCAAGGATAACCACACGTTCCCCTTCATAAACTCGAATCGTATGTTGCCTGTCATTTTTCACCCGATCTTTACTGTAAGTATCGACTTCTACAAAATGATTGCTTTTACCCGATTGCATTTCTTTTTGTATCGCTTCATTGAGTAATCGAACATCCCTGTTTTCAGGGGTCAATACTAATTTTTGTTCGATTGGTAAATCGCAAGACATAAATTGTTCAACTAATGTAGATCGTGCTTCATCATCCGTTTCTTTTCCGACTAACCACTTTAAGCGAATCATTTTGTTAATCGTAGAGAGTTGCTTTTTCTTATCGACAAAATCATTCTTCAACATTTCTGCGACTTCTAACAGATCGTCTGTTTCTTGACGCATGACTGTTTGTAATCGAAAAACGCTCGTATCTTTAATCACATCAACCATAAGTCCTACTGGACTTGTAAAGCCAACAGACTTCAATTGGTTTACATCTCCCCCCATGATAATCCTTGCTCCCACCTTATCCGCTTCTAACAACAAATCACGAATGCTTTCAGCACTCGTCATGCAAGCTTCATCTAGAAAAATTATGCTGTTTGATTTAAGCTGTTTAGAACCTTCCTGTATCTGTTGCACCAGCTTTGCTGCGGTGTTCGTTAAGCGTCCTTCAAGATCATCTGCTAAAACGTCTTTAGCCCCATGCGTTGATCCCAGATAATGCATATCGAATTGAGGCGTTCCGTCTATATTCTTGTAAGACTCAAATAATTCAGCACTCAATAATGAAGTCGTTGATTTACCTGTTCCTGCTGCTCCATTAATATAGATAATACGATCTTTACATTCAAGCATCCCGGTTAATGCAACACGCTGGCAACTTGTTAGGGGAAAACCCTTTTTAGTTTCGAAGTCGCTGATCGCTGTAAGAATGTCAAGCTTGGTAATAGGATGTTCAAACTTGTTTAGTTTGCTGTGTTTCGTTAACTCAACAATATCATTCACAAGATTCAAAGCATATTCGCAAGTGAACTGTTCTACCATAACGCCTTTTCCGCCAATTTTTACCATTTCATGAAAATCATATTTATTGTCTTTAATCTCTTGTATATGACTTTCGAATAATGCAATCGCATCTTCAACAGAGTATTTCGTTCCTATTACATTTTTAATATAATGCTCACGTAAAGCCTGTTCTGTAAATTTTGCGGTCATACCTGAAACTGCACGCTCTGCACCTAATCGTGTGAGTAATGGCTCACGGATTTTGTGGATGGCTTCATAGTCGGTTGCAAGGGGTTTTCCCTGGTCGTCTTTCCTGAAAATAAATTTTTCGATGTTTTCAGGATTCAGTCGAAGTTGTTTAGGGTTCAATGCTAATTCGTTTGCTTGCTTGATCCAGGATTCTTCCATGCTCGTAAACGTGCGTGTATCGTCTTTAGATAACTTTGTCTTTTCGACACACAAGCTTTTTGACTTTCCTGTTTCTTCTGCTTCCTTATCAGCTTTCGTTGCACGTTTCGAAAAGTGGTTGACATAACGATCACAGACTTGTGAAACTTTAACATCACCACTTCCCATAACTTCCAATTCGATTCCACCCTCTTGAAGTTTTTTAGCTAAATGATGGCGACCTTTCAGATCAGATTCCTTTTGTTTTTGAACTATTGAATTAAGATCTATCGCAACACGCACGAACTCGCCTTTTTCATTTAGTAATGGTGTTCCGTCATCATTTAGTAAACGACCAGTTGGCTGAATGATATTGTGTAAATGGATTCCGAAGTCTGGATCTAATAAATTTCCTTTGCTGTCTTCTACACTTCTTGAATCGCAATGAAAATAACTAACCACTCCAATTTCACATTTATACATTTTTCCTTTGTACATACCCCTTGCATTGTTTTGCATGTCGGTTAATGCGACTACATTTGATTCGTGAAATATTTGTGTAATCCATTCGCGGCGTTCTGGATGTAAAGCCCACAATGCAGACACATCTTTTCCACAAGAATAAGTCATATCAATTCCAATACGGCGGTGCATCTCCATTTTTCCTTCCACACCATTTTTATCTTTACCCTTCATCTTACGATCACGGATATTTTTTTGACTTTCATAAAAACTAACTTGTTTCGTTAATTGCTTAATGTGTTCTCTTTCTTCTGTAAATTTTTCATTAGGGTTTTTCTTGTGTTTTGCTTTCAATTCTTTTTCCGCAATAACTAATTCATCAATCAGATTGAAAACAGGGTTAGGGATTTTGACAGGGTTTGGTGTCTTAGATGATTCGTAGCTGATCACTTCCACGTCATAACTCATCATTATGAATTTTAAATGTTCTACTGCATCTTTGCTGACTGCTTGACCAGGTTGAAGTAATGGCGATAAAGTTTTATCACCAAAATAACTACTCAATAAATTTGCTTTTAGAATTAGTCCATTTTCACGAATGCGTTCATCTTGGTTGTAAGCCAAACTCGTTTCTAATTCTTTCAACATATATTTAATGTAGTTATCGACACCACCCATTTTACTAATCGCTGATAATATTTTTCTTGAAATCATTTTTCTTTATCCTTTCAGTTTTTGTTGCAGGTTATTTCTGGATTTGCTTTTTCAATTCAGAAACTTCACTTTTCAATTCTTTAATCATCCCGCCAAGTTCAGCGATTACAGAAAATACCAGTTGGTTATTTTTGCTAAACATCAATTCTTGATTCTTAAAAATATCGACTAACTCTTTTAAGTCTGCTCCATTTATTGAAAGACGATCTTTCAATTGCTTGTCGGTAAGGGGTGTGTCTTTTTCTGCCAAAACCTCTTCCTTGGATTTTGCTTTTGGCGAAAGCGGCTGGACTGCTTCCAGAATTGTGTCTTCTGATTGTTCACTTTTGCGAACTTCATTCAGAAGTAAGGTCTGGACGTATTCCTGTTTATCTGAAAAATATTCAATGTTTATTCTTTTGAAATAATTTTCAACACATTTAATTTCACTTTGAGGGATTCGAAATCCAACTTTATCTATTACTCGTATTGTGTCGCCTGCTTTTCTTTTCTTATCCATTTCATTTCTCCTATTTGTAGGGATAACAAAACGTTTCCCTACATTTAAGATATGGTTTTAAAAGTCATTGGCAAGACTTACGGCGAATAATTGTGGCAATTTCCACAAGAAACAGACGGACGGAATACAAATAGTTTGAATGGGGGCTAAAAGGAAAACAATTTGGATGGGTTTTATGGCCTGCGGGTTTTGGTTAGGCACAGGTTGATAAGGGAAAGTTGTCTACAACCCCTTATCAGTATGTGCCTAGATGTATACGTTTCTTCTTTTGGTGTTGTTGTTGATTTGTTTTGTTGTTGTTTTTGTATTTGTTTGTTGTATTTATTGCTAATAATAGTTGTATTTATTTTGTCATAACTATAAGTAAAACTTAACTTAACTATCAGTTATATATTGCTGTATTAATACTTTTTAATATGATGAATGCGGTATTTAGCTAATGCTATTATTGTGGTTGTAATGCTTTTTTATTGCGTTATCCATTTGGATATAAGCAACAGAAGAATAGTGTTTGATGTGGTGGTTTGACTTATTGATTGCGTTATCCATTTGGATATAAGCAACAGAAGAATGGTTGGTATTGTGGTATTGAAAAGCGTTGAATGCGGTATGTTGCTAAAGCCGTTATTGTGGTTGTAATGCTTTTTTATTGCGTTATCCGACTGGATATAAGCAACAGAAGAATAGTGTTTGATGTGGTGGTTTGACTTATTGATTGCGTTATCAGACTTGATATAAGCAACAGAAGAATGGTTGGTATTGTGGTATTGAAAAGCGATTAATGCGGTATGTTGCTAAAGCCGTTATTGTGGTTGTAATGCTTTTTTATTGCGTTATCCATAACCTTTTAACTATCAATTGATAAAAATGTATTGTTGTATACCGTCCGTCTGTTTGTTGTATTTATTTCATTTTACCTATTGCTAAGTGTTTTTTATCTGCTTTACTTAATAGCAAGTAAACAACATTGTTTATTCAATTTATAAAAGGATATTAATATGAACGATACAACAAAAATCACCAAAAAACCCCGCCGCGTTGTAGATACAAAACCCGTTGAAGTTATCTACAGAAAGCGCTTACCAAATGAAAGTTTAGCTGAATACCAAGTTTTCCGTGATAAGTATAATCTCTACGAAGACGATTTAATTCGATATGAAAAATACCTCCAAAATCAAGAACGGGGCGATGAAAAGAATGCAAAACTTAGTATAGATATTTCACCAGTTTTGTTGAAAACTTTTCAAAATAAAATCATTGAAAAAACAAATAGCAAACGAATGGTATCTGCCATTGTGAAAGATTTTATTATGAAATACAACAATGACAATATTATTGATACTGCAAAGCATGAAGCTGTTTTAGAAGAATTAAAGCAAATTAAGTCGAAGAAAAATATTTCAAATGGCTTATCGGTAGTTGTGGATAACAACGAAAACGAAAGATTGAATGCGTTAATAATTGAACAGCAAACAACAATTGATACATTAAAGAATACTTCAATTGCTCAAACCGCTACCAGTAATGACCCGTTTTTAAAAGTTGAAAATGAAAGATTAAAATCTGAATTAGAAAAGCTTAATACAAAATTCTCAGGATATAAAGACACAGCAATAGAAATGGGTTATGACAACGTTGTAGATTTTGTAGAATTTTCATGTGATATACAAAAAGAAATTCTTGATAACAAAGGTAAAGAATTAAAAGGAGGAAACTAATCATGGCTATGAATTCCATCCAATACATTAAAGTCGTCAATAACTTATTTGAAGATTCAATGAAAGTAAAACAAGGTGAATCTGTTCCAAAAGACGTTATCGAAAGCAAGCAATGGTTCGCAAGTATGTCTAATCGTATCGCTTGTGTGAACTGTAAGAATGCACTCTGGGTTGAAATTTCAGAAGGTGGTTCGTCAGGATTAAACGTGGTATGTGAAAAAATAGGAAAGATAATGGCAACCTTGGATTCCGAACGTAATTCATCTTATCCAAAAAATTGTTATTTTGTTGATTCGAATGAAACTGAAAACCTTAAAGGAGGTAATGAATAATGAAAAAATCCACTAAAATAAAAGCAATAAATAATAAGTCATATAAAGAATATTTAAGAAAAGAAATGGCACTTTTTACAAAAAGCATGTTAAAACAAATAATAAATAAAGGAGGTAAATAATTATGTCTATGAATCTTACTCAAATGATGAATTTTGTTAAAGATGTTCAATTTGATGCGAAAGTCCTTTTATCTGAAAATTTCGATTGTATGTCTTGCACAAATTGTCCTAAAGCAATGTGGTCTGAATACAATGACGGTTCTGTATCCAGTATTTGCGAAGTGAATAATAAAATTATGGTTGAAGTAATACCCGAAGTTTTAGATGAAAAAACGGGAATATTAGGTAAGAAAATATTCTATGTAAAAAATTGTCAGTATGGATTCAACACAAAATCTGTTTTATCAGAATATCCTATTGAAGTTATCCAATTTTTAAATGATACAAAAGATTTAGTAATGGAAGATTGGCGTAAAAACGATAAGAAAAAGCAAGAAGAAAATGACAGAAAGTTAGAACTTTATGACAATTTAACTGCATCACAGCGCATAAATCAACCTCAAGAAGTTCAAGATTTGGCGCGTGTCCGTGATAACTATAATGCTTTGAAAAGATATAATGACTTAGAACCCTTAGAACCATTACAACAAGTTGCGTTAGATAGCCAAATTGATTCAATCGTTAAAGACTTGGTAGATGATCTTAAAACCATGTTAGAAAAACGAAAGGAAAAAGCATCTTATTTTGAACGTCAATCTGAGATACAAAAAATTAATAGTAAGCACTTACATGAAATGCAAATTGCTAATGAAATGCAAAGAATTAGAACAATAGAAGATGAAAAATTTATCAGGCAAAATCAGCCTAAGATGTAAAAAAAGCCTCCATTCGGAGGCTTCTTCAATTATTGAGTTAAATCCCAGACTTCCGCCTATTATCCTCAGCACAAAGCATTTTACAATTATCGGGTAATGTCTTACCTCCTGCGTGCCAGGGGGTGATGTGATCGCCCTGCATTTCTTCAAACTTGAAGTGTTCATTACAAACGGGGCAAATACCGTTTTGGCGTTCGTAAGCTTCTCGTTTCTGATTATCGCTGAAAGCTCGTATATTCAAATGCTTTTCTTTTCCATTCAAAACGTATGGATAAATGCCCTTCTTGTTTGTTATATCTTCATCTGCCATAAGTAGAGCAATCTCTTTTTCCAATTTGGCTGAATTGATTTCCTGATTCTTGTGTAGGTTATACAACTCGCCCCACTCAATCCCTTTCATCTCACGACGATATTTAGGAAAACTGGCTTTAATCCAGCTAATAACAGCCTGAAAATACAGCCATAACTCATTAGCATTTGCTTTGTGTTGCTGTTTAGCCATATATCCTTCAATATGACCTTCACTTATCCAACGAATAACCGTTTCTAAATATTCCTGACGAATAGCAGAGCCACTCAAATAATCACTGCCAATACTATGAGCGGGGCATCCGTTTTTACTGAAATGCCGTTTAGCATCCGAAACCCATTCGCCTGAATAAACTGCATTACGCAATTCTTGCTCGGTAAGCTTTTCTCCGGCTATATTAATTGTCTTGAACCATTCTAATTTTTCGCTATCTGTGCCACTACACAGATAAACCATCAGTTTGTAATCAAGAATCTGCTTTTGTTCATCGGGTTGCAGATTATGAAAATACCTGAACATATAAGCGAAATCGCCATTAACAAATTGGCAAACCGAAATAGTGCGTTGTTGCCCGTCTATTAATTCAAAAGTACCATCATCCTGAACAGCCCAATACATCACATTTAAAGGAAAATCTTTAATGAGCGTGTGTATTACAGCGTCTCGCTGTTTATCCTTGTAAATAAATTCTCTTTGATAGGGTGGTCGAATATCTAATTTTTCATCATAACCAACAACACCATTATCTTCGTTGTCTTTGAAGTTAGTTGTAAGTTCACGGACTGTTATTTCTTTAAGTTCGATTTTCATTATTTTTTCACATTTCTATTTCTTATCAAGAATCTTGTGTAAAGAACTTTCAAATAACCATCTACATTATCAGCAGTATAAAAAACACCCGATGGTTTACTTTTCCAAAGTATTGTTGAGCTTGTATTTGCTTTGCTGCCATTGCCAATTGAACCATCTTCGTTATTTTGTATCGGGTTTATGTATTTCTTTGTTGGGGTTGCTTCAAATTCATCCCTGCCCGAAGTCATTCCTAAAATTTCAAATTGTTCAGGATTATATTTATTAAGGAAAGTGATTGGCACACCAATAACACCTTCATAATCCATTGGTATTTCAACAGTCTTACTTACTTCAATAGCATCATAGTTATCGTAATGGGGATACTCTTCAGGATTGTACGTTTTGTACAAAATCATTTCTTCATGGCGTTTATTAATATCAAGATTGGTGAACCATTGCACACCTGATACTCTAATCATTCCTTCTCGATGGTCTGCGTCTGAAGCAAAATCCTCATAATGTCTATTAATAAAGTGTGCAC
>Ga0209824_10001494_pt1 | contig 13056 bp, 10 predicted proteins | sample VDWuncwatermetaG_FD_184124 | JGI IMG/M metagenome (GOLD analysis project Ga0209824, IMG submission 184124) | Wastewater microbial communities from Netherlands to study Microbial Dark Matter (Phase II) - VDW unchlorinated drinking water (SPAdes)... ... | reverse complement strand
TAAAGAAGTATATCACATAATTCTATAATGTCAAGAAAATAACTAACTTTTTAATTATTAACTTATTAACTTAGAGGCGGGGTGGGCTATAAAGCCTTGATAATGGCGTCGAGGTCAACATACTTTTCGGTTAACTCAACGGCCATTTTTATCTTTTCCTTATCCTCGGGCCTGATCTTTATTGTCCTATCGTGGACCCTGGCCGCGACCCTGTAGGTATCTTCCTTGCTATACAGCACAGGGATATCGGTCTTTTGGATGATCCTCATTACTTCTTTATGGGGGATTATCCCTCCCGTCAATATTATACCGATTATATCAAAATCTTTTTTGCCGCCTACCAGATGCGAGCTTAGTATTGTAGTGATGACATCTTCCCTGTCGCCCGGCGTAATCACCAATACCCTGTCCTTCAGGTAGTTTAACACGTCAAATGGCGCCATCGCGGCCACAATTATATTATCGGCCAGATTGTCCAGGTACTCTTTCCCCCACAGGACCTCCGCGCCTATCTCTTCTTTGATCTGTTCGATAGACGGGGTTGAAAGCATGCTTTTATAAGGGATGACGCCCAATACCCTGATACCATTCCTCTCAAAGGCAATCCTGATTAATTTATTTATCTTGTTATACTTGTCCGGTATTACCTTATTGATGATTACCCCTATTACCTCAACGCCTTCTTTGTCAAACAACGCCTTGTTTAGCATAATCTCGTCTATCGGCCTTCCCACGCCGCCTTCCGTAACCAGGATAACGCCTGATTTCAAAAGTTTGGCGACAGAGGCGTTTGACAGGTCAAACACGCTCCCTACGCCCGCATGGCCGGTGCCTTCAATAATCACCAGGTCCGAGTTCCTGGCCACTATTGAATAGGAATCCTTTATGCGCCTTGTCAGTTTTCCCCGATTTGGCTTCCTTATATAATGTTCCGTAAAACCCTTTTCAACGGCGATTGGGCTCATATCGTTTAAATTACACTCAATCCCGCAAACCTGATTTATCAAAACGGAATCCTCGTCAACCTTATAGCCTTCTTCAATCAGATAGCGCTGGCCGACAGGTTTTATAAAACCTATCCGGTTAAAATTCTTCCGCAGGGCATGCAGGAGGCCTAACGACATAGTCGTCTTGCCTCCATTCTGCATTGTCGCGGCTATAAATATCCGTTTCGTCATAATTGTTTTTCGTAACTTGCCTCTATTGTCTTGACTAAATTGGTTAACACCTCGTTCACAGGGGTTGGAATGTTTAACGACTTTGCCTGTCTTACAATAGCGCCGTTAATAAAATCTATTTCTGTGCGGCGCTTCTTTAGAATATCCTGAAGCATTGAAGAAACATTGCCTCCGGTCGCCTTTGCCACACCTTCAACCTTTTGTATGGGGTCGTCATACGCCAGCTTTATCCTCTTGCGCTTCGCCACCTTTACGGCCTCCTGCGCGGCGGCGCGCATAACGTCTCTGGTGCCGTCGTATTCAATGAGCCGGCCATTGTTAAGCCGCGTAATGGCTGTGAGCGCGTTTATTCCGACATTTATTATCAACTTACTCCAGATGAGCCCGTTGATATCCCTTGATATCTTTGTATCGAAACCCGCCTTTTGCAGCACTGTTGCCACTTCTCTCACAGGGCCCAGCACCTTTCCGCCTGCCTTGCCTATTACTGTCTCGCCTTTTCCCGCATGCCTTATATGGCCGGGGCCCAATACCGTCGCGCCGTGGGAAGTAATGCCGCCGATAACCTTGTCTTCACCCACAACATCATTTAAAACCTGGACATTCCCTATCCCGTTCTGGAGGGTTAGCACCTGCGTATTCTCTCCGACGATATCCTTAACCGACTTAATCGCCTCTTCTGTATCATAGGATTTGACGCAAATAATCACTAAATCACAGAGGCCGATCTCTTTTGGCTGTGAGGTTACATGGGCCTTTACATTAAATTCGCCGCTTATGCCCTCTACCTTTATGCCGTCCAGCTGAATCTGTTTTACGCGTTCAGGGTTGCGGTCTATCAGAGATACGTCCTGCTTCGCCCTACCCAAAAAAGCGGCCAACAGACAACCTATTGCGCCCGGGCCTACTATCGCGATTTTCATCTCTCTTCCTACTTTTCCACTTTCTTCAATTCTTCAGCTTTCATGCCGAACATATGCTCTTGGGCGGGGAACTTCCCCGACTCAACTTCTTCTTTGTACTGTTTTACCGCGGTCAGGATCTGCGGCGCTAATTTCACATACTGCTTGACGAACTTGGGCAGAAATCTCTCAAACAGCCCTATCATATCATTTATAACCAGCACCTGTCCATCGCAATCCGCGCCGGCGCCTATGCCGATAGTCGGAACCGTTAATTTCTCCGTAACTAGTTTTGCCAATTTATCAGGGATGCATTCCAGCACAACTGCGAAACAACCGGCCTCCTCAAGCTGCACGGCTGAATCAATAATCTTTTTGGCCGCCTCGGCGTCTTTACCCTGGACCTTTAGGCCGCCGAGTTTCGTAGCGCTCTGCGGTGTCAGGCCCAGGTGGCCCAAAACGGGGATCCCTGCCTCAACTATTGCTTTGGTAGCCTTTAATACACGGGGCTCGGCGGTCTCAAGTTTTATAGCGTCGCAGCCCGCCTCTTTTAAAAATCTGCCGGCATTCCTTACCGCCTCTTCCTCGCTCACCTGAAACGACATAAACGGCATATCCCCTACTAAAAAGGCGTACTTAGTCGCTCGCCTGACCGCCTTAGAGTGGTGAATCATCTCATCCATCGTAACAGGCACGGTTGAATCATAGCCAAGAACGACCATACCGAGAGAATCTCCCACAAGTATCATGTCTATACCCGCATCATCCACAAGCTTCGCGACAGGATAATCATAAGCGGTAAGCATAGTGATCTTTTTCCCTTCGCGCTTTTTATTATGCAAATCCGGTATTGAAACCTTTTTTCTGTCCATTTTTCACCTCTTCCTATACGCGTCCAGATACGAATCGCAATAGATATTTTTATTCAGGATCAATTCCGCCGTTATCATCGCGTCCATCAATTCCTTATCCAGCGGGTCCACTATCGCCGCGGAAAGGCCGTTTGCGATGGCCATCACCAGAAAGGTCCTATTTATTAAATTCCTGTTATTCGTTCCCTGTGAAACATTGCTTAGGCCCACCACCGTTTTTGGCGGTGGGTCCGATATTACCCTGAATTCTCTTATAGCTTCCAATAACTCGGTTGCCTGTGTTTGCGCCACATTTACAGGCAGGACTATAGGGTCTATATAAACATCCTCCAGCTCTACACCATGTTCCATGCAACTTGATATTATCTTTAAAGCGAGCTCGCTCCTTTTATATCTGTCCCTGGGAACACCCCCCTTATCCATTGTAAGTCCGATAATCTGGGCGTTGTATTTTTTTGCCAGCGGCAGGAGGGTATTCAATTTTTCGTCGTCGGCGCTCGCGGAGTTTATCATCGCCTTGGTTTTAGCGAGTTTTAGCCCCGCCTCTATAACAGCGGCCTTTGTGCTGTCAAAGCAAAGCGGCGCGTCAACAGCCTCCTGGATCGTCTCGGTCAGCCACTTCATAGCGTCAACCGGGTCCTTAGCGACCGGCCCGGTATTGACATCCAGCATATTCGCGCCCTGCGCAACCTGTTCCCTGGCGATTTTCTGTATTGTCTTTTTGTCCTTATCAACAATCGCTTTGCCCACCTGTTTGTACATTCCGTTAATCAGCTCGCCTATTACAAGCATTCTCTCTCCCCTTTCTATTTCGGCTCTATATGAACAACTACGTCCGTTACGCCGGGTATTTCTTCCTTCAGCTTCTTCTCAATCATCTCCGCAATGTTATGAGCTATATCGACATGCATGTTAGGGTTTACTACGACATGTAGATCCAGGTGTATATCATCCGGCCTCCCCCTTGTGCGTATCCTGTGGCATGTCTTTACGCCGTTAACACACACAACAATCTTCTTTATTTCATCTGACACGAGAGGTGCCGTATCGCACAAGACCTTTGAACTATCCCTTATAATCTCATACGCCGCATAACCGATTAATCCCGCTATCGCCATGGCCACAACAGTATCCAGCATAGGCCATCCTATCTTTATGCTGATTAGTGTGACAATAACAGAGACGGATACCAGTATATCGCTTTTTGTATGCATTGAATCCGAATACAATATATCGCTTTTTAGCTCTTTAGATTTCTTTATCTCATACCGCATCACCAATATATTAATGCACAAAGTAGCGGCCATTATATAAAAACTTATCGGCGTAACATCCGGCGTGATAGGGTGAGAAAATCTGGAAAAGGCGTTATGGATTATAAAAACTGACAAGAGGACCAATAACATCGCGATACCTATCGCTGAAAACGTTTCATATTTTTTATGGCCGTACGGATGGTCTTTGTCAACAGGCTGAGAGGCCACCCAAATGCCAATAAGCCCGATTACATTAGAAGCCCCGTCCGAAAGGGAGTGCATACCGTCGGCGCTCATACTTGCGCATTTAGTAACGGCGCCGTAAATTATCTTCGCAAAAGAAACAAGCCAGTTTAGCGCCAGCACATATATCAACACTATCCTTATCTGCGCGAACCTGTCAGTCTGTGTCATCTTTTCATCAAATCAGTTATTATGCCTCTTACGCCTTTCACCGCGTCCGGATGCCTCATCACCAATATATCCGCCCCTGACTGAAGCATGCATGAGGCGGTAGTGGCTTCCCACAGGGGGCCCCTTTTCGCAAGGTCGCCCCAGCCGGGCAATTCCTTATCCGTTACGCTCGCCTCTTTTACCCTCCAGACCTCGGAACCCACAAAAAGTATAAACGGCATTGAAAGCATCCTGTCTCCCATCAGCGCGGCCAAACGGCCTCTTTCCATAATGGAGTACACGTATTCCATGCCATACCCCAGAGCGCCTGTTGTGGGGTGTATAGCGATCTTGTTAGGATTAAACCCCATATCTGTAATCAGTATATTTACCTGCTTGGCGATATTTATATCAATGGGGCGATTCGCTATTATAGAGTGGCCGTCCGCCATGCAGGAAACGGTCAGGGTCTTGTAGTTATCCTGGGTGGCTACGCCAAAAAGGCAATTTTCCCCCTTTGTGGCCTGGCTGCATTTTGCAAGGACATCATTGTCTTTCTGTTTATCTCCGGAACCCAAAATAATCAGGGGAACGCCGACGCCTTTAAGGAGTTTTGTCGCGGTCTCTGCGGCTTGCTGAGGAGAAGAATTCTTCAACTCGGGGTTTGTGCTTTCCAGCGCAAGGCAAATCAAATCCGCGCCGAAATCCCCGACGCATTTTTTTGCCCACTCACACGGGTCTTTGATTGAATTTCCAAAAGGCGCCTTCAGCGCGTCAGGCCACTGGCTCGGCTCGATATCCCATACCTCCATAGCAATAACAGGCCTGTTAGGCATATCCCCTTCCTGGAACATAAACGGCAGGCAGCTTTCGCCGCCCACCTTAACAACCTTCGCGCTGCTGCCGCCCTGTTCCTTCGTGGCGCCCAGTATTAATTCGTTTATCTTATTCGTCCATTTCTCTTTTACTATCTCGACCGCCATTGATCCTCCGATTTTTATATTATCGCTTTTTTAAATATCGATTCCGCCTTTTCAAATTCATCTATAATCGGTTTTCCGCATAAACTAAAATCTTCGATCTTTTTATCAAACGGTATAACCCCTATAAGGTTTAAACCGCTTTTCTCTATCTCCTCCTTAAGGCACTCCGCGGAAGACTCTCTTGCCATATTTACAATCAGATACTCGTTCCCAATCTTTAATTTCATCTCTTTCGCCAGATCAGAGATCCTTTTTGCGGACCGGATCCCTATTCGGGAAAAATCGCTTATTATAAAAAACGCGTCGATGGCCCTTGTGGTGCGCCTTGAAAGATGCTCCATCCCGGCCTCATTATCAATGACCGCGAAATCATAGGCCTTCGTCAATTTTTCTATTACGCCCTTTAAAACCGTATTTGCGTAACAATAACAGCCCGGCCCCTCAGGCCGGCCCATCGCCAAAAGGTCAAAACCGGGCGCCTCGGCAAGGGAATTCTGGACTTCATATTCAATAAATCTGTCTTTTGTCATGCCGGCGGGCAGCCCCCCGTCTTTCAGCGCCGCGACCTTATCCAATATCCCCACAACGGTCTCGTTTGAGTCAACGCCTACGGCCTGATTCAGGCTTGAATTCGGGTCGGCATCTATAGCGAGTATCGAGCCTTTCCTGTTTTTTCTTAGATAACCGACTAGAAACGCGGCTATTGTGGTCTTACCTGTCCCGCCTTTGCCTGCGACCGCTATAGTGTAGCTCATCTATACCTTTACCGTCGGGAATCTTGCCGTATCCGTGTGCGGGAAAAACAGGCTTGCGATATACTCGTCCATATACATAGGCTCAACGCTAAGTTCCAGGTAGGTCAGCTTCCTGGCAACCTCCTCCGCCTTTTTCATGGTCTCATAAGACAACAGGATTTCCCTTGCCCCTATAAGGGAACTATTCCCGACAAAAGTAAATTTTTCCCTCGGCAGATCGGGCAAAAGCCCGATTGTTATCGCCTTTTCCATATCCATATAAGTCCCGAATCCCCCGGCGATATAAATCTTTTTTATATCTTCAAACCTGACCCCTATCTTTTTAATCAGGATCATGGTAGCCGCGTATATCGCCCCTTTTGAGCGTTTCAGATTTTCTATATCCGCGTCCGTAATCACGATATCTTTACCTATCGCCGTCTCGCCTTTTTTCACCAGCACAAATTCATTGCCGTCCAGACCCTCTCTAATCCTTTCCGATCCTATGCTTCTGTTAATCTTGCCGTCCTTATTCATGATCCCCAGTTTAAGCATCTCCGCCAGGGCGTCTATATATCCCGAACCGCATATGCCTTTCGGGGGCTCGCTGCCTATAGCGGCCGCGGTTACATCTATATTGTCCCCTTGTCTTTTTATCTTTACCCTTTGTATGGCGCCTTTTGCCGCGCGCATCCCGCAGCCTACGCCGCTCCCCTCAAAGGCCGGCCCGGCAGAAGCGGCGCAGCAGGCGAGCCATTCTTTATTACCCAGGGCGATCTCGCCGTTTGTCCCGATGTCTATCAAAAGGGTAAGGTCTTCGCTATCCGACATCCCGCAGGCGATAACGCCCGCCGTGATATCGCCGCCTACATAGGTGCTGACCCCCGGAATGCATGCCAAAAGCCCCCTTGGGTTTATCTTGATCCCCGCCTCCTGAGCCCTGATGACCGGAACAAAATTCGCCGTAGGGATATACGGCTCTCTCCTTATAAAGGTGGGGTCCACCCTCAACAAGAGGTGTATCATAGTCGTATTCCCCGCGACCATAACGCCCAATACATCATTTAAGCTTATTTTATTTTCGGTGATAAGCTCCCTAATAATATCGTTCATATTATCAATCACGGCGTGATGCAGCCTGTCAAGGCCGTCCTCCTCGCCGGCGTATATTATCCTTGAGATTACATCGCTGCCAAATACAGCCTGCCTGTTATATGTTGCCCTTGTGCCCAAAATCTTTTTCGTATTTAAATCTATCAATTGGCCCGTTACCGTGGTTGTGCCGATATCAAAGGCGATGCCGAAGTTTTTCTTTGAGGTATCGCCCGGCTCTATTAATACGATTTCCGTTGTTTCGTTTCTTTTCCCGAGCGTTGCCGTAATCTGCCATTTGCTTTCCCTCAATATAGCGCTCAGCCTCTTGATATTCGCCAGGGCGGTCTGCATTATAGGTATATCCCGCTTGCGCCTTATCTCTCTATAAAGCCTTTCCAGGTCGCTTATCTTATCCTCTAATGTGGGCGCCGGTATCTTTAAAAATATTTTTGTTGCCAGGGGGCTGTGGCCGAATATCGCCTCGTCTATTATAGGCTTGCCGTCCTCAACCTCCTCTGCCTCGGAATATATGCCCTTTAATCTTAGAAATCTCGCTTCGTCATCCGATACCTTCTCCAGATCCAGCCTTGATTCGGGGGGGACAAATACCTCTAAATGGTCCTGAATAGTCGTAAGGCAGGCCAGCACATAGCCCTGTTTTTTTTCTTCCGGAGAAATTCTACCCGTCGGCTGCGTCTTGAAATTCCCTTTTTTAATTACAACCTTGCATCTGCCGCAAACACCGTCGCCTCCGCACGAAGAATTTATATAAACCCCGGCGTTGACGGCGCTGGCGAGGATGGTTTCCCCCCTCCTCGCCTTAACCTCTTTATTATCCGGTATAAACCTTACTTTAAAATTTTCCATAATACTACTGTTATGCCGCCAAAGTCTTTAAAAATAACGGCAGGCCTGACGCCTCCCTTGGGCCTACAATAATCTTCCACTTAGAAAGGTCTTCTAATTTTCCGCTCATAACCGCCACATACCCCGGTATAATAACATTCTTATGTGAAACCTTCCCGGCAATACCGCATTTATTCAGCGTATCCGTTATCTTCTCGGGAGTAAACTTCTCTGCCGCCCAGGCGGTGAGGACGCTCATCCCTTCGGAGTCGCAGGCAATAATATATACCGGCATCTTGCTCGCCTCTACCTCGCCTTCAACGGTATAATAGGTAATAGAAAAATTGGTAGTTACTATAACCGGCGAATTCTTGGTAACAGCGCCTATCTCGTAGACCTTTGGTTCAACCTGAACCGGTTTCTGCGGGTCCGTATAGATATCCTGCCGCGAGGTCAGGACAGGCAGAACGGCCCAGTTCTGAAGATTATTCATAATAACTATGCCGGCATATTTTGTTATATAGGTAGAGGCCAGGAGGGCTTCCGTGAACGGATCGTTTTCATTTGTAAATACTATTGTGGGGTAACCCAACGGCCTAAACGTCTTCTTCAGGGCCAGCCTTCTTATGTTGATCGAGTCGGATAACTTTGAAAGCAGGCCCTTATTGCCGGTATCCAGAATTAACTCCTCTACGCCCATGCCTTTTAACTTCTGCGTAAGCTCTGAAATTTCATCCAACGAACTGCCTAAAACGGCTAAAGGGGCGTTAAATTGTTTGGCAATCTTTCCGAAGGCCTCCCAATTCTGGGTTGTCGCGGCATAAATAAGCGGCCGTCTTTGGCTTAAAACCTCAAGGGCCGAAGTAAGGGCCTGGCCGTTATCGCTAATCAGTATTGTATTCAACCTTGCGGCGTTCAATAATAATTTCGCCCTGGCGGAAAACTGCTGCGCGTCTTTTGAGGAATTCTTTAACGCGACCAGGTTAACCTTTATGGCCTGGCCAACCCTGTGGAATTCTAACTTTTCTATCTGACTTATCCTGTCTTTAAAATCCTTCTCCGGCAGGGTGTCTTCCACTAAAAATCCCACCCCTGCCTGATGATAAAACGTCTCCTCGTGCCTGAACAAAACCGTCTCATTCCCAAGCTCCAGCTTGTTATCCTGCGCCCCTATGGTGACTAACCTGATAGGCGGCTGAGAAGCGCCTTCCAGCGCCCGTTTCGCCTCATCACTTACCTTGACGCATTTATCAAGCGTGGTCTTCTTCGCCGCCAACTGCATCGCGAACGCAAGGCATGTGGGGAAGCCGCATTCCTTGCAGTTCGTCTTCGGCAATAATTTGTAAATCTCTAGACCTGATAATGCCATGGTTCTCCTCCCTTTTACATCATAGGCGGCATAGTTAACGCCGGATGGTTGGCCTTTTCCAAAAATTTTACAAGCTCGCTCGTCTCTGTTGCTATTGTCTCATCGGCGATTTTATTCATGAAATCGGGATCGCCAATCTCTTCCGAGCGTTTTTTAAGCCGGTCGGCCAGCGCCTCCTTGAGCTCCTTCGGCATCCACACAACCCTTTTTAATCCGCCGTCGGCGGAGATAAATTTTTTGCTTATTATGTAAAGCCTTCCCACGCCTGAGAATCCCGGCGTCTGGGCGCCGCCTCCGACAGAACCCGCCAGTGTAGTAAACTTCATTCCGGCGGGGGTCATGCCGGCATATTCCCTGTTTACCAGCATAACGCCGTTTGCCTCCGGCACAATCGCCACGATGCATTCAAAACAACCGCAGCTTGTCATCGGGTTGTCCATAAGCGAATATATACTTAAGTTGGGTATCTTGCCATGAGAGTACTTCTGGGCCGCTTCATTCACGCCTTCCCATATGCCCTTTGTGTCATCAATAACCTTTCCCTTCTTCACGGGCTGATTTCCGCCGGTAGGAGTTATCTCGTACGCGACCTTTCCGTCAAACCAGGACAGCGCCCCGCACAACCCGAGCCTTTCGGGGCTCATTATGCAGAGATGGTCGGGCGCGAAACTCTGGCAGAGCGTACAGGAATAGAACGTATCCACGTCCTCGTCCTTCATGCTGAGCATACGCTCATCCCGATCCGCAAAAACCTTTTGCGCCTGGGGCAGGGCCTTATCCAGCTCCTCCTGATTTGTATAAATAGTAACCGCGACTTTATCCACAATTGCCCCGTATTCGCTGTGGAATTTAGCCACCAATATATTCCCAAAATGCCTTATTTTAAATCCGGCCTTTGCGGCGTTTTTGGAAATCCTTATCCAGTTCATGTCCCGCTGGCCCATGTGGAATATGCCCATCGCGTAATTTAAAAACCTGTGGATCTGCCTTTCCAATATTGACTCAAAGTCAACGTGCATCTTTCTGCCGGCTACCTCCAGGACGATTCCCAGCGGATAGGCCTTGCCTTCTTCCATCCCGTCTATGTCCGGACCTATGAGTTTTATCTTTTCATCTTCAACATCATCTAAGTCCTTGGATGTTAAAAACTCAAATGCCTTTGAGAATTTGCTGCCGAACTGAACATGCATCTCCTCTCGCCGGACCCTCTCGCCTTCAAACGCAGCCGCGTAGGGAACCGGGATGTCTATTTTCTCAAGTTTTACCTTTACCCCGCGCACCTCGATACATACAGGCACAATTTTTTTATAGTCCTTCTCCTTAACGAGGTGTTCATAAGTGCAGATACCTGTCGGCCTGATTTCAGGGATGTCCGTATCCGCTATGACCGGAAAACCCATATCTATAGCGCCCGCGCCTGTGGCGTATTTAATATCATCTATCTCGCCAAGCGCCAATCCGAAGGCAAATACCCTCTCTTTGCAGTACTCCAGGCACCTTCTTGCCTGGCCGGCCTTTATGCCGCCGAAGGTTAAGGCGCCCCTTATCGCCCAGTTCAAAGGATAAATACCAGTAATGGTATCTCTGCCGTACGGCACGATATAATTGTCCCAGCCCATCTGAACGCCGCCTTCTTTTAACTGGTCTATTATGCTTTTCCCGCCTGTGCTTGATCCTACAAAGGTCAGGATATTCCTCTTCTGAAGTTCCCGGACGATATACACAGCCGTCTCGGTATTCGGCGCGGCGCCAAGTATAGCCGCAAACCCCGGCATGCGGCCGTCAACCAGCTGTATCCCGAGGGTGCGCAAGATCGTGTCGGTAAAAAATCCATTGCAATCCGGCTGGGGCTCCTGTCCGTATAAATATCTTAAGACACAGATTATCTCCTCCGATAATAATGCCGCAATCCCCGAATCAAGCGCATCGCCAAGATACGGGAGCCAAAGCTTGTTTAAGGGCTCTTCGTGCAAAAGGGTCTTTATGTGGTCCATTATAGGAATAATTTCTCCGAGCGTTTTCACCTCGGCGCCTAAAAGGGCGTTTGCCATCGGCAGATAAAATGCCGTCTCCGGAAATTCCACCTTCTGGTCCTTGCCTTTTTCTTTTATCGCCTTGTTCAAAAACTGTTCGGCTTCAAGCGCCAGTTTTCTCGCGCCGCTGATTGCTGCCTGAGCTACTATCTTAGACATAAACTTCCTCCCTTTAGTATTAATACGTAATTACTGAATCCCTGAATTCCTCTTTGTCAAATTTTTCTTTATTTTTCTTTATAAGCGGCATGGCCTTTGCGTAATCAAACTTTTCATCCAGTAAAATATCTTTGATCTCTCCGACATCAATGCCGTGTTTTATCAGCGTGTTATAAACCCCTGAATTTTCTATCTTCCCGACAGAGATGAACCCTTTTATTACCCCCTCTTTTAACACTATCTTTTTATAAACCGCCCTCTTTTCATCTATGGCGGATAATTCCTCGTATCCCTGCGCCTTGGGCCTTGTTATGCCCATTGATATAACCGACAGGCCAAAAAACTCGATAGAATTCATCGCCATCGAACCGTCATATTTCTCTTTCCCGCCGGCCATATTCCTCCCCGCGATCTTCCCCTGCTCGACGGCGGAAGGCCATATGGCGTTTAAGGAGGCTTCCCCGGAAGCGATATCTTTTGTCTGGGCAACATCGCCTGCGGTAAATATATCCTTTGCGCTCGTCTGGAGATATTCGCCGGCGGCAATCCCTGCCCCGACATCGATACCGGCCTGCTTGGCCAATTCAACATTAGGTTCAACACCCTTGCCGATTATAACCAACTCGCATTCCAGCTTTTTTCCGTTATCCAACAAAATACCCTTAACCGCGTCTTTGCCGAGTATCTCTTTTGCCTCGAGGCCCTTCATGATCTCTATGCCTTTTTGTTCAACCTTGGCCTGAATCAGGCCTGCGGCGGTCTTATCCAGGATCTGAGACAATATCTGCGGCGATTTTACCGCTACCTTTACTATAATACCTTTGTTATTCAACGCATATGCCGCCCTAAGGCCTATGAGGCCGCCTCCAAGAACCACGGCCGTCCTGGTCTTCTTAAGCATCGCCTTTATCTCATCCGCGTCCTTTATATTTCTTAAAGCGGATACGCCTTTATTATCAATACCCGGTATCTCCAGTATCTTTGATCTTGCGCCGGTAGCGATTAAAACCTTATCAAATTCTATCCTCTTTTTATCGCTTGTAGTTATAATCCTGTTCTTCAAATCAACCTGCTGCGCCCGCGCGCCCAGCAGGGCATCAACGTTATTAATTTTAAAAAAATCTTTTTTCTTAAAATAGAGATTGCCCTCATTAATTGTGCCCGCCAGAAGATAACTTAAAAGACAGCGGGAATACAACGAGACCTTCTCATCGCCTATAAGCGTTATCTTGGATT
>Ga0209824_10001493_pt1 | contig 13058 bp, 13 predicted proteins | sample VDWuncwatermetaG_FD_184124 | JGI IMG/M metagenome (GOLD analysis project Ga0209824, IMG submission 184124) | Wastewater microbial communities from Netherlands to study Microbial Dark Matter (Phase II) - VDW unchlorinated drinking water (SPAdes)... ... | reverse complement strand
GGGACTCCGCTGTGCAGGGCGAGGCTTGGCGACAAGGCCTCGCTCGTGCCCTTCACGGGCGGAACGGAGATCGGCGATGCGGAAGCCAACACGAGTGGAAAGCGCGCTGGCCCTGGTGCTCTTCGCGACCGTCGCGGCGTCCGGTCCGACGTGATGTTCCTCGGCGCGAGCGCCGACGGTTAGATCATCGTTCGGCTGGCGGACGGCGGCGTCCAGCTGCGGAGCCTGCGCGACTAGAGGCCCTAGATGAAGAAGTTGCCGACGAGGATCGCGCGTAGCACCGTGCCGGTCGCATCGCGCGCTATCCAGTTCAGGATCCCGAGGCCGAAGAGCGTCACGCCGACGCCGCGCGACAGGAGCACGGCCTCGTTCGGCGCCCCCAGGCCGAACCCGCCGAGCATCTGAACGGGGAGCAGCGTGAGCGCCGCGCCGAAGACGAGCGCGAGGACGCCGCCGATGGAAAGCGCCAGCTTCGAGCTCACGATCATCTTCTCTTCCGCGCGTTCGAGCGGTCCCGACCGGATTCGAACCGGCGATCTCGTCCTTGACAGGGACGTATGCTAGGCCGCTGCACCACGGGACCAGACGAGCGGATGCGTGCGCTCCCCTCGCGTGATCCATTCTGCCAGAGGACGGAAAAAGAGGCGGCGAGTGCGCTTCCTTTCACTCGCCGCCCCGCCGGTGTGGCCACGGTCGTCCGCTAGGTCGCGATCGCCTCGCGCCGCATCTCTCGCGTCACCGCGTTCGCGATGCGGCTCGTCTTGCCGAGCCCGACCAGGGTGAAGTCGAGGCCGGCCTCCTTCAATTCGTCGTAGCCGAGACCCTTGTAGAGGCGGTTGCCGGCGACGAAGCACATCTCGTCGTACAGCTGCGGCCACTCCACCGAGCGTCGCTTGAAACAGAACGTGATGAAGTCGATCGCCAGCGTGGCGATGCTCTCGTCCGACACCGTCGGCATTCCCCTTCTCGCCAGACGCGTCGCATCATCCGGAGCGGGTACCTGGGGAACAAGCCCCTTTGTCCACCACCTTCTCCACAGGTTCGTCCACAGCCGAGCGAGGAGAAGATCCGGGAGCCGCGGCTCCGGCGTGACGACGAGCGCTGGCTGGAATCGCGAAGCGATTACAGGCGCCCTCACCGCTTGTCGCGATGATCCGTGAGCCGCCGACGCATCGGCACCTCGCGCGCGCCCGCGCGATCGAGCGCGCCATCTCCGAAGCGCTCGCGTACCGCGTCGAGCGCCGCGCTCAGCCGCTCCGCGCGCGGGTGGTCGAAGAGGCCGAGCTGCTGTCCTTCGACGAGGCCGGAGAGGCTCACGCCGACCAGGCGCACCGGACTGACCTGGCCCGACGCGCGATCCTGCGCGAGCGCTTCGCGGAGGAGCGCTCGTGCCGTGCCGAACATGCGCAGGTCCTCGTTCGTCGGCTCGGCAAGGGTGCGCTGGCGCGAGCGCGTTTCGAACGGCGCCACCCGGAGCTTCAGCGTGATGGTCCGGCCGCGCAGCTGCGCCTCGCGGGCCCTGCGGCCGACGCCCTCGCAGAGCCGCAGCAGCGTCGATTCGATGATCGCCACGGACGAGCTATCGCGGTCGAACGTGTGCTCGTGGCCGATCGACTTGGGCGCGGTCTGCGGCACCACGTCGTCCTCGTCGATGCCGCGCGCCCGCTCCGAGATCGCCGCCCCGTGGGCGCCGAGCCGTGCCTTGAGCGTGACCGGGTCCAGCGCGGCGAGCTCGCCGATCGTCCGTAGGCCGAATCCCTCGAGCACCTCTTTGGTGCGCGGCCCGACGCCCCAGAGCCGCTCCAGCGCGAGCGGCGCCAGGAACGCCGCCTCGCCGCCAGGCTCGACGATCACGAGCCCGTCGGGCTTGCGCAGGTCGGAGCCGATCTTCGCGCAGAGCTTGTTCGTCGCGACGCCCACGGATAGGACGAGCCCGAGATCCTCGCGAACGCGGGCCTTGAGCGTGCGCGCGATCGCGATCGCGCCGCCGAAGAGGTGCTGCGTCGCGGTCACGTCGAGGAACGCCTCGTCGAGCGAGATCGGCTGGACGAGCGGCGTGTGCTCCTCGAACAGCGCCATGACGGCGTCGGATGCCTCGTGATACCGCTCGTACTCCCCGGGCACGAAGATGCCGTCCGGGCAGAGGCGCCCCGCGGTCCGGAGCGGCATCGCCGATCGGACGCCGTAGCGGCGCGCCTCGTACGACGCGGCGCTCACGACACCGCGCTCGTTCGGCCCGCCGCCGACGATCACCGGCTTGCCTCGGTACTCGGGGTGGTCGCGCTGCTCGACCGAGGCGTAGAAGGCGTCGAGGTCGCAGTGCAGGATCGCGCGGTTGAGCTCGCGGAGGGTGAGGACGCGTTCCGCCACGGCGGAAGAGCCTAGGCGAAGCGGCGGATCAGCCCGATGACCTTGCCCTGGATCTGCACGCTGCGCGCGTACAGCGGCTGCATCTCCGAGTTCGCCGGCTGCAGCCGCACGCGGTCCTTCTCCTTGAAGAAGCGCTTCAGCGTCGCGGTGCCGTCCTCGAGCAGCGCGACGACGATGTCGCCGTCGCGCGCGGTCTGCTGCGACTGGACGACGACGTAGTCGCCGTTGTCGATGTGGTCCTCGATCATCGACTTGCCGCGCACCTTGAGCACGTACGTCTCGCGCTCCGACCGAGCTCCGAGCTCGCTCGGCAGATCGAGGGTTTCGGTGCGATCCTCGTACGCGTAGATCGGCTGGCCGGCGGCGATTTCGCCCACGATGGGGACGCGCATCACCTTCGGCCCCGCACCGGTCAGCCCGGGGAGGCTGAGCGCGCGCGAGCGCGTCGGCTGCTTCTGGAGGCGCCCGGCCTCCTGGAGCTTCGTCAGGTGGTGGTGGACGGCCGACGTCGAGGCCAGCCCGACCGCCGAGGCGATTTCGCGGACGCTCGGCGGGTAGCCGTTCTTGAAGATGGACTCGCGGACGTACGTCAGGATCCGGTCGGCCCTCTGCTGGTCCTGCTTGGTCACGTCAGGGAGGCTAACCGAACGGATGTTCTTTCGTCAAGACCCTTTGTATCCTCGGCTTCGGTGCCCCTGGACCCTGCCACGCTGGAGACCACGCGCGACTACGCCGTGCGGACGGTCTGGGCGCTGGTTGTCGTTGCCATTGCACTGCTGGCGGCCCGGATCGTTCGCGCGGCGGCCATGCGCTCGCTCGCCCGCCATCGCGCGCAGGCGAACGCCACGATCCTGCTCGGCAACATCGCGCAGGTCATCGTGCTCGTGCTCGGGACCCTCGTCATACTCGCGATCTACACCCAGAGCGCCTTCGGCTGGATCCTGACGTCGTTCAGTGCGATGGGGATCGTCATCGGCCTCTCGCTGCAGGACATCCTGAAGAACTTCTTCGCCGGCATCTGGATCCTCGTCGAGCGGCCGTTCCGGATCGGCGACGAGATCGAGATCGCCGGATACACCGGCGAGGTCCAGGAGATCTCCTTCCGCACGACCCAGCTGCGCACCGCGGACGGTCGGCAGGTCGTCGTGCCGAACGGCAACCTCATGACGAGCCCGCTCGCCAACATGAGCCGTTACCCCCTGCGCCGGGCCGCGGTGTGGCTCGCGCTTCCTGCGGACGAGGTGGGCGACGCCGACCCCGCGGCGGTGCGTGCGGCTCTCGCGGACGTGGCGGAGGTCGCCGCCGATCCCGCGCCGAGCGTCGAGCTGCGGAGCGTTGCGGACGGCAAGGCGCAGCTTCTGGTCACGTTCTGGGCAAAAGAGCGCGAATCCGGTATCGCCGGTGCCCTGTCCGCGGTCCGGGCACGATTCCCGCATGGGGAGGTCCACCGTGCCTAGAGGCGAACGCGGATCTGGAGATCTCGGCGGCGCGATCGATGCGCTGCGCTCTCTGCCGACCTACGCGCGCCTCGTGTGGGCGCTCCTGCGCGATCCGCGCGTGCCCGTGCAGCAGAAGCTCATCCTCGCGGGCATCGTCGGTTATCTCGTGCTGCCGCTCGACCTCATCCCCGACTTCATCCCGGTCATCGGACAGCTCGACGACCTCGCCGTCGTGCTGCTCGGCATCGATCTCTTCCTCAAGGTCGCGCCGCGCGAGGTCGTCGAGGAGCACCTGGCGAGGATCGCGCGCGACGAGGACGATCTGCGGCACGACCTGGCGCAGGTCGAGGATCTTCTCGGCGATCGCTTCACCGACATCCGCGCTACTCTGCTGCGGCGGATCGCCCGCGGGAAGAAGGGGGAGGTCGAAGATGCGTGACCGCGACGACGGGCCCGGCTTCTTCGGCGTCATCGAAGCGCTGCTCGCGATCATCGGCGCGCTCACGGTCATGGGCATCGTCGCCGTCGCCGCGTCCGTGCTCGCCTGGGAGATGGAGCTGCGCAAGAGCGAGCAGGAGAGCCCGCTCCCCGAGCCGCCGACCGTTCCCACGGCCTGATCCCGCGCGATGCGCGTCGTCCTGAGGCAGGAGGTCCGCGGGCTCGGCCGGCCCGGTGACGTCAAGGACGTCGCCGACGGGTACGCCCAGAACTTCCTCCTCCCGCGCGGCCTGGCGGTGGAGGCCAACGCGGGTGAGCTCCGGCGCGTCGCGCAGGAGCGCGCGAGCGCGAAGGCGAAGCAGGACCGCGCGCACGTCGAAGCCGAGGCGCTCGCGAGGAAGCTCGCGGAGACGACGCTCGTCTTCCGCCTGAAGGCGGGTAAGGACGGCAAGACCTTCGGGTCCATCACGAACCGCGACGTCGCGGACGCGCTGAAGCGCGATGCGGCGATCGAGGTCGACCGAGCGAAGATCCATATCGACGAGCCGCTCCGCGCGCTCGGCGTCCATCGCGTCGAGGTCCGGCTTCTCACCGACGTGCGCGCTCAGGTCACGGTGGCGATCGAACCCGAAGCGTCCTAGCGGATCCGCGCGCGTCCGCGCAGCGCGTCCTCATCGCCCGGCATCCGCATGCGATTCGCCGAGGTCGCGGAAGCGCGTGATCTCTCGCTCGAAGTGCAGGTCGATGTCCGCGGTCGGGCCGTTGCGGTGCTTGGCGAGCTTCAGCCGAACCACACCGTCGCGACGGTCCTGGACGTCCTTCTGCCACAGGAAGAGCACGAGGTCGGCGTCCTGCTCAAGCGCGCCGCTGTTGTGCACGACGAAGCCATCCGCCAGGAAGTTGCCCGAGCCCGGGACCCGAAGATCGAAGACCTCTTCCATGCCATCGGGCACGATCTGATCGATCGCTTCCCATGCGACGCGCATCTGCGCAGGTGCTTCGGCGTCCTGCACCGCTATTGCGGCTGGGATCGGTTGCGCGTGGATTAGTGAGGACCGAGCGTGCGGCCAAGAACCCACAGCGACGAGATCGCCCCGGCGGAGGCGCTCGAGCGGCGCCCAGCCGCGTGAGGTGAGGAACGGATGATTGGCCGTTGCGCGGATCGACCGGCCCGATCGCGCGGTCGCGCGGTAGATCGCCTTGACTCCGGTGCTCCACACGTCGGCGAGGGCGAACGGCCGCAGCGCGCCGTCGCGATCCATCGCGACGACGCGGGTCGCAGGCCGGATGTCCGTCACCTTGCGTCCCTTGCCCGTGTCGCCATCGATGAGGAGCGTGTCGCCGGTCACGCACTCGCGAAGATCCGACAGCATCGGCTCGGTGCCCCGTGTCTCGATCTGACGCGAGAGCTGCGAGAGCGCAATTACCGGCACCTGTAGCTCGCGCGCGACCGCCTTGAGGCTGCGGCTGATCTTGGCGACCTCCTGGACCCGGTTCTCCTCGTCATCGGCGCCCTCGATGAGCTGCAGGTAGTCGATGACGACCAGGTCGAGGCCGCGCTCGGCCTGCAGGCGTCGCGCCTTCGCGAGGATGTCGGTGACGGTGAGACGGCTGGACTCCTCGACGAAGATAGCCGCTTGCTGCAGGCGCGCCGACGCGTCATTGATCGCTTGCAGCTCGTCCATGCTGAGGCGGCCGCGGCGGATACGGGTGCCGTCGATCTGCGCGTTCATCGACACGAGCCGCTGGACGACCTGCATCTCGCTCATCTCCAGCGAGAACATCGCGGTGACCTTGCCCGCGAAGAGCGCGGCGTGCTCGACGATGCACAGCGCGAGGCTCGTCTTCCCGAGCCCGGGGCGGCCGGCGAGGATGATGAGATCTGACGCCTGCAGTCCTCCGGTCTTCGCGTCGAGCGTCGTCAGGCCCGTTGGAATGCCCGCCGGCTGCTCGTCGCCGCGCGCGGTGATCTGATCGGCGTAGCGGCGGAGGGCGACGTCGAGCGTCACGATGTCGCGATGCAGCGTCGATTCGCTGACCCCGAAGAGGAGACGCTGGGCCTCTTCGACGGCGGCGTTCGCGGCCTCTCGCACGAGCGCGATCCGGGCGATCTCGTTCGCCGTCCCGATGAGGCGCCGGAGCAGCGCGGTGCGCTCGACGATCGTGACGTAGGTCTCGGTGTGCGCGACGGTCGGCACGTCCTGCATGAGGCCGACGAGGAACTGCGGACCGCCGATGGCCGCGATGTCACCGGAGCCACCAAGCTCGGCCTGGACCGAGGCGAATCCGATCGTCTCGCCCCGCCCGGCGACGGCTTCGATCGCCCGCAGCACGATCCGGTGCTGCTCGCGCGAGAGGTCCGTGGGTCGGATGCGCCCCCGTACGATCTCGTCGTAGACCCGCGCGTCCAGCATGACGGCGCCCAGCAGCGAGGCCTCGGCCTCCGGGTTCTCCGGCGGCGGCTTCGGGGCGCCGCGCTCGGTAGGGAGCCGCGTCAGGCTCATACCGGCATGCCACCTTCGTCGCCACGGCTGAAGAAGCGCGCCTGCTCGCTCTCGAAGTAGAGCTCGAAGTGGCCGGTGGGACCGTTGCGGTTCTTGGCGACCGAGCCGTGGATGAGCCGCGGCGCGTTCGGTGGCGTCTCCTCCTTGTCGCGCCACAGCATGATCACGATGTCGGAGTCCTGCTCCAGAGCACCGGAGTTATGGCTGACGATCCCGTCGGCGAGCCAGGACGCCGTGCCCGGCACGGTCAGGTCGTAGACCTCTTCCTCCCCGGCCGGCTTTACCGCAACGACGCGGTCCCAAAAGAGATCGCTGGTCGCCATCGCGCGCAGCTCGTCATCGTCGAGGATCTCTGCGTATCGGCCGACCATGCGTCGCGATGGCGCGAAGCGATAGTGCGACGACCCGCCGTACGAGCCCCCTCGAAGTCGCGCCATTACCCGCTGCGTGATCCCGCGGTCCCGCATGCGCGCGCGGACACGATCGAAGACCTCTCGGGGGAGGGTGTCGACGTTCGTGTTCGCCTTGATCCCTGACAGCGCGAGCACGAGCGCGCCGAGGGGCGCTTCGCGCGGGCCGAATCCTCCGATGAGCTCCACGAACGAGCGCTGATCCGCGCTGCCCGAGACGGCGACGCCGTAACAGTCGCGGTAGATCGCGTGCGGGATACGCTCGGTCCGCGTCACGATGGCGAATCGGAGCAGCAGCGCCGCGACGTCCGAGGCGAGACCGGCGCTGCTGGTCGAGAAGGTCAGGCCGTGACCGCTGCGACCGCGCCGCCTCACAGCGATGGTGCCGTCGGTCGCCCAGAGATGGCGGAGCAGGATCCCGAGCTGGGTATTGGCCAGCCGGTACGCGCCGCGCGGAACGCGCTTCTCATGTGAGCGCTGTCCGAAGATCCCGAGATCGCGCAGCCATCGGTTCACGCCGGCCGGGTGCCAGCGGTTTCCGTTGCCACTGATGAGAAGCTGATGCCATCGGCCTCGACCGCGGTAGCGCCGGACCGTAGCCCCAAACTCGGCGCGCGCAGCCGTGCTCACCATGCCGCTGTTCTCTTCCGATGCGGTCGTGTATCGCATCGGCGCACCAACCAGGTAGCTGCCGTCACCGATGAGCCGGCCGAGGAGCGCGATCCGTGTCTCGGGCCACCGCTCGGTCGATTCAGGCTCCGGAATCCGGCGCGCCATCGCGAGCCGGTCGCCCACGCGAAGATCCGCGACGCGCGCCCATCCTCCGAGTTTGAGGAGACGATGCCGCGCGGTGGCCCGGATCGAGCGGCCACTGGCCAATTGGACTTCGAACACGGGCCTGGTGCCGACCTTCCAGACCGCGTCGCTCCGTCCGGTCACGATCCGTCCCCGCGGAGTCATCGAGAGGACCCCCGGAGTCTGTCCGACGAGCTCGCGGATCGGGACGCGTGTCCCGTCCGCCAGACAGACGAGCGTGTCCCCGGTCACGCATTCGCGGAGCGTGGAGAGCTTGGGTTCCGACGTCTCGCCCGCGGCGCGCGACAGCTGCGAAAGCGCGATCACCGCGACACCGAGCTCGCGCGCCAGCGACTTCAGGTTCTTCGTGATCGTCGCGATCTCCTGCACGCGGTTCTCCTCCGACTCACCCGTGCGCATGAGCTGGAGGTAGTCGACGACGATCAGCCCCACTCGCCCCTGGGCCATCGCGCGCCGCGCCTTCGTGCGCAGCTCCATGATCGAGATCCCCGGCGTGTCGTCGAGCAGGATCGGCAATCCGGCGAGAGCGCTCGCGGCCTCGGTATCCATGATGTTGCCGGTCCGCAGCGCGAGGATGTCGACGCGGCTGTTCAGACCGAGAAACCGCGCGACGATCTGCTTCGTGTCCATCTCGAGCGAGAAGACGAGCGTCGTCTCTCCCCGGCGCGCGGCGTTGTGCGCGATCGCGAGCGCCAGCGAGGTCTTCCCGACGGACGGGCGCGCGGCGATGATGACGAGGTCGCCGACGCTGAAGCCCTCCGTGAGCCCGTCGATCTCGCGGAAGCCGGAGGGGATCCCGCTCACGTCGAAGGGGTGCTCCATCCGCTCGGTGAGGTGGTCGTAGTTCGACAGGAGCGCCGCCTGGATGTGCCGCAGCTGCGCGCTGGTCGCCTCGTCACGCAGCGCGAAGATCCGCTGCTCGGCGCGGTCGAGCGTGAGCGCGACGTCGGTCGGCTCCGCATAGGCGTCGGTGGCGATCGCGTTCGCCGCGCCCAGAAGCCGGCGCGCGATCGCGCGGTCGCGCACGCGCCGCGCGTGCCGCTCGATCTCGACCGCCGTCGGGACGAGCTCGACGAGCTCGCGCAGATACGGGGTCCCACCGACCTGATCGAGCACCTCGCGGCGGGCGAGCTCGACCTGGACGGTGAGCGGGTCGATGCGCTCGCGGCGCTCGAGCAGCGCCGCCGCGGCGCCGTAGATCCGCTGGTGCCGCGCGATGTAGAAGTCGCTGGCGCGCAGCACGTCGGCGACCTTGAAGATCGCGTCCCGGTCGATGAGCAGCGCGCCGAGCACCTGCTGCTCGGCGGCGGGATCGTGCGGGGCGACCCGGTCGGTGTCGGCGTCGATCCGAAGCGTCATGGGTGGTTAGAACAGACGTTCTCAGTCATCGTACGCCTAGTTAGCACAACTGTTCTAGCCGTGTCAATGGTCCCACTGAGGTCGAGGCTACGAGGCGGGGCCTGTCCAGCTTGTCCGCATTCGGTCGGCCGAGGCCCAGCGAATGGAGTCGGTTTTCTCCCCGCGTCCACAGGTCGTGCACGATGCCGTCCACATGGCGCGCATCCTCGTGACCGGCGGCGCGGGTTTCGTGGGTAGCGCGGTCGTCGACGCGCTGCTCGCGGGCGGCGACGACGTCGTCGCGCTCGACGACCTCGCGACGGGCGATCGCGCGAACGTCGCCCTCGGCGTTGCCCTCATCGTTGCCGACATTTCCGACGCGAGCGCGCTCGAGCGCGCGCTCGAGGGCGCGCGCTTCGACGCGATCGTGCACTGCGCCTCGCGCACGAAGGTGCTCGAATCGATCGAGAAGCCCGACCTCTACCGGCGCGTCATCGTGGACGGAACGCGCAACGTGCTCGCGGTCGGGTCGCGATGCGGCGCGCGCGACTTCGTCAACTTCTCGAGCGGCGGCGTCATCTATGGCGAGACGCCCGCCTGCGCCGGTGAGGACACGCCTCCCGCGCCGATCTCGCCGTACGGGTCGTGCAAGGCCACCGCGGAGCGGCTGGTGGAGGGCAGCGGGCTGCGCGCGGTCACGCTTCGCCCCGCCAACATCTATGGGCCCCGGCAGCGGACCGACCTCGAGGGAGGCGTCGTCGCCATCTTCATGCGACGGTGGCGCGAGCGGGAACCCGTGCACGTGCGCGGCGACGGCTCGATGGAGCGCGATTACGTGTTCGTCGGCGACGTCGCGCGCGCGGTCGTCGCGGCGCTACGGTCGCCTGGCCGCGGCGTCTACAACGTCGGCACCGGTGTGGCGACGAGCATCAACGCGCTCGTCGCCGCGATGACCGCGGTGCTCGGACCGTCGCCCGGGGTCGAGCACGTCGCAGAGCTACCCGGGGAGCTCCATCGCTCGTGCGTCGATCCCGCGCGCGCCGCGCGCGAGCTGGACTGGCGGCCCATGACCTCGCTCGAGGAGGGACTCCGCATCACCGCAACGGCCGTCTGACCGGCACGCTCGCCTGGCACCGTCCGCACTGTGGCACTTCGTGCCAGTACGGCTGCCCAAGGCAGTGTCCGCACTGTGGCACTTCGTGCCAGTACGGCTGCCCAAGGCAGTAGCATCGTTCCACGTGCCGGTAACCGCCATCGTCGGCGCGCAGTGGGGCGACGAGGGCAAGGGCAAGATCACGGACCTGCTCGCGCAGGATGCGGATCTCGTCATCCGATTCCAGGGCGGGAACAACGCCGGCCACACCGTTGTCAACCAGCACGGCACGTTCAAGCTGCACCTCGTTCCCGCCGGGATCTTCAACCCGAAGGCCATCTGTGTCGTCGGCCCCGGCACGGTCGTAGACCTCGCCTTCCTCTGCGGCGAGCTCGCGGGTCTCGAGGACGCCGGCATCCCGACGGCGAACCTGCGCGTCTCGGACCGCGCGCATCTGCTCATGCCGTGGCACATCGCGCTCGACCGCCTCGACGAGCGTGAGCGGGGGCGCCAGAAGCTCGGGACGACGGGTCAGGGCGTCGGTCCGGCGTACGCCGACAAGGTCGCGCGGCACGGTATCCAGATCTACGAGGTGCGCGACGAGCGGCGCTTCCGCGCGCGCGTGGCGCGCGAGCTGTCGACGAAGAACGCGATCCTCGAGCGTTTCGGTGACCAGCCGCTCGATGCCGACGCCGTCAGCGAAGACGTCCTGCGCGCGGCGTCGACGCTGGGCGATCGGATCGTCGACACGCTGCCGATCGTCGAGCGCGCGGTACGCGATGACGCGCGCGTCCTGCTCGAGGGCCAGCTCGGGGCAATGCGCGATCTCGACTGGGGGATCTACCCCTACGTCACCTCATCGAACCCGCTCGCCGGCGGCGCGGCGGTGGGCGCGGGCATCCCGCCCCGCTACATCACGCGCGTGATCGGCGTGGTGAAGGCGTATTCCACCGCCGTCGGCGAGGGTCCCTTCCCGACCGAGATGCTCGGCCCGGAGGGTGACGCGCTACGCGAGAGCGCGAACGAGTATGGCGCGACGACCGGCCGGCCCCGTCGCGTCGGCTGGTTCGACGCCGTCGCCCCCCGCCACGCGCACCGGCTGAACGCGTTCACCGAGCTCGCGGTCACGAAGCTCGACGTGCTCGGCGCGTACGCCGAGATCCCCTTCTGCACGGCGTACGAGCTGGACGGACGGGTGACCGCGGACATGCCGCCGACCGCCCTCCTCGAACGCGCGCGGCCGCGCTACGAGCGTCTCGCCGGCTGGAACGAGCCGATCACGGGCGTCGCCGAACGCTCCGCCCTGCCCGCCGCGGCGCGCGCGTACCTCCGTCGCATCGAGGAAACGGTCGGCGCGCCGATCGGCATGGTCGGCATCGGCCCGGAGCGCACTGCCACGATCCTCTAGCGATCGAACGCGTCGAGACGTGCGTCCCGCGAGAGGACCTCCGTTAGAATCGACCGATGGGGGCGCGGTGAACTGGGAGGAGAAGTTCGGTCGCGAGGGCCTCACCTTCGACGACGTCCTCCTGATCCCCGCCCGTAGCGACGTCCTCCCCACGCAGGTCAGCACCCGCTCACGACTGACGAGCTCGATCGAGCTTCTGATCCCGATCCTCTCCGCCGCGATGGACACCGTGACCGAAGCGCCACTGGCGATCGCGCTCGGGCGGGCGGGAGGCCTCGGCGTCATCCATCGGAACCTCTCCGTTGCCGATCAGGTCGCGCAGGTCCAGGCGGTCAAGGCCGCGGGCGTGCGCGTCGGTGCCGCGGTCGGCGTCGCCGGCGATGCCGACGAGCGCGTCGGCGCGCTCGTCGCGGCCGGAGTCGACGTCGTCGTCGTCGACACGGCGCACGGGCACTCGGCGAACGAGATCCGCATGGTCGAGAAGATCAAGGCGCGCCATCGCGTCCAGGTCGTCGCCGGGAACGTCGCCACGGCCGAGGGCACCGAGGAGCTCATCGCCGCGGGCGCCGACGGGGTGAAGGTCGGCATGGGCCCGGGAGCCATCTGCACGACGCGCATTGTCGCGGGGGCGGGCATGCCGCAGATCACGGCGATCTTCGATTGCGCCGAGGTCGCGAGCAAGCACGACATCCCGATCTGCGCGGACGGCGGGATCCAGCATTCCGGCGACATCGCGAAGGCCATCGGCGCGGGCGCGCACACCGTCATGCTCGGCGGGCTGCTCGCGGGCGTCGACGAATCCCCCGGCGAGGTCATCGAAACGCCCGAGGGCCGCTTCAAGGCGTACCGCGGCATGGGCTCGATGGCGGCGATGGCGGCCCGCATGAGCGCGGCGGGATCGCGCGATCGGTACGGTCAGCAGGACGTCGGCGAGTTCAGCAAGCTCGTCGCCGAGGGCGTCGAGGGGTGCGTGAAGGCGCTCGGCCCGCTCGACGCGCTGCTCCATCAGCTCATGGGTGGCCTGCGCGCGGGGATGGGCTACGTCGGCGCGGCGTCGATCGACGAGCTGCGCGAGCGGGCTCGCTTCGTCCGCATCTCCGGCGCGGGGCTGCGCGAGTCGCACCCGCACGACATCCGCATCACGACCGAGCCCCCGAACTATCGAGTGAGGGCGTGAGCTTCAACTCCGAGCGTGACCTCGCCGCGCGGTCGCTGGACACCGCGCGGACCAGGGGTGCGACC
>Ga0209824_10001490_pt1 | contig 13074 bp, 13 predicted proteins | sample VDWuncwatermetaG_FD_184124 | JGI IMG/M metagenome (GOLD analysis project Ga0209824, IMG submission 184124) | Wastewater microbial communities from Netherlands to study Microbial Dark Matter (Phase II) - VDW unchlorinated drinking water (SPAdes)... ... | reverse complement strand
AAGATTGCAGACGACCAGTATCTGTACGACGGCATTTTGGTTGAGGCGGGAACATCGCAAACCGATACGGAACAGCACATTACGCTGCAAGAACTTGGAGAAATGGTAACTGCGCTTGCGCGTTTCCGCGATTTGGTCGAGCCGGCTCGCGAGAAAAGCCCGTCCCTTGCGGCAACGCAGAAAGTTCGTGCGCGGGCGTAAACAAAACGATGAAAAAGATTGTTCTCACTACGCTTGAAAAGAGTGCGCGCTGTCCGATTATGATAGGGCAAGGAATAGTGTCTCGCGTAAGGGCGCTTGCACGCACGCAGCGCTTTTCGCAGATCGTAATTCTAACAGACGAAAACGTCGCGCCATTCTGGCTTGCGCCGCTTAAGCAAGCTTTGAAGCGAGAGGCGCATGTGATTGTTATCAAACCTGGCGAGCGGGGAAAAAGTGTGGAGACCGTTATCCGCATTTGGGAGGAGTTGATGGCGCATGCGTTCGACAGATCATCGCTCCTCATCAATATGGGCGGCGGGGTTGTGGGCGATATCGGCGCGTTTGCGGCAAGCACGTATTTGCGGGGCATTGCGTTTTTGCAGATTCCCACCACGCTTTTGGCGCAAGCGGATGCGAGCGTAGGCGGCAAAGGAGGAGTGAATTTCGGAGGCCTGAAAAACATGGTGGGAACATTTGCTCAGCCGATTGGCGTGCTCATTGACATCAATACTCTTAGCACGTTACCCGGTCGTGAATTTATCTCCGCATTCGGGGAAATCATCAAGCATGGATTGATAAGCGATAAGGCATATCTGCGTTTCGTAACCTCAAAAGCGCCGCGGAATTTTTCGCCCAAAGCATTGGAAGCCATGATTGAGCGGTCCTGCAAGATAAAAGCAAAAATTGTCGGGAATGACGAGCGCGAAAGTTCTTCGCGTAAGCTCCTTAATTTCGGACATACCGTAGGCCACGCCATTGAGGCATTGAGCATCAAAAGCAAAACCCCTCTTTTGCACGGCGAAGCCGTAAGCATCGGCATACTGGCTGAAGCAAGAATTTCACAAGCCAAGGGATTTATAGAAGAAGGCGATGTAATGTTCGTTGAACGCTCGCTTGCAAGCGCTGGTCTGCCGATCAAAGCGGATGGGTATGCGCTAGGCGACGTAATGAGGAACATTAAAGGAGACAAGAAAAGCAGCCAAGGCGAGGTGCGCTGGACTCTGCTCAAGGCAATCGGCAAGGCAGTCATTGATCAAGACGTGGAAGAAAGCGCGGTAGAGGAAGCAGTCGCCTCTGTTTTCCAGTAATTTTTTTGCGATTCTTGGGATTTTTTGGAGTACACCTTACGATAAAAGGTGCACCCCAAAGCTCCCGGAATTCCCCGGGGCTTTCTCGGAAGGAGAGATTGAATGTCCAGTTTCATGCAGTGGCTCACAAACCAAGATCCTGGGACCCCCGCTACGCTCTCGTGAAGATTGCAGGGGAAAATATTCAGATTGTCCTCCGCGGAGGCGACGCGGAGAGGATAGAAAGTAAATTGGAGGGGGAAACCGAGCCAGGCGAGTACTGGCTCATCGATAAAAAAGTTGTCCCCATTTCTTGGCTCCTGAAGCGAAGGACCGTACCTGAAGGGAAGGGCACATTCGTTTTTCCCGAACCCTTTGCGGGTGGAGTGTAGGCCTCCATTGGGTGTCTCGGCGCTTAGCGCCGAGACACCCCTATATACTATGAAAACCCTCAAAATACATCCTTTAGTCAAGCCCATTCAAGGCGAAGTTATTATGCCCGGCTCCAAGAGTTTTACGAATCGGGCGCTTGTTATGGCGGCTCTTGCAAAGGGGGAAAGTATTCTTGTGGGGGCATCGGAAAGTGATGATAGTGTTGCAATGATACGGGCGTTACGGCAATTGGGCGTTGCTGTCGAAGAGGAAAAAGGCAACATAAAAATACAGGGTAACGGAGGAGAATTTGGCGCGTTTGATGGAACTATCAACGTGGGCGATGCCGGGACAACGATGCGATTTTTGACGTCGCTTTGCGCGCTTGTGCCGGGAGAAATTGTTCTTGACGGGTCAGAGCGGATGCGAGAGCGGCCCATAGGCGAACTTGTCGGGGCGCTCCGGGCACTCGGCGCGGACATTATCTGTTTTGGACGTGAAGGATTTCCTCCACTGAAGATTCTAGGCAGGAAGATGCGTGGCGGGCACGTCGCGCTTAGCGGCAGAATAAGCAGTCAGTACATTACCTCGCTCTTGCTTGTTGCTCCGTTGTTGCAAGATGGCCTCATCATTGATATAGAAGACGAGCAAATTTCCCCTTCCTATATAGATATGACCATTGATGGGTTGAGGGATTTCGGGGTAGAAGTAAAAAACGAAGAGTACAGACGCTACAGCGTTGCAAAAGGGCAAAACTATCGTTCTTGTACTTACGCTGTTGAGGGTGATGCTTCGGGCGCGTCGTATCTTTGGGCCATAGCCGCGATAACCGGAAGCACCATACGCGTAAAAAATATAAACCCCGGCTCGTCGCAAGGCGATATCAAGTTTCCTGATCTGCTCATGCGTATGGGATGCGAGGTGGTAAAAAATGCAAGCGAGAGATGGATTGAAGTAACAGGGGCGCGTGCGCTTGGCGGGATAACACAAGACATGGCATCAATGCCGGATACGGCGCAAACACTTGCCGTGGTAGCATCCTTTGCAAGAGGCGCCACGACGCTTACCGGACTTTCAACACTCCAAATAAAGGAAACGAAACGGCTCACCGCGCTCAACAGAGAATTGGAAAAAATGGGGATCTCTTCGGAAATCGGCGACGATCGGATAACGATAGAAGGCGGCAACCCGCAAGGAGCTCTAATAGAAACATATGGAGATCATCGCATGGCAATGGCATTTGCAGTGGCAGGAACAAGAGCGCAAGGAGTGCGCATAAAAGAGGCGCAAGTTGTAAGCAAATCGTTCCCCGAATTTTGGGAAATTCTTAACCGGCTTGGAGTAGAAACAAAGGAAGTATGAACATCGTACTTATAGGATTTATGGGTTCAGGGAAGAGTTCGGTCGCCTGGGAACTTGAAAAAAAAATCAACTTCCCGGTAGTTGAGATGGACGAGCTTGTTGTAGCGCGATCCGGAAGAAAAAGCGTAAATGAAATTTTTGAGCGTGACGGCGAGGTTTGCTTCCGCGAATTGGAGATTGATGTTGCAAGGGATTTGCAAGTAAAAGAACAGGTAATAATCTCGGCGGGCGGAGGGGTGGTAATGAATGGCATTATCATTGATTATCTCAAAGCAAACGGAAAACTGATATTCCTCGACACCCCGTTTGAAACAATCTGCTCACGGCTTCAGGGCGACGCGACGCGCCCGAAGTTTCAAGACAAAGATGCGGCTCGCGCATTGTATGAATTACGCCTTCCTCTCTATAAGGAATATGCCGATAGGATAATCTCAACAGAAGGCAAAGCGCCCCAAGAACTTGCAGAGGCGATAGTAAGCGAATATGCGAATCAATAGCAAAACAAAACTTTGCATGATTATCGGAGATCCGGTCGAGCATTCTTTTTCGCCGCAGATGCATAATGCCGCGTATGAGGAACTGGGGATTGATGACGCATTTGTATTTATCGCCGCGCACGTGAAAAAGCAAGACATCAAAGCGGCTGTTGAGGCGGCTCGGACCTTGAACATCCGCGGACTTACGTGTACGATTCCCCATAAAATATCCGTGATGCGTTACCTTGATAAGATTGACGACATAGCAAAAAAAATCGGAGCGGTAAATACGGTGGTGAATGACGCAGGAGTTCTTATCGGCTATAATACCGATTGGCTGGGAGTTGTCACGCCTCTTGAGCAGATGGGTTCGCTTGTCGGAGCGTCGGTTGCGCTCATAGGCGCCGGCGGCGCGGCTCGCGCATGTGCATTTGGGCTGGCGCAAAAGGGTGCGCGCGTCACCATTTACAACCGAACAAAAGAAAAAGCGGAAGCGCTCGCAAAAGAAGCAGGGGGCGCGGCAAAGAATTTGGAAGAAATTGCCGAGGTGCGCGAGGCAGATATTATTGTCAACGCATCATCCGTGGGAATGGCGCCTGCCGGAGATGTAAGCCCGGTGCCAAAGGAATATTTGAAGAAGAATCACATTGTTTTTGATGTAGTATACAGCCCGCGCGAAACAAAACTTTTGCGCGAAGCAAAAGATGCGGGCGCGTGCGTCATTTCGGGATTGGAGATGCTGTTATATCAGGGAGTCGCGCAGTTTGAATATTATACCGGACGCAAAGCGCCTGTTGAGGCGATGAGGCAGGCGTTATATGAAGTTCAAAGTTCAAAGTTCAAAGTGAAAAGTCAACGTTAAAAGTTCAAAGTTGGATACATACGGTATCCTTTTTGAGTGCGATTTCTCTAACTTTGAATTTGAAACTTTGACTTTTCACTTTTAACTCGGGATGTGGCTCCGCAGTCGTTAATCATTTGTTATGAATACCATCCGCATCTGCACTGTTGTCCGGGGGAATACGCCGGGCGAATTTTTGGAACGTTTGGAGCGCGCCGAGCGTGTATCCGATATGGTGGAGCTTAGCATTGACAGCATAAAGAATTTCTCTGTCAACGACATTGCCCGCATTCGCGCGAAGACAACGAAAGAAAGTATCTTTACCTGCAGGAAGCGCGAGGAAGGCGGATTTTTTGAAGGAAGCGAGCCGGCGCGAGCGGCGATTTTGGAACAAGCCGATAAAGAAGGGTTTGATTACCTTGATGTTGAATTTTCTTCGTACCAATCCGTGCGGGGTGGAAGCGGAAACACAAAGCGCATTTGTTCGTTCCATGATTTTCAAAAGACGCCCTCGCTCGAAAAGCTTGAGGAAATGGTAGAGAATATGAAACATGCCAAGCCCGATATCATAAAAATTGCGACCATGGTGAACTCGGATAATGATGTTAAAAATTTATTTTCCCTTTTGCTTCGCAAGCCGGACGAAGAAAACATGATCGTGGTCGGCATGGGAGAAAAAGGGAAAATAACACGCATCCTCGCACCTTTGCTTGGCGGATATTTGACCTATGCATCGTTTGAAGACAACGCTTCCGCGCCCGGCCAGATTGACGTCCGTGTTCTAAAAAGTATGACTAACAAGCTAACAAGCTAACAAGCTAACGAAGCTATCCCTATGCCCGGCAATTCATTCGGACAATTATTCCGCATCACGACATTTGGCGAGTCCCACGGGGGCTGTGTCGGCGTTGTTATTGACGGGTGCCCCCCGGGGCTTGAGCTTTCCGAGGCAGATATTCAGCCGGATCTTGACCGCAGGAAACCGGGGCAAAGCGCCATTACATCGCCGCGCAAAGAAGAGGATGCTATCCATATTTTGTCAGGCGTGTTTGAGGGAAAAACTACGGGAACTCCCATCCTTTTGCTTGCTTATAATAAAGACGCAAACCCGAGTGACTATGAAGAGTTGAGAAAGGCGTATCGTCCCTCGCACGCGGATTATACATACGAGGCAAAGTACGGGTTTCGCGACTGGCGGGGGAGCGGCAGGGCATCTGCCCGAGAAACGCTTGCGCGTGTTGCTTCCGGCGCCGTGGCGAAAAAATATCTGCTCCAGCATGCAGGGATTGAAATTTTAAGCTATGTGGAGCAGGTAGGAGATATAAAAGCCAACGTGGATTATACAAACGTAACAAGGGAAGATATTGAGTCAACGATCGTGCGCTGTCCGGACAAGCAAGCGGCAGGAGCAATGATCGCCTGTATTGAAAAGGTTCGCGACCAGGGGGATTCAATCGGCGGCGTTATCAGGGGCGTTGTTAAAGGTGTTCCCGTAGGGCTTGGCGAGCCGGTTTTTGATAAATTATCGGCTGATTTGGGGAAGGCAATGCTAAGCATCAACGCGGTAAAGGGATTTGAATTCGGGTCGGGGTTTGGAGGGGTGGGGTTGAAAGGAAGCGAGCATAATGATCAATTTTATCTTGACGAAACGGGCAGGGTGCGGACAAGAACGAACAATGCAGGCGGTACGCTTGGAGGGATTTCAACAGGTGAGGATATTCATTTTCGGGTCGCATTCAAGCCCGTGGCGACAATTAAAAAAGAGCAGCAAACACTTTCAAGAGAGAAAAAAGAGATAACCCTCAAGGCCGAAGGAAGGCATGATCCCTGCGTGCTGCCTCGCGCCATCCCTATTGTAGATGCGATGGCGGCACTCGTTATCATGGATCATCTCCTTCGACACAAAGCTCAAAACCATGCTTAAATTGCAAACCTTGCGTAAAAATATAGACAGCATTGACGAACATATTATTTTACTGCTCAAAGAGCGCATGGATGTTGTGCGCCGCATCGGAAAATTAAAAAAAGAGCAAGGACTGCCTTTTCGCGATGATAAGCGGTGGAAGGAATCTCTTGAAAAAAAAATATCAAAAGCAAAAGAGTCGGGAATTGATCCCGCGTTAATAAAAAAAATATACGAATCTGTTCATCGCCACGCGCTTGGAATTGAACAGGACGCGTAACACTATTATGCTATCGTACTCAAAACGTTTGCAACAATTTCCCGAATACATCCATTCTCGTCTTGCGAAAAAAGCGCGTGAAGTGGAAAAACGTACGGGACGCAAGGTTCTTAATTTCGGACCCGGTTCTCCGGATTTCCCGCCAAGCAACATATACAAAGAAAAGCTGAAAGAGTTTTTTGACGATCCGAAAGCGCATTTGTATCCCGGGTTTCCGCCGATTCCCGAATTTTCCGAAGGGCTTGCCTCTTGGTATAAAAAACGCTTTGGCGTGGATATTTCGGGTGATGAGCTGTACCCGCTCATCGGCGGCAAAGACGGCATCGCGCATCTTTCTCTTGCCTTGCTTGACGAGGGCGACGAAATTCTGCTTCCGGATCCCGGGTATCCGGCATACGAGGGCATGGCGCTCATGGTTGGCGCGCGTCCGGTGTTTTATCGTCTCAACGAGCAAGACGGCTTTAGCATTGACCTGAAAGAATTTGAAGCGGCCATTTCTCCCAAGACAAAAGCGGCGTGGATTAATTTTCCGGCAAATCCCACGGGAAGCGTGATTACCCGCGACGAGCTTGCCGCTCTTGTGGAAATCGCAAGAGCTCGCGGCATCTGGCTTTTGTACGACAATGCTTACTCGGAGATAACGTTTGACGGATTCAGCGCTCCGAGCGTGCTTGAAATTAAAGGAGCAAACGACGTGGCGCTTGAACTTGGTTCGTTTTCAAAAATGTTTTCGTTTGCCGGATACCGCATGGGTTTTGTCGCGGGGAATAAGGACCTCATCAATGCGATGGCAAAAATAAAATCACAAGTTGATTCCGGGCTCCCGCTCGCGTTCCAGAAGCTCGCCGGATTCGCACTGATCCACCCGGACAAGGACTGGCAGGAAGCCATGCTCGCAAGCTATCGCCGGAGGCGCGATGTAATTCTCGCCCATCTTCCAAACGTCGGATTGAGCGCGAACATACCCAAGGGAGCGCTCTATCTTTGGGCGAAAATACCAAAGAGTTTTGAAGATTCCGAGGAATTCTGTCTTGATATGATGGAGAAGAAACAAATCCTTTTCACCCCGGGCACGGCATTCGGGAAGAGCGGAAAAGAATATGTCCGGATAAGTTTTTGTGTAAATATTGACAGCATCGATGGTTACTTTTGAACCAACCGGCATGAAACGCATCAGCATTATTGGATTTGGAAGATTCGGCAAAACCTTGTATCGTCTTTTGCAGGGCGATTATGCCATCACCCTTTACGACAGACGAAGGGATGTTTTCCAGGGCGTGTCTCTTGACGCGAAAACTTCAATTGCCAAGGGCCTCAAAGAGGTGTATCAAAGCGAAGCAGTGTTTTTTTGCGTCCCCATTTCTGCCTTTGAACAGGTTCTTGCCGACCACAAGTCCTTTTTTGAAAACCAGCTTCTCATTGATACGCTTTCCGTCAAACTTCATCCTGCCGCAATGTTCAAAACGTATTTGCGCGCCACGAACGCGCGGGGTCTTTTAACTCATCCGCTCTTTGGACCCGATAGCAGCAAAGAGGGTTTCGCAGGGCTCCCCTTGGTCATGGATAACCATACGGCGACTGAAAAGGAGTATGCGTTTTGGAGACAGGAATTTGAAAAAAAAGAATTGCGCATCATTGAGATGTCGGCAAAAGATCACGATAAGCTCGCGGCATCTTCCCAGGGTGTTACCCATTTCATCGGGCGCCTCCTTGATGAGTTCGGTTTTGAAAAAACTCCCATTGACACCGTCGGAGCAATGCAGCTTCGCAAGATCAAAGAACAAACGTGCAATGATACGTGGGAACTTTTTTCCGACCTGCAAACCTACAACCCTTATACCAAGCGTATGCGCTTGCGCCTGGGCAACAGGTATGACAAGCTTTACGAAAAGCTCTTGCCAAAGCGCGTTGATCTTCGGGTAACGGTGTTTGGTATCCAGGGAGGAGTCGGGAGTTTCAATGAAGAGGCATTGCTTGATTATACCAGCCGCCATGGCATCGCCAAGGTGAAAACCGCGTATCTTTTCACCACCGGACGAGTGCTCAACCAGTTGCATCGCGGCAACATTGACTACGGGCTTTTTGCAATGCACAACTCAATAGGGGGAGTCGTGGGAGAGTCAATCCGCGCAATCGCAAAATACAAATTTCGCATCATTGAGGAATTCGGCATCCCCATCCGGCATAATCTGATGGCAATGAAAGGAGTTGCAATGGAATCCGTGCAAACCATCATGGCGCATCCCCAAGTATTCAAACAGTGCAGTGGTACGCTTGCAAGGCGATATCCCCGCCTCGGGCAAACGAGCGGTAAAGGAGATTTGGTTGATACTGCCGCTGCCGCGCACGCCTTGGCAAAAGGTAAACTGCCAAGCAATATGGCGATTTTAGGTCCGAAACGGTTGAGTGAATTGTACAACCTGACGATTCTTGATAAAGATCTTCAAGATGACAAAGAAAACATTACAAGTTTTCTCTTGGTAAAAAGGTGACAATCACTATGCAAAAAATATACACAAATCTTTCATACGCGGCGCTTTGTGAAAAGGCCGTTGAGCGGGGCGAGGGGCTTCTTACCGAAGACGGAGCTTTTGTAGTGCGCACCGGGAAATTCACGGGGAGATCGGCCGGTGATAAATTTATCGTTGCCGAGTCCTCAACAAAGGATCATATTTGGTGGGGATCCATTAACCATCAAATAGAGGAAGAAACCTTTGAGAGAATTTACGAGCGGATGCGCGCATATCTTGAAAAAACCGGAACATTTATTCAGGATTGCGCCGTAGGAGCCGACCCCGAATTCCGGCGGCCGCTTCGCGTTGTTACGGAACAAGCGTGGCATGCTCTTTTTGCAAAAATATTGTTCCTCCCGCCCGCCGAAGAGAACCCCGCTGGCGCAAAAGGGGAAGTGTACACCATTATCTGCGCCCCCGGATTTGAGGCAAGCCCGAAGCAAGACAAAACAAATTCGTCAACATTTATCATTTTGAACTTCAAGAAGCGCATGGTGCTCATCGGCGGAACAAGTTATGCCGGAGAGATTAAAAAGGCAATGTTCACGGTAATGAATTATCTCCTGCCCGAGCAAGGCGTTCTTTCTTTGCACGCTTCGGCAACCGTGGGGGCAAAAGGGGACAGCGCGCTTTTCTTCGGTCTTTCCGGAACCGGCAAAACATCGCTTTCCGCCGATCCTTCCCGTTTTCTCGTGGGAGATGACGAACTTGGATGGAGCGATACCGGGGTTTTTAACTTTGAAGGAGGGTGCTATGCCAAGGTTATCCGTCTTTCACGCGAGGCAGAACCGCAAATCTATGAAGAAACAAAGCGCTTTGGCACGATCCTTGAAAATGTCGTAATGGATGAAGCAACGCGCACCGTAAACCTCGACGATGTCTCACTTACGGAAAACACCCGGGCGGCCTACACGATTCGCTCTCTTCCCAACGCCTATGCAAAACCGGTTGCCCCGCATCCTTCGCATATTTTTATGCTCACCTGCGACGCATTTGGCGTTTTGCCTCCTCTTTCAAAGCTGACAAGCGAGCAAGCGGTCTATCATTTTCTCTCTGGTTACACCGCAAAGCTCGCGGGCACGGAGCGCGGCGTGGAAGAGCCGCAGGCAACCTTCAGCCCGTGCTTTGGCGCGCCCTTTTTGCCCTTGCCGCCGAAGCGCTACGCAAAGCTCCTCAAAGAAAAAATAGCCAAGCACAAGGTACAGTGTTGGCTCGTCAACACCGGATGGACCGGCGGCCCCGTTGGCACGGGCAAACGCATCGCAATCGCGCATACGCGCCAAATGATCCAAGCCGCAATCCAGGGATTGCTGGCAAACGCGCCGACAACAACCCACCCGGTCTTTGGCATTGACGTAATTCAAGAATGCCCGGGAGTTCCTTCACCGCTCCTTGATCCGCGCTCCTCGTGGAGTGAAGGGCAAACATACGACAAAAAAGCAAAAGACCTTGCCGCGCTGTTTGCAAAAAACGCGCTCACATTCGAGTAAAATGTTGACAGTGCGCACGTTCGCGGCAACATATTTTTTGACATTCTTTTTTAGCACGCGTACATTGAAAAGGTAAAAGTAAAAACGCAAAAGGCAAAAGTACAAGGCAAAATTTAAAAGGGACGGACAGGTTTGCTTCTCTTGAGGTCATAGTTTTTTTACTTGTCGTTTTGCCACTCTGCCTGCGCAGCACACTCGCTTCGCTCGTAAGTGCATTTTGACTTTTGAATTGTTTCTCTCAACTCATCAAAATTATTTGAATGAAGTACTATCACCCTACACTTGCCGAGGGCCGGTGGCAGACCTTTTCGTTTTTTGAGCAGATGGCCAATATCGGCAGTGAAGTCCATCGGGCACTTATGTGGCAGGAGAAGAACAAAGGGCACTTTGATTTGGCAATCGACCGCGCCCTTGAGCTGTTTGATTTTACCCTCAAGGATCCTCGTTGGCGCGGACCAAAATTGAAAGAGCTCGCGCGCGCGCGCGAATTCCTTTGCTACGCCGCGTTCGGAGAAAATCCCTATCATACTGATCTTAAAGATCTTGATAAATATTTTTTTGCTTTCGCCCTCGCCGCGCGGCTGAAGCGATAGCATATTGACTTTTTTCCAAGGATGATTATACTTTTTTCAATATGAAAACGTACGATTCCCACGTTTGTTGCTGCTGCGCGAACTGCGCTTCCACGAAGCCGGGAATTTTGCGTTGACATACTATCGATTTTCGTGCGCAAAAGCTTCCGGCAACGGGGGCTTTTTTGTTTTTCCTCAAGGAGGGAAAATGTATTATTTGAAGATGGAAAGGCCGGATTGAAACCGTTTGGCGAGCTATTGTCGCGAAATAGCTTGCCTTAAGCGCAAGATTGCGCTCGGTGGACCGAAAAAAGCGAGTCGAGAAGTTCGCCTTGCCCGGCTCCGCGGCAAGATGGACATTCTCTATCCTTATCTTCGTTCGCGCGGCCTTTGGTGACGGACTTCGGGAAAGCAGCTTTCCCGAAGTCCGGTCGTTTTTTCTTGACAAGCAAATTGAAACCAGATAAAGTAAAAATAATGATTACCTTGGTTGCCTATCAATTCGAGATGACGATGAACACGATGGAACAAATGGCCTCTTAGAGGTCAAGGATTCTTTTTGGTGCGGAAGTAGCAAAAGAGTCCTTGGTTGAAGGGCTTTTTCTTTTAGGCCGACAGAAGAGAGAAGGAAAATTCGAAATTCGAAGCACGAAATTCGAAACAAATTCCAAGGCTCAAAATCCAAATGACCAAAACTCTATAAGATTTTCTCTTCTCTCTGTTTTGAATTTTTGTCATTCGAATTTGTTTCGTATTTCGGATTTCGTGCTTCGAGTTTTTTCTATAAAAAACAATGTTTGCCACTATTATCAATGATTGCCGCGATCAGAATGCGATGGGGCGCCAGGCGACGCGCGTTGCTTCGCTTTTGGGGTGCCCGGTCACCTCTATTGGCGTTGTTCACGACTTGGAAGCGGCCGGAACGCTTGTTGACGCGCTTGACGCGGCGGAAAAGCGCGAAGGCGTGGTGCTTGTGAATGTTGCTCCGCGCCAAAGCAACGGGCATCAGACCGAAAAGTCCGGCGTGGGGTATCTGATTGCCAAGACAGGCAAGCGCCCGAACGGTTCTCCGTTCGGCGCCTTTTTTTACGGCAAAACGCTGGTCATCAGTTCGCTTGACGGTTTTACGCTGGCGCTTGCGAAGAAACTGGGCGTTGTGGAGAGCGTCAAATGCTTCCACATTCCGACAATTGTGGAAGAACTGACAGGCAAGGGGGTGCTGACTCCGGAAGTGGCAAAGCGCATGGTTGATACCCAATTTCGCAGTTTTGATTTTTTGCCTCGCGCAGCTGCATGGCTCCTCTCCGGCGTTGCCTTGCCCTTTGAGGAGCAGACCCTTGATATGGCAGTCCCTGATCCCTTGGTATGGCTCGTTGATTCATTTGGCAACGTAAAAACAACCCTGCTTGCCGAGGATATTGAGTTTAACGAGGGAAGCGCCACTAAAACCGCGTTCGGAAACTTGACCGCGCACGCCCGCTTAAAAGATGTTCCCGACGGAGTATCCGCGCTTGTCGTGGGAAGCTCGGGCATAGAAGAAAAGCGATTTTTGGAAATCGTCATCCAGGGAAAGAACGCGGCAGAGCATCTTGGCATAACGGTTGGGGCAAGGGTTATCTGACAAAACTCCAAACCCCTGTTACGAGCTAGCGAGTATGCTGCGAAGGCAGGTTGACCAATGACCAACCAAATCCCAAATCCCAAATCCCAAATCCCAAATCCCAATGACCAAGAGTTCACTTTGGGACTTGGGGCTTAGGATTTGAATGGTCATTTGGGCTTGGTCATTGGGATTTGATTAGAAATTTCCATAGCGCTCAACGATGAGCATTTTTTATTGCGCGGAACCAATTTTTTTGTTATACTCTATCCACTATGATTATTTCGTGGCTGGGACAGGCCTGCGTTAGTATAAAGAGCAAGGAGGGCAAGATTCTTGTGATTGACCCTTACGCTTCTTCAATTGGGATTACCATGCCTGCCGTGACTGCCGATGC
>Ga0209824_10001489_pt1 | contig 13076 bp, 13 predicted proteins | sample VDWuncwatermetaG_FD_184124 | JGI IMG/M metagenome (GOLD analysis project Ga0209824, IMG submission 184124) | Wastewater microbial communities from Netherlands to study Microbial Dark Matter (Phase II) - VDW unchlorinated drinking water (SPAdes)... ... | reverse complement strand
CTGGTGTCCTGGTGTATGACACGGGCGCGGGCGATCAGTACATCTTCTGTCTCCACATTGTTAGGATCGGTGACACAGCAATCCACAGGACAAACGGCGGCACAGGCCTCATAATCGTGAAAGCCGACGCATTCCGTGCAGAGCAAGGGATCGATGACGTAGATTTCTTCCCCTTGGGAAATGGCATTATTAGGGCACTCGGGTTCACAGGCTCCGCAGTTGATGCACTCGTTGGTAATCATGGTCGCCATACTTTTTTGATTCCCCCTAAAATGGTTCCTCGAAACGAAAAAACTGATGCATTCTAGACAGAACTGCGAAGGTTTGTAAATAGCTGCGCGTCATCTAGGAGGCTTGTTTTCAAGGGCTCTATCTAATAAACTCCAACTTTTAGGTACAGGTAAGGAAAAAGCACACTATGGCTGCTAGGCCTTCAAAGAAGAAGCAGAAGAGTGAAGCGCCAAACGTCGTCGCCACCCGTGTCGCTGAAATGAAAGAGGGAATTATCCAAATGGAGTCCCTTATGAGGGAGGCCGCGGCGTTGGCAACCGCGGAGGTGCAACGGATCGACGGGATCAAGGGAAGCCTTGAGGAAACCGTAGCGCGGTTAGGGGCTGAGATTAAGGGCAAAGAGGAAATGCTGCGTGAGAAAGACTTTGCCCAGGGAGAGCTAGAGAAGAAACTGACTGCCCAAATCCGGGATCTGGAGATCCAGATCGGAAAGAAAGACGAGCTGTTGGCGAGCCGCGAGGCGGAGATCGTGGGGTTACAGTCCAAGTTGGATGGACTCCAGGTCCCTCCCGAAGGAAGTGTCACTCTTGGGGAAGAGAACGTGGTTCTCCTTGAGGAAGTGGAGCAAGGCCCCTTTCCCGGTGAGGGTACGGAAGTAGAACACAAAGACTTTGCGGGTGGGGCGGGAAAAAACCCAAAGACCAAAGTGATCGAGCAGTCGATGCTGAATGTCGCGGTAAAGCCGGGGAAAATGGCTAAAAGAGAGGCGGGGGCAGATCCAAAGAACTCGCGCCTAGTATTCCTGCTTGCTCCGATCAAGAAGAAAAATTAACAGACTTCTCTACTCTCGAGCATAGGATTTGGACTACCGCCCCAGGAGGTGAGGAAAAGATCATGGACAAAAAACCTTTTAGCCTTACGGCAGATTTGGATTTTCTCTACCTCAGCGAGGGGCATATGCGCGTTTTTGGCGAAATCCTCTCTGCTATCGATCGCCGCGACGGGCTCGTGTGTGTCACCGGAGAACCTGGAGCAGGCAAAACCATTATCTGTCGGCGGCTCCTGGAAGAGCTGGGCGATAAGTATAACGTCGTGCTCGTTACGACTCCCCCGAAGACGCCCCAGGCCATGACGGAAACCCTCGATGACGCCTTTGGGGAGGAAATGGAGGGTGAGTCGAGGATCCCGGTTGCGATCTTTGACGAGGCACAGCATTTGGATTTTCGTTGTCTCGACCATATAAAATTTCTTACCAACCTGGAAAAAGAGGGTGAAAAGCTCTTACAGATTGTTCTCGTTGGCCAGCCTGAACTGGCCGAGAAAGTAAGCCACAAACGGTTCATTCAGCTCGAACAGAGAATCGGGGCCAAGCTGAAACTGGGATCCTTGAACAAAAAAGAAGTTTGGCCGTATCTCAACCATCGCCTTACCATAGCCGGGCTCTCGGGGGGAACCCGCTTTACCAAGAGGTCCGCTAGTTACCTCTACCGAGAGACCAGTGGTGTCCCGCGGCTCATCAATCGCATTGCCAACATCGCGGTAGAGCAGGCCCTTCATGAAGACAAGGAAAAAATCGGCGCGAGAGCGGTTAAACGAGCTGCATCTAAAGCCAGCGCCTCGCGCAGCGACTGGCAAGAGGAGGTCACCCCCGAGAGAATTTCTCTTCGACTCTCTGTGCTGACGATCATCTTCGCCTTGTCCGTCGGATTGTATCTCTATTTCAATCCAGAGTGGCCCCTCGCCCTCTATGGCAGACCGGTTGCCCAGACTCAGGCCGTTGCCCCCCAATCCCGGTATGCCTTGAAGCTGAGCACCTTCCTCCTCAGGGAGCAAGCGGAAGAATTTCGTGACCGGCTCGCAAAGGAGGATTTTACAGCGACCGTTGCGGCAAAGGATTTTGGCGATGGGTGGACTCTTTACCAGGTGCGATTGCCGGGCCCCTATACGCAGAGGGAAGCAACCAACGTCATGGATAGGCTCGGCACCATCGGGATACAGAATGTAGAGAAAATTCCAATAAGCTCCAGCCAGAGTCACTGAAAAGAGCCGACCGGAAGAAAACGGCTTCTCTCAGTTCCAGTCACAACGCCGTATGAACCCTGGCACAGCAATCGAGTAGCGTTCTGCTTTTGCCCCTTCCTGGCTGGCTCCGGTGCGCCTGTTCCGAAAAGACGACTTGTCTTTTAGGCACCTATTGAATAGAATAATGTCTTCCTAGAGAAAGGTGTCCTATGGATTCAGAGTTGCCAGGCCGAATGCAAGGCGAGCAGCAGCCAGATCCGATACTCGACGAAGTCATGGGTATGAAGGAGCGGCTGTCCCGAATGGAATCCATCATCCAACAGGCAGCCTCACTGGCAGTCGTGGAAGCCCGGCGAGTTGACGAAATCAAAGAAACTTTCAAGGCGACGGTAGCCGCGTTAGAAGCTCAGCTTCAGGAAAAAGAGGCCGCGCTCAGTAAAGAAAACACCGGCCCTGGGGAACAGGATCAGAGCCTGGCATCTCAGATCCGTGATTTGGAAGATCGCCTCCGGGAAAAAGAGGAACTCCTGGAGACTCAGGACACGGAGATCAAGGAGCTCAGATCGAAAGTCGAGGAGGTGTCCGCCCTGGCTAAGAGGGAGGCACGGCATGCTCAGGAGATCCAAGAGAGTTTCGAGGCGGCCGTAGCAGCACTGAAAACCCAGCTTGAGGAGAAAGAGGGATTGTTAGGTCAAAAAGACGTTGCTCTCAAAGAGATGGAAGAGAGCCTCGTTAACCAGATTCGGGTATTGGAGAGCCCGTTAGAAGAGATGGTTCAGAAATCAGGCTCCGAGACATCGGAACAAGCCAAAAAAGCCAAAGGAAAGAGAATCTCCCGGAAGTCCCCGAAACAGACCTGAGGGATCGCAGGTTTATGGTTAAAGGGAGGTAAACGTGGCTACCCCGGAGACCCCCACTTAGAGAAGAGGAACGCTCGTTTCAGATGGGAGATTCCCCCGTCAAAAAGCTGCAAAAAGCTAACTGCGAAGATACAGGATTTAGGAAATCGAGTGAAGGAAACAGAAAAAGTGCTTGAGACGAGCGGACCGAAGCTGAAGCTCAAGGTCGAAGGATCGCCGTCCGACATCGAACAGTTAAGGCAGCAGGTCGCCACTACCCTGGGCATCGCTTTTTACAATCAGTACCAATTAGCCAGGAAAAAGCCCACCAAGTTTGACTATCTCGTCTCCTCCGGTTTGGTTACCCAAGCCGAACTGGATGCGACTATCAAAGAGGCCAGAGAAAAACAAAAGGAAGTTGAGCCTCTGCTGGTGGAGAAGTACAAAATCACTAAAAAAGACATCGGGAGATCCCTCAGCATCTTTTATAAGTGCCCCTTTGTAGAGTTTGAAGAGAGGCTCTTCGTCCCGCCGGAGTTGGTAAAAAACATCAGTCTCAATTACCTCAGGGCCCTCTCCTCCCGGTTCAGGATCATGTCGCGCTTAGATATATCGGAGCGCCGCAAACCCCAGGACGGGAAAATCAAGCGCCTCATCCAGGCTCGCGCCACGGTCCCGGAAATACACAAAGTGGCAGTAGATGAAGCGATGACCACCCTGGTCCAGGACGGCGTGGTGAAGTCCATCCAGGGACTCACCGATTACAAACAGGTCAAGGCCGTTGCGATGAAATAGCCTCTCATGAGGCTCAAGATCGGCACCTCCGGCTATTCCTATCCGGGAGCTCCACCCAAAGGCTGGTACGGGCTCTTTTATCCCAAGACTAGAGGCAAGGGGTTCGACGAGCTCGGATACTATTCCTCTTTTTTTGATGCTGTAGAGATCAACACCACCTTCTACAGGCCACCAGCACCAGGGATGGCAGAGGCCTGGGTAAAAAAGACTCCTGCGGATTTCGAGTTTGCAGTTAAAGTATGGCAGAAGTTCACTCATCCCATGAAGCTGGGGGAGGCAGCCGGAGAGACGAAAAGGGATTGGGAAGCTCCTGGCGAGGCCGATGTGGAGGTCTTCAAAAGAAGCATCGGGGCTTTGGCCGATTCCGGCAAACTCGGCATCTTACTTTTCCAGTATCCAGCAGGATTTCATTACACGAAGAAAAATTTGGCAAAGCTCCAGTGGACCCTCAGGGCCTTCCAGGGCTATCCGAAAGCGGTCGAGCTCCGCCACCGGAGCTGGAGCGACAGGGGCAAGGAAACCAAGACACTGCTGGAACAATCAGGCGCGACGTGGACTGTCCTAGACGAACCCAAGTTTGCCTCTTCGGTGGTGCAGGAATTCGAGCCTGTAGGGGGAATCCTTTATTTGCGCCTGCACGGTAGAAACCAGGAGAAGTGGTGGAAACATGGGGAGGCGTGGGAGAGATACGATTATTTCTATGGACCGGAAGAGATCCGATTCTTTGGGGGTAAGCTCAAAGAAATAGTCCAGAGGTCTCCAAAGGCGAAGATTTATGTCTTCTTTAATAATCATGCAAGCGGGCAGGCGGTAGCGAATGGCTTGATGCTGAAGCACGAGCTGGGGCAGGGGATGACCGCAGACCTGCCCAGGACACTCGTTCAGGCCTACCCCCAGCTTGACACGTTTGCCAGGGTAGCAGATCAAGAGAGACTTTTTTGAGATCAGGGCCTGCCTGAAAGTATCTTTCCGGGTCGATGCGCTATTTGAGATTGATTAGTTCGATCTTGTAGCCGTTCGGATCTTCGATGAAGGCGATCTCGGAGCCTCCATGCTTCATCGGCCCCGGCTCGCGCACGATTTTCGCTCCCTTGCCGCGCAGGGTCTCGCAGGTTCGATAGATATCGTCCACGCCGAGCGCGATGTGCCCGAAGGCATTTCCCAGGTCGTATTGATGCGTGTCCCAGTTGTACGTCAGCTCGATGACAGTCGAATCGGACTCGGAGCCGTAGCCGACAAAAGCGAGGGTAAAGCGCCCCGATGCGTAATCTTTTTTCCTGAGCAGTTTCATTCCCAAAACGTCACAATAAAATCTGATCGATTCGTCCAGGTCGTTGACCCGGATCATTGTATGAAGAATTTTCATAGGAAGCCTCCCAGTTTGATGCCCTTCTGTATCTGAACGGACGGTAGCTAATAAGGAACGGTGCCGTTAATCTCAAAAACCCTTTCAGCATACCATAAGATCAATAAAAGCACGAAAACGGCCTGGAAGGGGACGCGGATCTGGGATATATATGCAGGCCGTGCTCGGCAATAGGTGTGTCAGAAAATAAAGGAGGCTTATCCGGTGGAAAATCGCCGTTACGATTATTTGCCAATGATTAGGCGGAAAAAAATAAAGTGGCCTAATGGTGCCAGGCTCGCTCTATGGGTCTGCCCGAACATTGAGTACTTCCACATCGATAAGGTTATTCCGGGAACGCCGGGTTCGCATCTGCCCGACATCCAGGGTTATACGCTGCGCGATTATGGATCGCGAGTGGGCGTGTTTCGTTTGATGGATGTGCTCGATAAGTACGGGATCAGGGCGAGCGTCCTGCTCAATGCGGATGTGTGCGAGCATCATCCCGCGATCATTGAAGAAGGAAAGAAGCGGAAATGGGAGTGGTTAGGGCACGGGCTCACCAACAACGTGCGCATGAGTGATTACCCTTCGGAAGAGGAGCGAAAAGTCATTCGCCAGGTCAAGGAAACGATCACTGCCGCAGTAGGGAAGGCTCCAAAAGGCTGGCTTGGGCCCGGGCTGGCGGAGACATTCAACACGCCGGACTACCTTGCGGCCGAGGGGTTCGAGTATGTGTGCGACTGGGGCTGCGACGATCAACCGATCCCCATGCGCGTCCGCAGCGGCCGGATGATCCTGGTGCCCTATCAACAGGGGATCAACGATATCGGAACCTTGCTTTATTTCCATCATACCCCGGAACAATATTTTCGCATGGTGTCCGATCAGTTTGATACTTTGTACAAAGAGGGCGCAGAGAGCGGGCGGGTTATGGCGATACCCTTGCATCCCTTTGTCATCGGGCTTCCTTTCCGCATCAAGTATCTGGACAGGGCATTGGAATACATCTGTTCCCATGAGGGTGTCTGGCGCGCCACGGGCTGGGAAATAGCGGATTGGTACTATCGACGTTATTATGAAGATCCTGGGCCGCAGGGGTCATAGATCGATTCGGGCATAGAGCCGCAGTTTCCAGAACGGAACTGGGCGCTCCTTGACAGCTTCAGGGGGATTCTATATTCACAAATCAATCACCGTCAGACGATGAAAGGAGAATCGGATGCGCGTCATTGATTCGGATGGGCATTTTCATGAACCCCATTATCTTTTCGAAGAGTACATCGAGAAAGAGTATTGGTCGAAGCGGCCGAGGGTGGTGAAGATTCAGGACCACCCTCTGGAAGAAGGGCGGTGGATTTTTGAAGGTAAGGTAGTGCCGCGAGTGGCCTTTTCCAAAGGGGTCGGGGCGGGGGGCTTTCTCTATATGACGCCCAGGCACAAACAGATGCACATGAAGGACAACTCTCTAGATGACGTTGAAGGGCGTTTGAAAGACCTGGACCTGCTTGGGGTTGATGTCCAAGTGGTTTATCCGACCGCTTTGACGTGGGTTTCGGACGTGGAAGACAAGGATTTGGCGGCGGCTGTCTGCCGCGCCCATAACAACTATGTGGCCGATAGGTGCCGGAAGGCGCCCGATCGGCTGAAGGGGATTGCCTTAGTGCCGATACAGGATCCGTCTGCCGCCATCGAAGAGATGCGCAGGGCAATCAAGGAATTGGGTTTGGTTGCTGTGACGATTCCGGGAATCGTCGGCAACAAGCCCTTGCATTCGCCTGAGTTCTCTGCCTTTTTTAAGGCCGCCAACGACCTGGACTGCCCGATAGGGTTCCATGCGGTGACCGGGATGCACTACACGCCTTGGGCGGACTGCTTCAGAGATTTCTTCTCCACGCACGTTACGGCGATGCCCTTTTCCATGATGGTAGCCCTGATGTCAGTGACTCGGATGGGAATCATGGAGGAGTTTCCCAATCTCCGCTGCGCTTTTTTGGAGATTGATGCCACCTGGCTCTACTATTGGGCAAAGTGGGTGAATAAGCATGTGGAAGACGCGCCGCGGGTAAGGAGCGGCCATCATCTGGAGCCGGGGTGGGGAGAGGACCCTTATTTGCTTCCTGATACGGCAAGGGATCCTATGGAATATATCCAGGCGGGACGCTTTCTCAGTGGTTACGATGAAAATGAAGATCTGAGATACCTGATCGACCATCTCGGAACAAAAACATTTATGTACGCGAGCGATTATCCTCACAGCGACGCTGAATGGGAGCGGGTCCACAACACCAAGGAACTGAAGACCCTGAGCATAGAGGAAAAAAGCGCCATCTTGGGGAATAATGCGGCGCGCTTTTATAAAATCTGATTGCTGGTAGAAAGTCTTAAAGCTCAATTGTACGCAACGAGAGAAGATATACTGGGGGAGTTATGAGGTTGGAGAACAAAGTGGCAATTGTGACCGGTGCAGGTCGTAATATCGGCGAGGACATAGCCAAGACGTTTGCCCAGGAAGGGGCACGTGTTGCCGTCGTGGATCTCGACAAGGGGCGGGGCGAGAAGGTCGCCAATGAGATCAACACAGCCCATCCGGGCCATGCGCTGCCAGTAGTCTGCGATGTCTCCTCAGGCGTTGATGTCGAGAAGATGGTCAAGGCGATGGTTCAGAAGTGGGGTGGAGTGGACATCCTGGTCAACAATGCGGCATGGACCGATCATAAGAATATCTTCGATCTGACCGAGGAAGAGTGGGACAAGGTGATGGGAATTTCCCTTAAGAGTGTCTTTTTCTGTACCAAGTTTGCCGCCAGGGTCATGGTCGACCAGAAGCGCAAAGGGCGCATCATCAATATCGCTTCCACCTCAGGCCATTGGGGACGACCGGAGGCGACGGCCTATACAACAGCTAAGGCAGGGGTTCTCAATCTCACTCGCTCCCTGGCGGTTCAGCTCGCGCCTTATGGGATTCGGGTCAATTCCATCTCCCCCAACCGGATCGGTTCGCCTGTGGGACAGGACAAAGCGCCAGAGAACCGGTTCGTCAAAAATCTCGTCGGCCGGAGGGGAACCCCGAAAGATATCGCTTTGGCTGTGCTCTTTCTTGCCAGCGACGAGTCTGACTTTATCACGGCGATCGACATCCCCGTGGACGGCGGCGCCCTCGCGGTGAGAGAGTAGGAAAGCGAATTATATCCAGGTTCTCGTTCTTAACAGCAAGGCTCGAGCGTAGAAGATGGATTAAGGTGGTCCGATGACGCTGCCCGGAGTTGTGATGGATCCTTGGACTAAGACTTGACCTATTATCAACCCACAAGCTATCTTAAAGTGGATATGAATTGGAGCGAGTGGGTACATCGGCAACTTCTAAAGTAGCTAAGATTTTGGAGGAGATTATGTGCGGCATTGTGGGAAGAAAACCAAAGGCCGAACCTATTTTAATATCTTCTCCGGTCAGAGAGCGACACGTTGGCTAGATAAAAGCCTTGGCGGGATAACTCCGATATGTTAATTTTCCCGCATCCATCGGACGTGACTATCTGATTTTCCTATGTGCCCGGATGGTGGAATTGGTAGACACACGGGACTTAAAATCCCGAGGAATCGCAAGGTTCCGTGCCGGTTCAACTCCGGCTCCGGGCACCAATATTAACCTGCCTATTTCCCTTCTTTGAATACGAAGGAAGTGCGAACGTCTAAGAGGGAAGAAAAGATGAGGAGGGGGAAAATGCGCTGTTTGGCAGTTTTGCTAACTTGTGGCTGGCTCCTATCGGGCCTCAACATGCCGGCTCGGACAGGTTGTATTGACACCCGGCCGTTGTCGCCCCAACAATACCCTTATTCTTTTGAGGGTGCCAAGAGCTGGGAAGAGCGAGAGTTTGAAAGGGTGATGCGTCTACGGACAATACACGCGGGGGGCAGGGCCCCCTCTCCGTGTCCGGTGGACGTAGATCTTTTCATAAGGCTGCGGGGTCCGACGCGTTAAGGGGCCTACCATCGCTCTTCTTGATCCAGATCTCGCAGCATGGGTCCGGCGAGGAGCGTCTCTGAGCCTTTGGGCCGGACAGAAGAGCAGATAAGATCGTATCGCCCAGGCGCTGTTTGCGAGAGATCGATCCCTTCAACAGAACCACGTAGTGGTCTAAAAAGGCCCAGTGGACTGGCACCTGTGCCTCCCCTGGGTGGGCCACTGCCGGATAGTCTAATCCACTAGCTTAACTCCCCTGGCAACTGAAGCCTCAGCCGCCTGCACCGAAAAGGCGGCAAAATCCGGATTGAAACTTTCAAGTTAGAAGAGATATCGTAGTATGTCATCCTCTTCTTTCTCGAGGATATAATAGCAGGGGTCGTGCTCGTAGCTGAACCAAAGGAGGAGACGATGCTGTCGCTTACGGAGAAATTATCCAGAGATGCCCTGGATGAACTAACTTTCCATTTTGCCCCTCAAATAGTCTTAGCCACGGCCTTAAAGCTAGATATTTTCCCTGCTATGGCCAAGGGAGCCAAGAGCGTGGAGAGCATCGCGTCTGCTACGGAGTGTTCCACGAGAGGGGTAAGGATGTTGCTTAATTGCATGGCTTCCTTGGGACTGCTTGAAAAAAACCATGAAAGGTATGGTTTGAACAATTTTTCCCGTCGATATTTCCTTCCTTCCAGCGGAGATTATATCGGAGGCTTGTTGGCCCAAGGCGACCAGTTAATGGAGCTCTGGCTGACCTTGCCCGAGACCGTAAGAACGGGAAAACCCAGTCTATCTTTCTGGACCGATGGAGAGAGCAGCAGTTTCAACATCGATATCGTCGACGGTCTATTCCGGGTTCATAAAGGTTGCGCCTGGAGGCTCGTGGAGATTTTGCAGGGAACCCCTTATTTCCTCACAAAAAGAAGGGCCTCGATTAAAATCTTGGATGCAGCCGCAGGTTCGGCGGTATGGTCCATACCCTTCGCGCTCAAATTCGAGCGGGCGAAAATCACCGCAGTAGACTTTTTCCCGGTATTGGCCGTGGCCAAGAGGTATACCCGACAATTCGGCGTCCAAGATCGCTACAGGTTCCTCGGAGGTAATATCAGAGAGATCGACTTAGGAAGGGGTGAATATGATTTGGTTCTTTTAGGCCACATCTGTCATTCCGAGGGGGCTCACTGGAGTCAAGAGTTAATCGCGAAGTGTTTCCGCGCATTGAGAAACAGTGGGAGGCTCTGCATTATGGACTACGTTCCGGATGAAGAGAGAAAGTCTGCCACTTTACCTTTATTGTTGGCGCTCAATGCCCTGCTAGGCACGCGGGAAGGGGACACTTTCACGTTTTCCGAATACAGGCAATGGCTAATGAGCGCAGGTTTTAGCGCAGTGCAAACTATAGAGATCAGCGGTCATTCTCCGGTAATGGTAGGTCTAAAGAGTTGACGGCTTCTTTTACAATGTCGTTTAACGTTTGCTCTTGTCTGTCATAGAGGGTACAAACAGTCCTATGAAGCGGGAGAAAGTAACCTTGACCTCGCTGGAACACGAAGTGCGGGAGTGGCTTCAGCGCGGTCGCGGCTCCCCGAACGAAGAGCTTATCGCCGAGATGATGCGAACCGTCCTTAAGTTGGCCGGCGACGAGGCCGCACGGGGGGATCTAAAAATTCTCAATCGGGCGCTCAAAGAGCTGCGCTACGCCTTTAAGGTTTTTGCCCCTTACCGCGCGGTCCGCAAGGTAAGCATCTTTGGCTCCACCAGAGTACAAGAAGGGGATCCTTACTATCAGATGGCGGCTCGTCTCGGGCGCCGCTTGGCCGATGAGGGTTTTATGGTCATCACCGGCGCGGGTGCAGGCATTATGCAGGCCGGCCATGAAGGGGCAGGAAAGGGGCATAGCTTCGGAGTCAATATTCAGCTTCCCTTCGTGCAGGAGGCGAATCGATTTATCCGCGAAGATCACAAGCTGATGACCTTTCATTTTTTCTTTACGCGCAAGCTGATCTTTGTTAAAGAGGCAGATGCCGTTGTTTTCTTCCCCGGCGGTTACGGCACCCACGACGAGGCGATCGAGGCCCTTACTTTGGCGCAAACCGGCAAGAGCCAGATCGTGCCGATTCTTCTGGTGGATCTCCCGGATCGCGGCTACTGGAAGGAGTGGGAGGGTTTTGTTCGCGGGCGGATGTTGAATCAGGGTTTCGTCTCGGAGGATGATTTGGACTTTTTTAAGATCGTCGAGGATGTTGAGGCGGTGATTGAAGAGATCAAAAAATTTTATCGCAACTACCACTCGTACCGCTTCGTAAAGCAGGATCTGGTTATTCGACTGCAACAACCGCCCACCGCCGCCCTCATAGAGGGCTTGAACCGAGACTTCGGGGATATATTGACGGAAGGCGAGGTGAGATCAACAAATCCTCTTACTGAGGAGGCCGATGATCCTGAAACTCTTTCTCTCCCTCGTCTTTTAGTCCCCTTTAACCGAAAAGACTTTGGCCGTCTACGGAAGATGATTGACGTGATCAACAGTCAAAATTGACGCGGAGGATAGAGCTGTGGCTTTTCAGCGTATCGGAATTCTAAGTATCGGCGAGATGGGATACCACTGGGGCCGACTCCTGGCGAGCCACGGGGTCGAAGTGCTTACCTGCACCAAGGGCAGAAGCGAGGTCACCAGCAAGCGCGCGGAGAACGCTGGCGCGCGCTCCGTTCCTTCTCTGGCGCGTCTGGTGTCGGAGTCCGATCTCGTAGTTTCCGTCGTTGTTCCCTCTGCCGCAAAACGGGTGGCCGCGAAAGTAGCCAAAGCCCTTATAAAAGTGGGAAGGAAGGATCTTCTCTATCTCGATGCTAATGCGATCTCCCCTATGACAGCCAAGGAAATCGAGCAGCATCTATTTCCGGCCTCTGCGAACTTTGTTGACGGTTGCATCATCGGTTCTGCGGCGAAGATGGGTCAGGGTACCGTCGTCTATGTCTCAGGTCCGCAGGCGGCCCGCATCCAGGATTTGGAACAGTCCGGTTTCTCCGTCAGAATCCTTGGGCCGGAGATTGCTCAGGCCTCCGCCTTCAAGATCGTCTATGCGGGTTTGACCAAGGGGCTCCAGGGACTTTTCGTGGAGCTCTTGGTCGGCGCGCGAAAGTTTGGTTTGTTAGACGAAATTTTGAAACAGTATGACGAGAGCTTCCCAGGTTTGCCGGGAAAGGTGGCTTCCAGTATTGCCGCCCTGCCGGTTCACGCCGGTAGAAGGGCGGAGGAGATGGATGAGCTTAACCAGACCTTCCGCCACCACGGACTTAGGGCGGTGATGGCCCCTGCCACCCGGAAGGTCCTGGAGGCTATCGCCTCATTGAATGCCGGGGAGGCCTCGGAGACAGGAGAGAGAAAAGGCAATCTCCTGGAGACCGTGGAGCTGTTTTTCCAGAGGGGCCTCTTACAGGAAAAATCAGTAGAAGGATAAACAACAGGGATCATCCCAGCATAGAGAAAGGAGATTCAATGTGGCTAAAGCACCAGCGACCAGAGTGGAGAAGAAACAGCCGGAGTTTGGCTCCGACGTCGTTGTGGATCTGATAAAGGCCTTCGATATCGAGTATGCGGCCTTCAATCCAGGGGCGACCTTTCGCGGCATTCATGACTCGATTGTCAACTATGGAGGAAACTACAAACCTGAGGTGATTTTTTGCTGCCATGAGGAGATCTCAGTGGCCATCGCCCACGGCTATACCAAGGCAAAGGGCAAGCCAATGATCGCGATTGTTGGTTCAAACAAATTTTTTTGGTTGAAAATGCTTACCGTTACACATGACCTTTGGCCGCAGCCGGATCAGAGCAGTCGCCCACATTTGGAGTGCTTGAGGGCTGCGGATGCTTCGAGTCTGGCGCATC
>Ga0209824_10001488_pt1 | contig 13097 bp, 12 predicted proteins | sample VDWuncwatermetaG_FD_184124 | JGI IMG/M metagenome (GOLD analysis project Ga0209824, IMG submission 184124) | Wastewater microbial communities from Netherlands to study Microbial Dark Matter (Phase II) - VDW unchlorinated drinking water (SPAdes)... ... | reverse complement strand
TCTACTTTTACTTGTGATCGTATTGTTTTCCTTACTTTATTTTTCAAATAGTTGCCCTTTGAAGGCAGGGTTGAAAAAAACGAATTTTGCTGTGAATAAACTAAAAAAAGAAAAATGATAGGGGGGAAATAAAGTCATTAACCGAATAATTTGTGTGAAGAACAAAATTAATGAAATAAAAGGCGTTTATGCCAGAAAAAGTTTTTTTAACCTTCGATGACGGCCCCAATGAACCATACACATCTCAAATTCTGGATATTTTGAAGGAGTTCGAAGCCAAAGCTTCCTTTTTCGTTTGCGGAAAGAGCGTTGAATATTTTCCTGATGTTGTACAACGAATCGTGAACGAAGGGCATGCTATAGGCAATCATGCTTATTCTCACTCAATGATTTTGACTTTTACTGGTTTTTTGAGACGAGAAATAGAGAAGACTACAGAAATTATTCAGAAGGTAACGGGAGTAAGGACAAATTTTTTCCGTCCTCCATGGGGTGTAGCTACTCCGTGGATAAAAAGCTATCTGAAGGCAAATAATTATAAACTTATTTTGTGGGATATAAACTCTTACGATTGGGCTAAAGCCCCAGCTCGGGTTATTGAAGAGATGGTTTTAAAAAAGATTAAACCAGATTCTGTTGTTCTTCTTCACGATGGAAAGGAAGCGAAGCTTCATAGCAACAGGTTACAAACAGTCCTTGCTCTCCCCTCTCTTATAAAAAACCTAAAACGCAAAGGCTTTATTTGTAAAAACATCAATGAAAAATATTAATATTCCTTATTATATTTTCAGCCTCTTGTCTTTTTTCCTCTAGTTTCTGGCTTTTGGTTACAGGATAGGTTTCAGCATCCTTTAGGCGTTTGAATGATTCGGGAAGGTGCGCTAGATTGTCTGAAGCAGTGCGCTGGATATCGTGGATCGTTGGCAGATTGTAACACATCTTACCATTTCTTATAACAGGTATTAAAAGGGGCAATCCCCTAATATTTTCGCCTTCAAGACCAATTATATCCCCTACAAAATTGCCATTACTATCGAGGGTGCGAAATACCTGTTTCTTGCAGGGATAGGCAATTTTATCTTCGCTAAATTTCATTTTTGGGATAGATTTACCGTTATGTTCTTGCTCAACTAATTTATATACGCCCCCCAGTGCTGGGGCATCTTTGGAAGTTACCATCTCGGTGCCGACGCCAAAGGAATCAATAGGTGCATTATGTTTTAATAAATCATCGATATGGTCTTCATTCAAATCACCGCTGGCTATGATCTTGACATGTTGTAATCCTTTTGCATCCAGGATTTTTCGTACTTCTTTGCTGAGGTTTAATAAATCTCCACTATCAAGTCTTACACCTTTCAGCTTCTTTCCAATTTTTGCCGCCTGTTTAGCTCCCGATAAAGTGTTATAGGTATCGATAAGGAGAATTGTATTGTCCGGAAATGTCTCGTGAAATTTGTAGAAGGAGGTTAATTCGTCTTCAAAGGCCATAACCCATGAGTGCGCAATTGTTCCCAGAGCAGGGATGCCTAACTCATGGGTTGCGAATACATTTGAAGTGCCGCGGCATCCGCCGATAAAACTTGCCCTGGCCGCAATGACTCCAGCTTGAGGGCCGTGGGCTCGTCGGGTACCAAAGTCAATTACCTCATGCCCCTTTGCTGCATAGACGATCCTTGACGCCTTGGTCGCTATTGAGGTCTGAAAATTGATTATTGAGAGAAGATAAGTTTCTACGATCTGTGACTCAATAATGGGAGCGGTAACACGGAGTATCGGTTCATCAGCAAAGGCGATTGCTCCTTCAGGCATCGCATAAACAGACCCACTGAATTTAAAATTTTCTAGATATTCAAAAAATTTGCGATTTATATGTTCAAAGATTGGCAACCAGCTTAAAAATTGGATATTCTCTGCTGAGAATCTAATATGTGTAAGATAGTGTAATGCCTGTTCTAGTCCAGCGGTTATTAGATAAGAACGATTTTTAGGTAAATTGCGAACGAATAATTCAAAAGTTGCAGTGTCTTGCATACTGTGCTCAAAATAGCCTATGGCCATCGTAAGCTGGTATAGATCAGTAACGATACCAAGCGAATCTTCCTTTAAGAATAGGGATTTTGGTTTCAGTTCTTTCATATATTAGAGTGAGATAATACTGCGGAATTGGTTTACGGTCAAGAAAAAGCTTTCTGAGACGCTGCACTTCGTTATTGAATGTGTCATGTGTAAGTGTTACTATAGCAAAAAATATTTGAATAGAAATAAATATAGTTTAATTTTAAGGCTAGAAAAGATGTAGTAATGATGGGAGATTTAAAAGGAAGAAATATCCTGATAACCTCTGGACCTACGAGAGGATATATAGATGCCGTAAGGTTTATCAGTAATAAATCGTCGGGTAAGCTGGGAACTACCGTTGCGCTCGAAGTCCTTAAACGAGGCGCTCGTGTAACGTTTGTTTATGGGGTAGGCAGCATTATTCCGGATGTTGCTTTATTAGACAAGAATTGTATCAGCCGGCTTACCCTTATTGAAATAGAGACGATCGATGACTTAGTAACTACGATTTATGAAAGACTAAAGGAGAATTTATACGATGCCATTGTACACGCTATGGCTGTCCTCGATTATACTCCTGAGAAAAATAGTGGTGGTAAAATAACTTCAAATAAAGATCGATTGGCAGTAACCTGTGTGAGGACGCCTAAGATTATAAAGTTGATAAGGAAGCTATGGCCACATGCTTTTTTAATAGGTTTTAAGTTAGAAGTAGGTTTATCACGAGACGAACTTATTGAAAGGGCGTATACATCTTTGATGGAAAGCGGCGCAGATTTAGTTGTAGCCAATAATCAAGATGAAATTGTGGGGGATAAACATCGTGCCTATCTCATTAATTCACACAAAGAAATTGAGGCAGAATGTGATAGCAAGCAAGCCATCTCAAATAGTTTGATGAATTTCATATCAGGGCAAATAAATTTGGTAAAAATAATTTAAGTACGGCAAACCCTGTCACCATTCTCAGGACTTCCACGAAGGTGCGGTATCCAAGATTTTTAATGACGGCCAAGAACTCCCTGCGCTCTTGGCGCAGGGTATTCACAAAAATTTCATGATTTTTACTTTTTCAATTATAGAGACGATCTCCTGCCGTCCTGAGCCAAAAACAAAACTTAAAGGTAGGAGGTAAAGCAGGAATAAGTACTTTCAGTATTGCAGACATACGGCTGATTTACAATTTGGTGCGTTTTTATAAAGCATTCCACGACCTTTGTCAAGAAGGAAATACCCTGTCTTTGTTCGTTTATATCGGGCATGGGCAACCATATAATTGAACATGCATGGATACCAAATTATTTATACGGCAGTATTAATTTTAAAAAGCGCTTTTACTTTTTGATCGCTAGCAATACTGCCTGGGAAGGTAAATCCGCCTTCTTCAGATGGGAATTGTACCTCTATTTGTTTGAAACACTCTTGTACCAACTCTGAGCACATGTATGCATCAGTATCTTTATGTTCGCCCATTCCCGTGGTAATTCTCAAGAGAATTCGACCCATCTCCTCGTTATCATATTTGCTGGTCAGCAAGTCTACGCCGCGCCCGATCACCTTGCTAATTCCATCGTTTTTTAAGGTTTCGTATCGTCCCATGTACAGCTCTCCTTTGTATGGCGCATTTGTATTATTATAGTTCTTAACGTAATTAGATAGAGGCGCGACTCTCACTCCAAAGAATTCCTCGCTCTCCAGCACAAGCACTCGATTATATAACCGGAACACAATTGCAACGTGGCTTAATGGCCAGTCTGAAAACTCACAGATTAGGTCACTGAAGGCATAGTTGCCTTTACAAAACAAGAGATCCCCGTTTTGTATCTGGCCTCTTATCTCATCATATTTTCGTGTTTCTACATTGAGAAGGTCTTCTTTTTTCATCGTATTCCCTCCATTGTTTAATGTTCCTTAAGGATTTGTTATAAAATAAGTTTTACAAATAGATGAATATTTCAAGCTATTTCACAATTTGAAAGGGTTACTATAACAACTCGAATTTGTTCTACTTTGTAATTTTTAAAATCGGTGTTACTTTTTATCATTAGCGATATCATCGGGAAAAATAGATACTCCTTTCCTTTAGTTAAGGTTATTGGATGTCTAACTTATAATTAGTTTTCTCATATTTGTAGCTATTTAAAATTCAGAAATAATAGGTTTATTTTAGTCCCATAACGTTATACACATTTATTGGTTTATGAATTCCTTTCAGTTTTACGTTTTTAATTTCCGCTGTTTCTACAATATCTTTTATCCCTGTAAGGGTGCGTGCTGTAACCAGGATTTGGCCTGCCTTAGCTTCCAACTGCAATCTGTGGGCAATGTTGACTTGGTGGCCTATAACAGTATAATTCATCTGGGTTGATGAACCAATATTTCCAACAGTAGCATACCCAGTATTTATCCCAAAACATATATCAATGTTACATCCTTTTTCAAGCCAGTGCTTATGCAATTCTTGTACTTTTTCACGCATATCAATGGCCATCCTGATTGCTCTTTCGGCGTGGTTGTCAAAAGGGATTGGATCGCCAAAAAAAACAAGGATGCCGTCTCCAATAAATTTATCGAGCGTGCCTCCGTAATTAAAAATGAGTTTTGTCATTTCTGTGAAATATTCGTTCAACAAGTTTACGGTATCATCAGACTTCATAGTTTCGGATGCCGTTGTAAAACCCTTCAGATCAGCGAAGCATATCGTCAATAATTTCTTTGCATTAATCATGTACTTATCATTGCCGTTAGAGATAATGCTTTCGGCAATTTGTGGAGAAACGTATCGTTTTAAGCGGCTTGTCCTTTGAATTTCTTCCACTTGCTTTTTTACCTTCTCTTCCAGCGATCGGTTGAATTCCTCAATCACTCTGTTTCTGTCTTGAAGCACCTCGTTTAGCTTAACATTTTCTACGATATTCTTGTAAGACTCTACTGCGCCTGCAACGGTATCGAGTAGCTGTTCCGGATCGCTGCCCTTAACAACGTACGCATGCGGCCGAAAGTTCTTGCGGATGTTGGCTCTTTTTTCTTTTTCGTCATAGCCTGTATGAAAGACAATAGGGACGTATGGGTTTTTAGATTTGAGAATCTCAAATGCCTCTAATCCAGACATAGTTGGCATATTGATATCCAGTATCACGGCAAAGATGCCGTCGTTAAATTTGTCAATGGCTTCTTTTCCTCCACTACAAGCTAAGACAGCGTATCCTTCTTCTTCCAATATTGCAGCAGTGGTTTGTAAGACAGAGGTGTTGTCATCCACTAACATAATGCAGGTTTTCTTAGATGGTTCTTTTTCCATTTTTATCCTACGCTTTTGCAATTGGTAATTTGACTAGAAAAGTGGTGCCTTCTCCTTCTTTACTCTTTAAATCAATATATCCGCCGTGTCTTTGTATGATGTTAGAGCTAATAGCCAAACCCAATCCCAATCCTTTGGGCTTTGTGGTGAATAAGGGGTCAAATATTTTATTTTTAATGTCATCCGGAATGCCGCATCCAGTGTCTTTACAGGTAGTGGTTACAAAGCTTCCTTCTTGTTGTGCGTGAATAGTTAACAACCCTCCCATAGGCATGGCATCGCATGCGTTTTGGATCAGGTTGGTAAATACCTGTTCGATTTGACTTGCATCAACTAATATCAACGGAAGGGAGTCTCCCCAAAGCACAGTCTTTTTAATTGTGTCGGGTATCTTAAGTCTTGAAAAAGAAGATTTAATAATCGAGTGAATGTTTGCGGGAGATACGGTGGGTTTTGCGATCCTTGAGAACCCCAGCAGGTCATTAATTGTTTTTATACTTCTCTCTGTTTCTTTCTCGATAAGTTCTATTAACTGGTTCAACTTTTGATTATCGTTTAATGCCCCATTGCTTGGGAGCTTCTTTTTAATGAGGAAGAGCGCATTTCTAATGGCGCCCAATGGATTTCGCAATTCATGTCCTACCCCTGATGCTAGTTTGCCAATGGCTGCTAATTTTTCCGAACGCACCAACCGTTCTTGTATTTCGACTAATTCTTTATTTGAGCGAGACAGCTCAGTAACATTTTCTCGTAATTGTGCCATAATTTTCTCTTTTTCTTCATAAGATGTTTTGAGCGCCTTGGTCATTTGATTGAAGTTCGTAGATAGTTGTCCAACTTCATCTCGGGAGCGAATTTCTATGGCGCGGTCAAGGTTTCCTTTGGCAATGTCAAGAGTAATACTCGCCATATGTCTTAATGGAGAAACAAAGTATTTACTGAGAAAGAATGTAACGCATATTCCTCCTGAAATGATGATTAACCCCATAGGAAGAATTCTTCGCCAAATAATTTCATTAACCCTTTCATTTAATTTATGGGGGGACAAACCAATCTGCACGAAACCGAGAATTTGTTGAGACTTCTCTTTAGAACCTTCGCTTTCTCCTAAAATCTGCGCGGCAAATTCCTCCTCTGAAAAGGTCTGTTTCCCGAAGATAGGGATTGAAAAATCATAAAACACCTTTCCTGAACAGATGATCTTGCGATTGCTGAGTGATACATCAGGATTCCGAGATGATTCCGCAACATGTGCACCACCTCTAGTTCGCAGTCGATCAGAGCGTGGCACGCCTGTAATTGAGAAATCTTTGATGGTAGGAATTTCTTTCATATCGATGTCAATCCAAGGAGTTTTTTCTTCGACCATGACGGATTGTATATTTGATATACGCAAATAACCAATTTCTTCATCTCTGTCGAGTGCCTGTATCCTGCGGATAGGGGTATCCAGGAATGCTGGCTGTGCATAATTTAAGGCTTGTTTGACTTCGTCATCCTGAGCGAGCAGCATAACCAAGGATGTGCCTAATTTTTTAAGCGTATCCTCCTGTTGCTTTTTTGAATGGATTAAAAAGAATAGACAACTGAGTGTTCCGATAATGATTATCAGCAGGCTCATGAAAAGGATAAGTTTTGAGCGGATGCTAAACATAGAATAAGCGAAAAAAATAACTTAACAAGTCCACCTGAATCCCCCTTTCCTAAAAGGAGACTTAGGGGGATTAATTTAATTCGTTTGCTATAGAATTCCGGAACTAAGAAATGTTAGGGATATAAAATCATATTGGGATAAGATTGCATAGACGATAGATTTACCCCAATAATTTCCGCTGTTTGAGTGTTTAGGGTTAATTTTAATTTATCAGGCTGTTTAATTCCCAGCGAAGTTGTCGTTGGACTGCTTAACAATGTTTGCGCCATGCGAGCCGCCTGAATGCCCGTGTATTCATAATCTGGCGAGACGGAAACTAATGCCCCTGCTTTCACAATGGCGTCCGAAGTGCAAAATATCGGCAAGTGATGTTCTAGCGCTATCTTGGAAATAACGTTCAACGACTTTTTGGTAATTACCGTACTATCAGGTATCACCCAGAGGGCGTCAATTTTATTAATAATGTTTTTTAGCTCTGACTCGACGTCTTTCTCAGAGAAGACCTCGCTTTTGACGAGATTGAATTCAAATTTCTTTGTGACGATAATCGCCTCTGAGATAATTTTCCCTGTTTTTGTTGGGTCGTAAATGACCCCTACATTCTTAGGGGCGCCTGGGAGCTCTTTGAGAAGTGCAAATTGATCTTCTACCGATGCCTCAGAGGAAATACCCGTGATGTTAGCCCCACCCAAATTGAAGCGTTCATGATTGATGACCATGCAGAAGATAATGGGGATATCGGGGAATTGTTCCTTTGCGATGGTTGCAGCAAGCACGCCTACCGCTAGGATGAGGTTTGGTTTGATTTTATTGTCCTTAATATTCTGAACAACTCTTTTGCCTTCTTCTGCATCTCCCTTGAGGTCATAGATTGCCTTTATGGAGATGTTTTTTTCCTTACATCCTTCTTCGAACCCTTTGATTGCTTCATTATAGGCTGAGATTTGTTGACTTCTAATAACGAAGACCGTGTTTTCTGCAGCAGTCACATTACGAAGAAGGAATAAAGGCTGAAAAAGGAAGGCAAGAATGAACCAAAGTAACGCGGTTAGCTTAGTTTTAAGATATTTTTTAGGCATAACAATGAAGCTTGGTTCTAGATTAGAATTATTTGAAAAAGTAATATTAAACGATTGTATAATTAACCGTAGTGTTAAAAGAATAATTATTTTTATCGTGATTAAAACAGCGAGTCCTGTCTCCTCTTATTTTGCATCTGTAAAACATGCTATTTTGTAAGTTTTACAACCATGCGCGTTACCATTATTATAGTAAACGTTAAGAGAAAGTTGTCATTGCAAGGCGGAACGACGAAGCACTCTCAAAACAGGGATTGCTTCGCTGTCGCTCGCAAAGACGGATTCATGTCAACTTATTTATGACGTTTACTCTAGAGAGATTCGTTCTGAATAAATAACTCATTGCACTTGTGCAGTTCCTTTTGTATCTGTGCTATATTGTCGATAACGTGACTTGATTTAGTTTCTCGATCTCTGAAAGTAACATTTTCAGAATTTAATTGTAAGAGTTTATTATTGACCTGAGTAATAGTTTTCATTGCAGTGCTCAGCTTTGAGTTTAGGTTTCTGATGCGTTGACTCATTTGCTTTATGATGCGGAAGGCAAGTGTGGGATCCATTGTTATTCTTTTTAGCAGGCATTCATGTTCAATAGCCAGGACTCTTGCCTCTCCAATAGCCTTGACTGTGGCTGATCGCGGACTTGCATCAAAGAGGCTCATCTCACCAAAGATATCGCCTTCATTCAATACAGCAAGAATAATTTCCTTGTCTCCATCGCTTTTTACAATCTTTACTTTTCCGCTCTGTACCACGTACATAGTACGGCTTTGCATGCCCTCCTTTACTATTATTTCGTCATCTTTATATATTCTACCAAGAAGACCTTCTTCTGGCATAATAATACTCCTTTTTATCCGCTACTGATGAGAGAAAAATACTTTCCGTAAATAGGAAGTGCTGCTTGCAAGCAACGAGCGTATAATAGGCCAGGGGCTAAGCGCCCGGATGAAGATATTTTTATAAAATCTACTTCCTGTAAACATGTCCCAAAGAATGTCGCTATAGTGGGCATCTTTTTGTAAATTTTTTTGCTCTTGTTGGATTATTTTGAAGTAACCCCTGCTGAGCAGCGATATGGTAGAGATGAGGTCATTTACATGAAAAAGGAATTGACCAAATAGGTTGTCTCTATTCAGGGTTTCACAAGCAGGGAGGTAGTGTTCTTTGAAGTCTTCTTCTCCTATTCCGTAGAGGAGCGCCGTATGTGCCGCTGCCTTGGAAGTTATGTAGGAAGAGCCTATTCCATCTTTATACAGTCTGGCGCTGCTTGCATCTCCTACAAATACTAATCTATGGGCAAAAGGTTTTCTTGCAGCTCCCACATTTATCTTCGGAAAACAATGACAAAATTTTTCCGGTATTTTGAAACCAGGAGGAAGCATTTTTCTCATTTCTGGATGGTTAAGAAAGACCTTGGTATACCCTGCGTCTGGTTCTTTTCCCAGTATACTGATGGTAATGAAGTCCCCTTTGGGTATTATGCTCACAAACTTTATTCCAGGGATATGAAGGAGAAAGATATGTATAGAGTGCGCGAACTGGCTTGATATCCAATTGTTTCCCAGTTCAATCTCTGACTGCATAGCCTTGATGGTGGATGGAGCTTTGTACCCTGTGCCTAGTTTTTCGTACATTTCACCAGTACTAGCTTTGACTCCAGATGCCCCCACGAGGAGGTCGCAATCCTGGAGCATCTTTCCTCGAGAATAGAGAACAGGTTTATCTCCTTCCATGCGTATCTCATCAACAATAACGTGTTCCACTTTAGCCCCGCACTCAACTGCCTTGTGGAGAAGAAAATCATCAAAACTTTGTATCCCTTTTTCTATACTTCCTTTGGGTCCCCCGCCTCTATAGATAGTAGCTATGCCCCGCTGTTGGAGACGTGAAGACTTTATCTGGACGTTGCCATTCTGTGTGTGGAAGTAATAAGACTCTATGCTCGATTGTACGACGGAAGACGGCAAATTTATACCTTCCAATGCGAGTAATTGTACCAGGGACTCCGAGACAACCCCTGCGCACATATTGCAACCCGCAGCTCCTTGATTGACAAATGTTTTTCTCTCGTAGATGGTGATGTCAAGCCTTCTGCCTAGATCCTTGGCCAACTTTGAGGCGAAAATACCGAAGAAAGACCCTGCCGGTCCACCTCCTATTATTGCCACACGAGCCCCATTTTTTAGAGATGAATTTTTTGCGCTCTTCATGCAAGTTTATTTCCAAATCCTATGTGTGAATTTTGGCAGGGTATTTTGTTATACGAAAAATGTTTTCTTGAAAAGGCCTCCTGAAAAATGAAACACCTCGCCGAGAAAACACGTATTGAGAAATCTTTAGTAGTAAGGCTGTTGTTTCTCCGAATTATAACATATCGAGGCTTAACGGCGAGTAATAATGACAGAAACTTATTTACACTTTTGCTTGTAAACTCACAGAATCTAACATGACGTCATTTTATGTCAAGTAAAAAATTTAAAGTAAAACATGGAAAAGTTGATACCAAAATTGAGCGATTAATCAATAACCTAAAAAAATTTTGTACTTGGTTTACTTATTTTCATTTTTGCCCACTTCACATTATTCAATGGAGAGAACTGATTCCGAAAATTTATTCTCATGGAGTCAATTGGGAAAATCCTTTCGGAGAAGCACGGAATTCTGGAGAGAATAAATTTGACAAAGAATACACTTATGGTATACTCACCCGCGGTATTAAAAGTGGTAGGCTGTAACAAGTCCTAAGCGTCATTTTTGGAGATTACCCTTGTACTTTCGCTGGAAAATCTACGTTTATCTGTCTTTCCTTAGCATCCTTTTATACGGTTGTTATGCACCGCCTACTTTTAAACCAGTGACCCCCATGAGACCTCCCAAAAAAGCCGAGCCTTATATTATCAGGCAATTGGATCGTTATTCTGTACGAGACTGGAGATATATTGTTGTTCATCATAGTGGTTCGGTATCCGGCAGCGCCGCAGAATTTGACAAATTCCACAGAGTAACAAGGGGCTGGGAAAATGGCTTAGGCTACCATTTTGTGATTGGAAATGGAAATGGTTCGGGTGATGGACAGATCGAAATCGGTAGCAGGTGGATAAATCAGATAGATGGTGCACATGCCGGTGTACAAGAGTACAATCATTATGGTATAGGAATATGTCTGGTTGGAAACTTTAATGAAAGTTCTCCTACGGCGGCACAAATGGCTTCGCTTTCGGCATTGGTAGAATATCTCCAGCAACGATGCCACATCCCTTCGGAAAATATTGTAATGCATAAACATTTCAGGCAAACAGAATGTCCTGGAAGAAATTTTCCATATTATAAATTACTTGCCCACACTGTCCGATACTAGCATCTCATTTAATTGACAATATTACGACAGATTTAAAGAATTTCAATTTTGTGTCATCTTGCATATTTACGTTACCTTGTTTGTTGTGAAACTAGATGATACCCATCCGCGACAGAAATCCATCAGGAACCTTTCCACTTGTTACTATTAGCATTATTATCATAAATGTTTTGGTCTTTTTGTTTGAACTTTCCTTAGGTCGTAAACTAGACTCCTTCCTCTTCCAGTATGGTGTTATTCCTCTTAAGGTAATTTATTCATCCGATATTCCTGCTTCTACTTTTGTAAATACTTATTTCCCCTTTTTAAGTTACATGTTTCTTCACGGAGGATTTATTCACCTTATTGGGAATATGTGGTATTTGTGGATTTTTGGGGATAATATTGAGGATACGCTCGGCCGATTTAAATTTATTGTGTTTTATCTGCTATGTGGAATTGGTTCTGCAATTGTGCATGTTTATTTTAATAGTCGATCTGGGATTCCCTGCATAGGAGCAAGTGGCGCAATTGCAGGTGTGCTGGGTGCTTATATGGTTACCTTTCCAAGGGCAAGAGTATTAGTCATTATACCGCTGTTCATTATGTGGGAAATGATTGAGTTGCCTGCTGTAGTTGTTTTAGGTTTTTGGTTTCTTATCCAATTTTTTACCGGTACAGCATCTATTTCTTCAATCAAGGGTGGAGGTGGAATAGCATGGTGGGCACATGTTGGGGGATTTGTTCTCGGTATCATCCTCATAAAGATATTTCCAAAATTACGCTATCGAATATAATGCAATGCGATAAACCGCCAGCCTATTCCATGAATTGATTGGTATTTTTTACGTCAGATTCCATTTGTTAACATTTGTGTCTTTTGTGCTTTTTCTTTACTTTGCTATAAAAGGTATGGTATAGTGTTATCCCTTAAAAGGATTGTGTTCTCGGACAGCCTGTTAAGCGGAAATATTTCAACAGAGATATAATAATGCAATCTGTCATACATACATACATACATACATACATACATACATACATACATACATACATACATACATACATACATACATACATAACCCCTCTAAAAATTCTTTTCACAAAGATAGTTTTCTACGTCTTTCCGGTTTTAGTAGTAGAATCAGAACACATCCAAAGACCCCTGTTTCACCTGACCACCTGTGCGTGGTTTAGTGAACGGGGTTTTTTATTTTTGGGGTAATAGTTCACCGCAGGGCGCGGAGAACGCAGAGAAACAAATAAAATTTAAAAATACTAAATGGATGCCTTGTAACAATACGACTGGCAAAAGGAGTGTAGAAATGAGAAACGTGAAGGAAATTAAGGAAGTCACCCCCAAAAACCAGAAGACCCGGCACCCGCAGATAACAGCAAGACGATTCAGTGGACAAAATAAACATGCCCCTACTGTGGGATAGGTTGTGCCCTTGAGGTTGGAGTTGAAAATGGCAAGGTTGTTAAAGTGCACGGAATGAAAGGCCATTCAATCAATAACAATAGTGTCGGAGACTTACTGGTATGATAAATTTGAGATGTCTTCTTTGCTCAATACCACGGTAGTATCTTAAAACAAGGAATTGAAGTTAAACAAAAATGCAAAAACATACATCAAAGATTGTCATGCTCTATGTGTTAATGGTT
>Ga0209824_10001486_pt1 | contig 13109 bp, 12 predicted proteins | sample VDWuncwatermetaG_FD_184124 | JGI IMG/M metagenome (GOLD analysis project Ga0209824, IMG submission 184124) | Wastewater microbial communities from Netherlands to study Microbial Dark Matter (Phase II) - VDW unchlorinated drinking water (SPAdes)... ... | reverse complement strand
CTTCTAAAAGGTTAGGGTCTCGCCTCCGCCCTCGCTCACCGAGTCGAAGGTCATGCTCGATGACCCGCCGGATCACCATTTGATTGAGCTGGTCGGCGATTTCCTCCCATGGCCGATCTGCGCGTTCCTGGGCGATCGGATATCCCCCGCGAGCAGAGAAATCACGCAAGGCGTTGTCACGGATTTGAGTGTGCTTCTTGCCATGTTCCCTCAATCCCATCCAGAAGTCTAAATCAAGAAGAGAGGATAGGCCGTTCTCAATGAGATAGCCATTGATGGATCCGTAACCCCGCATCTCAGCGATTTCTCGCAAGAGCAAGGGGCCGAGGTCAAGCTGGGTGATTCGCCCCGCGAGGCTGTCCCGACCTGCCTCGATCCGAAGTGCCGAGCTTCCGGTCACCAGGACGTGGACCGTGTGATGATCGACCAGGGACTTCAACTGGGGCGCCCAATCGTCCAAGTTCTGGACCTCGTCCAAGAAGAGATAGGCAGGACGCCCTGCGTGCGCCGCTTCGTTAAATGTCATTCCGAGAATGCGGTTTTCAAACCAGCGGCACAGGGAGAGAATGGGGGTCTTGAGCTCCTTGAGCGGAGGCAGCTCATCAAACTGCACGCGAAGGAGGCGCTGAGGTTCGACATCATCTTTCAGATACTGCTGGATCAGTTGTTCCTGAATTGTGGTCTTGCCCACCTGGCGTGGACCCCGGAGCACGACGATGGGCGCGAGTCCGGATTCCAGCCTGCGTCTTGTAGGACTAAAAGCCCAGCGGCGAAAAGAAGGCAGCACTCGCCCAGGCTTCCTCTCCCACCAGGGATTGGTGGAACGCAGGAACTCATCGAGTGCGGGGCTCAGCCGCTCTTTGTCGAACAGGTCTCGCGTCACCACTCTAGCCTCCTCTGGTCACAAGAAAAATCTGGCAAGGAGAGATTACTTTGATTCTTTTTCGCCCGGTGAATTTAAACTCAAATTATCCTAAGGCTCACGCAATGTCCATCTCTGCCTAGTCCTTCGGGGAGGGATCTTAAAAAGCAGTTGCAAGTAGGGCAGCCCATCTCCTAACCGGAGATAAAAAGTATTTTGGCCGCAATTTCAATAAGCCATCGAGAACTGCAGGGAGTATCATTCAAATCGTGCGGGAGTTTTTTGTGGAGAACTTCGGTTTGTAAGGCAGCCTCTCTGCCCCTTTTTCTCTTTACAGCTAAACAGGATACTAGGTAACGCCATGGGTGAGAGGCGCGGTCCGCCGCGTCCTTCTCAACCCAATGGTTAGCTTCCGGTAGGTTTTAGCCGTAGCTTAGGTCGACGAGACACCACCGGGTGACCGGAATCTTTTTCTTTCTTCTTCAGGTCAGCACAGATCGCGGAGAGGTCGTAGTTAAATCTCGCCGCGTGGGCTTCTCTCACCTTGCGAACTTCATCCACTATGGGATCTGGTTTCATGGCTCGCCACCTCCTAACTCTTCCGGTGAACAAATAACGGGGCTTTCATACCCTGCCGCCTCGATAATAGTCCTGATTCGCGCTTTCATCTCGGCGTTGTTGATATGCCGGAAATTCCACGTCAAAAGAAAATCCATCCCATGCACGGTCGCCAGGGAAATATGCAGCGCGTCTTCGGCCCTCGATGAGGGTATAGCCCCCTCGTCCATCAAGCGCTTGCCTAATTGCTCGGCAGTGTCGTTAATCTCCAGAATTGGCAACCCCGAAATGGCCGCCAGGCGCCTTTGGGCCGCTTCAGCACCACCGGCTTTGGTCTCCTCCACCACAAGCACCGAGACGTAAAGATCAAACTTCTCTCGGGCGTCCTCCCACCATTCTTGCGTGAGGGTCTGCCGGGCGGCAGTGACGATATCTCGACTCGGTCGAGCCGTGAAGTAGCTAATGACCGAGGTCTCGATGTAGACGGAAGATGCCATAACTCGGCCAGTCTAGCAGCAACCACTCGCAGAAGCTAACGAGGCTGTAGAAAAAGTCCCAACGACTAAAAAAGTGTCCAAATTGGGGGTGCCAAAATGGTCCCTCGATCCGAGATCGTCGCTTAAAAGCCAAATACGGAGGTCGTTTTTTTCGTAAATGTTTCGATCTACCTTTTCCTACAGGCTCAACGCTGTGGGTGAGAGGCGCGGCAGCCTTTTGAGCCGCGTCCTTCTCAACCCAATGGTTAGACGGTCGTTGACGGCCCCGGATCTGCCTTAGCGGGATCCCCATCATACATCAATGAGGCGTAATGGATCTGGGCATTGTCAACGTTCGCCTGCCATGCGGCTCCGTAGAGATCAGGGAACAATGTCGCCGGAGTAATGTTCATGAGCTGAAGGTCACGCATGGCGTGAGAAGCGGCATCAATCGGGATATCGTACGCGACCAAGTGATCTGTCAGATTGCGGCTCACGAAGTAGGGTACGAGTTCCAGATACTCCTCAGACCGTAGACGGGTGAAGAGCCCGGACTGGGCGCGTTGACGTGCGGCGGCACGCGGACTTGCTCGTACAACCTCGAACTCCCCGGGAATCTCAATCTGATCCCACATCGCGATGGCCCAAACTCGGACGCTTCCCTCATTGCCCTTCAAGGTATAGGCGTGGCTCCCATGTTCCATGTACTGCAAGCGTTCGACGAACGCAAAGAAGGCAGCTACATACGGGCTCAGGGTCCAATCTAATAGCGGGGTGAGAAGACCGAAGTGGCGGCCAAGCGCCCAATATTCATCATCGTTCGTCCCGGAATCAGCACCCGACATGCCACGGCACGCCTGCTTGAATTGGTCTAGAATCTGCGAGCACAGCTTGTCATACCAGCCGAGTCCGCAGGTCTTCCGGGCGCTCCAGTACTCAATTTCACCGTCGGGGCGTCGGACCCAGGTTGTAAGACGTCTATCCAAGGGTGACCACAGCCTCCAGTCGGGTTTGGCATGACCCCGGTAGAGAACCTGGTCAGGATAGGATTGACCGCCGGAGCCGTCCTTTCGGATCGAACCGCTTCGCACCGATTCGATAAATTGTTCCCATGAATCCAGGTTGTGAATAGCAACAAAATCTGTCTGCAATGAGATTTCTCCTCTTCGGCCGTCTAACGCCAAAGGTCACCGAGAGCCGGATTTTTCGGCGATTCGGTGCACCCAATTATTATGCACCTGGCCGATAGCAGACTATGCACTCACTTGCCTCAGCTTTCCAGCCAATTTTGGCACCATCGCATTAATGCCTTCACGATTGGGCAGGTATTTCAATATTCTGTGGTGTGCCATATCGAACGGAACATCATCGAGCGTCTGGGAAACGGGAATGACGTGCTTTCCAAGGGTATGTGCAATTCCCGTTTCGTACATGACATTAGGATTTTTTCCCGTGAAGTCGACGACCACAATGTGAGAACGAAAAATCAGGTTGAAGATGTCTTGAATTACGGTACTCTCCTCCCAAATGTTATCAACTCTCAGACTCCGGTAGCCAGCCAGCGAACATGCTTTCTTGATGCCTTCATGGACGGGATCAAACTCAGTACCGAACGGCATCATCACCGCGACAAGGTCAGTCTCAACACCAAGCTCGGGGACTTGAAATACGTTGGGTGCGAACATGATCTTTCTTACAGAGGGCTTCGCGGAAACGTATTGTCCCTCACCGGGATACCTCTCGGCCACATATTGCTCGAATTTGGCGAATGCGGATAGGTCTTGCTCGGCGATTTGTTTGATGACGCTGAGAGCATTCCCCGAATAGTCCTCGTCGCCCCAATTGAGACTTCGAAGAAGGCGGGGATGGTTAGAAATAAGGTCTGAGTGACCAGTCAACAAGCCGACTTCTTCCCAATCTCCGCTATTGAACTCAGCCACGACCCGCTCACGGAGCGCCAAGACCCGCTTTCCGAGCGCAAACTCGATCATACGTGCTCCTCATACTGAGTGCATAACGCTAAGGCTGAGCCGACGGGTGCTTTTCCTGATCGGTCTCAAGCCGATTGTTAGCTCTCATGGATTGTAGATCCTAGCGATTGCTGTCAGCTCAGTGCGAAGAGCGGTCAATGCCGTCTGCGCCCGACGGGATAACTCCTCGTCGCGCCAGAAAATCGTGCCGGACTCCCAAGCCAGAAAGCTGGCGAGATCAAGGCAATCAAGACAGATCGCCGGCAGGCCCGAGAGATCGATGTCCCAGAGCTTCGGCATGAAGTGCACGAAGCCATTCCGCAGTTCATTTAGCTTCTTCATGCTAGAGTCGTGTGATGCGCCGGGGACGAACTTCTTGCTCTCGACATAGCAGGCGACGACATCCGTCTTGACCTTGTCGTACAGGCTGAGAAAAAAGTCCATCTGCTCGTCAGGATATTGCGCTCCAGTTGCATGCGCCTCAAGCCACTTCGCGGCCACACGGTCCTTCATTACGAGAAGTGCATTGCCATGTTCCAGGGCGAGCGCCATGAAATCTTGGACGGTTGAGTGAACCGCTATGAGGACCCATTTCCAATGGAGTTCGTCTACGGTGACTCGCACGCAAAAGTCCTGCGCGGCTTCGAGAGACGTAACGGCATCGATCCACAGGTTCGTTCTGAGGTACTTAGACACGCCTTTCCTCCATAGAGCTAACTATGAAGTGAGTCGGTCAGTCTATCCCCCCCGATGATTTCATAATTATGAGCAATTCTATATTCTTTTTCGCTGCTTAACAACAAAAATTCCGACCCGACAAACACTGCACCATTGTCAGCCTTTGCCGGCTACAGTCGGCCCGAATCAATCCCAAGTTGATCCACGGGACTATGAACTCCCTTGCCGCCGCGATTCAAGACATGGGTATAGATCATCGTGGTGCTGACATCTCTGTGCCCCAAAAGCTCTTGGACGCTGCGGATATCGTAGCCGTCCTCCAAATGTTATCCTGATCCTTGACTCGAAAACTTCGCAAGACTAGGTTGAGGACGATATTGCGAGGGAGGAGCGGATCATGGCAGATAAACCTTTTACCTGGCCGAACAGCGCTCGGGTCGCATTCGTTCTTGGGATCGCCTTCGAGGCGTGGGATAGAAAAAAGCCCACGGCAGCGACAATGATAGAGGTTAAAACCGTTCAAATAGTTCAAACGGTTTTAACGGCTTCAACGTTTTGAACGACTTGAACCGTTGTTGACGAGGGCACAGGATGCTTGAAGGAGTCGTTCGCTTTCCCGCCGAATTCGCCGCCCGCTACCGCGCGAAGGGATACTGGGAGGATCGGTCTATCGCGGACACTTTTACGGAAGTATTCGCCAAATATGGCGATCGGGTGGCGATCATCGACCGCGACGAGGCCGTCACCTACGGCCAGCTCGACGAGCGCGCGGAGCGGCTGGCGCTCAACCTTCTAGACCGGGGGCTCCGGCCACTCGACCGCGTAGTCATGCAGCTTCCCAATGTCGTCGAGTTCGCCTATTTATACTTCGCGCTGCAAAAAATCGGCTGCATCCCGGTCATGGCGCTGCCCGCCCACCGTTTCCGTGAGATGAGCTATTTCGCGGAGCACTCGGGAGCGGCCGCCTGCGCAACGCCGGACCGGATCAAGGAATTCGACTACACCGCCCTCGTCCGGAGAATTCGCGCCGTGTCGGGCACACTCCGTCTAGGTATTGTCCTGGGCGAGGCTCCGGAAGGGTTTCTGTCGTTTAACGAACTGCTCGGGCGCAAATCTAAGCGCTCCCCGGAAGGGCTAAAAGCGATAACGATCGATCCCGATGACCCCGCGCTGTTTCAGCTCTCGGGTGGCACGACCGGCGTGCCCAAGCTCATCCCACGAACCCACAACGATTACCTCTACAACTCCAAGGCGGCTTCGGCGGTTACAGCGGTCGGCCCGGATAAAATCCTTCTCGATCTCCTCTCGCTGGCGCACAACCTGCCGCTGGCGTGCCCCGGCTTGCAGGGCTTTTTGCTCCACGGCGGCAAGGTGGTGCTTGCCAACACGACGCGAGCGGCGGACGTCTTCTCCCTGATCGAGCGCCACCGCGTCACTCACGTTCCGGTCGTCCCGGCGCTGCTGATCCGCTGGATCAATGATCCGCTGATCAAGAAGTTCGACCTGTCGTCTCTGCAGGTCATCCAGAGCGGCGGCCAGCGACTTCAGCCCGAGGTCCGGCGCCGCACCAAAGAGCTGATCCCGAGCGTCACCGTGCAGGAGAACTTCGGCATGGCCGAGGGGATGCTCATGTTCGTTCGGCCGGACGACCCCGAGGAGGTGAGGATGGAGACGGTCGGGCGGCCGGTCAGCCCGGACGACGAGGTGCGGCTCGTGGATGAGAATGATAATGAGGTGGCCCCCGGCGAGGTCGGCGAGTTTTTGGCTCGCGGCCCCTATACGCTGAGGGGCTATTACAAAGCGCCCGAGCACAACGCCCGGGCCTTTACCACCGACGGCTTTTACCGCTCCGGCGATCTGATGCGCCTTCACCCGTCCGGCAATTACCTGGTCGAGGGGCGGAAGAAGGATCTCATCAACCGCGGCGGCGAGAAGATCAGCGCCGAGGAGATCGAGAACCTCATTCTGACCCACCCTGCCGTCCAGAACGTGGCCTGCGTGCCGATGCCCGACCCGATTCTTGGCGAGCGCATGTGCGCCTGCCTGATTTTGCGTGGTAGCAGAAACTTATCGCTGGAGGAACTCGTTGCCTTTCTCGCCGGCCAGGAGATCGCGCGGCATAAATTGCCCGAGCGGCTGGAGATCATGGAGGAGTTTCCCATGTCGCCTCTCGGCAAGGTTTCGAAAAAGGATCTGACGGATAGAATTGCACGGAAGCTTAAGGAGGAAGGTAAAATCTGATTTGCCTGTGCTTGTCGATGTCGTCACTCAAAACCGTTGATCTCGTGAAAGGAGACGAAAGATGACTGCTCCGTCCACACCGGACCTCGGGTTGATGCGGGTTGACCAGGTCGGAAGCTTGCTTCGGCCCGACAAGGGGTAGGTCCACTTACCCCGCTACTCGCGGTATTCGGCCCCGTCGATCGGCAGTTGAGTGCCTATCCCTCTTTCCAGAGCGCGGCGGTGGAGCAACGCGCCGATGACCTGATCGCCCACGCCCCAGAAGGCGTTATTTTTAAAAAAGCTGATCTGCCGGTCGCTGGTCCTGCCGGGGACTTTACCTGAGAGCAGCTCCTTGAAGTCCCACACTTTGTCCCAGGGGATCACGCCTTGTTGAATGGGATCCCACAAAACAGCGGGCTCGTCCAATTTCTCTTGCTCCTTGGAATTACAGACAATGATATCGGCCCGCCTGAGCGTGGTGTCATCCACTTCGCGCCGCTTCTGCTTTACGAAGCCGCCGCGCAAAAGACCGATATTGCTCGAAACGATCGAACAGAGATGGACGCCGGGCTCCAACCAGCTCCCGTCGAATGTGGGAACATTGGAGTTGGTCACGGAGAGAAGGATATCCACTTTTTGAACCGCTTCGTGCGCGCTGGCCACCGCCCGGACTTCCATATCAAGGAGCTCCGTCATCTCCGCGGCGAATCGAGTGCGATTCTCCGGAGTCGGGCTATAGACCTTGGCCTCCGCCAAATTCGGGAGAACCGCTTTGCACGCCGCAAGCTGACACCGCGCCTGACCTCTCGAGCCGAGAATCCCTATTCGACGGGAATCTTTCCTTGCCAGCCATTTTACTCCCACGGCGGTGGCGCAGGCGGTCGGAACCGTCGCTACATTGTTGACCTCCGGGAGCTCCTTCACCCTCACCTCTCCGATCGTGATCGCTAGAAGCTCGGAGTTGTTGGCATTGTAGATAACCCGCACCGGCCGGCCCCGCACAGAGTAAGTCTGATGACCATCAGGGTGGATCACCACCTGCTCGCAATGGGTGAGCAGACCCGTGACGCCGGCCGAGGCGGGCGCCCCCTGGTGGACCGTCACGCGCGCCCCCGACGGCGCGTGGACACGGCGGCGCAGCGCGCCCAGCTCGGGGTTGTCGGCCCAATCCTTCAAACCCTGCTCCATGGCATCGACGGCTTCCTTCATCGTGAGCAGGCCATTCATATCTTCCGGACCGAGCAGCAGGATCATAAAATCCCCCTTCCAGAGGATGCGGCGGACCCCGGCATCATCGAGAAGCTCGACAAGAGCGGGTTTATCGACGGCCTCTACAGATAGCGATGGCTACAGCGCGAACAGCGAAGCCGCTATGTTTTAGAACTAATCACTTCTTCATAGAGCAGCTGCCAAACTCTGTAGACGAGTTCCCCATATTCGGCCTTTTTCCTAAGCTCCATCATTCTACGGGGGCGTTCAAAAGCTATTGGTATTATAGATTTAATTCTCCCCGGCCGATTTGTCATGACGATAACCCGATCTCCCAACGAAATGGCTTCATCGATGCTGTGAGTAATGAATACGACCGTTTTTTTACTTTGTTCCCAGATCCTTAGCAATTCATCCTGAAGCAATGTCTTATTCTGCTCATCTAACGACGCAAAGGGTTCATCCATCAATAATATTTCCGGATCATTGGCGAATGCCCTGGCAACGCCCACGCGCTGCTTCATTCCTCCGGATAACTGGTAGGGATAAAAGTTCCAAAATCCCGACAGCCCCGTGATATTTAAGAAATGGTCCACAACATCTTTTAACTCGGCTCCCCTGACTCCGCGTCGGCGCAATCCGAAAGCGATATTCTCCCAAACAGTCATCCACGGAAATACCGCCTGTTGCTGAAAGACCAAATTACACTTCGGCTTGTTTGGGTTGCAATCTCCGTAAACGACCTCGCCAGAGGTAGGCTGTTCCAACCCGGCCAGCAGCCTCAACAGGGTTGTTTTCCCGCAACCGCTCGGGCCGACAATCGCGCAAAACTCATTGGAAAAAACATCCAGGGTGATGCCTTGCAGGGCCTGCGTCTGCTTCCCGTCCAAGGAAAACGACTTGCTTAGGTTTTGTATCCTCAGCTTCGCGTTATTTCCGACAAAGCTGTTTTCAATGCGGCTCAGATGACCAACTCCATTCCAGACTGCACAAGCGGCGTAGAATTTACTTCTTGTAGGGCCCTAATTTTTGAACGGCATAGTCTACAAAAGAATTGTCAACCAGACTGTCCACCTTTACTTTCTCCGGATTTTGAATGTATCCGATAGCTACAAAGTCCGCGTAGAGATTTTTAAGAGAGGGGACGTTAACTCGACCGTTTGTATCGAAACCAGGCACTCTCATTCGCTGGTAAAGATCAGGTTCCTTCACCGTCGTATTTTGGGCCAATATATTGATCACTTCGCTCTTCAGCGCCGGATTCTTTCCTGCAAATGCGTCAAGGTAGTATCTGACGGCTTTTAGATAAGCAACCATGAAGTTTTTGGCGGCCTGAGGCCTTTCCTTTATAAATTGCTCTGAATACATCAAGACGCCGCCGATGTCGTTGGGCCTAAATTCATCGATCCATATGAGTTTGGTGCCGATTCCCTGTTCGATCACTTTCGTGGCATAGGGTTCAATCGTCGGCGCGACATCCAATCCGTTGGAAGCCAGAGCGGCGGGGACTTGCGGGTAGGGCACGATTTTGACTTCAACATTTTTTATGTCCACACCGGCCATTTTAAGCAGAGTTCTCAATTGCGGTTCTTGGCCGCTGCCTCCGGTAGCGTTTATGGACATTCTCGGCCTCTCTAATTTTTTCAGGTCCTCTACTTTCTTGACTTGGGAGCTCAGCTCTTTCCTTACCAAGAAAGCGATATAGCCATGCCCGGGCGTATGGGTGCCCTTGTCCGCGACGATTCTAATATTCACCCCCTGCGCAAAGGCGTTGAACGTTCCGGCGGCGGGACTGCCGCCCGCAACGTCTATTTTACCGGCCGCAAGCAATGCGACCTGATTGCTTCCGCTGTCGAAAACCCCGGGTTCCAGCTCCAAGCCCTGTTCTTTAAAAAATCCCTTGGCGATGCCTACATAAATCCCGGCGTCGGAAACCGCTGCAACAGTTCCTATTATTACTTTTTCGGTTTGGCTCGCCGCGGGCGATTCTTTCGAAGATGCCAGTAAAATTATGAAAACGGGAAATATCCCGGCCAGGTTTCTCATAAATATTTTGTTAAACATTTTCGTACGCCTCCCTGTTATTTTTGCTTATTTCCCCGATTGATTGGACCGTAGCGATTTAGCTCTCCTTCCAAGGAACCAATCTCTTTTCAAGTTCTTCCATGGCAATAGTGGTCACGTATCCCAGTAGACCTATGACGATCAAGCCCACGTAGAGCCTCGCAACGGCAAAACTCTGCCACGACTCCCAGATCAAATACCCAAGTCCGTTTCTGGCGCCAACCATCTCGGCTATGACGATCAGTATCAACCCCGCTCCTAAGCCCAATTTCAATCCAGCAAAAATCAAAGGTAATGCGCCGGGGAAGGCTACATGAATGATAGTATCTACACGGCCTGCGCCGAAATTTTTAGCCGCATCAAGGTATATTGAATCAATGTTCCGGACACCGGCGACTGTATTGATGAGCACCAAAAAGAATACCCCCAGGGCGACTGTCACAACCTTTGTCATCTCTCCTAAACCAAAAATCAACATAATCAGGGGTAAGATGGAACTCTTGGGGATGGGATACGCAAATGCTATAAATGGGTCTAAGATGGTACGCAACCAGCGAAAAAGGCCCATAGCCAATCCTAAGACCAATCCGGGTATCGCCCCTAAGGCAAAACCCAAGACCAGCCTCACGAGGCTGATATTCAAATGACGAAAGATTTCGCCGCTGGAAATCATTTTAGTAGAAGCCTCCATAATGGTACTTGGAGCGGGCCAAAAACGGACATCGATCCAGTTAAACCTTGCCACCATTTCCCAAATCACGATAAACGCGACAGGCGAGATTATTTGCACAATCCTGTCTTTGTATGAAGTTTCCATAAACATCACCACCTTATCTGCGCATCTAAACAGGCCCAGTACGAATTGTTAGTCGCCCATCGATTACCACAGATCCGAATATTTAACCACGATGCTCTTTTTCGGCCTTTGCGAGAAGCCCTTGAAACCTTGACAGGCGGACCGAGTGGGATGTATTCCAGGGCGAACCCGGGATAGCTCGGGCGATTGAGCGAAGACTGATAGGGAGGCGGAAAGATGGCAGTTGTTTACGACCCTTCGAAGCAGTACGAGATCAAGGTCTGGGATGTCGAGTACCGGCGCGATCCGGTACGGACTCTGATGGCCCGCATCTACCAGCCCCAGGGCAGTGGCCCTTTTCCGGCCCTCCTGGACGTGCACGGCGGCGCCTGGAATGACCAGGACCGCACGGCCAATGCGCCGCTGGACGAGCGGCTGGCGGCAAGCGGCATCCTGGTGGTGGCGATTGACGTGCGCTGGGCTAAGGAGGCTCCTTACCCCGCTTCGGTGGCGGACGCGAACTATGGGATCCGTTGGCTGAAGCTCAAGGCCCGCGAGTGGAAAGGGGGCCCGGAGACGGTCGGCGCCCTGGGAAGCTCGAGCGGGGGCCACGTGATCGAACTGTGCGCGATGCGCCCGCGCGACCCGCGCTACACCGCGCATCCGCTGTCTGAGGCGCCCCGCCTCGACGCGACCCTGACCTACACAGTGGTCCGCTCTCCGATCAGCGACCCCTTCGCCCGCTACGAGCAGGCGAAAAAGATGCAGCGCGAGAATCTGATCAAGAACAGCGAGATCTATTTCAACCCGTGGGACAATATTTTCGAGGGCAACCCGCAGCTGATCCTCGAGCGCGGCGAGCCGGTGGCCCTGCCGCCGATGTTCATTCTGCAAGGTGAATTGGATGACAACGTGCTCCCCGCGGTGCAAGAGCGCTTCGTCGCTACCTATCGGGCGGCCGGCGGCAAGATCGACTACGAAGTCTTCCCGGGCTGCGAGCACCGCTGGGTTGCTAAACCCGGGCCGCAGACCGACCGCGCCATCGAGATGATTAAGGCCTTCATCGCCCGCCAGTTGCGCGCGCGCCAGCCGCTGGGCTGATCTGAAAGGGAGGTTCGCCATGGCACGACCCGGTAAACACGAACGATCATTCGATTTTGTGGAGTCTTCTCTCAACTACCTCGTCGACACGGGAGAGAAGCCGGTGAGCTACTCGGCCGCGCCCGGTGCCACCCCCGTACAGCATACGGGACGATACGAGGAGCGCGCGGTGACCATTCACAACGGCCGGCGCATCCCCGATCGTCTTTCCCTGGATCGGGAAGGGTTTATTTTCATCAACCACGAAACCCGGGTGTCGGATTTCTACGACGAAGACGAGGTGCGCTCGGTCTACTATCCGGAAATGGAACGGCTGGTGAAGGAGCTGACCGGCGCGTCTAGAGTCCTGGTCTTCGACCACACGCTCAGGGCCGAGGACGATCAGACGCGCGAGGAGAAAAAAGTGCGCGAGCCCGTCCGGCGGGTGCACAACGACTACACCGAGTGGTCCGGTCCGCAGCGGGTGCGCGATCTCGTCCCCGCCGGTGAGGCGGAGTCGCTTCTCCAACATCGGTTTGCGGTTATCCAAACATGGCGGCCGATCCGGAAACCCGTGCAGACGGCGCCGCTCGCGATTGCCGACGCGCGGAGCCTGGCGCCGCAGAACCTGATCGCGACCGAACGGAGATACCCGGATCGGGTCGGCGAGATCTACCACATCACCTTCAACCCCGACCATTGCTGGTTCTATTTCCCTGAGATGCAAAGAAACGAGGCGCTGGTATTTAAGACCTACGATTCGCAAAAGGACGGCCGGGCACGATTTACCGCACACGCCTCCTTCGATGACCCGACCAGCCCGCCGGGTGCGCCGGCCCGCGAAAGCATCGAAGTGCGCACGCTCGCCTTCTTTCCGCCCGCCGCAACCGCGGTTGCTTCATAGTATGTTAAAGAGCGCGTTAACCCTTTATCTCCTTGTCCTTTTAACCACACCCACTTCCGCCGCTGCCCAGGAGCTCAAGAAGATCAGGCTAGGCTATCCATCCCTGGCCTTCACCCAGAGCCATATCTGGGTCGCTAAAGAGGAAGGGTTGTTTAAGAAGTACGGACTCGATGTGGACCCCGTCTTTCTCTCCGCGGAGGACAGGTCGCGACTCAGGCCTTGGCCGCCGGCGATCCGCCGATCGTCAACGTCGGCACGGTCGTGCAGGCCAACCTGACGGGTTACAACC
>Ga0209824_10001484_pt1 | contig 13119 bp, 12 predicted proteins | sample VDWuncwatermetaG_FD_184124 | JGI IMG/M metagenome (GOLD analysis project Ga0209824, IMG submission 184124) | Wastewater microbial communities from Netherlands to study Microbial Dark Matter (Phase II) - VDW unchlorinated drinking water (SPAdes)... ... | reverse complement strand
ATGCAACCCCCTTTAGTGCCCTAATATAAACTATCTCTCTCTCCAGTCAAGGAAAATACCTCATTCTGCATTCCGCACTCTGCAATCTGTAGCGATATCCGCCTCAGGCAGACCTGTCCCTACGGTCTCTGGCTCTTCCCAAGTAGTTCCATACAGACCAGGGCCATAATCTCTACAAAGTCTGCAAGTTGTTGGACGTCAATGGATTCGTTAGCCACGTGGGCCTCTTTTTCACTCCCGGGTCCAAACCCTACGGCGGTAATCCCTTTCTGGAGGAGTTGCTTGGTGACGGTGGCTCCGGAGAGGCCCGTTAGCTCCGGAGAGAGGCCCATAACGGCCTCCGTATGTCTCTTGAGGAGGCCTACCAGGGGATTATTTGCATCTACAGAGGAGGGTTCCAGGTAGGAGTCTATTTTCAAATCAAAGTGGGCCTGGGGATTTTTCTTTTCTACCCTCTTGATAATGCCCCTAACCCTTTCCAGTATCTCCTCTTTGGACTCTCCAGGGAGATGGCGTATATCAATACCGGCCTGACACTTCCCTGGGACTATATTCCTGGCCGCCCCACCCTGGATGGTACCTAGGTTTAAGGTGGGTGGTGTAAAGAGGGGATGATGGGTGCATGTAAAGGAGAGGGTCTTTAGTTCCTGTAGGAAGTCCATCATGTTCCAGATGGCGTTGATGCCTTCTTCGGGCCTGGAGCCATGGGCCTGTCTGCCGTAGGAGGTGACTTCCAGGAAGAGGGCGCCCTTTTCGGCCACGTCTATCTTCTTCATCCCGTAGGAGACGTCGGGGATGACGGCATAATCTGCCGTGAGGCCACACTCCTCAAGCAGATATTCAAGACCAAGCCTGCTGCCCCTCTCCTCGTCGGCCGCCCCTATCAGTATGAACTCCCCCTGGAGCTGGGGTTCATGCTCTTTAAGGAAACGTGCCAGTACCATACAGGCGGCCATCTGTCCCTTGTTGTCTGTAGCCCCACGGCCATATACCCTGCCGTCTTTCACGAGGGGTTCAAAGGGGTCTGTCTCCCAGCCGTCTCCTGCTGGGACCACGTCCAGGTGACATGCCACAATGAGGGAGGGGCCTGCCGCTTGAACCTTTTCTTCTGCCTCAGGCGGATTGGACCTTTGAGCTTTTGAACCCTTGAACCTTTGAACTTTAGTTTGAGGGTGGCCTACCCTTGCCACTATATTTGTCCTCTCCGGTTCTTTCTCGTGGAGGGTATAGGGTATGTCCAGCGCCTTTAAGTAGGTTTCTACTACCCTTGCCGCCAGGGATTCTTTACCTGGTGGGTTTTCGGTCCGTGCCCGTATGAGCTGACAGGTGAGCTCTACCAACTCATCCCGGTGGGCCTTTACGAATCTTTTAACCTCTGTATGGAGTGTCCCCGCTACCTTCTGCATCTTCTGGTCTTTCACCTTCAACGGATACGATTACAGGGGGGCGGAAGCCTCTGGCCCTCAAGCGTTTATCGTAGAGGCTTGCCCCGAGGAGGCTGATTGAGAAAGAGAGCAGTCCGAAGATACCCATCCTCAGATTGGTTGACTCGGGGGGGATAAAGGTCGCTTTTTCTCCTACAATACAGCCGAAGAAGAAGGCAAGGAGTGGGAATAGGAGGAGGAGGGCGATGCCTTTATAGGCAGAGGGTGTGTCTATCTTGAGGATTACCTTGTTGCCTGCCGATAATCCTGCTATCGTCTGTACCTCTAAGAGTCTTTTGACGTCCCCCGCAGAGATGCAGACCCCACACCTGGCGCAGGCCTCTGCCGCAGTCTTGTTTATCTCTATCGTGGCCTTGCCGTTATGAACAGACGTTACTATTCCTTCTTCCAGTATCACGGCAATAATATCCCAGTCATGCCTTAGGCGGATTCGCCTCAGGCGAAATTGTACCTTATGATATGTGTTGGTTGAGTGGAAAGATGGAAAAAGTTAAAAATCCTGAAAGTCCGCCTCAGGAGGACGCCTCAGGCGGGAAGTGGCAGGGCCACTTCTGTATGTAAGGGCGACCCACTGGGTCGCCCCTACACCCGTACTGATAAGGTGCGAGGCTCACAAGGGTCACCCCAACAAAAATGGGTTAACCCCCCGCGGTCTGAGGGGTACCGCTTACCCGCTCCCTCATAAGCTTACCTACCTTGAAGACTACTACATTCTTGGCTGGCACGAAGGCCTCTGCCCCAGTCCTTGGGTTTCTTGCCTTCCTTGCAGCCCTTTGTCTGATTTCAAAGACCCCGAAGTCTCTTAGTTCTATCCGGTGTCCCTGAGCAAGCTCGCTAATGAGTTCATCCAGAAATAGTTGTACGGTCTCTTTTACTATGGTGTGGGTATTTTCAGTCTTCCTGGCTATTTTTTCGCATACGTCTCTCTTGGTGATGGTTTGCATGAGTTCCCCTCTTTTGGCCCAGGCTAGTAAGAAAGAATACCTTTGAAGATTCTCATAAGATTAGATTTGCCAGTTACTAACGACGGCATATTATCAACTTGGGTGAGAGATGTCAAGATGTCAATCTGTTTTTTTTGTGGGGTATACAGACATGGGGAACACTTTTTAATTAGGGATTAGGGGATAGGGAGTAGGGAGTAGAGAATAGACTAACCCCCTAACCCCTGCCGCCAATCCACCCTTGACATGGCTGCCAATATTTAATAGTCTCTAGTGCTTTTGGGTATTGCAAAAGAGGGTGGCAGGGCCACCCCCAGCAAAAAGGAGGGTGCCTTGAAGGTAAATATAAGAAGGAGTTCCTTAAAGAAGAGAAAGCAGATTAGTTTCTTGAAGAGGATGAAGACAAAAGGAGGTAGGAACATTATAAAGAGGAGGCGGGCCAGGGGACGGGAGATATAGAAAGTAAGGGCGACCCGGCGGGTCGCCCCTACATATTTCTTGTCATCAAAAAAAGGAAAGAAGCTATTCTTCTACTATAATAATAGCCTCAACCGGGCACTCTTCAACGGCCTTTCTACAACTGGCCTCCGCATCTCGTGGCACAGTGTTAGCTATGACTATACTCTTATCACCTTCCATCTTGTATACCTCAGGACAGGTGGTCACACAGAGTTCACATCCAGTGCAAATATCTGGATCAATCTTAACGCGCATCAGCCTCCTCCTTTTCTACTGTTACTGTACTGTATTTCTATGGACAGAACGTAATACCGAATTATAAAATCAACCTCCATAAGCTGTCAATTACAAATTACCCTGATAAGATAAAAAAATCTCCTAGACCCCCTTTGTTAAAGGGGGGGTGCATTAGGCGGGAGATTTAGTAATAGAGTGTCAAAGGCAGGGATTTGGTAAAGGGGTAAGGATGTCGGTCTAAGCGGTGCCAGCGGCTATACTGTCCAGCCTGACCCCCTCAACCCTTATCTCAGGTGCTATTACGGCCTCTTCTGCTGACCAGACCTGGATGGCCTTCTTCTCTCTTCCCACTGCCACTATATTTTGTAGTACACGGTTAATATTGTCATTAATCCGTACGACATTGGGCTTGAGGGGGGTAGAAATCTGACCGTCCTTAATAAGAAAACTGTCACCTATGACGGTGCTGGTGAAATCCCCTGCCGCCAGGCCGTTTATTGGATACGTGTACCAGATACGCCCAATGTAAACCCCCTCCCTTATCCCTCGGAAGAGTTCTTCCGTAGTTGCCTCCTGCCTTCCTTCAACCACCAGGTTGGTAGGGAATACCCCGGCCTGTATCTCATAGGTCCTCCCCAGCCCGTGGAACCTGAAGCCGTTCCTTGGGACGAAGGTGGCAACGTTGCTGCTGAACTTCCTGCCCAGGTAGTGGTTGGCAAGGAAACCCACCAGATTGCCTTCCTGGACCAGGTCTGTCCTCCCCGTGGGAAGTCCCTCACAGGTAACCTTCTTACTGCCAATCTGTCCTGGGAGGGAGCCGTCGTCGTAGATATTTAGATTGGGTGACGTTATCCTCTGCCCTAATTTACCCAGGAATGGGGTATTGGAGGCATTAACAGTGGCAAGGCTCAGGGATGGGGCAATGACGTTGGCCATCATATCTGTGATGGGCTGACTGCCAAACACTACCTCGTAACGCCCCGGGGGGAGTCGCTTTCCCCCTATGGTCCTTATGGCACTCAGGGCGGCCTCTCTGCCAGCCAGTGCAGGGTCAAAACCTGCCAGCTTCGTACTGGTAGCCCAACCAGTCCCTTTCACGCCCTCTTTTTCTACCATAGTGGTGATGGCCGCCGTGAGGATGGTAGAGACGTCAAAGGTATCTATCCCTGTGGTGCTCTTTATCGCAACCAGTTCCTTCAAGATGCATACGTCTCCCCCTACGATAATGGATTCCTTAATCCCTGCCTCTTGGAAGGCCCTCAATGCCCCTTCCAGGGCCTTCCAGCCTAAGTCCACGGCTTCTTCGTCTGAGATATCCAGTATGGCAGGGTCGTGGTAGTCTACCAGGGTGGGGCTACCCATAGGCGAAGGTAATGAGCGGAAGTCGGGGTCGTAGAATCTACCCCTCTTGGCCTTACGGAAGGCCTCCTTAACCCCCCTGGGCCTCAGCTCGTTGGCCTGGGAGCCAAAGCCGAGGCTTGTCTTGCCCTTGTTACTAAAGGCCGATGATACTGCTATCCCCGAGAACTGGGACGATTTGGGTTCATGTAGACCTCCGGAAGGGATGTCTGAGGTATAATTGAGCCTCATGGTAACAAGCTCATTCCAGGAGGCGAAGACCTCTATCTCCGTCTTCTCCTGCTTTACACTATCCAGGCCCTTCTGGACGCACTCTCTGAGGTCTTCTAATCTCATCTGGTATATTCCCCCGTTAACCTGGCCTTGCCTCTCAGGGTAGGACCGCCGTTTCCTACCCGCATGACCTGCATGGGCTGTCCTTTACCGCAATTTGGTATGGGGAGGACTACGAGGTCGTTCCCCACCGCATCTATGCTCATAAGGAACTCCCTGGAGTCTGAGGTTATACCCCCACCCCTGTAAAGCCTTGTCAGCCTCCCATTTTCTATCTTGTATACCTTCTGGGCGGACATGCGGAAGTTCTCCCTGGACTCGCTGATGGAGGGGATACGGTGGTTTACGATGTAGTAGCCCTCTTCCACCTCGGATAATATGTCCTGGGGGTTACGGTCTCCAGGGGCAATCACCGTGTTAGTCATCCTCACCAGGGGGACGTAGTGGCAGGCAGTGGCCCGCATTGAACCGTTAGGTTCCTGGGCGAGGATGGCCGCAGTCTCCCGGCTATTCATGAAACCCCTGAGTATCCCCTTCTCAATGAGCATTACCCGCCTGCCCGGGACGCCTTCTGCATCGTACTTGTAATTTCCATAACCCTCCAGGGTGGGGTCGGAGAAGGCAGTTATTAGGGGGGAGGCCACCTGTCTGCCAAATTCGTTGTCGTCCAGTCTCCTGAGCAGCCATGACCTCCCCGCATAGGCCGTCTCCATCTTCAGGGCCCTATCGGCCTCCGTGGGGTGACCGATTATCTCATGTACCAGGAGGGTATTAAAGTGTGGTTCCGTTACTACCGTAACGGGTTTCTCTGTGGAAGGGAGGAACTCCGCCCCTGCGAGTTCCGCAGTGTCCCTAGCCCTTTCCAGGGCAAAGTCCAGGAAACTCTTATTATATACGTTTTTACCCCTTACCGCCTCCCAGCCCCCGTGACTGCCAATGTGGTCTATAAAGCTCTCAGGTATGGCACTGCCCTTCTGGGCCACTACCAACAGGGTGGCGTTGGTAAGGGCATAGGCCTGGTCTAGTTCTGCCCCCTCCGTGCTGAAGAACAACTCCCTTGTCAACCCGGTGGCCATCATCAGGAAGGCAAATCTCATCTCTGGAGAGACGGACTTTGCCTGCCTGGTTATGTTTATGGCCTCGCTCAGCACCTCTTTAATGGGTATCCGTCGTGGGTCTTCTTCAAAGCGGGCAGGCACCATATCCTTACTAATCTCTACGGGGGCGAGCCTTACGGGGGACAGGGCTGGGGCCAATTCCCTCAGGGCCTGCTTCCTATGGGAACTGACCATCGCCCGTTGGTAGGCCCTGTCTATCCCCTGTCTGAGGGTCTTCCACAAGGCCCTCCCCCCCAGTTCTGCCTTGCCCAGGGGCTGGGCATAGTATCCCCAGGCTTCTGTTTGGGGTGACCCGGCTATTACCCTCACGCCAAAGGAGGAGTGGACGTCTTCCCTGGCAATCTTCGGGTTACCGTTTTCGGAGCTGGCAGTACGTGTCTCCACCAGTCCGACCCTGAGGTCTGCATACCTGCAGTCCTTCAGAGACCTGGCATAGTCTATGGCCTCTCTGATACCGCTCTTTGCCCCTTCCAGGGCCTCTATCCCGAAGATAATTTTCATGCCCAAGAGATATCTCTGTGAAACTCCTATTTATATTATAATGTAGGGGCGGGTTTAAAACCCACCCCTACACCCCTTCCCCTAGAGGGGAGGGGGAAATTAAAGCCCACACAAACTTTTTCAGAGGTCTCTTATAATAGAAATCCCTTTTCACTTCCATAAAAATCTCGTCTTGCCGTGTGTGGTATTAGGGGGTAGGGAGTAGCCTGGTAGGGTGGGCTGTGCCCACCTTACACCCTTTTGCACCTTTAATTGGTGGGCATAGCCCACCCTACATTTCTACAAAGATTCCCTTTGCAAGATGGTAGGGGCGACCCGGCGGGTCGCCCCTACACAAACGGTGGTATGGTAAGAAAGCCTGGTAGGGTGGGCTGTGCCCACCCTACACCCTTTTGCACCTTTAATTGGTGGGCATAGCCCACCCTACATTTCTACAAAGATTCCCTTTGTAAGATGGTAGGGGCGACCCGGCGGGTCGCCCCTACACAAACGGTGGTATGGTAAGAAAAAAAAGAGTGAAAAAAAGTATTGATACAGGCGTCATATTTTGATAATTTGTTACTTTAGAGACATTTATGGTCGGGTAACGTCTACGAGACATAGAGATTGGAGGGTGGTTTTTATGGAAAAAGAAGGACCTGAGAGCGGTCAAATAAACGACGTGGACCGTACCAGGAGGAGGCTCTTAAAACTAGCCCTCTGGATTCCTCCAGCAATCCTCACCCTAAGTTCCCGAGCGGCGTGGGCACAGGGAAAGACATCCAAGGCCGCAGCGGCCTAATCCCTTGTGGGTAGTATCGTGGCACGGCGAGGCGTATAGAAGTAAAAACCGTTAGTTCCGGCTCCTAGGTAGAATCTTAGATTTGACGCTAAATGAAATCCCCCTTATTGGTTCTAATTTATACGGTAGACTGTCCACTCAGGTGCGACTTTTGCTGGTGTTCGGGGAATGAGTATAAACCGGTAAAAATCAGGAAGGAAGACGCAATCCGGTATATAAAGGAGGCGGCCGGTCTGGGGGTTGTAAAGAGGGTTGCCTTCACCGGCGGTGAGCCATTCCTTCATCATGCAGAGTTGGTTGAGGTCCTGGATGCCTGCAAGGGTCTCATGCCTGCGAGGATTGTTACCTCCTGCTACTGGGCGGAGACGAGGGAGAAGGCACTGGAAAAACTAAAGCCCCTGGTTGAAAGGGGTCTTGACGAGCTTTCCTGCTCTACCGACCCAACCCACCAGGCCTTTGTACCTGCCGCCTTCGTTAAAAACGCCGTAGAGGTAGGTCTTGAACTTGGACTCGTGTGTGAGGTTGTCTCCGTATCCTGGGATACTACCTCAGAGATTGAGGACTTTATGAATGGTTTCCGTCATCCTCGTCTCCGTTTTTCCCAGCATCTGGCTGTCCCCATGGGGAGGGGAAGACAGCGTAAGGTTACATGGCGGGACTATAACATCCCACGTCCTTCACAGATGGGGGGTTGTAACCTGGGCGGACGTGACATCAACATCTACCCCGATGGAGAGGTCTACCCATGCTGTGCGGGTGAACTAAACTTCCTGGGAAGGCTCTCTTTTGGGAACACTAAGAAGGACTCGCTTAAGACCATTCTGGAGCGGATACAGGCAGACGCATATGTACAGCTTGTGTTTAACCGTGGGTTTGATGCCATATATGGGCTCGCCCGATGGAAGTTCCCCCACCTGCTTCCCCTTTTACCAAAGGACGACAACCTCGCCTCCGTCTGTCAACTCTGTGTCCGTATTCACAGGGATGGTGACTTAATGAAGGCGCTCACGCCTTTATTGGATTATGGTAAAAAGCTTGTTGAGGCGGAACAGAGACTTGAGGGGCACAAAAAGGGGGGCAATAACAATTAGAAAGCTATGCAAAGGTCTGCCAACACTACGCGTCATTGCGAGGGGCATAGCCCCGAAGCAATCTCATACTCATAAGAGCTTTGTTCATAAGAAAGTACGAGATTGCTTCGCTTCGCTCGCAATGACGGTGCGTTTTAGGCTGATTTACGCTTGACATTTTGGGTATTTTTCAGAGTTCTCAATTAGCGATGGATGCCAGCTGGAAGCCTAAGCATAGAGGTACCTTAGCTACCGAGGAGATAGAGGATGATTTATTCCTCTACGATCCTGATAAAGACCACGTGCATCTCCTTAACGTCTCGGCCTCGGCAATCTTTGAGCTATGTGATGGGACACGCACTGCCCAGGAGATTGCCCAGGAGATAGCGAAACTCGTCACCCCTGGAGACCACGACATAGGGAAGGACGTAGAACATACATTGGGGGAGCTACGTGAAAAAGGCCTTATTAAGTGAGGTCATTGAGGTGCAGACCGATGTCCCGGAGGTTGGGGGACTCCTGGAGACCTTCTTTCAGGCCTTTCCCCCCGGGCAGGGGGCACCTACCCTTGTTTACACAATCAGGGCCTCTAACGGGAAACTCTGGGTGCTGGAAGGTAATGGGAAGGCAGAAGTCCCCCTCTTCTGTGGGGATTCTCCGGTAGAGATTGTCTATCTCATTGAGAGTTTCTTCTACAATAACATCCTCCCTTCGGTAAACGAATGGCTTCTCCTCCATGCCGCCGTGCTGGCAAAGGGGGGAAGGGCCCTCTTATTGCTTGGGCCTTCGGGCAGTGGTAAGAGCCTGCTTACCACTGCCTTACTGGAGGGGACTGGGGGGTTCTCCTACCTTTCAGATGACATGGCCCCGCTTTTCGTGGACCCCGGATGTGGTCAATGCCGTGTTGCCCCCTTTCCACGGGCTATCCGCCTGAGGGAGTGGGTACCCTTACCCTTCTCTTTACCCCCTAATCAGTGCCTTTCGCTCTCGTCCCAATCCCAGGCCCTTTGCTTCTATTTTCCAGTCCAGCGGTTCGCCACTGCCGAGTCCCCAGTCTCGTTACTGCTCTTTCTGGAGTGTAATCCCTCCCGCCTTGAGCTTCTACGCCTGAAGAAGGGGGAGGCGGCCCTGTACCTGACTGCCCTTACGTTAAACAAATCCGGATATCTAATGGATGGGGGGCTTAGGTTTATCGCCCGCGTGGCCCAGGAGGTCCCGACCTACCGCCTCCTCTGGAATGAGCCTTTTCGGGCAGTTGAGACAATTGAAAAGCTCTTCTTGGAGTTGAAATGAAGGGCCTCACCCTGAGAGGTAGATATGCTAAGGGTAATGGATGCCACCATTAGATTCCCACACACATTTCAGAGGCGTCCCTGAGGGCCTTCCACCCGAGGAGTCGCTCTGCCTTTTACTGGCACGCAAGACGTTCCAGCCCACGTTTCCAATGGAATATTACGCGGCCCTCATTGAGGCGGTCCACCAACGTTCGGGATGGAAACGTGTGCTAGAGATAGCTTATCACGCCGACATCTATCCCCTCCTCTTTCAGCACCTTTCACGACTAGACGCAAAGGAAATCCCGGATGAGGTACTATGGGGACTTAAGACGTTCACGTTGGGTAACGAAAAGAGGTGCCTGAGTTTGCAGAAGGAGTTGTTTGGGCTACTAGATTTCTTTCAAAGACAGGGGCTTCAGGTCCTGCCACTCAGGGGGGTGATATTGTCTCAGGAGCTATATGGAGGGCCAACCCTGCGGGTTGTACGGGATATAGACCTCCTCGTTCCCAGGGGGGAGGCGGTTCGGGCTGTCAGGCTCCTGAGGGAGTTAGGGTATAACTGGAAGGTGGATGAGGCCTTTTTTGAACGGTTCATCCTTCCCGTTAGCCATGCAATTACTATGGTACGAGAATCACAGGGGGACTCGTTCCCGGTTGACCTCCACTGGGAGCTTGTGTTACCTTCCTTTGGAGTCCCCCCTCTCCCCCAGGTCTTTTGGGAGGAGGGGGTTGTAGGGGCGTATTGTCATGCCTTAGGCAGATTCGCCGTGGCGAACAATACGCCCCTGCTGTCTGGCAGAAAAATGTTGAGTACAAGGCCAGAATGGACACTCCTCTTCCTGGCCCTCCATGCCTTCCATCACCGCTTTGCACTGGTCAAAGGCCTGGCTGACCTCAATGAACTCTCTTCACGGCGGGAAATCGCATGGGATGTAGTGGAGGAGGTTGCAGGCCGGTACGGCTGGACGGAGGTGATACAATTGGCCCTAACCGTCTGCCATCGTCTCTTTGGGACGGAGGTACCAAAGACCCTTCGGCTTAATGAGCTACCCTCCTGGGTAACGCCCTTCCCTTCTCCCTTCAGAGACCTCCCCTTTAAGGGCCCGAAACGTCTTCGTTACCTGTGGCACGTCCTCTTCTGGCCAACGCAGACCGACTACCAGTTCCTCCCGCTCCCTCTGCCCATCAGGTCCCTTTACTTTCTCATACGGCCGATTCGGGGAGGGGTCACAGTGGTTTACCGTGCCATTACTATGAGACTCAGGGCCTTTTTCCATTTCGTGTCGCTCTTTTTGGGGGAATAAGGTCATGTAGGGTGCGTGCAACGCACCATTTTGTCTCCACAAAAAGATTAGATATATATATTGAAAAAGGTTATGACTTGTAATAATATATACATCAATGTTTTTAAGCCAGGGAGACCTATGAAGACTATAAGAATTGTGGTATCTATAGCCTTTTTGTATTCCACCACTGGATGCCTGTCGAGCAGTTCAAACCCCATGTTGAGTAAGAATTCCCCGCCGGCTACAGTAAAAAATTCCCCACAAGGGAGTTCTCCTGCCGTAAATGTGAGTCCCCGGGATGAGGAAGAGGCCAGGTTCCTGGAGGCATTGGAGGCAGATATACAAGGCAAGCTTGCGCAGGACAAGAAAATAAGACTCAAGGGGTTCTATATGCAGAGGGGAAAGAGGTTTTTCTACGAAGGGAACACGGAGAAGGCAAAGGTGGAACTACAGAAGGTATTGGAGTTAGACCCCCTTTCTAATGAGGCAAAGGTCTATATGAGTGTAATTGAAACGGGGCAGAAGGAGCTGGCGATGAACGTCCCTTCGGACGCGGATGGGGTAATCCCCACCCTGCCAGAGTACAAGATAAAGATGAACGACGTCCTGGATATTTCAGTCTGGGGTTATGATGAACTAAAAAAGGAAGTGGCAGTGAGACCTGATGGACGGATATCCTTTCCCCTGATAGGAGACGTATGGAGCTTGGGGCTTACGCCTCGCGAACTAAACGAACGCCTTACGAAGGAATTATCGGAATACGTAAAGGAACCTAAGGTGTCAGTGGTGATGAAGCAATTTGCTAAACCCCAGGCTGTACTCCTTGGGGAGGTGAGGATACCTGGGATGTACGACGTCTTTGGGGGGCAGAGGTTGATAGAAGTCCTGGCCAAGGCCGGTGGACTTACTGAGAAGGCAAAGAGTGACAGTATCTTTTTGGTGCATCAGACAACGGACGGTCCTCAAATCCTTACCGTCAGCATCCAGGACGCCATTACGAACAACACCGTAGTGGACCACATGGACCTGGTCTATGTGCCAACACGAAGTGCAAACATTGCTGAAGTTCTTGTCGGTGTGATTGCACCTATGGTATTTAGTATGAGCACTGCGGCCATAACGTCCGGTACCATCCGAAAGGAACTTTTCGTCGCTCCTAAGTAGGGGCAGACCTATGTGTCTGCCCACTGTAGGGGCGGGTTTCAAACCCGCCCGTACCAGTGGAGCTATAAGTAAAATGGAGCTGTAATATAATCATGAGTGCAGAGCCGATAAAGATGAAAAAGACCCATTCACGCATAGAGCTTAGCCTTTGGGATTACTTACTAGTAATCCGGAAGAGGCTGTTATGGATTCTCCTTACCTTCTTTTGCGTACTAGGGGGAAGTATCTTCTACACCTTCACTATCACCCCCATTTATCAGGCTGCGGCTACGGTGAGGATTACAGAACGTAAGACCTCTGTAGAGCCTGTCTCTACCACCGCCACGTGGACGTATGCGAATCCCATTGAGAGTGAGGTGGAGATGATAACCAGTGCGGCGGTGATGGAAAAGGTAGCCCGGAAATTGGGCCTTTTAAAGGAGAATGCCACCCAAAAGGAGATAGAAAATCAAACTGCCTCTGTACGGGGGACTGTCTTTGCCAAGTCAGTGAAAGAAACTGACGTGATAAAGATAGTTGCCCGCCACCCGAGCCCTACTCTAACCGCCAGGATAGCTAATGCCACGGCAGAGGTATACGTAAAAGAAGATTTCCAGAGAAAGATTAAACAGGCCGCGGCCGTTAGAGAATACATAGAGGAGCAGGTAAAAATACTGAGGGAGAGGCTTAACCACCTGGAGGAGGAACAGAAACAGGCCAAAGAAAGCGGAGAGGTAACGGGGATTGGGGAGATACTTATAACAAAACTCACTACCCTGGAGAGGGAGAAGTCCGAACTCCTGGGAAAATACACCATGAAACATCCTAAGGCGGCGGCCATAGAAGACCAGATTAAAGATATAAAGAAGCAGTTGCAGACGCTGCCAGAAGGAGAGATGCGGGTAGCCAGGACGGCGAGAGAGGTAGAGGTTCAGGGGAGGATATACGGAGAGCTTATGACAAAGTTGGCCGATGCCCGTATTGCCGAGGCGGAGAAGGTGGAAGAAGTGCAGATACTTGACCGTGCTTCCATACCTACCAGTCCTATAAAACCAAATATGCTGTCTAACGCTGGGGCCGGGGCAGGGGCCGGGCTGGTACTGGGGTTTCTCATAGCCTTTCTGCTAGAGAGCCTTGACACCTCGCTAATAACTATTGAGTCAGTGGAGACCATAACGGGGCTTCCCGTCCTGGCGGTTATTCCCGTTATCAAGGTTCTGAAAAGG
>Ga0209824_10001483_pt1 | contig 13120 bp, 16 predicted proteins | sample VDWuncwatermetaG_FD_184124 | JGI IMG/M metagenome (GOLD analysis project Ga0209824, IMG submission 184124) | Wastewater microbial communities from Netherlands to study Microbial Dark Matter (Phase II) - VDW unchlorinated drinking water (SPAdes)... ... | reverse complement strand
ACGGCTCCGATGGAGGCACCGACGATGGTCGAGCCATCGCAACGCACAGAAGAGCCGGCAGGCGTCACGCTGCCGGAAGCGAGAAGGGCCGTGGCGTTTATCGGGGTTGCGCACGACGACGGCACCTTGGGGTTTGGCAGCGGGACGATCATTAACAGCAAGGGAACCATGGTGACGAACTACCACGTCGTCGCGGGTGCGACGAGGGTCGCGGCGATGCTCGTCGATGAGGGCGACGGCGCCCGCAAGAAAGCCAAGGACTCCAGGTCCTACGAGGCCCGTGTCTTGAAGGTCGACGAATGCTACGACTTGGCCCTCGTGACCATCCCCGTGAAGACGCCCCAGTATCTGCGCTTCGCGAATGACGACGAGATCCGTGTGGGAGAAGAGGTCAGGGCGGTTGGGAATCCCCAGGGGCTTGCCATCTCCGTCTCGAAGGGCATCGTCAGCGGCATCCGGACGGCCAAGGACCTTGGCATCGAGGATATGACGGTACCCGGATGCGAGCATCTCAGTGATCGCGTCGTGGAGGCCGCGACGTGGTTGCAGACGGATGCCGCGATCAACCCGGGTAATAGCGGCGGTCCGCTGTTGAATACGAAGCTTGAGATCGTCGGCATCAATACGCTCATGCTCAGCGAGTCGGGGGGGAGCGTGGGGCTCAACTTCGCGCTGCACGTCAAACACGTCAAGAAGTTCGTGGGCAGCTACGCGGGGAAGGATAAATGACCGTGACCGACGCGGCTCACCGAGATGGGACTACGTCCACAGTTGCCGGTCGAGACTCCGGTACTGGATCGCTTCCGCGAGGTGTTCGGGGAGAATCGGATCTGACGCCGCCAGATCGGCGATTGTTCGGGAAATCTTCAGGATCTTTGTGTACGAGCGCGCGGACAGCATGAGCTCCCGCATCGCTGACTTGAGCAAACTCCACGCCTCAGGCGTCATCTCACAGTAAGTCTTCTTGAGTTCAAGTTCCTAGCGCAACAATGTGGGCTCAAGCCGCTGACAGCCCTTCCCGCGGTTGCCGCAGAGCTACCAGAGAGCCATTGGCCTTCCGTTCAAGGAGCCCATGCCCAGCTACGCAAGCGTCTTGGAGTTCTTGGTGGGATTCTCGCCTTTCCTTCCGTCACCCGGTCCTACTTGGCACTGAACCTGGTCATCAAGACAGGTGGGCCGCCATATTGGTGTCTCTTGGCGTTTCCATTCAACAGCTTCGCGCAACTCGGCGCTAGAGGACCGCGTGCTGATTTTCGACTTGTCGGCCCAGTTCAAGCTGTCTTTATGCAGCTTTTCTACAGCAGCGTTACGTCCTTTTCGTTACTGGCGGTAGCGTTCATCCTGATTTTGAGGGTACTGAGTGTTCTGTAGTGAACGCATGCCCTGAGAGAATCACTTTTTTGGAAGCGCGAGGTAATTATGGCGTGGGTGTTTAAGGCGGATTGGAAACGGAGTAAAGTAGGCAACTTGAAGAAACTCGTGCTGAATTATCTTGAGCGTGACGGGATAGCGCCCCGGGGACACCTTCAGCAGATCTCGGCGGACAATTGGAAGCCTGCGCTGCGTTACCTTGCATATTGCGTACAGACATATCCGGAGCATGTTGGTATCAGAAGAAAAATCACGCACCTTGCAAAGGCAACGCGCAGGGGACAGAGTCCACTCGAAGAGGAGAAAAATACCGAAATCGCCTATGCAGCCGACCTGTTTGAACTCAAAGCGCTTTACGCCCTCTGCCATCTCATGGCATATGAGTTTGTGGATTGCGATGTCAAGGTTGGAGGAGCAGGTGCTCACTCAAAGAAAAACTGCGATCTGACCGTCAAGAGGGATGGAAAAACGTTCAATGTTCGTGTGGATGCCAAACGGTGGAGTGGCGATATCCGTTCTAAACGGATTGACAGACATTATGATCCCGTGCCCAAAGATGAAAACTTCTCAGCACGATGGAAGATCGGGAAGTGGCTTAGGAAGCGAGCGCAGGAGGTTTCCAGACAAAAGCAGGCTCAGATATTGGTGGTGCATTTACCAGACTGGGAATACAGATTCTCTAAGCGTGGACTCAGACAGTATTGTGATGAGATCTTGCCTGGTATTCTGACGTGGGATAGCGGTGAACCTGTATGGCGTTGGCGGACAAAGACGTCAGTTCTCGTCAGGCAGATTGTGGTAGTTGGCCCATCAGGTTGTTGGAAGATTGCATGTATCCCTGCTGGGGTGAGATTGAGCGAAAGGACTCTGTGCCTGGAACACTGCGCTACAAGCTTAGGCCGAGGCTGATGCGGATGGCCTGGTCAACTTGCTTGAGGTAAGACGAGGGCAGATGGCCAATCTTGTGGTCAAAGCGAGTCTTGTCAATAGTGCGTATTTGAGAAAGCAAGACAGTGGAGTTTTCTTTCAGTCCAGCCACGCCACGGGGGATATGCACGTTGATCGGATAGTGCTTCGTGAAGCTCTTCGTCGTGAGCGGTGCCACGATGACCGTGGGTGCGGCTTCGTTGCCGACGTCGTTCTGGATCACCACGACCGGACGTCGTCCCGCTTGCTCTGAGCCTTTGACCGGGTTTAAATCCACCCAGAACAAGTCGCCGCGCCTAATCGGCATGCTTCAGCGATTCCGCATCCAGGCGGGCGAATTCCCGTTCCAACTGCTTCGCCTCGGAAGCCAATTCTGCGTATCCCTCTTCCAGCAGGGCTTTGAGCGCCTTCTTGCGTGACAATCCTAAGTACACCCTGACCGCTTTTTGGATCAGGGTGCTGCGCCTCGTGCGCTCCCGCTTGGCTTGGTGATCGACCGCCTCCCGCAGGTCGGGGGGGATGGTGATGTTAATGTGTTCAGTCTTCATCTTCGTCACCTCCTCGTTGTCGAAATAAGTATACACTTATAGTATCTACTATTCAAGCCAGCGTTCAGCGCGTATTTTTACTTCCACCACTGACGGTCCAAGCTCCGGTACTGGATGGCCTCGGCGATGTGCGGCGCCTCAATGGTCGCTGCGCCGGCCAGGTCGGCATCGCTCGTTACCAGTTTCACTTTATGGGTTAGTGCCGTCGCTTCTCTCGGATCACTCCGACCCTCATACCCTTCAGGAATCCCCTCAATGACGCGGGAGGCTGGTTAGAAGTCGTGGCGGGACGCCATGCCGTTTTGACCCGCTCGGCAAGAATCATTTTGACGAGTGACTGGTAAGGAACGTCGCGCTCGTTGGCGATCGTCTTCAACGAGTTCAGCAACGACTCGGGCAGACGAATCGAGATCGTCTTGACAGAGGGTTTGAGGTTTGGAAAGAGCACCCGCTTAGCCTGGCTCCAGTCCAGGTACTCCGTCGAGTCGTGCGTGGCCCAGAACCGACGCTCCTCCGCTTCCGATTTGAACTTCGGCAAACGCTTCTTCGGTTTCATCTGCTCTCGCGGGTCAAAACCCGAGTGCGCTTCGCAGATGCCGGTGAACCTTCTGCAAATCCGGCTTCGCGAGGACACCCAGTTTGCGCGTGATCAGGCCGGCCTTGGTGGTTCGGATGATACCGGTGACGACCGAGGGAAACAGCAGCCCCGCGGCTTTCCACTGCTCGAGTTTCGTGTCGCCGAACAGCAGACGCCGCACGTTGCTCGTGATGGCCGCCACGATCACTTCCTCGCGACCGGCATGGTACGGCGGGCTACTGACGATCAGGGCCGGCCGTTTCTTCGAGCCGTGTCCCTCGGAAAACCCGAACTCCACCAGGACGATCTCTCCCCGGTTATAGCCGGTCATAGGCGGCGTCCCGCTCATTCTCCCAGACGGCTTTGAGCACCGGATCGGTGTCGAGGTGCTTCGTGAGCGCGGACACCTCCCGCGCTTCCTGCTCCCGGTGCATGCGGGCCCGGACGCTTTCCAGGACAAACTCCCGGATCGTCTGGCCGCTCAGCGTGGCAAACAGCTTGATTTGCCGGTGCTCCTCCGGGCGAACATCGATGCTGACCCGTTCCCGCGCCGTGTCGGTCTTGGCCATGTCGCCACCTCCCCATTTGACCCAAGTTTACCATATTTAAACAAATGTGTAAATGTGACAACCGGGTTTATCCCCACCATTGCCGGTCCAGCGAACGGTACTGGATGGCTTCGGCGATGTGCGGCGCCTCAATGGTCGCGGCACCCGCCAGGTCGGCGATTGTCCGTGAGATTTTCAGGATCTTCGTGTAAGAGCGCGCAGACAAGCTCAGTTCTCGCATCGCTGACTTGAGCAAGCCCACCGCCTCAGGTGCCATTTTACAGTGCGCCTTCAGTTCCTTCGAATTGAGCTGCGCATTCGTGTGCTGCTGGCCTCGTTTACGAGGCCATCGCTGAGCTTTCAGCACCCTGGAACGGATGTGTAGCGACGACTCTTCACTGGGGGCTTGGGTCAGTGCGTCAAAGGGCACAGCCGGGACGTCGATATGGAGATCAATGCGGTCTAACAACGGTCCGGAAATCTTCGCGAGGTATCGCGCCACCGCCGTGCTGGGACAGCGACACCGACCGCGTGAGTCAGTTAGGTATCCACATGGACAACCATGCGTTACAGTATGACAACTTTCCTGAGTCCTTCTATACCCTCGAACTAAGCCTCAATCTCGTCGAGCTTGACCCTGCGTATCCCAAAGAGCCGCATACGCTTGGAGAGCATATCCGCAAGGCACGGATGGACAGGCGGCTCATGATTAAGGAGCTCGCTGAGATCGTCGGTGTCAGCGAGGACACTGTTATTAATTGGGAGAAGCGTAGCACCCAGCCGACGAGAAAAAGCCTTGCTGCACTCCAAGCCACCTTGGGCATCATCTCGCCTCCTTCCTCGCCCGAGAACTCAAAATAGGGCACCTGGAGGCTGTTTCCGAGCCTCTGGATTGCCTGTTGCAATCTCCCTTATCCCGAACAGTCTTCTTCGTGACCTCTTCCCCGGCTCCTGTTACAATGTGAAGCGGCGTGGAATCGCAAGGAATTCAGAAAATTGTGGATAGACAGGGTCAATTTTATAAACATCAGAGAATGAAGAGACACATGACAAGGGACGACTTGTTGTTTTATGAGCAGGGAGAGTTTAGAAATGTGCTGGAATCTCTCAAGACCGGCTTGAAGGATGAGATTCAGCATCTGGATCGTGAACGCTTGCTGAAAACCAACGAAGACGAATTGTGTAAGTATCTGGTTAGCAAATATACCTTGGAGGCGCCAGTGTTGCATGATGACAAGAAGGTTGCACATCCCGCCGAAGATGTTGATATAGACGTGAGAGGTCGCTTTGATTATGCAATCATCGATGACGACGAGCCGCATATTGTCAAGGGCACTTCCATCACAATAGCTATTCCCTTTGAAGGTGACGGACATTTGTTTCATTTTAGACCCTCTGCTTATTCGCTGAGCGGAATCAGGGGCACGGTCGTTGGGAACGAAATACACTTACGGTATCGGGGACTGCCACAGGATATGAGCACAGAAAAAATAAAGAAGGACATGGACCAGGATATCAGTCGGATCAAGGACTACTTGCAGACCATATCCCGTGATGCTGAAACACACAACAAGTCCATCGAGGTAGAAGTAAAGACACTTGTGACTGCAAGAAAAGAAAGGATATTGAAGGACGAAGGCCTGGTGGGAGGTCTGGGAATCCCTATCAAGCGAAGAGAACAAGATGATGCTACCTATTTTGTCCCGGTAGCTCGGCGGAAGCCCGTCATTGAACGCCCGAAGATGCAGGAAGGCACTGCGACGAGAGAACCAGTCCTTCAGGAAGAAGAGTATAACCATATTCTTGAGTTAATTTCTTGGATGGCGCTTGTTATGGAGAGGAGCCCTCAAGCTTTCCGTGATATGGATGAGGAATCTTTGAGATGGCAGTTCTTGGTTCCTCTTAACAGCCATTACGAGGGGCTGGCGACTGGCGAGACCTTCAACTGTACGGGAAAAACGGATATTTTAATTCGTTACGAGGGCAAGAACGTTTTCATCGCAGAATGTAAAATCTGGCACGGCCAAAAGAGTTTGAGCGAAGCAATAGACCAACTCCTGGGATATGCCAGCTGGCGGGATACAAAGACTGCGGTGATCTTGTTTAACAAGAATCAGAATTTTTCCGCAGTTTTGTCGCAGATCCAAGAGGCAGTGAAGGGCCATTCGTGTTTTAAACGGGAACTCGGTAAACATGGCGAGACTTCATTCCGGTACGTATTTCACCAACCAAGCGATGAAGCCAGGGAGCTGCTCCTTACGGTGATGGCTTTTAATGTCCCGCAGTAATTGAGATGAAGGGCAAGGTTATGGACGTCAAGGATTGCTTAACGGTAACAGAGGTAGCCAAGCGCCTTGACCTTACCGAGGAGAGAGTGCGGGAGCTCATCAATCTCAAGCAGATTCGTGCGACGAAAATCAAGCGATGGCGCATTGCTCCCGAGGATCTTGAGGAATTTGTAAGGAGCAGAAGGAATAAGTGAGAAAGATATTTAACACTGGATGAATTCGTAGTGCTATGTCTGACGTGCTGACCAAAGCTCAAAGAAGCTACTGCATGTCTAGGATACGGGGCAAGAACACTGTCCCGGAACTTGTACTGAGAAGAGCAATATCCTCGTCGGGGTTAAAAGGTTACAGGTTGCACTACAAACTTCCCGGAAAGCCCGACATCGTGTTTCCCCAACGGAGAATTGCAGTTTTCATTGACGGATGTTTCTGGCACAAGTGCCCGAAATGCTTTACTGAGCCGAAAACAAACCGTAGGTTCTGGATGAGGAAGATCGCGTCGAATGCAAAGCGGGACAGGCTTATTAATATCGAGCTCAGAAGAAATGGCTGGCGGGTCCTGAGGGTATGGGAACATGATGCGCGAAACCAGAAAATTATTAAATCCAGGGTGATTGAGCGAGTAAAACATGGGGAGTGAAACAATCAAGGTTCTTGACTTGTTCGCAGGCGCCGGCGGATTGTCCCTTGGTTTTGATCTTGTCAGGGACAGCCAAGGAAATCGGGTATTTGAGATAGTCAAAGCCGTCGAGCTTGATGAAAATGCCTGCGAAACGCTGAGGAACTACTTTAGGAAAGTGTATGGACGAACTGACATTGTTGTCCAAGGGGATCTTACAAAACCGAAGCTGCGGCAGGAAATCATTCAGGCATGCAAAGGAAAAGTCTCGCTTATCATCGGAGGACCACCCTGCCAGTCATTTTCAACCCTGGGACCACGTTCAGGATATGGCCTCAAGGATGAGAAATACAGGAATGACAGCAGAGACAGGCTCTACAGGGAGTATCTGAAGCTTGTCAGGGCAATCCTGCCATCGTTCATTATCTTTGAGAATGTTAAGGGCATCATTTCCAAGAAAGATAAAAAGGGCAGGCGGTATATTGACATTATAGCTTCGGATTTCAAGAGACTTGGATACTCATTTGAGAGCGAGAATCAGAATGTGAAGGAGGAGCACCTTGTCCTTAACGCTGCGGATTATGGTGTTCCGCAGATCCGCGAGAGGGTTTTTCTTATCGGCAACAAACTGGGAATTCAGAATCCTTATCCGAAGCAGACGCACTGCGAGCCCAAGAAGGCGAAGCCAGGAAACGAGCTTCTCCCTTGGACAACGTTACATGACGCCATCCGTGACTTGCCGAGGCTGAAAGCCAAGTACACGCTTACTGATATCCCCAAGAGGCGTATCAAGGAGATCAAGCAACTCAATGTCCGACGGTATTCCGGTTCGGGGGAAATGCTTCTCAATGAGAAGGTGCTTGCAGAACATCTGAACTCTCTGGATCAGCCTGGACAGCAGCTCCTTCGATTTATACGTGCCGGCGCAAACGGCACAATCCTCTATCATGAAGCGCGAGCACAGAAAGAGGATGATGTGAGGCTGTTTGCAGGTATGAGGGAGGGCACGACCGCAGAGCATCTTTTCGAAAGCACGACGGAAAAGGCCCGAAAGCTACGAAGGCTTATCAAGTACAGCATGAAGAATGATAAAGGGGAGTTCACTTTCGGGGATAAGTACAGAAAGCAGGGCTGGAACAGTCCTTCCACAACGCTGTTCGCACATCTTGCCAAGGATGGCAACCGTTTCATTCACCCGGATGGAAAGCAGGCGAGAACATTCACTGTGCGCGAGGCGGCAAGAATACAGACGTTTCCAGACTGGTATGAGTTTGCTGGAACGTCAAGGGGAAGCAAATTCAGTCAGATAGGTAATGCTGTTCCGCCGTTGCTGGCGATGAGGATTGCAGAGGTCATTCATTCCGTCATAGCGGCGAAGGAGGGCAAATGAGCACAAATCTGCCTGTTCAGGCCTCAGGCGAAGCTCAGACCCTTTACTTCAGCACGGCCGGCAGGTTGACGAAGTTGCTCGGCAGGGAGTCGATCGCGAATCCGGTAATAGCCCTGCTGGAGCTTGTCAAGAATGCGTATGACGCTGATGCTACCGAAGTCAAAATCATCTTTGAGAATATCCGCTCGGGTGGCGGGAAAATACGAATCATTGATAACGGCACGGGGATGGATTTCAACGACATTCAAAGAAAGTGGATGAGAGCTGCTACGGATGACAAGGAAAGGAATCCAATTTCTAAGGGGCAAAGGAGAAAGATCGGTGAAAAGGGTATAGGCAGGTTTGCCACAGAACGTCTTGCGAAGAGGCTGACACTGGTGTCGAAACCGGAGGGTGAAACGTCCGGGCATTGTCTCGTTATCAACTGGACTGATTTTGAGCTGCCCAATGCAGATTTCGAGAAGGTGCCAAATAAATGTTACCCCTTCAGGAAGAAAAAGGGCGAGCATGGCCTTGAGATATACCTTGACGATCTTAACGAAAAGTGGGATGCCGAAAGAATCAAGAGCTTGAGACAGGACATTTCTTTGATTATTCCGCCGATAGGCGGTCCGCAGGATTTCAAACCAACTATCCATTCGGAAGAGTTCAAAGAGGCGAGTGGTGCAATCAAGAGTCAGTTCCTCAAAGAGGCCGACTACGTTTTTTCGGGGAAACTGGACAAGGCTGGAAGCATCAAGTACAAGCTGAAAACGATTAATGGGAGGGAGTACAAGGACAGCGCCACCCTGAAGGAGTTTACCTGCGGTCCTTTGGAGTTTGTCATGCATTTCTTCTACTTGGGCCAATCAGAGTACATGCCACTTCCAAATAAAAAGCGGGATTTCGAACTACGAAAAAACATCTTGTCGGATTTTGGAGGAATCAAACTCTACAGAGATAATTTCAGGGTAAAGCCGTTTGGGGATCCTGGAAACGATTGGCTTGGTCTTGATCCAGACAGGGTGAATGAGCCGGGTGTGTATCCGGGAAACAATCAGATTTTTGCAATCGTCAAGATAACCAAGGACAAGAACCCAGCAATAGTGGACGTTCTGACGAGGGAAGGAGTCATTTCAAACACGCCCTTCCAAGACATGAGCAAGTTTGTAAAAGGCTCCCTAAAATTCTTTTCCAAGAAGAGGGCTGAGATAGAGGGCAAGACCAAGGGCAAGTCAAAGAGGAAAAAAGCGAAGCGAAAAACCAGTCTTATCAGGGAGAGCTTTAAGAAAATAAAGGATGAGCCGAAATTCTCCGTCCTGCCCTCCGAATTGATGGACAAGCTGCCGGCAGAGGTAAGAACGGTGTGTGAAGAGGTAAACGGTTGCCTGTATCATGGGCTTTTCAATGCAGCGGCAGTGATGATGAGGAAAGCGCTGGAAGTCGCGACCATTATCAAATTCCAGCAGGAAGATAAAGAGAACCTGATATTAAAATCAGGTGAATACGAAGAGCTGCCGACGCGAATTGAAATAGCAAAGCAGAACAACTTCATCAGTAAGAAGATAGCGGAGAAGCTCATCAAGGATAACAAGATCAAACTGTTTGGAGATACCGCAGCGCACAGCTTCAGGATACAAATACGGGAGGAAGATGTTGGGCCGCTGCGGGACCAGTTGAGGCTTGTTTTGGAAGACATGGCGCTGAAGAAGAAGTGATGGAAAAAGTTATAAGCCCGTCTGATTTGGAGATGGAATGAAAATTAGACCGTTCTACAAAATTGATCCAAAGGATTGGCTGTTTACGAATAATCCAGATGTCGCTGTAGCTCGGAAGAAGGCTTTAGGCAACCCAAAGTTGGATGAGGAACACATCGAGGAATACGTGCGCCAATGGGTTTTAAAAGAGTTGATTGAAACCTATGGCTATCCGAGAGAGTGGCTGGGGGAAAGGATCGTCATTGAAGAAACGGTCCAGATGGCGACGATGGAGAAAGAGGCGGACGTTTCAATCAAGAACGAACGGCATAAAACGTTTCTTTTTATCGAAACCAAGAACGCAGGAATCCAAAAGCTAGAGTATGACAAGGCAGAAAAACAGTTGATGGGGTATCTTTCAAGCACGCACACTGCCACCGTTGGCATGATTACAAACAGCAGGGCAACAAAATGTCTCGTGAAGAAGATAGATCCGAACGATTTTGATTACATTCCAGACATTCCAAGCTATGACCAGAGAGGCTTGCGGCAGAAGGCGAAATTGGTGCGGGAACTGACCCCAGACATGATTAAAGCCGGCAGGAAAACCGGCTTAACTCCAATAACCGAGAAATACGAGGACCTCCTTTTCAAATGCCATTCAGCGATACGAGACATTGATGGAGCTCATGCCGACGAAGCACTGGATGAGTTGAGCAAGATTATCTACGCAAAAATTTACGATGAACGAACGACCGTGGATGCGGGAGAACGTGCGTCATTCAGATTTCAGATATACGGTGCAGGTAACACGGAGGAAATTGCGTCGAACATCAGGGACCTCTACAAAGAGGCGACGGAGAAGGATCTTGAGAGATATTCGCAAAGGATACCTGGCTACGAAAGGTCGCGGGGAGTTTTTAAGCAGCAGATAAGATTGAGCAGCAATGCCCTCGTGAAAGTCGTCGAAATACTGCAAAACTATTCCTTTCTGGATTCAAAAGGCGACATCAAGGGAAGAGCTTTTCAAAAAGTGCTCGGGCCTGCCGTAAGAGCAGGAATGGGACAATATTTTACGCCCGATGAAGTCGTAAAACTTGCAGTGGGTATAGTGGATCCAAAGGTTAAGGACTTGATATTGGACCCTTTCTGCGGAAGCGGTCATTTCCTCACGTCAGCTCTTGAGAAAGTGAAGAGGGATTATGAGGCGGGGAAACTCAACGAGTACAGTTTCCACCAGTTCAAATTCTTTCATTTGCATGGAATAGAGAAGTCAGAGCGCATGGTCAGAATTGCAATGTGCGACATGCTCCTGCAGGACGACGGGCACAGCAACATTCGATGCACTGACGCGCTGTTAAGCTTCGACAACTACCCCGACATTAAGGCTCTTGGCGGCGAGGAAAACGTTGATCCGCAGGTATTCGACATCGTGCTGACTAATCCGCCATTTGGCTCATTGATGGGCGGCGAGATTGGGAACATTTTAGGAAGATTTGAATTGGGAAAAGGCAAGAAATCGTTGCCCTTGGAGATAATGGGATTGGAACGATGCCTTCAGTTTTTGAAACCCGGCGGCAGATTGGCAATTGTCCTTCAGGATGGAGTATTAACTGATACGAGTCATTCCAGAGTAAGAGAGTGGCTGCACGAACAAGCAGAATTAATTGCAGTGATCAGCCTGCCAGAGCACACGTTTACTCCCTATGGAGCGAACCCGAAAACAAGCGTTGTGTTTGTAAAAAAATACGACCCGAAGAAGCGCGACGTAAACTCAAAGAAGGTGTTCTTTGCAAAGATCGAAGACATTGGATATGACGCGACAGGAAGGATAAAGGGCAAATCAGAAGTTCCGCAAGTTATCAAAGATTTTCACGAAAAAAGAGGCTGGTAAGATGGAAACCATCCTGGTTGAGTTAGAGAAAGTCCAGAAAATTGGGAGAATGGATTTTGATTTCTACGACCCAAATCAGAAAGAAGTTACTCACTCGATAGTCCAGGGTTACACAGAGGATAAACTGAAAAACATCTGCCTGAAGGTTAATACGGGAAAGACTGCTCCGAGGAACTCATATCCAGATGAAGGAATAAGAATCGTCAAGGTAAAGAACACCACGGGCAACGGCATAAATTGGGGTCATGAGTTTTTTGTCTCACCAGAGTTTTACGAAAAAGCCGAGAAGAAAGCCAGAGTTCAAATCGGTGACGTCCTGATGCTCTGCGCGGCACATAACAAGGTGTATATAGGCAGGTGCGACATCGTGGATTCCTTTCCTCAAGAAGTTATCGGCGATGAGTCCCGTTGCTGTTGCGTGGGAGAATTGATAATCATAAGAGCAAATCCAGAAAAGGTCATTCCGGAGTATCTGATTACTTATCTTCGGCTACCTGTTGTCCAAGAGCAGATAAGAAGAATGGTCAAGGGACAATCCGCACATCTCTATCCTAAAGATTTGGTGAATCTCGACGTGATTTTGCCTCCCAAGGTAGTCCAGCAAGAGATTGCTGAATTAAACAGACAATCTGAGGAAGATTACCTTCAAAGAGTTAGCCACGCGCGAGAAGCTTTAAAGACTTCCCGCGAAAGAATGGAGGATTTAATCATTAATGGTACGGGAAAGAAGTAGGAGACTACCTCTTTTCCGCTTGACAGGTTCACCTTTCATCAGAAGTGTGAACCACCTCTATTTCTGAAGTTCTCCCCGTAAGCCCTTTCAGAGCGATCATCTCTCGTCGGTAAATCCGGCTCGATAACCTGTTTGCCGTAGGCGGGAGGCTCTTTCCGTCCCCTCCTCGTCCGGCCCCTCTCCACCGAACGCGACCCTTTGCGTTCGTACCTGCCCTCTTCCCCTAACTCTCCGTTATTCCGCTAATTCCCGACGAGAAATCTGCAAAAGGTTTAAATAGCTGCCCTCCCTTTCCCTGCTTATGCCCCTGTTCCGGAAGTTCATCTTACTGATGAAATCTGCACTTCCTGCCCAAAAGAAGAAGCACAACTTCGCCTGGACCCTCGACGAGGAAAAGTATCTCAAGCTTGATGAAGTCAGGAGCCTGAGACGCGCATGCCGGGAGACGAGAAACAAAGCCCTGCGCCAGGGCAAACCCACGCCGGTGAGGGACTGGTTCATGACGGAGCTTGGCTTGGAGTCAGGCCTGCGGGTTGAGGAAATGACTGA
>Ga0209824_10001482_pt1 | contig 13134 bp, 12 predicted proteins | sample VDWuncwatermetaG_FD_184124 | JGI IMG/M metagenome (GOLD analysis project Ga0209824, IMG submission 184124) | Wastewater microbial communities from Netherlands to study Microbial Dark Matter (Phase II) - VDW unchlorinated drinking water (SPAdes)... ... | reverse complement strand
GGCGGGGGCTGGAAACGGATTTATGGTGAGGCTAGTGAGGCACCGTCAGACGAAAGGGACGGTAACAGATAGGCAGCACCTGAGAGATACCGCGCCAGTCCTCGACCCTACTGCGATATGCCGTTGCGGTTGTCATCCCTCAGACCCATCAATCTTGACAATTTTTCCTCAACCGCATGCGGCGACGAATCTAAAATTCAGAGGGGCGGGGATTCCGACTCGGGCCTTTTTTCTCTTGACGTTCGTCCTCAATTTGATTATACGCAAAGGTAACTTCGGCTGGGTTTCCCGATCCGGTCACATCTTTTGATTCCACACCATCTCCCGGACTGGCTTAGCCCTAGCCGGGCTTTTTTGGGCGGCTAGTCAAATTAAAAATCAAAAGAGCTGGCCCTTAAATCCCTACTATGGTAGACACCGATACGCCGATCCCGATACCCTCCTGACACCAATAGCCTCAGCCAGAGACCCCGCATTTCATTATTAGGATGGAGTCATGTGCAATTTGCGGTTTGATTTCGCTCCATTTTTTGTTAATGTGGCGGCATGGCTGAAGAAACTGGCCTAGGGACCGAAGGGAAGCCGAGAAAGGGTACGGCTGCCCGGAAAAAACGTCGCCGCAAGAAAGACCGGGAATCAGTAGGCAAGCGTGGACGGCCGCCGGGGACACCGTTCCCGCCTTTGCCCATCGAGGCAGCCCTCGATCTTGCAAATGCAATCCAGGAGCATGCTTCAGGCCAACCGATTAGGAGGCTCACTCTTTTTGAGAAGCTCAATCGATCCCCCGAAAGTAGTTCTAGCCGGATGATAATCACCAATTCAAATCGGTACAATCTAACTGAGGGAGGCTACCAGGCGGAAATTCTAAAACTTACAGATTTGGGAAAGGGCGCAACTGACCCTGAGGCTTCGGATGTCGATAAAAAGAAGGCTCTCTTTTCCTTGAGCATAGCATCAGTCCCCGCTTTTAATCTCTTGTATGAGAAATGTAAGAGCAACCGGCTGGCGTCTCCGGAAGTAATGCGTGATATGCTAGCCGAGATAAAAATTGCTGAGGATCAGCGCAAGATGTGCGTAGAGGTTTTCCTTGAAAATGCCAGATATCTCGGACTTCTTCGAACTATAGCGGGAGCCGAGCGCCTCTTACCCATAGATCAAATCCTCGAAGAACTGGGTGGAACCGTTCAAAAGCGTGGCGGCACGGAACGCAAAGGCGAAGAGCCTCCAATAGGTTCGCCTCGGGATCTGAAAAAAAAGAATTGGAAAAAGATTTGTTTTTTTATTGCTCCCATAGGTCAGCCGGGTGAGGAAGAACGTAAGCATTCGGACATGATGTTGGAGAATTTAATTGCCAGAGCGCTTGAAGGCGAGGGATTTGAGGTTGTGCGGGCCGACCGCATAAGTGATCCAGGTATGATCTCAGCTCAGGTGATCGAGTACATCATGCGCAGCGCCTTGGTCATCGCAGATTTATCGTTCCACAATCCCAATGTGTTCTACGAGCTTGCGATTCGCCATATGCTTGGGAGGGCGACAGTCCATATCATCAGGAAGCAAGACGCGATACCTTTCGACTTGAAGGATTTCCGTACCATCCAGGTGGATACTGAGGACAAGTACGAGCTTGTAGCCAAGCTCGAGACTTACCGGGCGGAAATCGCAACTCAGGTCCGGCTAGCTTTGGAATCGGGTGACACACATTCAAATCCAATCCGATCCTCCATCCCAGGGCTCGACGTTAAGTTCAGCTAATCTCAATACATCGGTTTATCCACAGTCCGATCCTGGTCCGGCCCCGGTATTGTAAAAGTCGTAGCTCGTAGATCGGGTCAGGTATGCCTTATTGTCATTTCGAGAATAGGACGCGGCCGGATTTAGAAACGAGAGGTCGCTTCGAAAAGGCTCAGTCTTTTCGTTTTTGCTTGACGGACAGTTAGCTGTGGTCTAGCCTACATTAATTCTCACCGCCAAACTCATAGGAGTGTAACCACAGATGCCGGTTTTGCAGTTTAAAGGAAAGACCGCAATTGAGTGCTATCACCACACGGTCCCGCACACCTGGCAGAAACTCGCGGAAGACTTCCAGGACGAGACATTCCGTTTCCAAGTCCTGGACGAGGGAGAATACACGGATCGTGACTGGCGAGACGATCTAAAGAAGCTGCTTGAATCTGCTGTCTAGAGTCTGAAGCCCACGTCACTCGTAGCCGGATCTAAAACCACGCCATAATCAGCCGCTGCGTCAGGTGAGATGTAACCTGCGTGGGCATCGGTGGCGACAAGTTCCGGATCACGATTGGGTCTGGCGTTGCTTGCAATGAAAAGATGATGGGTGTAACTGTTGCCGCGGAGGACAGGCAAATGGCGAAAGACAAGGCCGCCGGTCTCGCCGGAGTGATTGCCGGACGCACGGCGATCGCCACGGTCGGTAAAGAAGGCAAGGGACTGACCTATCGCGGCTATTCCATCAACGATCTTGCCGAGCAGGCAACCTTTGAAGAGGTGGCCTATCTTCTCGTTTATGGGCGTTTGCCGACAAAGCCGGAGCTGGGCGACTACATGAAAAAGCTGCGCAACCTGCGAGCGCTGCCCCAGCCGCTCAAGACCGTTCTGGAGCAGATGCCGGGAAACGCTCATCCGATGGATGCGATGCGAACGGGCTGCTCGGCGCTCGGAACGCTTGAGCCCGAAGGCGAATCTCGGGACCAGATCGCCGTCGCCAACAGGTTGATTGCGTGTTTCAGCTCGATCCTTCTCTACTGGCATCACTTTCATGCGAGCGGCAAACGCATCGACACAGAGACGGACGACGACAGTAGCGCGGGTCATTTCCTCCATCTGCTGCACGGGAAGAAACCGGACGAGCTCCACCGGCGTGCCGTCGATGTCTCCCTGATCCTCTACGCGGAGCACGAGTTCAACGCCTCGACCTTTACCGCGCGCACCATCATCTCCACGTTGCCGGATTTCTATTCGGCCGTGACCGGCGCGATCGGCGCGCTGCGCGGCCCCTTGCACGGAGGGGCGAACGAGGCGGCGATGGAGCTGATCGAACGTTTCTCCGCTCCCGACGAAGCGGAGAAGGGCATTCTCGAGCTTATCGCCGCCAAGCAACTCATTATGGGCTTCGGCCATCGCGTTTATAAGATATCCGATCCGCGCTCCGGCATCGTCAAGGCGTGGTCAAAAAAGCTCGCCGAGGCTGCAGGCGACGAGCGGCTTTACCCTGTCTCGGAACGCATCGAGCAGGTGATGTGGCGGGAGAAGAGGCTTTTTCCCAATCTGGATTTCTACAGCGCCACAGCCTACCGCTTTTGCGGCATTCCCACGTCCATGTTCACCCCGCTCTTCGTAGTGTCGCGCATCACGGGATGGGCGGCGCATATCATCGAACAGCGCGGAGACAACCGCCTCATCCGTCCCGCAGCCGACTACGTGGGACCGGAGCCCAGGCCCTTCGTCCCGATTTCAAGCCGATGACCGCTGCGGTTTCCAACATCCGCCCGGTGCCCGACCCGGTCATGGTCGATATCGCCGACTACGCGGTCAACTATGTTCCGGAAGGCAAGGAGGCCTGCGAGACCGCGCGCTATTGTTTGATGGACACGTTGGGATGCGCGCTGCTCGCTTTACGCTACCCTGAATGCACGAAGCTTTTAGGCCCGATTGTTCCAGGCGCGGTGCTGCAAAACGGCGCGCGCGTTCCCGGCACCGGCTGGCAACTGGACCCCGTTCAGGCCGCCTTCAACATCGGCTGCATGATCCGGTGGCTGGACTTCAACGATACCTGGCTCGCGGCTGAGTGGGGGCATCCTTCCGATAATCTCGGCGGCATCCTCGCTCTGGCGGACTACCTGAGCCGAAGCGGCCGCGACATTACACTCGGGGACGTTCTTACGGCGATGATCAAGGCGCACGAGATCCAGGGTGTCCTGGCGCTTGAAAATAGCTTTAACCGCGTAGGCTTGGATCATGTTCTTCTGGTCAGGGTGGCTACGGCCGCCGTCGCTGCGGCCATGCTCGGCGGGAGCAGGGAGCAGATTCTGGGCGCGGTCTCCAATGGCTGGACCGACGGAGGGAGCCTGCGGCTCTATCGCCACTCGCCCAATACCGGCTCGCGCAAGTCGTGGGCTGCGGGCGACGCAACGAGCCGGGGTGTGTGCCTGGCCCTCATGGCGCTCAAGGGGGAGATGGGTTATCCATCGGCTCTGTCCGCAAAGGGCTGGGGATTCTACGACGTTCTTTTTCGCGGCAGATCATTTTCCCTCTCCCGGCCGTTCGGGTCGTATGTCATGGAAAACGTCCTTTTCAAGATCTCGTTTCCGGCCGAGTTTCACGCCCAGACCGCGGTCGAGTGCGCCTTCAAACTGCACGACAAAGTCAGAGACCGCCTCGATCAGATCGAGAAAATCACGATCACAACACAGGAGTCCGCCATCCGGATTATCGACAAGAGCGGACCGCTGTACAACCCGGCCGACCGGGACCACTGCCTGCAATACATGGTCGCTGTGGGACTCATTTTCGGCGAACTCACTGCCGATCATTACCAAGACAAGGTCGCTCAAGATCCGCGCATCGATAGATTACGCGCGAAGATGGTGGTTGTGGAGGACCCCCAATACACGAAAGACTATCTCGATCTGGAGAAGCGCTCGATCGCCAACGCGGTGCAGCTCTTCTTCACAGACGGCTCGTGCACGGAAAAGGTCGCTGTTGAGTATCCGGTGGGTCACCAGCGGCGGCGCGCCGAGGGAATCCCGCTGCTCATCAAAAAATTCGAGGCGAGTCTGGCTTCGCGCTTTGCACCCGCTCGGTGCAAAGAGATCATGGATCTCTGTCTTGACCTTGGTTCCCTGCAATCAACTCCAGTGGACAGATTCATGGAGATGTTCGTGGTAGGATCTTCGCAGTCTCGCGGCAGGAAAGCGAACGAAAAACCGATTCCACGTTGACATAACGTGTCCTCATCGGATAGTTTCCCGTACAAATGAGTCGTCCCTCGCACCGCGAAGTGGTTCTGGTTCACAGCTCAGGAATTCCGGGGACATAATACTAATTTCTTCTTGACTAGAAGAATGAAAATCGACTAGCTTCCGCTCATGGCTAGGGATACACAATGAGGGGGGACAAAAGAGGTCGAGAGTCTTTAGGCGAATCCTTGATAACCCGGAACTCGATATCGAGTGTCTCGTGAAGCTTCATAAATCCGTCGATGTGGTTGTAGATCTGGTCAAAGCGGCTTTCCATTCCAGTAAGGGGTTCCCGTGTCAAGCTGCAAATCGTCGGTGACTAGCCGCTCATTGCAGCTTGGACTGAAGCTCCTCGATCGCACGCAGGGCCAGCGGGTCTCCGGGGTTATATTCTAAAGCCCCGCGAAACTCTTCTAGGGCTTTGTTGATCATTCCCTTGGCTGCATAGATATGACCTAAATTGAGATAGGGAAAGTGGCGCGGCTCGTAGCGTTTGGCCTTTTTGGCCTTCTCTAACCATGGGATCGCTTCGTCCAGCTTCTGCTGCTGCATGAGGTAAATACCAATGTCGTTGTAGGGGTTGCCAAAATCGGGATCGGTTTTGATCGCGGTTTCACACTCGGCAATCGCCTCTTCTATCCGCCCCTGAAAGCTGTAGGTCCAGCCCAGATAGGTGTGTGCATCCGCGGTGGGGTAAATCGCGATGGACATTTTGTAGAGGCGGATTGCCTTCTCCAAGTCGCCGGCCATCTGATGCTGCATGGCCTGTTGCACCAGCTCCATAGCCTTCTCCTGTTCTTTCCAACTAGCCATATCTCAATTTCCGATTTTAGATTGCCGATTTTCGATTAAATCCACAACCTCAATCTAAAATCCAAAATCGAAAATCTAAAATTGTCAGATTCCCCAACCTCCGCTTAGATGAATGTTGGCGCCGTTGATATAGCGCGCCTCTTCCGAAAGCAGAAAGCGGACGATAGCGACGGCGTCCTCAAGCTTGCCCACGTATCCCGCGGGGATTCTCTTGGCCATCGCCGTCAGCTCGTCCGGTGGCGCGCTGCCGGAGTCGATGAAGCCGGGGGAGACGGCATTGACGGTGATTCCATGCGGGGCGAGCACTCGCGCCAAAGAGCGGGCGAGGACCAACAGCCCTACTTTAGCGATGTAGTGCGCGGTCAATTGGGGCTGGGCAATCAGTTGATCCGCATTGGCCATGCTGAAGCAGACGATCCGTCCCCACTTGCGCTCGGTCATTCCGGGAATGACCGACTGACTCAGATAAAAGACTGGATGGAGGTTGTTGTCAAACATCGAGTGCCAGCCCTCAACGCTCTCTTCGAGAAGGCCGACTCGATGGTAAGGGCCGGCGCAGTTGATCAACGCATCGATCCGTCCCCACTCTTCCTCGACTCGTCTGATCATCTGTTGAGCCGCCTTAGGATCGGACACGTCGCATTGGAGGGCCAGACCCTTCGACCCTTTTTTTTGCACGGCTTCGATAACTTCTTCGCCTTCTTTGGCGCTTTTACGATAGCAGATGGCCACCGCCCAACCCCGCTCGCCCAGATCCAGAGCGACGGCCCGCCCAATACCGCGCGCACCTCCCGTGATCAAAGCCACCCTTTCAGCCATAACCTCCCCTCCTTCGTTACTCGTTATTCGTTAATCGTTGACTCGTTAAACGAATACACGAATAACGAATATACGAGTAACGAGTACACGAATAACGATCTCAGCTTTCGATAAACGGCCTGAACTTCTCGTACAGCTCCTTAAGCTTCGCTTTATAGTGCTCGACATTTTCGTCCGGACTCTTCGGATCCCAATGCGCGGCCAGCTTGCAGTTCTCATTGATCTTGACCTTCGCCCCTTTGCCCGTAACGTAGTAGGAGATCTGGTCGCCGGACTGGTAGGGTCGTTCCGACCTCAAGGCGATTTCATAGGAGGCTGCGGGGTTGCGCTTTTTTGCGTTGATCTTCATTTGATAGGTTTCCAGCGAGTCTTGCAGCGTCTCGGTTTTCATCAACAGAGAGATATCCATCCGGTGCTGATCGAGATCCTCGAGATAGCGTTGATAGAGAGCCGGGATCTTTTCCTTCTCGCCCTTCAAAAGCAGCAGAAGCATCTCCTCCAGCCATTGGCGCTGAAAGAGCTCCAGGCCGCGCGAGCGCAGGCCCGAGCCCTTGATCAGGAGCCTTCCCTTGCGGTCCAAGAGCGCGTAGTTTTTCATCTTGTAGCTGAACATGGCCGGAAAGCTCCCGTCGAGTTCCAGCTCGATGCCGCGGGGAAGCAGGTCGGCCAGGGCCTGGATCAGCTTTTCCTCATCGGCTTCTGTCTCGGCTTCTGCGGGCGGGACAAAGTAGATCCCGTCGGTGTCGACCTCGATGATCGTCGCTCCCCGCTCCTTCAGCCAGGCGACCGCCGACTGGATGAGCTCTCTCCCTTTTGCCGTCACCTGATTGGCCGCCGCGAAATCGTTGAAATGGCCCATCGGAAAACCCAGGTAGCCGTAAAAGGAGTTGATCAGGATCTTGAAGGTCGATTGCAGCGCGGAGAAATAGATCTTGGCCTCTTTGGTTTGCGCCTCGCGCGCCAGCTCCTTGGCCTTGGTCCTGAAGTCCTTGAGATCGCGCAGCAAACCGGGAAATATCCCGAGCCCATCCCTTTTGGGAAAAAAACCGTAAACCAGCATGATCGAAGGATAGAGCGATGTGACGTCGCAGTGAAGGACATGGTGCGCCACTCCCTGATACTCCACGTCCGTGTAGCCTCCCGTCACCTCTCTGCCTCCCTCGGCCCTGGGGATGGACTGGCGCTTGAAGAGATACTCCCTGAGAAACAGGGCGTCGATCTTGGTCGCGTTCCCCCTGAGCGCGACGTTCTGGTAGCTATAGGGAAAGATCTGGGCCTCGACGAAATAGCTGGGGGAGAGCAGTTCCGATAGGGCGCGCGTCTCGCGCACGTCGTCCAGGGCATAACGGAATAGGGTGTCCGGCTCGTGATCGAAATACCAGCTGGTCTTGTCTCCCGGTATGTAGGTGCGGTCGGGGCCGGCGATGCCGAAATGGCGCGCGATATCTTTGAGCCCGTATCCCTGCAAGTCCCGCGCAGCGACGTCGTAGTGTTGGGCGAGGATCCAGGTGTCGATGATATGCCGGCCAAAGATTTCATATTTCGGATAGGTGATGGTCCGCTCCGCGATCTGCATGCGCGACGGGTGGCCTTTGAGAAGACTGCCGTCCCGCCCCAGCTTGAGCTCCACCTCATGTCTCTTGGCGCGCGCCTCGATGTATTCCAGATCGAAGCGAAAGAGGTTATGCCCCTCGATGACATCGGGATCCCGGCTCTGGATCTCGCGCACCATCGCGCTTAGCATCTCGGCCTCGTTCAAGTCCTTGCCGGATATCAGCCTCTCCCAACCCGTGGAGTCGGACATGGCGATGGCGGTGATGCGGTCCGACTCGCGCGCCGGGTTGGGGAATTCGAATCCCGCCTGGCAATAGGTCTCGATATCGATCTGCAAGCGCTTCAGCTCGCCGAAGGTGAGGCCGAGGAAATGGGTCCGGCCCGAAAGCAGCAGATACTGATGGACCGGATCATTCATATAAAGGAAGGGCGCGTCGGGAGCGGATGGGCTCTTGCCGCTTTTTTTCTGTAGATAGGCCTTCGCCTCCTCTAGTTGCCTCAGATCCGGGAAGAGGGCCAGATGGTTGAACGGGCCGCCTCCCGCCAGCGGTGTCAGCTCCGCCTCTCCCTTCCATTCCTTGAGCCAAGCCGCTCCCTCCAGGAGGAGAAAAGGGCGGAAGGGCGCCGCCTCCGAGAGGGTCAGGCCTCCCTGCCGATAAAAAATCCTGACCCTGTCTTCTCCCTCGATCTCAAAGGCGATCAAGGCCGGAGTGGAATCGTGGCCAAACAAGAGCTCGTTCTGGTGAAAAGGGAGATCTTGTATCAGGTCTTGAACCATACTATATGCTATTTACCTCTTCATAGGGGCGCTGGTAATATAGCAAACTCGAATTTGAAGTCATAGAAGGTAGCTATGCAGATATTGCTCCTCGCCGCTTTCCTTCTCTTCAGTTCCTTCCTTGCCTCGGCATCGGAGGCGCCGCTCCTGACCGACGCTCAGGTGGCCGAGCGGATGCGGCTACCGGCAGGTTTCGAGATCCAAGTGTTTGCCCGGGGACTCTTTGGACCTCGCTTTATGACCGTTGGACCGGATAAGCAGATCTACGTCTCCATGCCAAGGATGGGCTGGGTGGGGCGGCTCAGAGACGATGATGGCGACGGCAAAGTGGAGCGGATCGACCGCGTGGTGGAAAATCTCGACCGGCCTCACGGGCTTGCCTTCTGGCAGGGCAAGCTCTACGTCGCCGGCACGGAAAAGATTTGGCGCGTCGACCGCTTTCGTGAAAGAGAGACCGCCGGGCAGGTCACCACCATCGTCCCTAATCTTCCTAACGGCGGGCAGGGCCACTGGACCAGAACGATCCTGTTCGGCAGAGATGGAAAACTCTACGTCTCCGTCGGCTCCTCGTGCAACGTCTGCAAGGAGAAGGATCCGCGGCGCGCCGGCATCGTTAGATACAATCCCGATGGCACCGGTGAGGAGATATTTGCTACCGGTCTGCGCAACTCCGTGGGGATTGCCTGGCACCCGACGACCCATGAGCTCTGGGGAACGGATAATGGCCGGGACTGGCTCGGAGACGAATCCCCGCCGGACGAGATTAATATCATCCGCCAAGGGAAAAACTACGGCTGGCCGAACTGCATTGCCAACCGCGTCCCGGATCCGGATTTTGGTTCACCTGAAATCTGCCAGAAAACAGAGCCACCGGTAGTGATGATTCAGGCCCATTCCGCTCCTCTAGGCCTTACTTTCTATACGGGAAAGCAGTTTCCACAGGAATATCACGGGGACATTTTTGTTGCCTTGCATGGCTCCTGGAACCGCAGCAAGAAGACCGGCTACAAAGTCGTCCGTGTCCGTCTTACCAACGGACAGCCGAAGCAGGTGGAAGACTTCGCCACGGGCTGGCTGCGCGATGAGAAGGGCAAAGAGGTTGTCTGGGGGAGGCCGGTCGACTTAGTGGTCGGTCCGGACGGCAGCCTTTATCTCTCCGACGACTACGCGGGGCTTATCTACCGGATCAGCTACAAGGGCAAGTAGAGCCGTATTAGCTAAAGCGCCCCTGCCGCCTTTGCGGCCGACACAGGCTCCACGCCGTGCTGGAGCGGACGGTTCAAATTGTGGTAAGTTAGAATAGGGCATGAGTACCGATCCTATCACCTATGAGAGCCGGCCAGCCCTAAAGCATCCCGTGTTGATCCTCGCCTTCGCTGGCTGGAATGATGCCGGGGCATCAGCCACCACCGCCGTCCGTTACCTGGTGGAACAGCTGATGGCGACCAAGTTCGCCAGCATCGATCCGGAGGAGTTCTACGATTTTTCTATCCAGCGCCCTCAAGTGCGCCTTACGGAGGGGATGCAGCGGCAGCTCCATTGGCCCTCCTACGATCTCCATTACGGCGGCGGGATCGGCATCGAGCGGGATTTTGTTTTTGGCATCGGGGCCGAGCCGCACCTGCGCTGGAGAGCATTCTGCGACGTGATCCTCCGGCTGGCGCGCGAGTGCAACATCGAGATGATTGTTACCTTAGGGGCCTACCTCGATGAAGTCCTCTACACCCGGCCGGTGCCTCTCACGGGCTTTGCGACGGATGCGCAGCTGATGCGTGACATGGTGGATCTTATCCCGTCGAGGTATCAGGGGCCCACAGGGATGATTGGGGTCTTGGGCGATGGCTGTCGCAGGACAGGGATGCCCAACATGAGCCTGTGGGCGGCCTTGCCCCACTATCTATCTACCTCATCCAATCCGAGGGGCGCCCTGGCGCTGATCCTTCGGCTGACCCAGTGGCTCGGTCTCCGGGTCGATACCGGCCCCCTGGAGCGCTCCGCCGCCGAGTTTCAGAATAAGGTCAACGAGGTCGTGAACAGCGATCCCAACCTCTCCGCCTTCATCCGCGAACTCAAGAAGCGTGAATTCGAACAGTGAAGCTCTCCGTCCTCATCCCCGTTTATAACGAGGTCAACACATTGGAAGAGGCGATCCGTCGTGTGCGGAGCGTCCGCCTCCCAAAAGAGATCATTGTGGTGGATGACGGTTCCACCGACGGCAGCCGCGAGCTTCTAAAGCGTCTCGAGATGGAAGCGAACTCAGGGGACGACCCTCTCAATGAGCTCAAGGTATACTTCCAGCCGAAGAATCAGGGGAAAGGGGCCGCGATAAGATCGGCCCTCTCTGACGTCGCAGGGGACATAGTCATCATCCAGGATGCGGACTTGGAATATGATCCTGGGGACTATATGAAATTACTGGAGCCGATCCTCTCTGGCAAAGCAGACGTAGTCTATGGGACGCGCTTTTACGGTGGCGGCCCTCACCGGGTGCTTTTTTTCTGGCACTACCTCGGCAACCAGCTCCTCACCCTCATTTCCAATGTTCTCACCAACCTGAACCTCACCGATATGGAGGTCGGTTATAAAGTCTTCAAGGCCGAGGTGCTAAAAAAGATCGAGCTCAAGTCCAACCGTTTCGGTTTCGAGCCGGAGATTACCCTGAAGGTCGCGAAGAGAAGGTGCCGCGTCTATGAAGTCCCCATCTCCTACCACGGTCGAACCTACGCGGAAGGAAAAAAGATCACCTGGAAGGACGGGATTGCGACTTTTTATTTTCTCATCCGTTTCTGGCTGAAAGACTAATACAGACGTCTTTAATTCTGTTATGTTTCTGTCCCGTCTCCCGAAGCCTTTTTGACCCTCACCCTTCCCTCTCCCTAGCAGGGAGAGGGTTAGAGTGAGGGTAGGGTGAGAGGGAAATAAAGTGGATGCAAATATTCTGACGTTTGTATTAGTGTGGGAGCTTAGCCGACAAAGCCGTCGACAGGAATCAGACGCTTCGCCACAGGGTCAACGGCGAGAAAAAGGCTCTCCAGAGCAACGGCCCCAAGCAGGGGAGGACCTGCGGGTGCGATAAAACAAGGTGTGGTGGTTGCCTGTCCGTCCAGGGTAAGGTGGACTTCGGCTATGGGCCAGACCTCCCGCTGTTCCCCGGCAATCACAACGCCCTGGGAACGAGTGGGAGTGAGCGCCAAGCGTTCTGCCAGAGGCCGAGGAACCACGAGGAGGGTCGCGCCCGTGTCAACCAGGAACTCGACTTCCGTCTGCTGTCCTGTAGGTCCCGCGAGCAATCCTTTTACGTAAAGTCCCACATCAAGCCACGTTCTGCTTCATTTTAGCCGATCTATTTGCCGAAGCAACCTTGTCGATTCACCGGATGCTTACGAGCCGCATAGCGCAAAGCTCAGCCGTCGCTGTTAAGCGATCGGCCTGAAGCGAATGGTTAGGGAGTTCATCGTTCCTAAGAAATTGGGTGTTCGCAGAAAGGACAAAAACCCCCACCTAACGTCCAAGCAATATGTTCTGCCATTTCTCCTTCCGACATGTGCTCCCAATCTGGTGAGGGTGTCTGTCCACATTTGGGGCACGTGACTATGCTGGTTTCATAGTCATCTTTGCTAGGCACTTTTAAAGTTCCTGCGATATATTTTTTCCATAACTGATAGGTTTGGCTAACATCAGAGCGGCATCCAGCCTTCAGCTTTTTGAGTGGCGCTGTTGCAAGCACCTTTCCCTTCATCTTCTTTCCCTTTCCCAAATTCAGCCTTGCCAAGTTATCGAGACTAACCCGAAAGCCTGCTGCCCTTGAGACGTGCGAGAAGAGATCAAAGCTCTTTGCTTTGGAAAGCGCGCGCTTACCGACCTTCAAGAACTTCCTCAAAACAAGGAGATCAAACCTCTCTCCGTTGTAAGTAATGATCTCCTTAGCACGCCTAAGCAACTTGTGAAGCTCTGAGAAGCGATCGGGGGTAAAAAATAGATACTTTTGATCCTCGATGACATAAACGCACGCGATACGAGGCTGTGGAGCCAAACGGAGACGAGTGCGCTTGTCGGTCGCCTCTTGAAATTCATCGGTAAAGAGTTCGGTTTCTATATCGAGGACAATACTCATGGGTTGCTCCCTAACTATAGAGTCTACTGCCGCAGTTCCGGCAGTGTATTAGGCTAAAGCTTGTCAATCCGACAAAAGGAAAA
>Ga0209824_10001479_pt1 | contig 13161 bp, 13 predicted proteins | sample VDWuncwatermetaG_FD_184124 | JGI IMG/M metagenome (GOLD analysis project Ga0209824, IMG submission 184124) | Wastewater microbial communities from Netherlands to study Microbial Dark Matter (Phase II) - VDW unchlorinated drinking water (SPAdes)... ... | reverse complement strand
ATGCGCGACTGGGAATGTAATTGCGGAAAATATAAAGGCATTAAATTCAAAGGCATCACCTGCGACCGTTGCGGTGTTTTGGTGACCCGCTCCTCGGTGCGCCGCGAGCGCATGGGGCATATCGACCTGGCCTGTCCGGTGACGCATATCTGGTTTTATAAAGCGGTCCCGTCCCGCCTGGCAGCCCTGATGCAGGTGGGCTTGCGTGATTTGGAAAAATTGATTTATTATGAAGAATACGTGGTCGTTGACCCGGGGACGACCCCTTTAAAGAAAAAGCAATTTTTTTCCGAGGATGAATACCAGCAAGCCGTGCTCAAACATGGCGGCGCGTTTAAAGCCAGGATCGGCGCTGATGCCGTGCGTGAAATGCTCAAAGAACTGGATATGGCCGCTTTGTGCAAGAAATTACGCAAAGACCTCTCGGAAGCTAATCCTAACGGGACTAATTTTAAGAAATTAGCCAAGACCCTTAAGATCGCCGAAGATTTCAGGGCCTCGGGGAATAGTCCCGAATGGATGGTCCTGGATGTTCTGCCGGTGATCCCTCCGGATTTACGTCCGTTGGTCCCGCTCGAGGGGGGCCGTTTTGCCACCTCCGATCTTAATGATTTATACCGCCGGGTCATCAACCGCAACAATCGCCTTAAAAAGTTGATCGATCTCAACGCGCCGGAAATCATCATCCGCAATGAAAAACGCATGCTGCAGGAAGCGGTGGATGCGCTGTTGGATAATGGCCGTCATGGCCGTCCGGTGTTAGGCTCCGGCAACCGTCCTTTGAAGTCCTTGTCGGACATGCTTAAAGGCAAACAAGGCCGTTTCCGCATGAACCTTTTAGGTAAACGCGTTGATTATTCCGGCCGTTCAGTCATCGTCGTAGGCCCCGAATTGAAATTACACCAGTGCGGGTTACCTAAGAAAATGGCGCTGGAATTATTCGAGCCTTTCATCATCCGTAAATTACGTGAGAAAGGTTTTGTGCATACGATCAAAGGCGCCAAAAGGATGGTGGAGCGCGCCAAGATTGAGGTCTGGGATATTTTGGATGAGGTCATCCAGGACCATCCGGTGATGTTAAACCGCGCCCCGACCCTGCACCGTTTGTCCATTCAGGCTTTTCAGCCGGTATTGATCGAAGGCAAGGCCATTAAATTGCACCCGCTGGTTTGTACCGCTTTTAACGCGGACTTCGACGGGGACCAGATGGCCGTCCATATCCCTCTTTCTCTGGAAGCCCAGATCGAATGCCGTTTGCAATTATTGTCCGTCAACAATTTGTTTTCTCCGGCGGACGGACGTCCCATTGTTTCTCCGACGCAGGACATTGTCCTTGGCCTTTATTACCTGACCAAGGAGCGTCCGGGGGCTGTCGGCGAAGGCCATTTGTTCGGCTCCATTGATGAAGTCAAGGTGGCGTATACGGACGGCTATGTGCAATTGCACGCGCGCGTCAAGTTACGTTTATTGACCGGTGTCTGGGGACAGGAAAAACCTTCCATGGTCATTCAGCCCCCGGGTAAGGATAAATCTAAAAAAGAACCGGCAGCTTCTGGTATCACGTCAACAATTATTGAAACCACCGTTGGCCGTGTATTCTTTAATGAAGTTTTGCCGCAGGATTACGGTTTTGTCAATGATTTGCTGGACAAAAAACGCGTGGGCTCCGTGATTGCGGATTGTTATAAACGTTTCGGCCATCACCGCACGGTGAAACTGCTGGATGATGTGAAAACATTAGGTTTTATCAGGGCCACCGAGGCGGGTATTTCCATTGCCATGTCGGACCTGACTATTCCTGAGGACAAGCCTAAGATCATCGCCAATGCCAAGCAGGAAGTAGCCAAGGTGGATGATCAATACAGAAAAGGCATTATCACCGGCCGTGAGCGATACAATAAAGTCATTGATATCTGGACACATACGACGGAAATTTTGTCAGACCTGGTCTTTAAGAAAATGGACCAGTTTAATCCGGTTTACATCATGGCTGATTCCGGCGCTCGTGGTTCCAAATTGCAGATCCGCCAGCTTTCAGGCATGCGAGGGCTTATGGCCAAGCCATCAGGCGAGATTATTGAGAATCCTATCACAGCTTCTTTCCGTGAGGGCTTAACGGTCCTGGAATATTTCATCTCCACCCATGGCGCCCGTAAAGGTTTGGCCGATACAGCGCTTAAAACCGCGGACGCCGGATATTTGACCCGGCGTTTGGTGGACGTGGCCCAGGAGATGGTCGTCAATATCCAAGACTGCGGCACTGTCAACGGTATTACGGTCGCTGCCATCACTGAAGGTGATGAGATGGTGGTGTCTCTCAAAGAGCGTATCATCGGCCGTATGGCTTTGGACAATATCTTGGACGTGGTCACTGACCAGCAGGTCGTGGCTTCCGGTGAAGAAATTACCGAAGAGAAAGCTGATTTGATTGAGCAGTTAGGTGTCGAAAAAGTGCGTATCCGTTCCGTGTTGACCTGCGAGGCCGGGATCGGCGTTTGCGTTAAATGTTATGGCCGTAATTTAGCCACTCATCGCATCGTTGAGATCGGGGAGGCGGTTGGTACCATCGCGGCCCAAAGTATCGGTGAGCCCGGCACACAGCTGACCATGCGTACTTTCCACATCGGCGGTACGGCATCACGTACCATTGAACAGTCCTTCATCAAGATCAAGCAGGACGGTGTCCTTAAATACCATACCCTGCGCGTGGTTGCCCGCGGCAAAGAATTCATTGTCTTAAACCGCAATGGTTCGGTAAGCATCAACAACGAATACGGCCGTGAATATGAGCGCCATCTCCTGCCGCAAGGCACGGCATTGGCTTTTGCCGACGGACAGGCTGTCACCAAGGGAACGGTCGTGGCAACATGGGACCCGTATACCATCCCCATCATCACCGAAGCCCAGGGCCGTGTCTCCTTTGAAGATTTGAGCGAAGGGACAACCTATCAGCGTGAAGAAAATCCCGTGACCGGGGTCGTTGAGCGTGTCGTCGTCGATCATAAACAAGAATTTCATCCGCAAATCATCATCAGCGATGGGAAGGGCGAAATCGTCGGGATCTATTCGATCCCCACGGGCGCCCACATCCTTGTCAATGATAAGGACAATATAGCGGCGGGCGCCTTGATTGCCAAGATTCCGCGCGGCGCTTCCAAGACCCGTGACATCACCGGCGGTTTGCCCCGCGTTGCCGAGCTTTTTGAAGCGCGCCGCCCCAAAGACCCGGCGGTCATTGCTGAGATCGACGGTATTTGCGAATTCGGCGAAGATAAAAAGGGGCTGCGTACCATCGTTGTCAAGAGCGCCACCGGTACGGTCAAGGAATATACGATCCCTCACGGTAAGCATCCCAATGTGTACAAGGGCGACCATGTTTTTGCCGGCCAGCAGTTGACCGACGGGCCGGTTGTTCCGCAGGATATTTTACGCGTCTGCGGAGACAAGGCTTTGCAGGAATATTTATTAAACGAAGTCCAGGAAGTTTACCGCCTGCAGGGTGTGCGTATCAACGATAAGCATATTGAAATCATCATCGCGCAAATGTTAAAAAAAGTGCGCATCGATGACGCGGGTGACACCGCGTTTTTAGTGGGCGACCAGGTTGACCGCACGATCTTCAAAAAGGCCAATGAGGCCGCGCTTAAGAAAAAGGGTAAGCCTGCTAAAGGCACGCCTTTATTGCTGGGGATCACCAAGGTCTCTTTGACGACGGAGAGTTTTATCTCCGCGGCGAGCTTCCAGGAAACGACAAGGGTCTTGACAGAGGCTGCGGCATCTGGTAAAGTTGACCTCTTGCGCGGGCTTAAAGAAAACGTCATTGTCGGGCATTTGATCCCGGCAGGGACGGGAATGAAAGAATATAATCAAGTGGAAATGGTAAAATATGCCGACGATATCACAGTTAATCAGGCACCGCAGGCGGCTGAAAATAAAGCGCAGTAAGTCTCCGGCGCTGACTTCATGCCCGCAACGGCGCGGTGTGTGTTTGCAGGTCAAGACCATGACGCCCAAGAAACCTAATTCGGCGTTACGCAAAATCGCGCGCGTGCGCCTTTCGAATAAAGTTGAGGTCACGTCCTACATACCGGGGGAAGGGCATAATTTGCAGGAACACTCCATTGTGCTGGTGCGCGGCGGGCGTGTTAAGGACCTGCCGGGCGTGCGTTACCATATTGTGCGCGGCACCTTGGACACATCCGGGGTAGCAGACCGTAAAAAATCCCGTTCCAAGTATGGGGCCAAAAGAGGCAAAAAATGAGAAGGCGTCGGGCAGAAAAAAGAAAAGTCATCGGTGATCCTAAATATAACAGCGATCTGGTTTCGCGTTTCATCTCCATTTTGATGGTGGATGGCAAAAAGACCGTTGCTGAAAATATCATCTATAACGCCTTGGATATTCTTAAGGGAAAGACACAGGAAGAAAGTTGTGTCAAAGCCCTGACCAAAGCTGTTGATAATGTGCGTCCCCGCCTGGAAGTCAAAAGCCGCCGTGTCGGCGGTGCCACCTATCAGGTGCCGACGGATGTTACACCGGCGCGCGGCACGTCTTTGGCCATGCGCTGGATCCGCGATTATGCCCGCAACAAAAAAGGCAAGCCCATGGAAATTAAATTAGCCGAAGAGCTTGTGTCTGCATATAAGTCCGAAGGCCCTGCCATCAAAAAGCGTGATGAAACCCATAAAATGGCCGAAGCTAACCGTGCCTTCAGCCATTTAAGATGGTAAAAGAATATGGCATCCGCTAACACAGTCCCCTTAAATATGTTTCGCAATATCGGTATCATCGCGCATATCGACGCGGGTAAAACCACGACGACTGAGCGCATTTTGTACTATACCGGTGCCATTCATAAGATGGGCAATATCGATGACGGCAATACCACCATGGATTGGATGCCCCAGGAGCAGGAACGCGGGATCACCATTACCGCGGCGGCGACCACGTCTTTCTGGAGGGACCATCGTATCAATATCATCGACACCCCCGGCCACGTGGATTTTACCATCGAAGTCGAGCGTTCCCTGAAAGTTTTGGACAGTGCCGTGATTGTTTTATGCGCTTGTTCCGGCGTTCAGCCGCAAACCGAGACCGTTTATCGTCAAGCGGATAAGTATCATGTCCCGCGCATTGCCTTTATCAATAAAATTGACCGTATGGGCGCTGATTTTGATCGCGTGATCGGGGAAATGAGGGACCGATTCGGCTCAAATGCCGCTGCTATAGTTTATAATGACGGGCAAGAAGATAATTTCAAGGGTTTGATAGATGTCATTAACGCACAATACATCCAGTACAAAGACACAGACGGTATGGAGTTTGACCGCTTGGCCTTGCCGGAAGAATTTAAAGAAAAAACCGCTAAATACCGGCATGATTTGATTGAACGCGTGGCGGAAGTTGATGATGAAATGGCGGAGTTTTTCTTACATGGTAAGGACCCCGGCAAAGAACAGCTCATGCAAGCCATCCGCCGCGCCGTCATCGCCTCCAAATTTATTCCGGTTTTGACCGGCACCGCTCTTCGCAATAGAGGCGTGCAAATGCTGCTGGATGCTGTTGTTGATTTTTTGCCCTCGCCGTTGGATATCCCTCCCATGAAAGGTCACAATCCCGATAATAAAGAAGAAGTCATCCTGCGCAAGGCCGATGAGAAAGAATCACCCATGGCCCTGGTCTTTAAAATCGCCTCTGATCCCTATGTGGGAAAAATATTTTTTACGCGCGTTTACTCCGGCAAATTTTTGCCCGGCCAGATTTATTTGAATTCTTCCAATGGCAAGAAGGAAAAAATCTCCAAAATGGTGATCATGCATTCCAACAAACAGGAAATCATCACCTCCGCTTGCGCCGGTGAAATTGTGGCTTTTGTCGGTTTGAAAGAAAGTAAATCCGGGGACACGCTGTGTGCGCAAGACAAACCGGTTGTTTTGGAAGGCTTGAAGCCGCCGGATGCGGTTGTCTCTTTGGCCATTGAACCCAAGACCAAGGCGGACCAGGACAAGATGGGCATGGTGTTGCGCAAATTCCTGGACGAAGACCCTTCCTTGCGCGTTAAATTTGACCAGGAAACGTCCCAGACGATCATCTCCGGGATGGGCGAATTGCATTTGGAAATCATTGTGGACCGCATGAAACGTGAAAATAATCTGGATGCCAATGTGGGCCGTCCGGAAGTTGCTTACAAGGAAGCCATCACTAAAAAAGTCACAGGTGTCCACGGTGAATATGTTTCGCAAAGCGGGGGCCGCGGTAAATTCGGTAAAGTGGTCATTGATGTGGAGCCGGGCGAACCAGGTACCGGATTTGTGTTCGTCGATAAAATTAAGGGTGGCGCAATCCCTCGTGAATTTATCAAGCCCTGCAAGGAAGGCATTGAAATCGGCGCTCAGAATGGTATTTTAGCGGGTTATCCGGTCACGGACTTTATAGCCACCCTGGTGGACGGTAAGTATCATGATGTGGATTCGGACGAAATTTCCTTCCAATTAGCGGCAAAACGTGCTATAAAGGAAGCTTTCCGTATGGCTGGTTCTGTATTTATGGAACCGATCATGAAGTTAGAGATTATAGTGCCTGAAGATTATTGGGGCAATGTGACCGGCAATTTGATGCAACGCCGTGCGCAAATCAAGGAAACCGGCAACCGGGGCAAGCTCAAGACGGCCCTGGTCGATGTTCCCTTGGCTGAAATGTTTGGCTACGCGAATGCGCTGCGGTCCCTCACGCAGGGACGCGCATCATTCTCAATGGAACCTTCGTTTTATGCGCAGGTCCCGAACAGCATTGCCGAGAAAATAATCGGCTCCCGTCAGGATTTCGTTGCTAAAGTCAGCTGATGTGGTTGTCATTCCCGCCCCCGATTAAAACATTCGGGGGTAAGCTGCAGCGGGAATATATTATTAAAATTGGATCCCCGATTAAAACATTCGGGGATGACCCCAACAAGGGGTCAATTAAACGGAGGGTAGGGTTATGGCAAAAGAAAAATTTCAACGTAATAAACCGCATTTGAACATCGGTACCATCGGTCACGTCGACCATGGTAAGACCACCTTGTCAGCGGCTATTACCACTGTATTAAGCAATAAAGGTCTGGCCCAGGCGCGCCCTTATGATTCCATCGACAATGCTCCGGAAGAAAAAGAGCGCGGCGTCACGATCAATATCTCGCATTTGGAATATGAATCTGAAAAACGCCATTACGCCCACATTGACTGTCCGGGCCACGCGGATTATATCAAGAACATGATCACCGGCGCCGCCCAGATGGACGGGGCCATCTTAGTGGTCTCTGCCACTGACGGCCCGATGCCGCAAACCCGCGAGCACATCCTTTTGGCCCGTCAGGTCAACGTTCCGCGCATCGTCGTGTTCATGAACAAATGCGATCAGGTTCAGGACAAGGAATTATTGGACTTAGTCGAGTTGGAAGTCCGTGATCTTTTGACTAAATATAAATTCGACGGGGACAAGACGCCCATCATCAAAGGCAGCGCTTTGGATGCTTTGAATAATCCTAAAGATTTCGAAGGTAAAGCCAAGCCGATCCTTGATTTGATGAAAGCGGTTGATGAGTATATTCCCACCCCGGTGCGTGAGTTAGACAAACCCTTCTCAATGGCCGTGGAAGACGTGTTCTCCATCTCCGGCCGTGGAACGGTCGCCACCGGCCGTATTGAACGCGGCCGTGTCAAAGTCGGCGAAGAAGTTGAAGTTGTTGGTTTGCGTCCGGCTGTTTCCAAGACAGTTGTCACCGGTGTCGAGATGTTCCGTAAGGAATTGGATGAAGGCCAGGCAGGCGATAATGTCGGCTTGCTTTTGCGCGGCGCGGACAAAGACACGATGGAACGCGGCATGGTTTTGGCCGCTCCCGGCTCCATCAAACCGCACACCAAATTTAAAGCCTCGGTCTACATTTTGACCAAGGAAGAAGGCGGACGCCATACCCCGTTTTTCAAGGGTTACCGTCCGCAATTTTATTTCCGTACCACCGACGTGACCGGGACCGCCGCATTACCGGCGGGTGTTGAGATGTGCATGCCGGGGGACAACGTTGTTTTGGAAGTTGAGCTTATCACACCGGTCGCCATGGAGAAGGAATTACGCTTCGCCATCCGCGAAGGCGGACGTACCGTCGGTGCAGGTGTTATTTCGGAGATTGTTAAGTAATGCAAAAAATACGCATAAAACTAAAAGCGTTTGATCACCGGTTAATTGACCAAAGCACCCAGGAAATTGTGGATACCGCCATCCGTACCGGGGCCCAGGTTTTGGGGCCGGTGCCGTTACCCACCAAGAAAGAGTTGTATACGGTCCTGCGTTCACCGGTCATCGATAAAAAATCCCGTGAACAATTTCAATTAGCGACGCATAAGCGCCTTATTGATTTAGTCAACCCCACCTCCAAAACAGTGGAAGCCTTGCGCAAATTGAATTTGCCGGCCGGGGTCGACGTTGAGATTAAACAATAATATTACCTCTTCAACCCCCGGGGTTGACAAAGTCAACCCCGGGGGTTAAGTAGGTCACAAAGGATATATAGATGATCCGCGGTATTATGGGTAAAAAAATAGGCATGACCCAGATTTTCGACACAGAAGGCAATATCACGCCTGTGACGGTTGTCGAAGCGGGCCCTTGCACGGTATTGGGTTTAAAAGATTCCGCCAAAGGCGGCGCCTCCGGCGGAAAACATAAAGTCGTTTTAGGCTATGAGCCGGTCAAAGAAACCCGATTGAAAAAGCCGGTCCTGGGATATTTTAAAAAAATTGGTTTGACTCCTTTGAAGCATGTTAAGGAATTTGAATCCGCTGACAATAAAGATTATAAAGTGGGTGATTTGCTCAAAGCAGATCTTTTTAAAGCCGGCGATTTCGTGGATGTGACCGGAACGTCCATCGGTAAAGGTTTTCAAGGCGGTATGGTCCGTTGGAATTGGAGTGGTGGTCCGGCGGCGCACGGTTCCATGCATCACCGCCGGGTTGGTTCCATCGGTTCGAGCTCAGATCCTTCCCGCGTTTATAAGGGGCAGCATATGCCCGGCCATATGGGCATGGATACGGTGACCGTGCAGAGCTTGCGTGTCATGCGCGTGGATGCTGATCAAAATTTAATCCTTGTTAAAGGCGCCGTGCCAGGCCACAAGAATGGGGTCGTGGTCATTAATAAATCGAAGAAGAGGGCTTTTCGCTCATTGGAAGAAAAGAAAGCAACGCACGCGGTCAAACGCAACCCCATGAAACAGAGCAAGGCTTCCGTCGCTAAGACAGCGGCGCCAGCAGGTAAAAAATAATTATGCCGGAATTAAATGTGGTAGATATCAAAGGGAAAAAAGCTAAGAGCATTGAGCTGCCCAAAGAGCAATTTGGCGTGCACGTGCATGATGCGGTGATCCATCAGGCCGTGGTCATGTACAATGCCAATCAGCGTCAAGGGACGGCTTCTACCAAGACCCGTTCGGACGTCTCCGGCGGCGGTAAAAAACCGTGGGCCCAAAAGGGTACCGGCCGCTCCCGTCAGGGATCGACCCGTTCTCCGTTATGGAAAAAAGGCGGTATCGTCTTCGGTCCCCACCCGCGTGATTTTGGGTATAGTGTTTCCAGAAAAACGCGTTTGGCAGCTTTGCGTGAAAGCTTGAATGCCAAGTTTTTGGGCAATAATCTTTTGTGTGTCGATCATCTGGAAGTGCCTACGGGCAAGACCAGGGATTTCGAGGCTATCTTGAAGAATTTAAAGGTTGAAGGCCGTACCCTGGCAGTGCTCGACGGCACCAATGAAAAAACGCTATTGGCTTCGCGTAATATCGCGCGTTTGACCCTGGTGCGCGCCGTAGATGCCAACGCTTCAGATATTATGAGCAATAAAAATGTGCTGGTGACCAAGGAAGCTTTAGAAGTTTTATTAAAGAGGATAGAGTAAAAGATTCCCCCTGCAGCTTCGCTTTGCGAAGCTAAGCGCAGGGGTTATCATTGCAAGGAAAAAAATAGAATGATAACCTGCTACGATGTTGTCAAAGCTTTGGTACGGTCTGAAAAAGGCAGTACTTTGGAAAAAGAACGTAAATACCTCTTTCGTGTGGCTACGGTGGCCACCAAGGTCGACGTCAAGCGCGCGGTCGAGGAGATTTATAAGGTCAAGGTTGATGCTGTTAATACCGTCCATGTGCCGGGTAAGCTTAAGCGCGTGCGCGCCCGTGCCGGATACACGACGGGTTGGAAAAAAGCCATTGTCTCTCTTAAAGAGGGGCAGAAGATAGAGGGTGCATAATGGGTATCAAACGTTTCAGGCCATATACAAACGGTGTTCGTCATGCGGCGTTGCCGGACTTCAGCGAGATAACCCGTGGCAAACCGGAAAAATCTTTACTGCGGCCTTTAAAGAGTTCCGGCGGCCGTAATTCCTATGGCCGTATCACCTCGCGTCACCGCGGGGCAGGGCACAAGCGCATGTACCGCGTTATTGATTTCAAGCGCACACGTCTCGATGATCCAGCCGAAGTTTTGAGCATTGAATATGATCCTAACCGCACTTGCCGTATTGCGTTGATCCAGTACAAGAGCGATAAAAGCAAATCTTATATTTTGGCGCCTGTTGATCTGCGGGTTGGCCAGGGAATAGTCAGCACCAATAATGCCGACGTGGATATGTTGGCGGGAAACTGCCTGCCGCTGCGTAAAATCCCGTTGGGGACAGGTGTCCATAATATTGAATTAAAGCCGGGCAACGGCGGCCAGTTGGCGCGCAGCGCGGGTACATCCGCGCAGTTGGTCGCTAAAGAAGGTAATGTCGCCCACCTGCGCCTGCCTTCCAGTGAAGTGCGCAAAGTGTCTATTGATTGCCGTGCCACCATCGGACAGTTAAGCAATGTGGAAAATGAAACTGTTTCGATCGGTAAAGCCGGACGCAGCCGCTGGTTGGGCCGCCGTCCGCAGTCGCGTGGTGTGGTGATGAACCCGGTTGATCACCCGCATGGCGGCGGTGAAGGTAAAGCGCCTCAAGGTAACCCCCATCCGGTTACCCCGTGGGGTAAACCGACAAAGGGTTATAAGACACGCAGCCGCCGAAAATATTCCAATCAAATGATTGTCAGAAGGAGACAGAAGTAAAATGGGCCGTTCCGTTAAAAAAGGCGCGTATGTTGAAGAATCGTTGACGCGCAGGTTTGATAAGGTCGTTGCCAGCGGCCAGCGCCAGCCGATCAAAACCTGGTCCCGCCGTTCCACGATTATTCCTAACTTCGTCGGTTATACGTTTGCCGTGCATGATGGCCGTAAACATATACCGGTGTTTGTGACGGAAAACATGGTGGGGTTGAAATTGGGCGATTTTGTCGCGACCCGTACTTTTAAAGCTCATGGCGGTGTTAAAGCCAAGAAAGCGATGCAGAAGAAATGATAGCCATTGCTCGAGGTAAATATTTAAGAGTTTCTTCAATGAAAATGCGCCAGGTCTGTGACGCCATCCGCGGCAAGGATGTCCGACAAAGTTTGGCGATGTTGGCCCAAATTAACAAAGGCTCAAGCGCCTTAGTTAAAAAAGTACTTGATTCCGCGGTGAGCAATGCCAAGCAAAAAGGTTTAAGCGAAGGGCAGTTGTTTATCAAAGCTATCAGCGCCAATCATGGCGGTGCCTGGAAACGTTTTCGCGCGGCCTCATTTGGCAGGGCCACCCCGATCTTACGTCGGACAACGCATTTGACGGTAGAATTAGATATTAAAACTAAATAAGCCCTGCCAGCCCCGATGCATTCTTGCAGAATGCAAGAATCGGGGCTAGCGTTGGGGTCCAGAAGGAGAGATTACACCGTGGGTCAAAAAGTCCATCCCTTAGCCTTAAGACTTGGATACACCAAAAATTGGCGCAGCCTTTGGTTTGCCCAACGCCGTGAGTATTCTGATAATATTAAACAGGACTTTAAGATCCGCAAGTATATCCGTGAAAAGTTTGAGCAGGCCGCGGTTTCCATGATTGTCATCGAGCGTTTAGCCGAACAGGTCAAGGTGCGCATCCATACCGCGCGCCCCGGTGTTATCATCGGCCGCCGTGGCGCTGATATTGATCGTCTGCGCGCTGAGCTTCAAAATATCACCAAGAAGGACATGGATAAAATTGTTATTGATATCCAAGAGATTAAGAATCCCAATGTCGATGCCCAATTAGTGGCCCAGGCCGTGGCTTTTCAGCTGCAAAAACGTGTCGCTTTCCGTCGGGCGATGAAGCGTGCCATTGAACAATCCCGCGCCGCCGGCGCTAAAGGCATCAAGATCCGTTGCGCCGGCCGTTTGGGCGGCGCTGAAATGGCCCGTACCGAGAAGTACCATGAAGGCAAGGTCCCTTTACAGACTTTGCGCGCGGACATTGATTATGGTTTTGCCGAAGCCAAGACAACCTATGGCCTGCTCGGGGTCAAGGTTTGGATTTATAAGGGTGATGTGATCAAGGACCAGGAAGAAATTGAAGCCAAGGCAGCGGCGGCAGCAGTCATTCAACCGCCGGCAGCACCGATCGCACCGGCGGTTGCACCTGTGGTTGCGGTAGCGTAATCACCTTCTCAACCCCCGGGGTTGACATTAAAGGAACGATATGTTGTTAATGCCCAAAAGAGTTAAATACCGTAAAACACAAAAAGGGAAATCCCGTGGTGTCGCCACCACCGGTGCCCAGATGCACTTTGGTGAATACGGTTTGAAGGCCATTGAAAACGGGTTTATTCCGGCGCGTCAGCTGGAAGCTTCCCGTGTCGTGGTGGCCCGTAAATTACGCGGTTCTGGAAAGTTGTGGATCAACGCGTTCCCGCACAAATCCATCACCAAAAAGCCCGCGGAAACCCGCATGGGTAAAGGTAAAGGTGATTTGGACCATTGGGTAGCGGTGGTCAAGCGCGGTAAAATCGTATTTGAATTAGGCGGCGTCCCGGAAGATTTTGCCAAACAGGTTTTGCGTTTGGTCGCTTTTAAATTGTCGGTGAAAACCAAGTTTGTTATTCGCGGGGGCAGTCATTAATGAAAATCAAAGAATTAAGCAATTTAACCGAAGATGATTTGATCGTAAAAGAAAAACAATTGAAAAAAGAATTGTTTGATATGGAATCTCATCGCCAGATGGGCCGTGTGGAGAAGCCGGCCAGTTTTCGTAATTTAAGAAGAGACATTGCCCGT
>Ga0209824_10001478_pt1 | contig 13177 bp, 12 predicted proteins | sample VDWuncwatermetaG_FD_184124 | JGI IMG/M metagenome (GOLD analysis project Ga0209824, IMG submission 184124) | Wastewater microbial communities from Netherlands to study Microbial Dark Matter (Phase II) - VDW unchlorinated drinking water (SPAdes)... ... | reverse complement strand
GGAAGTGGGCCCTTGAGCACTTTTCCCTGGATAGGGAGGTAGAACAAGTGGAAGCCATTTACAAGGCCCTGATAGACTAGATGAGGTGTAGGGGCAGGTTTGAAACCTGCCCCTACTGATTTAATTATGCCACAAGAACTCTCTATTATTATCGTCAATTGGAATACCAGGGACCTCCTGCAGGAGTGTCTGGAGTCCCTTTACAAGACGACCAGGGTCCCTTTTGACCTCTACGTGGTTGACAATGCCTCAACGGATGGCAGCCCAGGCATGGTGAGGGCCCAATTCCCCCAGGCAAGGCTTGTCGTAAACCAGGAAAACCTCGGTTTTGCCCCGGCCAATAACCAGATACTCAAGGGTATCCATACCCCTTTTGTCTTCCTCCTGAACCCCGACACGGTGTTACTGGAAGGGGCAATAGAGGGAATGCTGGATTTCCTCAAGGCAACCCCCGACGCAGCCATTGTAGCACCTCAATATCTCAATAAGGACGGCACAAGACAAAACTCTTTTGACAATTTCCCCTCTCTGGCTACTGAACTCCTCAATAAGGGCCTGCTGAGGGCGTTACTGCCGGGATGGTTCCCCAGTAAGAGAGGCAACCACAAGGGGCCGCTGGAGGTAGAGTCTGTTATAGGGGCGGCTATGATGCTCCGCCAGGAGGTCTTCCGACAGGTGGGTTTCTTTGACGAAGACTACTTCCTTTACCTGGACGAGAGTGACCTGTGCTTCCGCCTCAAGAAGGCCGGCTGGAGGTGTTTCCACTTACCACATCTCCGGATATATCATGTGGGTGGCGGGGGTAAAAAAAAGGCCAGGGCAGAGGCCACCATTGAGTACTACCGTTCCCTCTACAAGTTCTTCAGAAAAAATAGGGGATGGTACTCTTACGTCCTGTTGCGGGCCTTCAAACCTCTAAGGGTTTTTCTGAGCCTCACCCTCTCCGGGCTAGGCACCCTCCTTACCCTTGGCCTGAATGAAAGGTTTAAGGTAAAGTTTCTCACGTGTATAAAACTCCTTGAGTGGCATCTCAGGGGATGCCCGGACTGGATGGGTATCCAGAAGAGACCCGCACCGGCAGGGGTTGGAAATTTTCAGCCCTTGCTGAAAGATGTGAAATGACTATGAGGGTTGCAATTATAGGCTCAAACGGACAGCTTGGCTACGACCTCCAACGCCTCCTCTCCGGCGGAGGTAGTGGCCCTGCCACTCAACAGGCCATGCACCACGAGGGTGCATGGCAAGTAATCCCCCTGACCCATCAGGACATAGAGATTACCAACCCCGGTGCGGTGGACAACGTCCTCGGCGGAATCCATCCCCACGTGGTAATCAACACCGCCGCCTATCACAGGGTAGAGGACTGCGAGGCAGAATACGCCAGGGCCTTTCAGGTGAATGGTATAGGTGCCAGGAACCTTGCCCAGACGTGCCAGAAACTGGGCGCCACCCTGGTGCACATCACCACAGACTACGTCTTTGATGGGACAAAGGGGGAGCCTTACCTGGAGGATGATGCGCCTAATCCCGTGAATACTTATGGTGTGACCAAATTAGCTGGGGAGTATTTTGTGAAGAACCTCTGCCAGAAACACCTTATAGTCAGGACCTCAGGGCTATACGGTACGATGGGCTGCAGGGCCAAGGGGGGAAATTTCATAGACACCATGCTAAAGCTGGCCCAGGAGAAGGCCCGCCCTGGGCGTAGCGAAGGGTCAGAGATAATGGTGGTAGGCGACCAGATTGTCTCCCCCTCCTATACCCTGGACGTGGCCGGAAGGATTGCAGAACTCCTGACGGCTCAAGGATACGGTATATTTCATGTCACGAATTCTGGCCAATGCAGTTGGCATGAATTTGCCTGCAAGATATTTGAGCTGGCCGGGGTAAGAGTAAACGTCAAAAAGACGTCTCAAGAGGAATTGAGGAGCAAAATCAAGAGGCCAAGATACTCGGTCCTCAGTAGCAGCCGTCTTGAGGCCCTCGGCCTCCAACCCCTCCGTCCCTGGCATGAGGCCCTGGCCGCCTATATGGACGAAAGGAAGGCCACCAGATAAGGTGTACCCCTCTTTAGAGTTTCTTTCCATGTCTCAGAACCTCCATGATAAATGGGTTCCTCCCCTCCTGCATGGCCTGAAATTCCTCCGGAGTATACACCAGGGGTTCTATTGGCAGGTCTGTCATTTCTAGTATCTTCCCTATCCTCTCAACGAACCTCTCCTTGAAATCTCCGATGATAACCAGGTCTATGTCACTCCCCTCATGGATATTGCCTGTGGCAAAGGAGCCGTAGAGAAAGACCTCCCGAACGGGGAGTTTTTCTTTTAGTTCTTTTACGAAGCTCCTCAGGGCCTCAAGAATCTCTTCACGACGTTCAATATTGACCCTGCATAACTTAGGCATCTCTCTCCGTCTGCTTTCTCGTAAAATTCTGACGGGGCTATGTCGCCAGCCAGACCGTTTGGGTAGCGGGTAGGTATGTAAAACATGTCCAGAATACGTGCAGGTTCCTCTATTTCACCAAATGAGACCTCAAGTCTTTTACACTCTCTAGTCAGTTCCTTTAACGAGTGGGAAAGGATGGAGGTATAACCCTTTTCGTAGAGGAAGGCCTTAAGGGCCTTTTCTGCGGACTGCTGGCACTGAAAACAGCACCAGTCAAAATGGCCATCCTTCAGGCTATCCCTGGCTGCCCCCAGGTCAGCCTCAGCCTGTACTAACCATTTTTTGAACTCTCTTGCCATAAATCAAAAGTTTAATTGGATGAGGGGTTGTCTCTTTTGCAGAACGGAGTATACTATAAAGCTAATCCTATGGCAAATAAAGTAATAAAAATTGGTCTGCTGGGTTCAGGGACTGTGGGTAAGGGTGTGCAGGACATCCTCTTCCAGGACGCTCAGGAACTGGAAGAGAGGCTGGGCCTCCGCCTGGAGATAGAAAAGATATACACAAGAAGCCCGCAGAAAAAGCCCTGGTTCTCCCGTCTGCCGCATAAATTCACCACCGACCCCAACGAGGTAATAAGAAATCCGGCAATATCTATCGTAATAGAGGTGTTGGGACTTGAGAGACGGGAGGATACCAGAAATGTAGCAAATTATATTGTGGATGCCTTGAAAAGCGGTAAGTCTGTGGTAACTGCCAATAAGGCCGTCCTGGCCAGTTACGGGGAGGAGATTCACCGGGCCGCCAGAGAGGGTGGCAGAGACCTCCGTTTTGAGGCCGCGGTAGCGGGAGGCATTCCCATAATACGCTCACTGGGGGAGGGACTCCTTCCAGACCACGTCAACCAACTCTATGGCATTCTGAACGGTACCTGCAACTACATACTCTCCAGTATCAGTAATCAGGGGTGGCAGGGCCACTCCCAACAAAACATGACCTTTGAATCCGCCCTAAAGGAGGCCCAGCGGCTTGGCTACGCCGAGACTGACCCCACTGCCGATATAAAAGGCCATGATACCAGGGACAAGCTGGTCGTCCTCCTACAGCTCCTCTACGGTCTCTTTGTGAAAGAGGAAGAGGTGGCGACAGAGGGCATAGACTACCTGGAGAAGGTTGATTTTGATTACGCCCGCCAGAAACTCCACTCCAACATAAAGCTCCTGGGATACATCAGGAGGAGAGACAAAGAAGTAGTCGCAAGGGTGTCCCCTATAATGATGAAGGGCGACCACATCCTGGCACGAGTAGACGGGGCCCTGAACGCCATACTGGTGGATAGTCAATACTGTGAGACCATGTGCTTTGTGGGGAAAGGGGCGGGAGAAAAACCTACCGCCAATTCGGTAGTCTCGGACGTCATCTCCATTGCCCTGGGGCATCACACCCAGCAGAGGCCAATAGGTTTCCAATTCAATGAGCTCCTGGAGGAGAAGGACGAGAATAAATACTATATACGGTTTGTGGTCAAAGACAGGCCGGGCATAGTGAGTGAAATCCTGGGCTATTTGAGAGATAACGAGGTCAACGTAGATGAGGTACTCCAGCTAAAACATTCTCAAGAGGAGAAGGCCTATTTTCAGAAGAAGTTCGGCTTCAAGGGGGCAGTGGATGAGATACTCCCCTTCATCCTCACTGTGGAGCCCTGCCGGGAGACCTCCGTGAGAAAGGCCATTGAAGAGATAAGAAGACAGGATTTTCTCCTTACAGTACCAGTAGTTATAAAGATGCTTCCAAATTTGCCAGACGTTGTGACCCATCAAAATAATTTGTAGCCGCAGGTCACGTCGTGCCTGAGGCAGATCCGCCTCTGGCGGAGTTGCGGCTACTCAGGCAGAGAAGTGGGAAAAAATCTATTGGAGGAAATAGATTATGACTACGGCAACCAAACCCCAGCCAATAAAGATAAAACCCGGAAAGATGCTCATTGGTGGAAAGTGGGTAGATTCTCGTTCCGGTAAGACCTTTGAGACCACCAACCCTGCCACTGGGGAGGTGATTACAAAGATAGCCCAGGGAGATAAAGAAGACGTGGATTTGGCAGTAAAGGCCGCCAGGAAGGCCTTTGAGGGGGGGCCCTGGCCCAGGATGGATGCCAGGGACAGGGGTAAACTACTGGCAAGGGTAGCCGAACTCGTTATGAAGAACCTGGAAGAACTGGCCGTAATGGAGACCATGGATAACGGCAAGCCCATCTCACATAGCCGTAACGCCGACGTCCCCCTCACAGCCGATACCTTTTTCTATTATGCAGGCTGGGCGGATAAGATTCATGGGGAGACCATCCCAGTCAGGGGCAACTATTTCAACTACACCCTTAGAGAACCGGTAGGCGTGGTGGGGCAAATCATCCCCTGGAACTTCCCCCTCCTTATGGCCGCATGGAAGCTGGGGCCTGCCCTGGCTTGCGGTAACACTGTGGTACTCAAGCCCTCCAAGTTTACTACCCTGACCTGTCTCCGCCTGGGCGAACTCATCATGGAGGCGGGTCTGCCAGAAGGTGTGCTAAATATAGTTACCGGCCCAGGAGAGACCGTAGGCACTGCCCTGGCCCAGCACCCGGGCGTAGATAAGGTGGCCTTCACCGGGGAGACCACCACCGGCAAGTCCATCATGCGGGCCGCCTCAGATACCCTGAAGAGGGTGTCTCTGGAACTGGGTGGAAAGAGTCCCAATATAGTGTTTGCCGACGCAGACATAGAGTCCGCAATAAAAGGCTCCCTCATGGGCATATACTTTAACCAGGGCGAGTGCTGTTGTGCCGCCAGCAGGCTGTTTGTAGAGGAAAAGATACACGACGAGTTCGTTGAGAAGATGGCCACCTTTGCCAACAAGATGAAGGTGGGAGACCCGTTAGACCCCATGACGGAGATGGGGTCGATGGTCTCGCAGGACCAGTTCAACAAGGTCATGCAGTACATTGAGGTGGGAAAAAAGGAAGGTGCGAAGTTGGCCTGCGGTGGCGAACGCCTGGGCAGTAAGGGCTACTTCATAAAGCCCACCATCTTTGACAACGTGAAAAATGACATGAAGATTGCCAGGGAGGAAATCTTCGGCCCGGTGGTCTCCACCATTACCTTTAAGGACGTAGACGAGGCCATAGAGGAAGGGAATCTGACCGAGTACGGCCTTGCGGCGGCGGTATGGACCAGGGACATAAAGAAGGCCCACCTGGCCGCCCGCCGTCTGAAGGCAGGCACCGTGTGGATTAATACCTACAACGCCTTTGACGCCGCCAGCCCCTTCGGAGGCTACAAGCAGTCAGGCTTCGGCAGGGAACTCGGCATCCACAGCCTGGAACTCTATACCCAGGTGAAGAGCGTGTGGGTGAATCTGGAGTAGAGCAATTTTAGAAACAAGAGATTGCTACGATAAACTAACCTCTTGTGTCATTCTGAGCGCAGCGAAGAATCTCTTTAAACAAAGGAGTGGGAAGTGCCAGTCCTCAGCTTATTCACCATAGAGATTAAACCAGAGGGTGAGGAAGAGTTCTTGAAAGACCTCCAGGAAATCCTCCCCATAGCCAGTAAGGCCAGGGGACTCCTCTCCTCAGAGATGTTTACCAGTTCTGACAACAAGTACAAATATCTCTTTGTTACAGAATGGGAGAGTGAGGAGGACATACAGGCCTGGCTAATCCAACCCGACCACAAAAAACTTATCGTTAAGAGCAAACAGACCTACCAGGTGAGGCACACCAGGAGACGGTTCTTGCAGATACCGAAGAAAAAATAAGGAGGTCCGGATAGTAGGGGCACGTTGCAACGTGCCCCTACCGTAAAAACCAACGGAGGTGCATTATGAAACAGCGTGCCCATGCATGGGTGGCCTTGAGGGCCTTTAAACTCCTTGATGATTGGGGAAAGTCGCCACGGCTTGTGGAGATGCTCTCTTATTATCTGGCTGATGTCTGGGACGGGGCCTGGCTCCCTGATATTTTGCTACGGGACATGAGCTACGGGCACATCTTCAAGATGGATAGTGACCCATCCTTCGTGTCTAAGGACCTGCCAAAGGAGGTTTGGTACACGAAGACCGCCGACAAGTTAAGGACAGGCTTAGCTGGTAAGAGGCTCTGCCTGGATTATGTAAAGGATTGTGAGGAATTGAAGAAACCTTACAGGACACACCCTAAGAAAGGGGGACACCTCCCCAACAGGGTCATAGCCCTATGCCACGGCATAAGCGACATGCTCAAGATGGGCGATTACCCTCTGGCAAAGTATACGGTAGAAAAGACAAAGAAGGGGAAGGACTCGTCTAACGTGGACTTCTCTGCAAAGAAGGTCAAGGACCTCACGGCCTCGCCCAATTTCTCTGCACGGCAGATTGCACTGAGCTTTTTCGTCCTTTCCCATTACGTTACCGATGTACATATGCCCCTCCACTGCGACCTCAGGGATTTCACGGTGGGCAAGGAGTCCGATAGGCGACTGCCAAGGGACATCCATCCTCTCATAGAGGCATTTTGGGAGGAGAGTTTCCCCGCAAAGGAAAATCTTATCCTCACCCGCTACCGGAACGAGTCCCTTGATAAGATACTGGTCAAGGGGTTACCAGAGAATAGCCTTATAGAACTGGACAAAGAAGGGTCAAAGTATGCCCTGAAGAACGATGTTGAGATACGTCTGAAGGGGGACGAGTGGAACGAGATGGTCTACACCGCCAGGGTATCCTATGCAGTGGCACGGAAGTGGATTAGAGAGGGGTATGACTGGAAAGGAAATGTGCCTGAGGGTAAAGACCCCGAACGGCAGGCCCGTGCCTTGGGGGAACTCATCCATTCAGGTAAGGGCCTTGGAGATGGTAAATTTGTGGAGGAGTTCAAGGACGTAACCAATCGCATATTCCACGATGCGGTGAGGTCCGTCGCCAGGCTGTGGTACCACACCTGGCAGAAATTCGTGGAGTAGGGGCAGACCTGCCCTGCACCGTTCTAGTACAGGGCCTGTGTGTCTGCCCGATGTAGATTGAGGCGTAGGGGCGGGCCTACGTGTCTGCCCAATGTAGATTGGGGCGTAGGGACAGACCTTCAGGTCTGTCCATTCCCCTCTAGAAAGAGGGGATAGAGGGGTGTGTATTTAGGACAGGATTAGAGACCTGTCCCTGCAGACTGGGGTAGTGGTGACCCTGTCATGATGACCTTTGCATCCTTCTTCCATTGCTCTTATAATTGGCTGGGACAATTGTATGGTAAGGAAAGGATATGTTGATAAATTATACGGTTATCTTTGAGCCACAACCCGAAGGGGGCTGGTTATTGTAAGCCAACAAAGAAATTTCTTATGAGCGGAAGAGGCAAGCAAGAAAAGTTATCGCCTGGCAAAAGGGTTAGAATATTTCTGGATTGTGTTGAGGAATTGAAAGCCCGCCCATTTGTACTAGAGGGTCTCCCCAATTTTAAATTTAGGATATTTCAAAAGAATGATGGAAAAATAGGCTGCGAATTCAATGAAGGTGATAAAGAGCAATTTCGTTCATTTTTAATGACCTTCAGAAAATTCCTGTTAAACAAAGAACCAGCGAATATCGATAGCATCCTAAATACCTGCCGCAAATTCGTAAAACCGGAACAGACAGAATTAAAAGAAGTCTTAGAAGAATTTAAAACAATTTGGAGCGATCAGTACAGAACTGGAACAATTCGGATGACCTGCGGAAAACTATCTCTAACCCCTGAGTATGTTCTGGACCTTTGGTTAAATGGGCAATATTTCCATAGTAGCGAGCCTCAAAAATCTGAACAATTAAGCTCGCTTTTAAATAAAGATGTTCCTTCGGTGAGACTTCAATTGTCGTGGTCATTACCCTCCTTGACGCGTATAATTTTACGGCTTGGGGGCCTCCTAAATAAAGCACTCAGTGAAGGCGCATTCTGTTTTCCAGAAGATGCATAAAAAGTCCATGCCGGTTAACCTGTCGTTTAACCAGCCGCTTTCTTTAATTGGCCCCCTGCTTTCCCCCTCCCTTGATGGGAGGGGGAAGGGGGCGGGTGCGGGTGAGAATTCTGATTGTTTCTACCAGGAGGAGATTCTTCGCTTCGCTCAGAATGACAAATAGTGCGGTGTAAACTTTTGAAGAGGTCTCACACCAATCAGGGAAATAGAATTTGGGGGATTAAGTACTAACTTTTAACGGCTGGTTTGCCTTGCTCTACTTTTTCCACCCGTGACGCACACACCTTATATTCCGGGGTCATGGTGACGTTATCGTAGGCGCCGACTGTCAGGCGGTTGGCGGCGGCCTCGGCGTAGTGCATGGGCATCCAGATGACGCCTTCCTTTATGTCCACCACACGGGCCCTTGCCAGCACCTCTCCCCGGCGGGAGATTACCTTCATCATGTCGCCATCGTTTATCCCATACATAGAGGCGTCAAAGGGGCTTATCTCCACGAAACATTCGGATTCCATCTGACTGCACCCGGCGGAGCGGCGGCTCATAGTGCCCGCATTATATTGGAAGAGGGTTCGGCCTGTGGAGAGGATGAGGGGGAATTCACTGTCTGTCTTCTCGGCTGGTGGACGGCAGGGCGGTGCGTAGAACTGGCCCAGGCCACGGCTGAAGGTGTCTTTGTGCAAGTACTGTGTGCCTGGGTGGTCTTTAGTGGGACAGGGCCACTGGAGGCCCACCTTCTCTATCCTGTCATAAGAGATGCCACCGAAGAGTTTGGGTGCAAGGGACGCCAGTTCGTCCCATACCTCGCTGGGGTGGTTATATTTCATGGGATAACCCATCTTGGTGGCAAGCTCACAGATAATCTGCCAGTCGGGCCTGGAATTGCCTATGGGTTCAACCGCCTTCTTTACCCGCTGTACCCTGCGCTCGGAGTTACTAAATGTCCCGTCCTTCTCGGCGGCCGAGGCCGCAGGCAGGATTACATGGGCATACTGTGCTGTCTCATTCATGAATATATCAATCGCCACTACGAATTCCAGCTTCTTAAGCCCACTTATTATGTGGTCCTGATTGGGCTGGCTCATGACGGGGTCTTCACCCATAACTAGAAGGGCCTTAAGTCTACCGTCGTTAGCGGCGTCAAACATTTCAGGGGACATCAGCCCCTTGGTGGTGGGCAGTTTAACGCCCCATGCCTTTTCAAATCTTTCTCTAACGGCATTGTCGCTGATGAACTGGTAGCCGTGGAACCTATCGGGCAGGGTGCCCATATCGGTGGCGCCCTGGACGTTGTTCTGTCCTCTCAGGGGGTTTACACCCGTACTGGGCCTTCCTATGTGCCCGGTGAGCATGGCCAGGTTGGCTATGGTACGGACGGTCTCCGTGCCGCAGACGTGTTCCGTGATTCCAAGGGTATAGAATATGGCGCCCTTGTCAGCTTTGGCATAAAGCCGTGCGGCCTCTTTTATATCTTTGGCGGGGACGCCTGTTATCTTCTCGGCCTTTTCAGGTGTAATGTCCATACAGTGGGCCTTAAGTGCCTCAAAGCCCTCTGTCCTGGTGCGGACGAATTCCTTGTCCTCCAGCCCCTCCGAGATAATAACGTTCATTATGGCATTGAGGAGGGTACAGTCAGTCCCTGGCCTTAGCTGTAGGTGGTATTGGGCCCTCTCGGCCAGCCATATCTTCCTGGGGTCGGCCACGATGAATTTGGCGCCCCGCCTGAGGGCGGCCCTCATCTGGAGTCCTATGATTGGATGTGCCTCTGTGGGGTTGGCCCCGAGGAGGAAGAGTACGTCGGCGTAGGGTATCTCCCCTATGGAATTGGTCATAGCACCACTACCGAAGCTTGCGGCCAGACCGGCCACGGTGGGGGCGTGTCAGGTACGGGCGCACATATCCACGCTATTGGTTCCCACCGCTGCACGTGTAAACTTCATCATCAGATAGTTTTCTTCATTAGTGCACCTGGCGGAACCAATGCAGGCTATGCCCTGAGGACCGTGTTTCTTCTTTATTTCCAGTAATTTGGAGGCAACGAGGCCCATTGCCTCCTCCCAACTGGCCTCCTCCAGTCTCCCATTTTTTCTTATCAGGGGTTGGGTGAGGCGGTCAGGGTGGTGGACGAAGTCGTATCCGAAGCGTCCCTTTATGCAGAGGTTCCCGTTATTGGGTACCGTGCCGACCTCAGAGGTTACCTTTACGAGTTTGCCTGTCCTTATATTAACGTTAAGGAATAGGTTACAGCCAACGCCGCAGTAGGCGCAGACGGTCTGGGTCTTTTTGAGTTCCCAGTCCCGGCCCTTGCCCTCTGCCTGTTTCTCCCGCAGTGCCCCCACTGGACAGGTGGAGACGCACTGCCCGCAGAATTCACAGGTAGTCCCCAGCAGGGTATCGCCATAGGCCGGGCCTACGACGGTATCAAAGCCGCGGTTTATAAAGTCCAGGGCCTCGGCCTGTTCCACCTCATCGCATATCCTTACACAGCGCCCGCAGAGGATACACTTGGAGTCATCCCTTAGTATCATTGTGTTGGGGTCTGGGGCTATACCCCTCTGAGGGTGTCTGAAGAAGCGACTCTCTTTTATGCCGTACTCATAGGCCAGGTCTTGCAGGGTACAGGTACCGCACTTATCGCAGGTCATGCAGTCCAGGGGGTGGTCAGACAGGATGAGTTCCAGGATGAAGCGTCGGGTATCCATCACCTTCCTGGTATTGGTCCTGACCACCATGCCCTCCTGTATCTCAAGAGAGCAGGCGGTCTGGAGGGTACGTGCCTTTTCCACCTCCACCAGGCATACCCTGCATGCCCCGAAGGGTTTCAGCCTGGGGTCGTGGCAGAGGGTGGGTATCTTTATCCCTAATCGGCCGGCCACTTCCAGGATGGTCTGCCCTGGAGCGGCCTCAACGGGTCTATCGTCAATGGTGAGCTTAATCTTCTGCACCAGTGTTCCTTTCTATTTTACTTAAACTTAAACATAACATTTTGGGTCTTCTTGGTCAAGGTGAGAATGCTGACCTTCAGACATGAGTTCGGACACCATTGTCAGCAAAAATTCAAATTACAAAGCTCGAATGACAAATGAAATCCAAATGCCAAAACTCAAATAACAAATCAGAAATTTCGTTTGCCGTTTGACATTTGGGCTTTGACATTGATTTGGCATTTGGATTTTGACATTATTTTGCCACAAAGGAGTTCGTGAGTTGTCTGAACCTTTGTCCAAAACTCAGGAGGTAGGGAATATTATAGTATATACCTGCTCAGGTCTTCGTCCTTGAGGATGGGCTGGAGTTTGGTGCGGACGTATTTTGCATCAACGGTAAGCTCCTTGTGGTCTAGTTCGGGGGCGTCGAAGGAGGTGTCCTCAAGTAGCTTCTCCATGACGGTGTGGAGGCGTCGGGCGCCGATGTTCTGGCTCCTCTGGTTCACCTGGAAGGCTATCTGGGCTATCTCCTCAATGGCATCTTCAGTGAAGTTTACCTTTACCCCGTCGGTCTCTAACAGGGCGGTGTACTGCTTGATGAGGGCGTTCTTGGGTTCCCGGAGTATCCTGATAAAGTCTTCCTTGCCCAGGCTCTCCAGTTCTGCCCTGATGGGGAATCGTCCCTGGAGTTCCGGGATGAGGTCTGAGGGCTTGGAGACGTGAAAGGCCCCTGCGGCAATGAACAGTATGCGGTCAGTCTTGACCATGCCGTAGCGGGTGACTACCGTAGTGCCCTCAATTATAGGTAATAGGTCTCTCTGTACCCCTTCTCTGGAGACGTCTGGGCCACGCCCAGCCACCTCCCGGCTGGCAATCTTATCTATCTCGTCAACGAAGATTATTCCCGTGTTCTCTGCCCTGTCCAGGGCCTCTCTGATGACCCTTTCCTTGTCTACAGCCTTTTCGGCCTCCTCCTGGAGGAGGATGCGCCTGGCCTCTCCTATGGTGACCTTTTTTGTCTGGGTGCGTGAGGGGATCATCTTCTCTAGCATGTTCTGGAAGTCTATGCCCATCTCTTCTGCCCCTGCCACCACCCCATGGAAGATAAGGGGTTTTTCCTGGAGGGTAAGTTCCACTGTACGGTCCTCCAGTCTCCCCTCCTGCAGTTTCTTCCTAAATTTTTCTCGTGTCTCCAGGTATTGTTCCCCTGGGCTAATAGAGGGCTCTTCCATCTCTGTTTCGCCTAAGGCGGATTGAACCCTTGAACCTTTTCCGCCCAGGGCGGATTGAACTCTTGGTGGGGGCGGAGGTATGAGGAGGTCTAATAGTCTATCTTCTGCCCTCTTTTCGGTCTGCGGGCGTATTTCTTCTATCTTTTCTTGCTTCACCATGTTGACGGAGATTTCCACCAGGTCCTTTATCATGGACTCCACATCCCGTCCGACATAGCCCACTTCCGTATATTTAGAGGCCTCCACCTTGAGGAACGGCGACTTTACCAGGGAGGCCAGGCGGCGGGCTATCTCTGTCTTCCCCACCCCTGTGGGGCCTATCATGATGATGTTCTTGGGCAGTACCTCCTCCCTGAGGCCAGGCGGGAGTTGGAGTCTCCTCCACCGGTTTCTTATGGCAATGGCCACTGCCCTCTTGGCCCCCTTTTGCCCCACTATGTATTTGTCCAGCTCCTGGACAATCTCTCTGGGGGTGAGTTCCTTCATGCTATTCATTTTCTATACCCAAAATGCCGAGCAAGTCCGCCTGAGGCGAATCTGCCTCAGGTCATGCCGAAGGCAGATCCGCCCGCCCAAAAGATGGCGGATTTTCAACCTACGGCGTGACACGACCTCTGGCACGACTCGGCCACTACAGGTCTAACTGTCCTTTATTTCCTCAATAACTAAATTATTGTTA
>Ga0209824_10001477_pt1 | contig 13182 bp, 11 predicted proteins | sample VDWuncwatermetaG_FD_184124 | JGI IMG/M metagenome (GOLD analysis project Ga0209824, IMG submission 184124) | Wastewater microbial communities from Netherlands to study Microbial Dark Matter (Phase II) - VDW unchlorinated drinking water (SPAdes)... ... | reverse complement strand
CCCTCCGCGAACTTCGCAACGTACAGGACCCGGTGCTCGATTTCCGTATGGACGCGAATCTCCTTGACTCCAGGCCCGACGCTCGGCATTGGCCTCCAGTCGTTGGGATCGAGCCCTTGCTGAACGCGGCACAACTGAAATCCAGCTATTCTTCGGACGTTCCTCGGGAACGCGCGCAGGTCAGCACGGGACGACCCGACCCAGATCAGGGGCTTATCAGCCACGGCCTAATATGCAAGTATTTGTATATCATTGCAAGAGAGATGAGCAGCTGCCCGCCCATCCTTGTGCTTGAGACCGATGCACAGTGACGACCGAGCTTAAGCGGCAGGCTCGGATCAACACTTTTTGAGGAATGTTTAGGTACCGGAAGGTCGCGATAGGTTTGACGATAAGTCTCAGTAAAATCGAGGACTACTTGTCGAGCCACCGAAGCGCCTCTGCTAAGGTTTTGAACCGATGCACACGGCCCGCTGCGACATCGCGCTTAGCACTACGAATGGCTTCCTGCGTTTCCGGGCGCTCGTAGATTTCTTGGCTGATCTTAAGCTGTACCAATTCCTTGTATGCTCGATAAGGCAAAACCACCTTAACTGGCTTACCTTTCGCGTTCTTGATTAGCTTGCTTTTCTCCAGAATTGCGTGGGCCTGCATTGGCTTCCTTCTCCCCAAACAGATGAAATTAGTATATCCAACCGCAGAGATATCTTCAACGGGTATTGGGGTCGGGCTGAGTATTGACTTATTGTGTTTCCCAGCGATTCGGCAAAAGAAGGTTAATGCATGGGATCAGTTTCGGATGGAGAGGCGGTGATATGGTGCAGTTGTGTGAACTTACACTTATCAATGCTATAATGCGTGATAATCGAAGGGAATCAGGGGGAAAGCCTCATGATAATTCAGAGAAGCTCATACGCTTCACCGGTTGAGGCGCTGGCCGCATTAATTCGAACCCTGGTAGCTTATGAGCAACGGTACCAGATGTCATCGGCCGACTTTTATGCCCGGTACCAGAAGGGGGACATGGGGGACGCGGCTGACTTTGTCGAGTGGGCTGGGGACTATCAGCATTACTTGCAGCTAAAGGAGGAAATGGAGCATAAGCTGGTGGCCGTGGGATGAACAGCGTCGAAGAATACTTCAACCATGTTCAGCAACTCATTGACCACACCCCTGACGTCGCCATTGAACGGTACGAAGAGCAGCTTCTATCAGAGAACCGAGGAGTCCTTCGCATCCGGCTGCGCTTTCCAGACGAGGCTCTGCTGGAAATCAGCGAAGCCATCGTCATTGTTGCCGGAGAGCCCCACTGGATTGCTTACCGATATCATTATCAAGGCCCATCAGCAGAGCTAGTGTTCAGGTATGATGACGCTCCCCACCACCCAGAGATTCCTACTCACCCTGACCACAAACATTTCAGAGATCAAGTCTTAGGTAACCCTCGCCCCTCTATTGACCAGGTGTTGCTGGAGGTAGTGGCTATCCGGGAAAGAGCTAGACAATCCAAGGTCTAGCGGCCTCTCCAGGGTAAGATTCAGCGCGAGGGCACCCTATTCTGTAGTCCCCTCAGCTGAAGATAAGGGCAGCAAAAAAAAGAGCCTGCAACTATAAAGTGGGCGCATCTCAGGGCCGGAGCAATTCTCCGGCCCTGAAAACACTGACCGCCCTTTAGGAGAGAAGTGGCCTAGGAGCGCGTGGCAGGAGCGAAGATGGTTATCTTCCTCTCGGCTAAAGCGAAGCCGCCGAACAGCACTGCCGTATAGAAGAGAGTCCCTGCAAGAGTATTTCCGAAAAAGGGGATCGCCGCGATGTAGCAGACTACGAGCCCCTCGAAAGTTCTGGGGTAAAGCCCATCAAAAGCCCAGACCCCGAAATTCGTTATCACGAAAAAGAGGGTCGAGGCCGCCACCGCCGCGCCGGCTATGTTCAGAGCGGTGCGCCGCTCGCGCAGGAAAAATCCCATGCACACGACCAGAGCGAAGGTCCCATAGACAATGGGCATCTGGGTGTGAAAGCCGATGGCGGCATCGCTCAAAAGCATCGCCGCCAGGGGGAGGACAAAAGCCCAGCGCTTGTCGTCAAAATGGGCACCGGCGAAAAGGGCGATCGCCCCGATCGATTCAAAGTTGGGCGGATGGGGTAGAAAACGCATCCCCGCGGCCGCAAAAATCATCCCGATCAAAAGCCCTAAGCGTGATTTCATATGATCTCTCCTTTACCCACTCAATGGGCATTTTTAACAGAATTTGAGCCTAGTTACAACTAATCCTTTCCAAAGACGCCTCGTAAGCCGATCAAAAAATTCACCGGGCGGGCCAGAAAACCGTCCGCCTCTTCATATCTTTTGTTAAAGAGATTCTCAATCTTTGCGAAGAGCTGGACCTGCTTTGTGCCCGGCGGCTGCCAAGGTAAAACGTAGGAGGAGGCCAGGTCGAAGCGGCTGAAACCGACCTTGTCGATGGTATCGAAAGTTACCGCGTCGACGTCCAGGTGGCGGCCGGTGAGGTGGGAACCGAAATTGAGGTTAAAGGGCCCATTTTTGTAGTTTAGGATGAGGTTGCCCTTATGTTTGGGACGGCGCGTGAGGCGGTCGCTGAAATTCACATAGGTATAGTTTCCCTTAAAAGAAAAACCCTTCCCCAGCGGAACTTGTAGAGTCGTTTCGACGCCGTCGAAGATGACCTGCCCGACATTTTCAGGCCTGGAGCCTTTGAAGACGATCAGGTCTTTCACCTCCCGGTGAAAGTAGGTCGGTTCCAACAGCCATCCGTCCGCCCACAGCCGTTGCTCCACTCCCGCGTTTAACTCCCAGCTAACCTCGGGACTGAGATTGGGATTATTCGAGCCAGGGAAAAAAAGGTCATTGAAAGTCGGCGCGCGAAACCCCTCGGCATAACTTGCCTTGAGTTTCGTTCCGGTTGCGCCGATCAGATAAGCCGCCGATGCGGAAGGGCTCCACTCGGAGCCAAAGTCGCCATTGTGGTCGTAGCGGAGCCCGCCGACCAGAATCAGCCGGTCATTGAGAAGTTTGAATTGGTCCTGAAGATAGAGCGCCTGATTGCTCTGGGACTTTTTGAACATCGTTACCGTCCCGGAGTCGTCGGTACTGGTATACTTGACGTGCCTCAAGTCGAGATCCACTCCGAAGGTTAGCTGATGACCCGACTGCAGACGATAATTGGTCTGGAATTGGGGGGATAGGATGCGCGGCTTTATCAGGGTGCGCGCAGTCGAAAAAGCAAGCGGGTCCGGGTCATGAAAACGTTCATGGGCTTGAGTCGTTCCCATGGAGAGGCGGTAATCCCACTGCGGCGCGAGCTTTTGTTCCCACGCGAGTTGCCCTATAAAACGCTGATCTTCTTCCTCGGCATTAGGGTCCAGCACACCCGAAGAATTATTGTTGTTGACCAGACCGAGGTTCGTATCGGTCATACTGAAAATGGCCTTCAATGATCCGTTGTCGAGAAGCTTGTAATCGAGCCGCGCAGAAACCGCTGCATTGCGATAGCCGTCGTTCACCGATCGAAACCCATTCGTCTTGAGGTAGCTCGAGCTGAAGGAATAGCTCAGATCTTTCTGGCCTCCGGACAAACCAAAAATCTCCCGGTGGGTGGAAGCCTTGCCCCCTTCGGCTGACAAGCTTACTTGAGGCGCGCCCTGCCCTTTCTTGGTGATGATGTTGATGACCCCTCCAACCGCCTTGGAGCCATAAAGAGTGCCGCCGGCTCCTCTGAGAACTTCAATCCTATCGACGTTGCCGGTAAGGAGATGAGCGAAGTCGAAGTTGCCGGCGGTGACGCTATTCACCTCCATCCCATCCACCAATACCAGGACCTGGTTGGAGTTGGAGCCGCGAATGAACACGGACGTCGTATTGCCCCGGGAACCCGATTGGACCACGTCCAGTCCGGGCACATCGCGTAAGACCTCCTCAACCGTCACCGCCTGCTTGGCCCGCATATCTTCGGAAGTTATCACGCTGAGCGTGGTGGTAATATTATCACGCTGAGCGTGGTGGTAATATCATCTTTTGGAGTCTCGACTCTCGTCGCCGTAACCACAACAGGCGGCAGGGTTTGTTCCTGTTGCGGCTCCGCAGCCGGAGAAGCATCGGAGAAGAAAATGAAAAACAAGATGAGAAAGAAAAAATTCATAAAATCTCCTTTTCCCACGAAAGGGGAGTGTTGAGGCAAAACGGACAGGTCTCCTGGCTTAGGCTTTAAACCTACTCGCCGCGCCTTCCCATCCTTCGACTTCCCTTCGACAAGCTCAGGGTGGTGAGCAAAGTCGAACCAAACTCAGGACAGTGGCTATAACCTGCGGCTTTCGTGGCCATCACAGTTGCGGGACAGCAGGGGAATTACACCCCTTTCCCTTAAATCCGTCTGCAGTTGATAAAACTTTTTCTTTTTCCCTCCTTAATTAAACGAGTCGCGAACGCGATCACGAACCACGATCATAGTCAGCCAAACTAAATATAATGGGGATCTTCACCCAGCTCTCGACCAGCCTTTCTCCGTAGTGAGCCGGATGAAAGCGCCACACCTTCACTGTTTCCATGGCAGCCCGGTCGAGAGTTTCGAAACCCGAGCTGCGGCTCACTTCAACCAACCTCGATTTCCCCTCTCGATCCACCAGCACCCGCAGCAGCACCGTGCCCTCCCATCCCTCCTTACGAGCCACTTCAGGATATTTTGGCTTGGGGTTATAGATATAGCTGGCTTGAGCGAAACTCAGACCCGCCGGACCGCCTCTCCCGCCCGATCCTCCATCTCCGACCCCATTTCCTGACCGTCCTCTGCCGCCGGAATTCTCCTCTCCAACTCCGCCGGCTGACTCTCCGGGCAAGACGCCTCCTACCTTCCCGTCACTCCTCAATCCCGTCAACACAACTCCTTCCGTGACAAGCCCTTCGGCTGTTCGCGGAACTTCGTCAGTTACTTTAATCGTCTCTGCTGGAGCGGCGGCCCCGAAAACGATCTGCTCCTCCGGATGCGCCACTCCAGGCCTACTCTTAGGTGTCGGGGTTCTTGTGATTCGTTCTCCAATCGCACCACCTTTTCCGGCGCTTTCCTGGCCACCATTTCCGCCCGTACCCAGGAGAATGACGAGGATCATCTGCTCACTTTCCGGCCCCAAGAAAGAGACAGGAAAAACAAGAATGGCCGCATGAAAGGCGACAGAAAGCATAGAAAATAAGGCCAGCTTCATAACTACCGGTCCGTTCAGGCCTCTGCAGAAATAGGAGGGGAAAAAAGAGTTGACCTTTCTCTCTCCTCCGGAGAGGCCGGTTCAGGTACTCTAGGCAGGTCTCCTGGCTTAGGCTTTAACCTACTCGCCGCGCCTTCCCATCCTTCGACTTCCCTTCGACAAGTCTCAGGACAGTGGTTTAGCTTGCGGCTTTCGTAGCCATCACAGTGGCGGGACCGCGCCGGAATTACACCGGACTTCCCTATTGAGCCTTAGAGCATTCTAATGGATCAGAAAACTATAACGATACAAAAAGCTTGTCAAGATTTTTTTCGCTTGGGCTTGAGATAGATAGCCTTTACGGCTTTGTTCCAATGCCTCCTGACCGCAATTAAGACGCTTTGCTCATTTCAGATCAAAGCGAAGCGAATAGCACCATGGCAAAGGCCTCAGCTATCTCCCCCACTGCCCGAAGGTTATCTCCGCTTAATCCGCCGAAGCGTCGGTGGAGGTATAGTCCCGCTACGAGTGGAAGGAGGGAAACCCACAGCGCGATCCAGAGTCCAAGGCGGTCGGCCAAAAGAACCGCCAAAATGAGGGTTAGTATCGTAGCCCAAAGAAGATGTCTTCCACCCACCTGCTCCATGACAAACCGGCCTGCCGGGCCGGGCTCCGATTTGGACCCATACGCCAAGATCACCATAGACCAACGGCCAAACACCGGGGCGAGGAGCAGTCCCTGGTTGCGCATTTCTCCCATCACCTCAATAGCGCGAAACTTGAGCGTAACGACCACCAGGACTGCCAGGATGCCAAAAATTCCTAGCTGGCCCCTTCTCCCCCCTTTATTGGTGACCTCTCTAACAGCTCCGGAGCGTATCGTGTCAAAAGACTCTCCAAGGGCCTCCAGCTCCTGCGCCCGCGTCGCCAGGATCAAAACAACCACAAGCACAACGCCGAGGATCTCGGACTCCAAATAGGGCTCTAGGATCCGATTCAACAGAGCCAGGATCAGACCTAGACCGAACCCCACGAGGGGGAAAAAGGGAGTGGACCTACCGATCTCTTGTGCCGTCGGCGACAGCTTTCTAGGCCACGGAAAGGCGGTCAAAAACTTAAGCGCTGTCCAGAAAGAGCGCATGGTCTCTCTCTTTTCCCTTATGCCGCCTTCCCTGTCAATATACAAACGCCTTAAGGAAGGTCGTTTGACAATAAAATTTCGTTCCTCGGGACCATTTTTTTGCTTTACTTTCTAGCCCATTTTGGGTACAATTCTTTTATCACGCGAATGTATCTAACCCCAAGATTTCCCAAGCAAAATTTATTCTGCTTTACAAGTCGAAAATGGCACAAATGAAATCTCCATCACAGTCCGATTATAAGGCCGACAATATTAAAGTCCTCGAGGGTCTGGAAGCGGTCAGAAAGAGACCCGGAATGTATATCGGAGACACCGCGGAAAGAGGATTGCATCATTTGGTCTATGAGGTGGTGGATAACTCCATCGATGAGGCCCTGGCGGGATTCTGCGACCAGATCGAGATTACGATCCACATCGACAATAGTGTAACTGTGATCGACAACGGCCGAGGGATCCCGGTCGACCTGCACCCGACGGAGAAAATATCAGCTGCGGAAGTAGTTTTGACGAAGCTCCACGCCGGGGGCAAGTTCGACAAGGCGTCCTATAAAGTCTCGGGCGGATTACACGGCGTCGGGCTATCTGTGGTCAATGCCCTGTCAGAATCCTTGGAGGTGGAGATCAAGCGGGATGGAAAGGTTTACCAGCAGCACTACAAACGCGGGGATCCCCAAGGGCCGCTCAAGGAGGTAGGCAGATCGAAAGAGAGGGGGACACGGATTACTTTTCGCCCCGATTCGAAGATCTTCGAAAGTCTTGATTTCAGCTTCGATATTCTTTCCCAACGTCTGCGCGAGCTGGCCTTCTTAAACAAGGGAGTGCGCATAACAATCGAGGACGAGAGGAGCCAGAAAAAGCATGAGTTCCTGTACAAGGGTGGGATCGTCTCTTTTGTTGAACACCTAAACCGCGCCAAGACCCCCATCCACTCCCATGTGATCTACCTGCAGGGAGAAAAAGAGGAAATCGACATCGAGATCGCCATGCAGTGGAACGATGGCTACACGGAGAACATCTTTGCCTTTGCCAACAGCATCAACACTATCGAAGGGGGCACCCACCTCATTGGTTTGAAGTCAGCCCTCACCCGAACGATCAATAGCTATGCTATCGATGGCGGCATCCTTAAAAAGGACGAGGAGAATCTTCAGGGAGAAGATGTCCGCGAGGGATTGACAGCGGTGATCAGCGTGAAGGTCCCGGAGCCCCAGTTTGAAGGCCAAACCAAGACGAAGCTGGGAAACAGCGAGGTGAAAGGGATCGTAGAGGCCTTGATCAACGATAAGCTCGCCAGCCACTTTGCCGAACACCCAGGCGACGCCAAGAAGATCGTGATGAAGGGGACCGAGGCGGCCCGTGTCCGCGAGGCAACCCGCAAGGCCAAGGATCTGGCCCGCCGCAAGGGCGCGTTGGACTCAGGTTCCCTGCCTGGAAGGACTGTCAGGAGCGGGACCCGGCCCTGAGCGAAATCTATCTTGTAGAGGGGGACTCGGCCGGAGGATCGGCCAAGCAGGGAAGGGACCGGCGCAATCAGGCCGTACTGCCTTTAAAAGGAAAGATACTCAACGTTGAGAAGGCCCGCCTCGACAAGATGCTTTCCTCTCAAGAGATTCGCCTGCTGATTACTGCCTTGGGCGCAGGGATAAAGGAAGACTACGACCCGGCGAAGCTCCGTTATCATTCCATCATCATCATGACCGACGCGGATGTCGACGGCTCCCATATACGAACTCTTCTCCTGACCTTTTTCTACCGCCAGATGCCCGATCTGGTGGAAAAAGGCCACCTGCTGATCGCCCAGCCTCCTCTTTACAAGATCAAACGGGGGAAACAAGAACGGTACCTGAAGGATGAGAACAGTCTCGAAGACTATCTGATCGAGATCGGCACGGAGAATGTCCGGGTCCGCGCCACGAACGACGGCAACGGGCTTACGGGCCAACCCCTCCAGGCATTCATCAAAAAGGTCCTGCGCTGGGAAAAGCTGATGGTTTTAGTGACCCGCAAAAGGAAAAGCCGCCCGATTCTCGAGGCCCTGCTGCTTGAAGAGGACTTCAGTGAGGAGACCCTGAAGGACACCAAAGCGCTCAAAAAAATCCAATCGCAGCTCGCTTCCTATATCAACCTCATGGCTCCGGATCAGGCGCCTCTTTCTTGCGCCCTCGAAGAAGACCCCGAGCACAATTGTTTTAAGCTCGTCTGCTCCACCCGCTCCAATGGGACGGGGCTCCAGATCGTCATTGATCGTAATTTCCTGGCGAGCGCCGAGTATAAAGAGCTCAAGCGCCTTTTCTCCGACTTAACCGGATTGGGTTCCCCGCCCTATACGGTGGAGAATGGAGATCACCAGGCTAAACTCCGTTCCCTCAAGGACCTGATGGAATATATCATGGAAGGGGGCAAAAAAGGCCAGTACATCCAGCGCTATAAGGGACTCGGAGAGATGAATCCAGAACAACTCTGGGAAACGACGATGAACCCCGAAACCCGCGTCCTCCTCCAGGTACGGGTCGAGGACGCCGTAGAGGCCAACGATATCTTCTCCACTTTGATGGGCGATGAGGTAGAACCGCGGCGCAAGTTCATCGAAGAGCATGCCCTCACGGTCAAAAACCTGGACATCTAAACATAAGACCTGTTCAAAACGTTCAATAAGTTCAAATCGTTCAAAACGTTTTAAACGGATTGACCAGCTTGAACGACTTGAACGGATAGAGTGATTCGTGGAAGCCACCCTCAAGCAGCAGAAGATCCCGGTCTACATCGAAGACGAAATGCGTCAGTCCTATATGGACTACGCGATGAGCGTCATTATCGGCCGGGCCCTCCCGGACGTACGCGATGGGCTGAAGCCGGTGCACCGGCGCATCCTTTATGCCATGTACGACATGGGAAACGTCTGGAACAGCCCCTATAAGAAGTCCGCGCGCGTCGTGGGCGATGTGATTGGAAAATACCATCCCCATGGCGACGTAGCGGTTTACGACTCGATCGTGCGCATGGCCCAGGACTTCTCCATGCGTTACCCCCTGGTAGACGGACAGGGAAACTTCGGCTCTATCGACGGCGACCCGCCGGCAGCCATGAGATACACCGAGATCCGCATGGACCAGTTGGCCGGCGAGATCCTGGCTGATCTTGATAAAGAAACCGTTGACTTCATCCCCAATTATGATGACTCGCTTAAGGAGCCGACCGTTCTCCCCTCGCGCGTCCCTAACCTGTTGGTCAACGGCTCTTCAGGCATCGCCGTCGGCATGGCCACCAATATTCCCCCTCACAACCTGGGAGAAGTCGTGGACGGTATCGTGGCAATGGTGGAGAAACCGGATATCTCCGTCAAAGAGCTGATGAAATATATTCCGGGGCCGGACTTCCCCACAGCCGGCTTTATCCATGGCAAGGAGGCCATAGCGCAGGCCTATGCGGAGGGCCGGGGAATTATCCAGATGCGGGGGAAGGCCTTTACGGAAACGGTCAAGCGGACCGGAAAAGAGCAGATCATCATCAGCGAGATTCCCTATATGATTAACAAGGTCCGCTTGATCGAGCAGATCGCCGGGCTGGTCCAGGAGAAGAAAATCGAGGGGATCAGCGATCTGCGCGACGAATCGGACCGCGACGGAATGCGCATCGCCATCGAGCTCAAGCGCGACACCGTAGCGGGGGTGGTGATCAACCAGCTTTATAAGCATACGGCCCTACAGGAGTCTTTCGGCATCAATATGCTCGCCATCGTCGATGGCCGGCCCAAGCTCTTGAGCTTAAAAGACGCTCTAAAAGCCTTCCTCGACCACCGCAAAGAGGTGGTCACGCGGCGCACCGCCTACGATCTGCGCAAGGCCGAGGAGAGACTCCACATCCTCGAGGGATTGAAGATCGCCCTCGATCACCTCGACGCAGTGATCGCTCTGATCCGCCGCTCCCAGGATCCCAAGGTGGCGAAAGAGGGGCTGATCCAAAACTTCGGTCTGACGGAGATTCAAGCCCAGGCGATCCTGGACATGCGTCTGCAGAGGCTAACCGGTCTCGAACGGGAAAAGATCCTGCAGGAGCACAAGGAAACCGTTGAGTTGATCGCCAAACTGAAAGCGATCCTTGCCGATGAGAAGGAAATCTATCGGATCATTATTGAAGAGCTGAAAGATATCAAAGAACGCTACGGCGACCCCAGACGGACCCAGATCCTGGCTCATACCGAGGAAATCTCCATCGAAGATCTCATTGTCGAAGAAGATATGGTGGTCACGATCTCCCATGAGGGCTATATCAAACGTAACCCGGTAACTCTCTACCGGGCGCAGCGCCGAGGGGGCAAGGGAAAAATTGGGACGACCACGCGAGAGGAGGATTTCGTCGAATACCTCTTCGTCGCCTCCACCCACTCCTACATCCTCTTTTTTACCACAGTCGGCAAGGTCTACTGGATCAAGGTTCACGAGTTGCCACAGGCCGGCAGGACCGCCAGAGGAAAGCCCATAGTCAACCTCCTCAACCTGGAACAGGGGGAGAAGGTTTCAGCCTTTCTTTCGGTGCGTGAATTTCAGGAAGGCCGTTGTGTCGTCTTTGCCACGAAAAAAGGGCTCATCAAGAAGACCATTCTCATGTCCTATGCCAACCCCCGCTCCAGCGGGATCCGTGCCATTGCCCTGGAACAGGGAGATGAGGTCATCGGCGTGAGGCTTACCGACGGCCAACAAGAAATTATTCTCTCTACTTTGGACGGCCAGTCCATTCGCTTCAAAGAGGCGCAAGTGCGGTCCACCGGTCGCGGCGCCTATGGGGTCGTGGGGATGCGGATGGACAAGGGGGATGAAATAGTGAGCATGGAGATCTTGAGCCTCGGCGCCAATATTTTGACCGTGTCCGAAAACGGTTATGGCAAACGAACTGACATGGTGGAGTACCGTCTCCAATCGCGCGGCGGCAAGGGGATCATTACGATGAAGACCACCGACAAGACCGGGCGGGTGGTCGGAGCCCAGCAGGTGACCGACGAGGACCAGCTCATGCTGGTTACCAACAATGGCAAGATTATTCGTCTGAGGGTCAAAGATATCCGTGTCATCGGGCGCAATACCCAGGGGGTGCGTCTCATCGACCTCGAAGATAGTGAGCGGGTGGTTTCTCTGGCGCGATTGGCGGAGAAGGAAGAGGAGGAGTAGTTTTATTTTAGATTATTTTAGATTTTAGATTGCCGATTTCCGATTGAATCCAAAATCTAAAATCCAAAATCTAAAATTAGGGGCGATGGGAAGGGCGATTGGTGTTATCGGCGCCGGGGGTTGGGGGACTGCCCTGGCCAAGGTGCTGTGCGAGAAGGGCGATGAGGTAACCCTCTGGTGTCATGGAGAGAAAAGCTACCAAGAGATCCAAGAGAAAAATGAAAACTGCTCCTATCTCCCTGGAATCCCTTTGCCCCGCTCGCTTAAGGTTACCCGTTCCCTAAAAGAGGCCGCTGCGGGAAAAAATTTGCTTTTCTGCGTCGTCCCCTCTCACACGGTGCGCGAGGTCATGAACGCCGCCCTACCCCATGTGGACCCTCAGGCAACCCTGGTCTGTGGAACGAAGGGAATAGAGGAGGGGAGCCTTCTCCCTATGGGAGAGGTCCTAAACGACATTTTTGGCGCGCCGAAAAGAGAGAAACTCGCCTTTCTATCGGGCCCGACCTTTGCGCTCGAGGTAGCCCAAGGGCTCCCGACCGCAGTTACAGTTGCCGCCTTTGCAGAACGGGCGGCATTGGAGATTCAAGAAGCGCTTAGCACTCAGAACCTCAGGGTTTATACATCAAAGGATGTGGTCGGCGTACAGATGGGCGGGGTGGTTAAAAACGTGATTGCTATAGCCGCGGGTATCTGCGATGGTCTGGGCTTAGGATATAACGCTCGGGCCGCTCTGGTAACCCGGGGATTGGCGGAGATGACCCGTCTGGCCATTAGGATGGGAGGAGATCCACTCACCCTCTCTGGACTGCCGGGTTTGGGAGATCTGATTCTGACCTGCACGGGAGAGCTAAGCCGAAACCGCAAGGTCGGGATCGAGATCGCCCGGGGGAAGAAGCTCGACGAGACGCCCGGGGGAAGAAGCTCGATGAGATCCTGCATGGGATGCGAATGGTAGCCGAAGGGATTCGCAATACTCGATCGGTTTACCTCCTTGCCGGGCAGCTGGCGGTAGAAATGCCCATCGTGGAACAGATGTTTCTTGTGCTGTACCAGGACAAAAAACCGCGGGAAGCCGTTCGTGACCTGATGCAGCGCTCTCTCAAGGCCGAGATCTCCTAGATGGGTAGCTATTGGTGCCTGCATATTTGCCGCCAAAATTTGACAAAGTGGCGCCTCTGTGATTGAAATAATGGATTGGCTGCCCAGGCGGCCGGAAGGATCGTGATATGAAGAGAACTTATCAACCGAGCAACGTGAAACGTAAGAGGACCCACGGTTTTCTCGCCCGCATGGCAACACCGGGGGGCCGCAATGTCCTTAATCGGAGAAGGGCGAAGGGGCGTAAGAGGTTGACCGTCACAGTGCCGCCGAAGCGGGCTCGTTCCTAGAACGGGGGAGCCTTGTCTCAGGACGGGGAAAGGTTTCCAAAGCGGGCCCGTCTTACCAGACGCTCTGAATTTCTGAGTCTATCGCGACAAGGAAAAAAGGTTTACACCTCCCATTTTGTTGTCCTCAGCAAAGCGAACGACAAGGGAGAAAACAGACTGGGCATCACGGTCAGCGCGAGGGTGGGTAATGCGGTCGTTCGCAACCGGATCAAGAGGCTCCTCAGAGAATTTTTCCGCCACCACTCCCGCGAACTCCCCGCTCCGCGGGACATCGTCATTATCGCTAGGAAAGAGG
>Ga0209824_10001476_pt1 | contig 13182 bp, 10 predicted proteins | sample VDWuncwatermetaG_FD_184124 | JGI IMG/M metagenome (GOLD analysis project Ga0209824, IMG submission 184124) | Wastewater microbial communities from Netherlands to study Microbial Dark Matter (Phase II) - VDW unchlorinated drinking water (SPAdes)... ... | reverse complement strand
GCCGAATACGTGCTTTTGAGCGGAACGCCGTCCGGCCAGTAGGGCCAGCCGTGGATAAAATAATCTCCGGAAAATTGCATACTCCAGGGCATCCAAAGATGTTCGCGCAAAGCGAAATGCCGTGGCTCTTTGGAAAGAACGGTAAAGACCCCCTCGCGTGTGGGTGCAACTTTCGGGTTTCCTTTCGCGGCCAGGGGGTAGCTTTTTACCGCTTTTCCGTCTTCAAAAAGCGTCATGCGCATTTTTTCCAGATTGATATCAATGAACTTCCCTTGTTCTATTTTCGGCGTGTAGAAATTTTCGGTTTTTGACGGAGTCGGCACAAACGGACTTTGAAACGTAAGCGTTGTCGTGGGAAACGTCAGCTGGGCAAGAAGAGGAGAAGAGGGAGGAGCAATGCTTACGGTTGCGTGGTACGCCGCCGCAGGGTCAAATCCGCGCGTGGGGATAAAATGGAGCTCGCGTTCGTTTTCAAACCAAACGCTCTGGCCTTCCACCGCAGGGCTGATGCGCAGAGAATTTTTCGCGATGACTTCCGGCATCCACGAAGGAAACGTTGCCACCACTTCTTCGCCCAGCTCCTGCGGTGTCCGATAGGAAAGATGGATGAACATGCCAAGTGAAAAGAACGCAAGCAGTCCCAGGACGGCAACAATGAAAAGCGCATAAAAAAACAACGCAATCTTTTTGACAAAAGCAAGCATTGTTATTATGATAGCATGAAGTTTAAGCTTGTCTATCCAGGGGGTTCCTTTTGTGAGGTAAGTAGTATGCGCAGAGTATGGAAAAATACGAATGTCAAATGTGAGATGTCAGATGTCAAATCCATATGTTAGATGTTAAATCTAAATACAAAATGCTTCGTTCCCAAGATTTGAAATTTTACATATGGTTTTGACATTTGAGTTTTGACATTTTTGCCATGCCCGAAACAAAACAATCCCTGCCGATCGTTCTTCTTGTCGCGGCTCTTTTGGCTCTTGCGGCAATGCTTCTCTTGCCGAGTCAGCGCGAGGCGTCAAATCCTTTGGGTGATTCGGATGCGCCGCCGGGTGTCAAAGAGGATCCGATTCTTGGAGCCACTTCTCCTTCGGAGAGCATTGTCGTATCCTCGCCTCGTTTCGGGGAAGAAGTAAGCAAATCGTTTTTGCTTGAAGGACAAGCGCGGCAGTCCGTCGGACGGGAAATCAGCGTGCGATTGAAAGCTTCGGAAAGCAGTGCTTTGCTTTTCTCCGGAACCGTGATTACCGATCCCGAGCGCGAAAAAGAACTTGCGCATTTTTCTCGCGAAATTCCTTTGCCCGAAGGACTCATCAACAACCTTTCCCTAACTTTGGAGGTAACTCCGCAAGAAGGCAATCCGCGCGACACGGTTCTTGTCCCGTTAACCTACACGCGAGCGGGAAAAGAAGATCGGCCGAAGTGATTTTTTTTGTGCAATGGAAAGAGCGGCAGGGGATAAAAGCGCTTTGCTTCTATTCTTGCCGCTCTTTTGAAAAGACGATATTTATCCCTTTCCATACCCATACTCCTCTCGAGCATAGGCAGCCAAGGATTTGCGGAGGTGCCGTCTTCCGCGCAGTACCCGTACACCAACGGTGCTTATCGGACTTCCCGTTAGTGTGGCGATTTCCTCGTATGAGTAGTCGCCGAGATCGGCAAGTAGCACTGCTTGCCGATATATTCTTGGTAGTTCATTGAGGGCATCACGCATATGCCCGTTCATCCCGTTGGCGGCCTCCTCCATTGAGGCGTAGTCATCGGGACATTCTTCCGGCGCCGCCAAGAAGGGCGCAATTTTTTCGAAATCTACGCACGCGCCCCTTCTCGCCTTGGCCGACCTTTTATTCAGCCAAGTATTGCGCATAATCGTGCAAGCCCACGCTCGCACGTTTGTCCCTTCCTCGAATCTTGAAGAAAAGCGCAGTATTTTGAGGAAGGTATCTTGAAGCAAATCCCTGGCTTCTTCTGAGTCCTTTGTAAGCCGCAACGCTAAATTTCGGAGAACGCGATAGTGCTCCGAAATAACCGTCTCAAGAAATTTTGCCGGTGATCGTGTATCCATTATCCCTCCTCTGGTTTTTGGATACGAGTTGAATACTTTTAGCACGCCTTTACTAATTTGTCCATGAAACTTTACCTTGTACGGCACGCGGAAAGCGAGCTTAGCGCACACGCAAAGGATGCCCATCCAGCATCCGGATGGTAAACTTTCCAACGAAGGCAGAAAGCAAGCGCGCATGCTTGCCAAGAGGTTTTCACGCATTCCCGTTGACATTATTCTTGCAAGCGATATTACGCGCGCAAAGCAAACCGCCGAAATTATCAGCGATGCGATCAAGAAAGACATTGTCTTTTCCCATCTTCTGCGGGAAATTCGGGTTCCTCGGGAAATCATGGGAAAGTCGGAGAAAGATCCGGAAGTTCTTCGGTTCAAGCAACAAACAAAAAACCATGCAGATGAACCTGAATGGCATTACTCTGACGAAGAGAATTTTTTTGAGATGAAGGAACGGGCGGGAGAGTTCCTTCGTTTCTTGGGAACGAGGAAAGAAGAAAATATTCTCGTGGTAAGCCACGGAAGATTCATCCGGCTCATCATCCTCGCCATGGCATTCGGCGAAGAATTTTCCTATAAAATGCGCGCTTCTTTTAACGAGGCGTTCAGAGTTACCAATACCGGAATTACGCTTTGCGAGCAGGATAGCAAGGGGAGATGGGAGATAATCACATGGAATGACCATGCACATTTGGGATAGGTTCAGTGTAATTTCAAAAGGCAAAAGTAAAAACGAAAAAGACAAAACGACAAGTAAAAAGTAAAAACTATTTATTTCAAGATATAAACCACGGGCGTTAGCCCGTGGAGATTCATTCCTTTTGAATTTTACCTTGTACTTTTGCTTTTTTCGTTTTTACTTCTGCATTATCTAATGCACTCCCACAAGCCCTCGTTTGAGGGTTTTTTGAAAGCTTTTGTGCAAGAAGAGAAGAGAAAGCGGGAGATAGAGCATGCTTAAAAGTCCGGCGATATAAAGTTTTTGCGGGTCAAGCGTGCCGCTTGCGATAAACTGGCGCATACTTTCAAAGACATAGCTTGCGGGCAAGGCGGAGGATATTAATTGCGCCCAGTGGGGAAGAATGGAGGCGGGATAGAATATCGCGACAAAAGGGGCGAGCACCTGCACCGCGGTAAACGCAAGGTTTCGCGATTTCATGCCGTAGCGCAATATGATCCCTCCCACAAAGAATCCCACACACCACCCGTTGACGAGTAAAGTGGCAAGAAAGGGGAATAGGTACCATCCATAGATCAAGAGGTTTAGCCGATAAAGAAAGAATGCGATTCCAACCCCGACCGCAAAGGTTAGCAGGGCTTTCATGACGCTCAAGACGACCAATGCGGCAGTCCATTCCCAAAATTTAAGGGGTGTTACAAATAGGTTGATGAGATTTTTGTCCGATACCTCGATAACCGTGCTTACGGTAATTTCCCCGGCTCCCCGCCATACGATAAGCCAAAACACCGCTCCGGAAATGATCATCAAAGGAAGCGAGGGAATATTCCCCGCTTGTTTTGCTATGGAGACCCCGGTAAGTCCCCAGATCAGGAGATCAACAAGAGGCCAGTAGAAAACATCCGTCAAACGGTCAAGATTTTTGCGAAACGTATAGAGTTGCCGAAGCACGATTGCGAAAATACGATGGAGTGACATACGAGCTTCGTTAGCTTTTAGCTTCATTAGCTTGTTAGGAAAATACTGAATACCTAATGAAGCTAACGCAGCTAATGAAGCTCGTCTTTTTTCGCCATTTGCAAAAAATAATCTTCAAGCGTGGGTTTTTGAATGCTGATCTCGTCGTAGCGTACGCCTATTTCCATGATCGTTCTCAACAGTTCGGCGATTTTTCGTTCGTGAGTATTGATGATGATTGAGCGTCCGGTCACGCGATAAGAAAGCCCATTCTCTTGGCAATAGGCAATCGTCCGTTTGAGTCCGTCGCCGATAGCAAGCTCCACGTGGGAAATCTCAATGGATTTCGCGAGATTCTCGGGAATGTCGTTGGCAATAATACCGCCCTTGTTGATGAAAATGACACGATCGCAAATTGTTTCAACCTCCGCCATGTTGTGCGAAGTCAAGATAAGAGAAACATTGAACGTTTTTCGCTGGTGGAGGAGAAATTCCCGAATGTATGCCGCCGCTTCGGGATCAAGCGATGCGGTAGGCTCGTCCAGAAGCAAAACTTTTGGGGAATTGATGAATGCTTTGGCGAGGTTGACCCGCGTCATTTGACCTGCGGAAAGAGCGTAGATCGGTTTTTTCCAAATCTTGCGCAAGCGGAAAATTTGGGCGATTTCTTCCAAGCGCTTTTTGCGATCGGGAATGCGGTAGAGATGAGAAATAACCGTAAGGTTTTCTTTTACGGTAAGCTCCCAGGGAAGTGTGGTATAGGTGGAGGAGAAGTTGAGTTGTTCAAGGATTTCTTCCCGATGGCTTGTTAAATTTTTCCCAAAATAACGTATAACGCCCTTGCTCGGGGTCAATACGCCAAGGAGCATTTGAACCGTGGTGGTTTTGCCCGCGCCATTGGGCCCGAGCAACCCCAAAATTTCGCCTTCACCAAGCGAAAACGAAATATCATTCACCGCGCACGACTTCCCAAAATTTTTTGTGAGATGTTCCACTTCGAGAACGAGCATGCGAGTAGTGTAGCATGAAGTTTTTTGGGATGCCATACCCCAGTAGGCGAGACCATTATGGTAATGAACATGCAATAAAGTTAAAAGTTCAAAGTGAAAAATTAAAAGTTACAGTTCAAAATTTAAAATTTATTTTGGAGTCGCCGGGAATACCCTCTGCACCCTGCCTTCGCAGCACACTCACTTTGTTCGTGAGCAGCAGAGGGTGGAGGCGACGGAGAAACAAACCACTTCTCCTAAAACTTTCTACTTTCAATAAAAAGTGGTTTATAGAGCAAGCCCGAAGGGTTTACCTAAACTTTGCACTTTGCACTTTTCATTTTTAACTTTCGTTGATGGGGCTTCGAAGGAAAGTAATTGAAAAAAATGGAGAATATGCTATCCTTGAGTAATACGGAGGTAGTACTATGCATCTCATCAAAAAAATCGCCATTGCCATTATTTTTCTGCTCTTTCTTGCGGGCATCGGTTTTTTGGTGTACGGATTATTTCCCCACGCGCCCGCGGCTTCTTGCAGTGACGGGATCCAAAACCAAGGCGAGGCAGGCGTTGACTGCGGAGGGCCTTGCATTGATATATGCGCAAACCCGGAAGAACTGACATTGTTCCAGACCAAAGTTATTCCCACCAAGGAAGGGTTTGTTGACGCTTTCGCCGAATTGAGGAACGGCAACATTACGTTTGGCATTCCCGCGTTGCGCTATACGTTCGAATTTTATGACGACGCAAATACTCTTATTACCTCGCGTCCGGGCGTTACCTATATTCTTCCCAACGACAGCAAATACATTGTGGAAAGCGCCATACCTGTTGCACGAGCGGCAAAAAACGTAAAATTCACATTCCAACCCCCCCAATTCAAGGCGGTGAAAGATTATATCAAACCCCGCCTTGTCGCGTTGAACACCGCTTCAGACGACGAACTGGGGTTCACGCGCGTGCGCGGTATTATTGCAAATCAAACAAACAGCAGCTATCAGAGCGTCATTCTTACCATGCTGCTTCGCGACGACGTAGACCGCGTTGTTGCCGTGAACAAGCAGGAGATTACGACGCTTGTGAGCAATGAGCAACGGTTTTTTGATTTGCGATGGCCCTATAAAAAGCCGTTTTCCCGAAGCATCCAAACCCGCGTGGAAACCAACATCTTCGACGACGCAAACGTTATCAGGTATGCACCCTAAGAAATGCAAAAGTAAAAGTGAAAAAGGTAAAATTGATGTATTCGCTTCGCGAATGCTTGGTATAAAAGTAAATTTTTTTCAGAAAATTTACACCGCACTTTTGCCTTTTGCGTTTTAACTTTTGCCTTTCCCTACTATGAGTTGGCTTTCTCGTCTTGATTGGGCTATGCTTGCGGCCCTTTTTTGTTTGGGGCTTTTGAGCGTGGCGCTGCTTTACCCGTATTCATTTTTGCAAGGGGGGAGTTTTGCCTTGCGCCAAGCGCTGTTTTTTGTCATTGGCATTGCTTCCACGATTATGCTCTCGCGGCTCAACGTTTCTTTTTTCAAGCAGAAGGGGGAGATTATCGTGGGTATCTATCTACTCGGGGTTTTTCTTCTTGCCGGCATACTCCTTTTGGGTGTTACGGTTCGGGGGGCGGCAAGCTGGGTTTCTCTTTTTACCGTGGGCTTCCAGCCCTCGGAGTTCATCAAAATAGTTCTTATTTTTCTTTTGGCGCGTTATTTTACCCATCGCCATTTACAAATGTATCGGATACAAAACGTGGCTTTCTCCTTCCTCTATGTGGCGTTCCCTCTTGTCCTTGTCCTTATGCAGCCCGCGCTCGGATCAGCCATTATTATTTTTTTCCTGTGGCTTGGCATGGTCGTAATGGCAGGAATGAAATGGCGGCACCTTGCCCTTGTTTTTTTGGCGGGACTCCTCATCGGGGCGTTGCTTTGGACATCGTTCCTCCTTCCCTACCAGAAAACGCGCGTCCTCTCCTTTCTTAACCCCGGCAATGATCCGCTGGGCGCAAATTATTCGCGCAACCAATCGCTTATTGCCGTGGGAGCCGGAGGGATTTGGGGAAAGGGCATCGGCAACGACATCCACTCTCTTTACGGATTCTTGCCCGAAGCCCACACGGACTTTATGTTTGCCATGCTGGCGGAAAGTTTGGGTTTGACAGGAATGCTTGTTTTTTTTCTCCTGATAGGTATTATTTGTTTCCGCCTTTTCCGCTTCAACGGCAAAAGCAATTTTGATCGCCTGTTTTCCAGCGGACTTGCATTTCTCATATTCCTGCAATCAGCCGTCAATATCGGCATTAACATCGGCATATTGCCGGTTACCGGTTTAACGCTTCCCTTCCTAAGCTATGGCGGGAGCTCGGTGATTTCGCTTTGCGTAGGGCTGGGGATTTATCAGGCGCTATATGTGAGGGCGTGATGTAACATGAAGCATGCAGCACGAGGACAAGGGAAAATTTTTCGAGAACAGTTAACTAAGATAAACCCCAATGACCAAGTCCCAATGACCAATCAAATCCTAAGCCCCAAGTCCCGATGAATTTTTTTGGGCGTTGGTTCATTAGGACTTGACTCTGCCTGCGCAGCACTCGCCCTTTGGTCGAAAGGGTCGTTGGACATTGGGATTTTGGCCTTTATGATGTCGCGCTTGTCAGCCGACAAACATATCTCTTTTCCACACCATTCCACACCATGAGCGATCAACCCGAGTTAACCCGAAATATCAATTGGCTTTTGAGAGAAAAGTATGAGGGGCGGATGACAAAGGAAGCGAAAAAAGATATCGCTCGCCTGAAGCGTGGCGAGCCCGTTGACTATGTCATCGGGTGGGTTGATTTTTTGGGGTGTAAGATCGATCTTTCCATGCGGCCGTTTATTCCGAGGCCGGAAACAGAGTATTGGGTGGGGAAAGCGATTGAGGACGTGAAAGAGAAAGAGGGAAAAAGAGCAATTCACTGCCTTGATGTGTTTGCCGGATCAGGATGCATTGGTATTGCGTTACTTTCTCGCCTCCCGAACGCTGTTGTGGATTTCGTGGAAAAAGAAAAAGCGCCTTTGAAGCAAATTGCCATCAATACGGCGATGAACAACGTTGATCCTTTGCGCTATCGCATTATTTCGGAGCCGCAGAGCGGCGGAGAAACAAACTTGTTTATCCGATCGGATATGGTATCCTCGCTCAAGAAAGGCGAGCGCTACGATTATATTTTTGCGAACCCTCCCTACATTGCCTTGACGCGAAAGGGTAAAGTACAAAAAAGCGTCCTTGCGTGGGAACCCCATGCCGCGCTTTTTGGCAAAGACGACGGACTATACTTCATTGAGCTTCTTCTTAAAGAAGCAAAAAATCATCTGACAAAAGAAGGAACAATGTATATTGAGTTCGATTCGCCCCAGAAACCCGCCTTTTCTGAATTGCTCTCTCGTTACGGTTATGCCAATGTCCGGTTTTTCAAAGATCAATATGGAAAGTGGCGGTGGGTGGAAATAAGCAATAAGCGTTAAGAAGTAAGCAAGAGTAGTATAAAATAGAAAAGGGCGCCTTTACTGCTTAGTTGGCGCCCTCTTGGTGGAAGCGATGGGTTGCAAAAGTGTAGCGATCTACTAATCGGCTAAAAGAACCGAGGTCGGGGGAAAAATAGTTTCTCCTTGTTTGGTGCCAAGGACGAGCCATTGCTCTTTTCCTTGGGGTGAGAAGATATGTACCCCCTCCCTCATTTTTACGTATAGATAGGTACCCTCTCCTTTTTCGGGAGGTGTTGCTACCAAGGTGCAAAAAATTTCGTCGGGCATATTTCCTCCTGAATAACCCACCGCTTGGTGTGTTTCTTACCACATAAATAAAAATTTGTCAATTTCTAAGTTTTCAAATATGAACCTTACCTTCATCCCTTTGGCCAGTAGCAGGAGTATTAAAATTTTGCTCGAAAACGGCCGCGAGCAGTGGGAGGAAACTGCCGAGAGTGGGGAAGCGATGGTGGGGGCTCTTGACAAACTTTTTGAAATCGCTAAAATGGACCTATCTTCGGTTACGAGTATCCGTGTGATGGACGAGGAGCATTCGAGCTTACTTTCAGTTTACCTTGCTCACACAACTAAACAGGCCTTACATATAGCAGCGGAATTTCAAAGCCTTCGCCGATAAGGAGAAGGGCTGTATTGTTTTACTGCCGGTGCGATATTTGGAGAAGTGTTCCGAAACCAACATCGGACTCCGCCCGCCCGCAGGTTCACTCCGCATCCGCAAATGGGGATGACGGGTAACATGGGTTGCGTTTTGCCTTTGGGCAGAGCGCTTTCCTCATCTTGTCTTATGGAAGAACGATACTTTTCTCGCTATCAGACAAAAACAATACCTCCGCCGAACCTTATCCAGGTGCAGATAGATTCCTACGAGTGGTTTTTGAAGAAAGGATTGCAAGAGCTGCTTGAAGATTTTTCTCCGGTGGAAGATTATTCCGGAGAACATCTGAAGTTTTCTTTTCTTTCGTTCCACTTGGAAGAGACGGAAGCCACCGAGGAAATCTGCCGACAGAAAAATTTAACATACGAAGCCCCCTTACGCCTTAAAACGCGCCTTTTGAACGTGGAGGCAAAGGAGATGAAAGAACAGGATGTCTACTTCGGGCATATCCCTCTTATCAGTTCGCGCGGAACATTTATTATCAATGGGATTGAGCGGGTCATGGTTTCCCAGCTTCTCCGATCGCCGGGAGTGTACTTTACCTCCGAAGTAAAGCGCGGTCTTAAGCTTTTTCGCGCGGAGATTATTCCCGGAAGAGGGGCATGGATTGAAGTCGAAACGTCGGAAGACGGTATTTTATACGCAAAGGTGGATCGGCGCAGAAAAGTTCCCGTGACCTTGCTGCTAAGGGCTTTTGGATTGGAAGACAACGAAGAAATCCGCAAAACATTCGGCTCCGATGAATCAATGAATGCCACGCTTGCGCTTGACGAAACAAAAACCACCGATGAAGCGGTGGTGGAAATTTACAAGCGCATTCGCCCGGGCGAAGCGGTTACGGCCGATAACGCGCGCAAGTTCCTTATTGCGCTGTTTTCGTTCAAGCGGTATGACTTGGAAAAAGTGGGGCGCTGGAAGTTAAACCAGCGTCTTTCTCGCGAGCTCAAGGGAGAAACGGAAATAACGCGCGAAGAGCGCACCATTGGCCTTGACGATGTCATCCTCGTTATCAAAGAAGTTATCCGGCTCAATAAAGACCCCCAGAGCAAATCCGATGAAATCGACAACTTGGGCAATCGCCGCGTCAGGCCGGTGGGAATGCTTTTGCAAGACAGGTTGCGCCTGACGTTTTCCCGTCTTGAGCGCGTTATCCGCGATCGTATGAGTACGCTTGATCTGGATACGGTAACGCCCGGACAACTCATCAACATCAATGTATTCAGTTCGGCCATTGCCGATTTCTTCTCGTCTTCCCAGCTTTCGCAGTTCATGGATCAGGTGAACGCGCTTGCCGAGCTTGAACACAAGAGGACACTCTCCGCCAAAGGGCCGGGAGGTTTAACGCAGGAGCGAGCCGGGTTTGAAGTGCGTGACGTACACGAGTCGCACTACGGCCGCCTTTGCCCCATTCAGACGCCGGAAGGACAGAACGTCGGACTAGTCGTGCACTTGGCGCTTTTTGCGCGGCTCAACGAATTCGGATTTTTGGAAACCCCCTATTTTAAGGCCGATAATGGAAGAGTGCTCGATGATATTGAGTATATGAACGCTACCGACGAAGTGAAATATGTTATTGCGCACGCAGGTGAACCCCTGGACGCGCGGGGCAGATTTGTGAACGAAGTGGTGGAAGCGCGTATTCATGGAGAATCCGGTATGATCGAGCGCGAAAAAGTTGATTTCCGCGATGTGTCGCCCCAGCAGTTTATTTCGCTTGCAACGAGTTTGATTCCGTTTTTGGAGCACGATGACGCAAACCGTGCGCAAATGGGATCAAACATGCAGCGGCAGGCCGTGCCTTGTCTGCGTTCCGAAGTTCCGGTGGTAGCAACCGGGTTTGAAAAAGCGGTGGCACGCGATTCCGGCTACGAGCTCTTTGCGAAAGAAGCGGGTAAAGTTATTGAAGTAGATGCGTCCCACGTCAAAATCCGCTCGCAGAAAACAAGCAAAATTCAAAATTATCCGTTGATCAATTTTCGCCGTTCCAATCAATACACCGGCATCCACCAGGTTCCGGTCGCGCAAAAGGGCGCAATGCTCAAAAAAGGAGACCTTATCGCGGACGGATCATCGCTTCGGGAGGGACAATTGGCGCTCGGTCAAAATCTTTTGGTGGCGTTTGTTCCATGGGAAGGTTCAAACTACGAAGACGCCATCATTATTTCCGAGCGATTGGTACGCGATGATATTTTCTCCTCGGTCCATATTCAGGATTTTCTCTGTGAAGTGCGCGATACAAAGCTCGGCCCCGAAATGACAACCTATGACATCCCCAATGTTTCCGAGGCAAAACTTTCCAATCTGGATGAGGACGGCATTATTCGCGTGGGATCGGAAGTAAAGGAAGGCAGTTATCTGGTGGGCAAAATTTCTCCCAAAGGAGAAGTCGAGTTAAGCGGAGAAGAGCGCCTGCTCCGCGCAATTTTCGGAGAAAAGGCCAGAGAAGTGCGCGACACCTCGCTGGTGCTTCCCCACGGGAAAAAGGGAAAGGTGCTGAATGTTGATATTCTCTCCCGCGATAAGGGCGACAAGCTTGCTCCGGGCGTTCTGCGTTCCATTCATATTGAAATCGCCGAGCTTCGAAAAATTTCCGTAGGCGACAAACTTGCCGGGCGGCACGGAAACAAAGGTGTTATTGCGCGTATTCTTCCGCTGGAAGACCTTCCTCATCTTGAAGACGGCACGCCGGTTGATATTGTACTCAACCCGCTGGGTGTTGCTTCGCGCATGAACCTCGGGCAAATTTTGGAAACCCACCTTGGCTGGGCCGCATTCAAAGGCGGCTGGCGCGCGATTTCTCCTCCGTTCGCAGGAGCGACGGAAAAAGAAATCATGGCCGCGTTAAAAGCGGTCGGCCTTCCGGAAGACGGAAAAGTGAAACTTTATGACGGCCGCACGGGTGAACCCTTCCATGAGCGTGTTACCGTAGGCGTTGTTTATATGATGAAACTGAACCACTTGGTGGAAGACAAAGCCCATGCCCGCGCCATCGGCCCCTACTCCCTTACGACTCAGCAGCCCTTGGGCGGAAAAGCTCAATTCGGAGGCCAGCGCTTCGGAGAAATGGAAGTGTGGGCGCTCGAAGGATACGGCGCCGCGTATACGCTTCAGGAATTGCTCACCATCAAATCCGACGACGTAAAAGGCCGCGCGGAAGCATACGAAGCCATTACCAAAAAAGAGCGCATCAGACCCCCGTATTTGCCGACATCATTTAACGTGCTGGTAAATGAAATCAAGGGGCTCGGATTTGATATTGAGTTGATTGATAGGAAGAAGGGCGCTGCGAAGGAGAAGTAACATTAAAAAGTTTTAAGTTTTTTGTTTTAAGTTTTAAGTTAATCAGAATAAAACGAAGAGCGATCCTTTCTCTAAAAACTAAAAACTCTTAACTAAAAACTCCTCTATTATGGAATTCGACGCAATTCGCATCACGCTTGCTTCTCCGGAAAAAATCTTGGCATGGTCCCACGGAGAAGTTATCAAGCCGGAAACAATAAACTACCGCACCCAAAAGCCCGAGCGGGAAGGCCTTTTTTCCGAGGTGATTTTCGGCCCGGAAAAAGATTATCAGTGCTACTGCGGCAAATATAAGAAAGCCCGATTCAAAGGTATTGTCTGCGATCGTTGCGGCGTGGAAGTTACGCGAGCTTCGGTTCGGCGCGAGCGGCTCGGGCATATTAAGCTCGCCACGCCGGTTTCGCACATCTGGTTTTTGCGCAAAGTGCCGTCGAAAATGAGTTTGTTCTTCAATATCGGTCTTGCCGAGATTGAAAATGTCATCTATTTCGCAAGTTACATTATCACCAAAATCAACGAGCCGCTCCACAAAAAAGCGCTCAAGGAAAACCGGGGGAAAAACAAAGAGCTCTACGAATCCCTTGCCGGCCTTGCCAAAGGGAAAGTGGTTTCCGAAGCGGATTTGCGCGAAGTGCTGCAAGCGTACCCTTCCCTTATTGAGGTGGGAACCGGTGCCGAAGCTCTGCGAGCACTGGCCGCCGAAATTGATCTTCTTGCTCTTCGCGTCCAGTTGAAAGAACAGCTTAAAAAGGCAACAGGCCAGCAAGCGATTAAAGCCCTTTCGCGTCTGAAATTGATAGAGGGCCTCATCCGTTCGCAAACGCGTCCGGAATGGATGTTTATTACCATTCTGCCCGTTATTCCGCCGGAGCTTCGCCCCATGGTAGCCCTTGACGGGGGAAGGTTCGCATCTTCGGATGTCAACGATCTGTATCGCCGCGTTATCAACCGGAACAATCGGCTCAAACGGCTGATAGAATTAAACGCGCCCGAAGTCATCATCCGCAATGAAAAACGCA
>Ga0209824_10001475_pt1 | contig 13184 bp, 17 predicted proteins | sample VDWuncwatermetaG_FD_184124 | JGI IMG/M metagenome (GOLD analysis project Ga0209824, IMG submission 184124) | Wastewater microbial communities from Netherlands to study Microbial Dark Matter (Phase II) - VDW unchlorinated drinking water (SPAdes)... ... | reverse complement strand
GAAGAGGGTGTTGCTGCGAAGCCGTGCCGACAAGGCAACGGCGGAGCAGAACACGGCTTCGGAGCGGTTCCGCCCCACGGGCGTCAGCAAGGTGCCACGGGCATGCCCGTGGGGCTCCACGCCTCCGTTGACGACCCACGGACCATCAGGGAGGGACAGGAGTCCCCACACAAGAGAGGTTCAACGCGCATGGGTAGTCGTCCCATCCACCCGCCGTCCGCCGCTGTGGCGGATCACCTCGAGTTGAAACGCTACATCCGCGACATCCCGGACTTCCCGTCGAAAGGCATTCTCTTCCGCGACATCACCCCCTTGCTGCAGAACGGTCCCGTCTTCCGGAAGGCGATCCGCGCGCTGGCGGAGCGTCATCGCGGCCAGCGGCCGGACGCGGTCGTCGCCATTGAATCGCGCGGCCTCATCGTCGGCGCGGCACTCGCGTATGAGCTCGGGGTGGGGGTCGTCCCGGTGCGGAAGGAAGGGAAGCTCCCCCACGCGACCTACAGCGCCACCTATGCCCTGGAGTACGGCCAGGACACGCTGGAGATCCATCAAGACGCGCTCAAGCCAGGGGATCGGGTGCTCCTGGTGGACGATCTCTTGGCGACGGGCGGGACGATGGGGGCCACGCTCCAGCTGATTGAGCGGTGCGGCGGACGCATCATTGAGCTGGCCTTCCTGATTGAGTTGACCGGGCTGAAGGGCCGCGAGCGCCTGGCGCCGCATCCCATCATTTCTCTCGTCCAGTATTGAACGTACGGGACGTCCGCCAGAGATCGTCCGTCACTAAGACGTCGGCGGACGTGCGCCGACGCAGGAGTGGCGCACGTTGGCGGATGTCCCGCGGCATGATGAGAAAAAGCCGCGCAGCAGAACGTTGCGCGGCCTTGATGTGTGCGAGGGGTGAGGACGAGGGGACGACGCTCAGTGACCCGCGACGGCGATGATCCCGCACCCGCTACGGCCGCCGGCGTTGCCGGTGGGCTGGCCAAAGTCATCAGGTTTCTCGTGCAGGATGATCGCCCGTCCGGCCACACTGTGCGGTCCATCGTGGAGCGTCAGGCCGAGAAGGGTAAGCTCAAGCCGCCCCGTGCCGTCTGGACCCACCGTGATATTACCGAGGTCGCCAGCGTGTGCTCCCCCAAAGCCGTCCTTGGGGAGGAAGCCGTGTTTGACCCCGTCCGGGTTGTAGTGTCCTCCGGCTGCCTTGCCGCCGTCACCACAACTCCCCACGTCATGGATGTGGAGGCCGTGCACGCCGGCGGGGGTGTTGGTTACGCGGATCGACACGCGCAACCCGTTGGGCGTCGGGGTCAGTGTAGCGGCTCCGAAGATCTTGGAGCCCGGCTGTGTGCCGTGAAGCTCCGCGGTCCCGTGCTCGCCCGGGGCGCACGCGGGTAAGAGACCGACGACGAGCATCACGAAGAGATTGCAACGGTTCATGCGCACCCCCTGTGGTTGCCCCATTATCGCTCTGTACAGCGGCTCACGCAACTGCTGGGACCTACTCGCCGTGGTAGTGGGTGGTCGTTGCGTGATGGAGGACCTGTGGGGTAGGGACGAGGCGGCGCGGTGGATCATGCGAGCGGACGCGCGCAGCGCATGAAAGGCCCCCTCTGGCTGAGGCTCGGCCTCTTGTGTTTGTTCGTCATTGGGGTCGGCTCGGTGGTCCGCCTCCTGGGATTTGACCTCGCCCAGATGACGCCAGAGCGAGTCCGGGCGTTCGTCGCCTCGTTCGGGGTGTGGGCGCCGGCCGTCTACCTCCTCGTGTATGGCCAGCCGATTGTGCCCTTGCCGGCCAGCATCGTGATCGTGGCCGCTGGGCTGGCGTTCGGCCCGTTCTGGGGCATGCTGGCCGCGTTAGGCGGGGGCACCCTACGGGCCTGTAACCAATTTGCCGTCGCTCGGTGGCTCGGGCAAGACGCGGTCGCCAAATTACTGAAAGGGAAGATCACCGCGTTCAATGAACGGATCGGCGAACGGGGCTTCAGCACGGTGCTCCTGATCCGGCTGATTCCCAACGTCCCCTTCGACGTGCAGAACTACGGGCTCGGATTCTCCCAGGTCCGCTTCCTCCCCTATATGTTGGCGACCTTCCTCGGCATCATCCCTGGAAGTTTTGCGTTCGTGTATTTCGGCTACTCGCTCACCGATCCCAAGCAAGTGTGGAAGTTGCTCCTTGCGCTCCTCTTCATCGTCGGGCTCGTCTTCGCTCAGAGGGCCTGGAAGGCCAGCCGGCGCCAGGCCGCGACGGGGGACCGCCGCGCATGAGCGGTGCCATTGACCCTGACGCCGGCAGGTGCGCCGCAGGCCTGTCGTGGCTGGGGAAGATATGGATCGCGTGACACCCAGCATCCTCTTCGTGTGCGTGGCCAACTCCTGCCGCTCGCAGATGGCGGAGGCGATTGCCAAGTCATTGGGCGGCGCGGGCTGGGACGTGTGGAGCGCGGGATCCCATCCGAGCGGCCGCGTGCATCCGGTCGCCGTGCAGGCGATGCAGGAGCTTGGCCTAGACCTCTCCGCGCACCGCTCGAAAGGACTGGACCAGGTGCCGACGCGGCGGTGGGACTACGTCGTCACGATGGGCTGCGGCGATGCGTGCCCGATAGTCCCGGCACGCCACCACGTGGATTGGGCGATCCCTGACCCGGTGGGGCTGCCGCTCGATGAGGTGCGCCGCATCCGCGACGACCTGGTCCGGCGCATCGGAACGCTCATCGGGCGTGAGGCGCAGGCCGCGCAACTCCTCTCGCGAACCACGGCCACCTCGGAGGGGTAGTGGGCAATGTTGCTTCCACACCGCGAAAGCGCAAAAGGTGGCAAGAACACCCTTTGCGCCTTTGCGGGTTTTAGCGTTTTTTTGCGGTGTGAACCCTAAAATGACCCAGTACCCTCGGAGGAGGGGGGCTTGACAGGCGGAGGCATGTGCCCGAAGATGATACGCACTCATCCAAAGGGTGAATGGGCAAGGGCCCGCCGCACGGCAATCTGGAGGGTACCCATGACGTTTCGAGCGTTTCGTCTGTCCGTCGCGATTGCCGCAAGCGGTCTGTTGGCCGCCCCCCAGGCGTGGGCGACCACCTATGCGATAGACCCTGACCACACGACGGTCGGATTCAAGGTCCGCCATATCCTCTCCTACGTCACGGGCACCTTCGACAAGGTCGAGGGCACCTTTGACTACATCCCCAATCTCCCGGTGCAGTGGAAGGTCTCCGCCACGATCCAGGCGGCGAGCATTGACACCCGCGTCGCGGACCGGGACAAGCACTTGCGCTCAAAAGATTTTCTCGACGCGGAGCAGTACCCGACACTGACCTTCCAGAGCACCGGCGTCACCGACGCGACACCGACGAGCGCCAAGCTCCAAGGCCTCCTAACAATCCACGGCGTAGAGAAGCCGGTCGTGTTGGGCCTGACCGTCCACGGCGTCGCCAAGGACCCGTGGGGCAAGACGCGTGCTGGCGCGACCGCGACGACCACCATCAACCGCAAGGATTTCGGCGTCTCCTGGAATAAGGTGCTTGACACCGGTCAGTTGCTCGTCGGGGACGACGTGGAGATCGTCCTCGAGGTGGAAGGGATTGCGCAGGAGTGAAGGGCGTGAGGCCGAAGGTTCACTCCGCTTGGTCACCCAACTAGAGGAGGTTGTTATGAAGCGTGCTCATCGCATAGGGATTGGGCTCATCGCGCTGGCTTTTCTGACTAGCGGGTGCTTCGGACCGTTTAACCTCACCCGGCGGCTCTACAACTGGAATGCGCAGGTGGTGGGGAAGTGGGAGCGGGAGTTCATGTTCATTCTCCTCGCCTGGGCCCCTGTCTACGGCCTGACGGTCTTGGGCGACGGCATCGTCTTTAACTCGATGGAGTTTTGGACAGGGAAGAATCCGGTGGACCCGCCCTCCATCCGACAAAGCGACCTGCCGCGGACGAAGCGCCTCGTGCGCGGCGACGGCGAAGCCCATCTCACGTATGCCCTCACGCCCACCGGGCCGCAGCTCCTCGTCGAGCAGTTCCGGCAGGGCCAGGCAGCCGGCAGCCTGCGTCTCGAGCAGCGCGACGGGAAGACGGTGGGACTGGACGCGGAGGGTCGGGTGGTGTTCACTGCAGAGACGCTGGCCGACGGTCGTATCGTCGTCCGCGACAGCAGCGGCCAGCCGGTTGGCACGCATTCGACCAACTGAGTCACGCGATCGAGGTCACATGAGCAACGCGCACCCGGCTGCGCTCGGCAGTTACGTCAGCGCCCCCACGGCGACCGGCATCCCTAATGGAAAACTGGGGATGTGGGTCTTCCTCGCCTCAGAGGTGATGTTCTTTACCGGCCTCATCGGCGCCTACCTCGTCCTGCGCCTGAGCCATCCGAGTTGGCCGGGACACGAGGGCCACCTCAGCGTCCCGATTGGCACGACGAACACCCTGCTGCTCATCGGCAGCAGCGTGACGATCGTCCTTGCACTCGCGGCCTCCGAGCGCGGGGCGATCGACCGGGTCCGCGGCTGGCTTGCGGCGACCATCCTCCTCGGCGCATGCTTCCTCGTCATCAAAGGGTTTGAGTACTCGGTGAAGTTCGCCCACCATATTTTTCCCAGCACGAACGTGTTTTGGTCCTGCTACTTCGCGCTGACCGGGTTTCACGGCCTGCACGTCTTGGGGGGGATCATCTTCAACCTGCAGGTGCTGAGCCGGACCCTCCGTGAGGCGACCTGGAAGGCCCAGGGTCACCGGCTGGAACTCGCCGGTCTCTACTGGCACTTCGTGGATATCGTGTGGATCTTCCTCTTCCCACTCCTCTACCTCATCTGATGAGAGGAACACCTCGTGACACCACTGAACCACAGAATGACCACAGCCCGCCCCGGCAGCCATTGGCGGCGGGCCGGGGAGACACAGAGCCTTACTATCGGAGACCTCTCTGTGCCTCTGTGGATTTCTGTGGCATCTGTGGTGTAATCGGGAATCTTCCAAAAGTCTTGTGATGGCACGCGCGGCATCGCCCAACTACCTCCTCATCGGGATCTGGCTGGCCGGCCTCATGCTCCTGGGCGTCCTGCTCTCTGAGATGGCCGGCGGCATCCTGCCGATCCCCCGATGGGGGGTCGTCGCGCTGGTCCTGGGGCTCTCAACGATCAAGGCCACCCTCGTCGCCCTCTACTACATGCATCTGAAGACGGACCGGCGGCTCTTGGTGTTCGTCGCGGTGGCCCCCTTCCTCCTGATCCTCCTTGTCCTTGGCGTCGTCTTCTCCAGCCGCTTCGTCCGTCTCTAAATGGAACCACCGATGCGTGTTAACATTCTGGTGGTTCCATTTACCCTGAGTGAGCCCCGCACGCTCTGCTTCGCAGAGCGAAGCATGCGGGGCGAATCGAAGGGTAACCCTTCGACTTCGCTCAGGGTAAATGCGCCCTTTGGTTAACTTGCAATCGTGGGCGCATTTAGCTGGTCGCGGGGACATTCAAAACGTACGGGACGTCCGCCAGAGATCGTTGGCGGATGTCCCGCGACATTATTAGGAACAAAAAACGCCCCCTAGGATTCCAGGGGGCGTTCGTTGTTCGGGACTTAGACGGCGGAGAGACGTGGTAGCGGAACTTTGAACCGACGCGGGGGAGCCAGGGCTACCTTGGGCAGCTTCGCAGGATTCCCTTGCGGCAGGCGGATGTGCGTGGCGAGCTTCATCCATCCGAGGGCGCGGATGGCAAGGTAGGTGATATCAACCTCCCACCAGCGCAGGCCATGCGCCGCCGAATGGAGATAGGCGTGATGGTTGTTGTGCCAGCCCTCGCCGAAGGAGATCAGCGCGACCCACCAGTTGTTTGTCGAGCCCTCGTTGGTGTCAAAGGTCTTGTAGCCCCACAGGTGTGCAGCCGAGTTGACCAGCCAGGTGCCGTGATAGACGAACGCCGTGCGCACAAAGAGGCCCCAGACGAGGAACGGCAGTCCGCCCCACGCGAAGAGCGCCGCCCCCAGGAGGAAGGTGTAGAGGACATGGGTCTTGTTGAGGAACTGGTGCACCCGGTCGCGCGCGAGATCCGGGGCGTAGCGACAGTAGTTCGTGGGATGGTCGAGGACCTCATCGTAGGCGAAGAGCCAGAGCATGTGCGCCCACCAGAACCCGTGCGTGGGGCTGTGGGGATCCTGCGGACGGTCAGAGAACGCGTGGTGCACGCGGTGCGTCGCCACCCACTTGATCGGCCCGCCCTGGAGCGCGAGCGATCCGCACAGCGTCAGGGTGTACTCCAGCCACTTCGGGACCTGGAAACTGCGGTGGGCGAGCAACCGGTGGAAACAGAGCGTGATCCCCATGGCGGTGATCGCTTGGAGCCAGAAGAACACCCAGAAAGCCGGCCAGGTGAACGTGAAGGGCGCCAGGAGCGCACCGGCATGGATGATCGCAATCCCGGCGACAATGTCCCACTTCGTCCCGCGGTCCCATTTCATCCCGGACGGCACCGGCACTCCCTGGTTGATGTCCTCACCGGATGTGAGCGACGTGGTCGTCACGGTGGGTTGGGCCGCCACGGATGTCGTTGCCGATTGCATGCGCTAACCTCCCCTGCTCCTGTTACTAGCGTACAAACTGTCTTTAGTATACGGGCTTGCACCGTCGGTGTCCACCACTATTTTCCGTCGGGAGCGACGCACGGCCCCCACCTGTTATAATGCGTGGGTTAGTACCGCTCAATTTGGCGCAGGAGGCAGTACGCCAAGCGGTTGTTCAGCAGGAGCGTGACGAGTCCCTGGCGCAGCAGGCTGCGGCAGGTCTCGAGGGAACAGCCGAGCGCTTCGGCCGTGGCAGACTCCGTGTAGAAGTGGAAGAAGTACGTGTCCACCGCCTGCCACTCGCTCTCCGGCAGCCGCTGGGCGATGGTATAGACCAGCTCATGGTGAAAGTCGTTGAGAAACTGGTACGGGACGCATCGGAGGTAGCTGTAGGGGGTGAGGCTCCGCTGGCGCGGATCGGGCGGCTGCTCCAAGCGACGGTACGTCTCGAGGATGAGCGGCCAGAGCCGCTCGCGCAGCCACGCACTCAGCGAGGGGGCGGTGGGGCACTGCGCGAAGTCGAGGACGCAGGCGCGGAAAATCCCATGGACGAGCCGCGAGTAGTCCTTATCGGTGACCGCCCGGTAATCGCCGCGCGCGCCCCCCTTCTGTTCGCCGCTGCGCAAGACGAACCGGCAGCCCTCCGTCGAGAGCAAGTAGTCCCAGCAGGCGATGGCCCAGGTGAAGAGCGGTTGAAATTCGGTGATGAGCGCCTGGTAGTCCGTTCCCAGGCCCGCTTTGGGGTCGGCCTGGTAGTTCCGGTGGATCTTGGCGACTAGCGCTTCCACGTTCGCGAGTTTCTCCCGCTGCAGGACTTTGAGTTCGGGCTGGTCAAAGACCTGCGGCAGGGCGATTTCGAGGGCCGGCTCGTCCTGGATCAGCGCCGTCTCAGCGTCGTCGCGGATCAGAGCATGGTCAAGTTCTAACATGGCGTTCGTAGTCTAGCATACTTCGCGAAGCACCGACAAGGAGAAACTGACCACGATGCTCCTGGCTGTAGCGACGCTGATCGTCTGGCTCCTGTGCCTCGGCGCCGCGGTGGGCGTGGTCCGGTCGCGGGGGCTCCTGGTCCGCGTGCGTCGGCTCGTCGCGGCCGTGGCGTGGGCGGCCGTGGGGATCGTTTTGGCGACGCTCTTCCTCGTCCTCCACGCGTTCCATGCCTTCGCCGGGGAGACGCTCATTGGGTGGGTGACCACCCGGCGTCTGGCGCCGGAGGCGTTTGAACTGATCTATGTCCCGGCCGCCGGGGGAGACGCGGCCGCGCGTACCTTTCAGCTGCACGGGGACCAATGGGCGATCAGCGGCGGCGTCGTGAAGTGGCACCCGTGGTTGACTGCGCTGGGTCTCCGGAGCTATCACAAACCCAACCGGATCAGCGGGCAGTTCTCATCGTTGGAGCGCCAGCGGGCCAGACCCCCAACCGTTGAGGCGTTGGAGCCAGACACGGATTGGTTCTGGGAGCTCCTCTATTGGGCCGACCCCTCCCTGCCGTTTGTAGAAGCGGCGTACGGGTCGACCGCCTACGTCTATGTTGAGCCGCAATGGGTGCAGGAAGTCTACGTGACCCCCTCTGGCTACCTCATCAAGCGGGTCCCAAAATCCCTCAGGCCCAGCATCCCCTAACCCCTCGTGACTCAGAAAGATAGGGTTTCACCAGCGACGGCAGTGCCCTCCTCCAGTCCATGGGCTGAACCCTTTTGACACCCCCCATCCCTTGTGATAAAATGGCTTGCTACCAAGGCACGCCTGTGCGTTGCACACTACCGGTTGTTACCCAACCACCTACCGCTTTGCTGGCAGACTGCTTACCGACGTTGAAATGTGCTCCTGAGCCTAGGGGGCGCGAAATTCGGAATTCGGAAGTGGGAGTTCGGAATATTCCGCATTCCACATTCCGCACTCCGTGGTGCGGTGGCCCAGCAAATGATCCCACCACCTACCGGGGTTTGCCGCTCCGGCCCGCCGATCGCAATGACCGGGGCGGGTAGGCAGACCGGCCGTGATGACGTGATGCCAGGTCAAATCGTTGAGGAGAATCGGCACGGTTCACGGCGGCTTCGCTGGAATGCGGCCTCGAGCCGCCGTGACCGGCAGGTGGTGGGATGATCCCTCGCTACACCCTGCCCGCTATGGGTGCCCTCTGGAGCGATGCGCACCGGCTCCAAGTCATGTTGGACGTCGAGCTCCTCGTTTTGGAGGCGCAGGCCCAGCAGGGGCTCGTGCCGCGTCGAGCCGTCGCAGAGATCCGACGCAAGCTCCGTGCCCGCCCCGGCGCTCGTGAATGGCGGGCCGGGGTCAACCTCAAGCAGATCCGCAAGCGCGAGGCCACCACGCAGCATGACGTCATCGCGTTCATCGAACACCTTGAGGACCACGTCGGCGCGAACGGCCGCTACCTCCACTTTGGGCTCACCTCGAGCGACGTGCTCGATACCTCCCTCGCCGTGCTGCTGCGCGAGGCGATGTTCCTGCTCCAGCAGGACCTCCAAGGACTGTGTGCGGCGCTCGCCCGTCAAGCCCGGCGCCACAAGCACACCCTCATGATCGGCCGCACCCACGGGGTGCACGCCGAGCCCACGACCTTCGGCCTCAAGCTCGCCATGTTCTATGACGAGTTCGACCGGCACCGCTGCCGCTTGGCCGGCGCCCTTGAGGCGATCAGCGTCGGGAAAATCTCGGGCGCGGTCGGGACGTTCGCGAACGTCCACCCCGCCATCGAGCGCGCCGTCTGCCGCAGGCTCCATCTGCGCCCCGCGCCCATTTCCACCCAGGTCATCCAGCGCGATCTGCACGCCGCCTACGTCTCGACGCTCGCGCTCCTCGGCGCCAGCCTGGAGAAGCTGGCGACGGAGATCCGCCACCTCCAGCGCACCGAAGTCGGCGAAGTGGAAGAACCATTCGGCCGCGGGCAGAAGGGGTCGTCGGCGATGCCGCACAAGAAAAACCCCATCACCTGTGAACGCATCACGGGCCTCAGCCGCCTGCTGCGCGGCTATGCCGTCGCCGCAATGGAGAACATTCCGCTCTGGCACGAGCGGGACATCAGCCACTCCTCGGTCGAGCGGGTGATCCTGCCGGACGCGACGATCACCCTGGACTACATGCTCCAGACGATGACCGGGGTGATCCGGGGGTTGGTCGTCCACGCCGACCGGATGCGCAAGAACCTCGAGAGCATGCACGGGGTCATCTACTCGGGCCAGGTCCTGCTGGCGCTCATGCGCCAGGGCCTCACGCGCACACGCGCCTACGAGCTCGTCCAACGGTGCGCCCTGGCAGCCTGGCGCAACGGCAGCGACTTTCAGAGTCTCCTGCTCCGCGATCCGGCGATCCGGCGGTACCTCACCCCGCAGATGCTGCGGCGGTGTGTGGACCCCCGCGTGCACACCCGTTATGTGGATCAGATCTTCAAGCGGGTGGGCCTCTGATGTGCACAGTCCACAGCAGAGCGATTCGGTTGCCTGTCTGTGGTCTGTGGACTGTGGTCTGTGGACTGCTCTTATGCACGACGGGCTGCATCCACCGGTCGCTCACGATCCGGACCGATCCGCCTGGCGCCATGGTGTATGTCAACGACCAGCTCAAAGGCACGAGCCCGGTGACGTATGACTTCACCTGGTACGGGTGGCACCGCGTGATCCTGCGGAAAGACGGCTTTGAACGGCTGGAGGACCGCAAGCTGCTCTCCGCCCCGGTCTATCTTTGGATCCCTGTCGATCTGGCGATGGAGCTGCTGCCGCTCCCCATCCGGGATGCGCGGACCTGGTCGTACACCCTGACCCCGACCGTGGTCCTCCCGACGCCGGTGCCGCCGCCCGCCCAGGAGCCCATGACCGGCGGGCCGTCCTCGCAATCCTCAGCAGCCGCACCCACGCCGCCCCCAACGGCCCCGGCACCCGCATCCGGGGAGGCGACGACGACGCCCAACCAACCGACGGAGACGACCGATGCCGCGCGGTGAGAAGCTCTACGAAGGGAAGGCGAAGATCCTCTATGCGACGGAAAACCCGCACCTGGTCATCCAGTACTTCAAGGATGACGCCACCGCCTTCAACGCCCAGAAGCGGGGCACGATTGTGGATAAGGGGGTCGTGAACAACCAGATTTCCTCGCACCTGTTCCAGTTCTTGGAGCGGGAGGGGGTGCCGACCCATTTTGTGAAGCAGCTCTCCGACCGCGAGATGCTGGTAAAGCGCCTCGAGATCATCCCCCTCGAAGTGACGATGCGCAACATCGTCGCGGGCGGGATGGCCAAACAGCTGGGGCTCGAGGAGGGGATCGTGCTCAAAACGCCGGTCTTCGAATGGCACTACAAGAGCGACGCACTGGGCGACCCGCTCATCAACGACGACCACATCTTCGCGCTCGGCGCGGCGACCGCCGAGGAGCTGGAGCACATCCGGCGCCAGTCGCAGCGCGTGAACGACGTGCTCAAGCGCTATTTCGCCCAGCGGGGCATTGACCTCGTGGATTTCAAACTCGAGTTTGGACGCTATGAAGGCAAGATCCTGCTCGGGGATGAGATCTCGCCCGACACCTGCCGCTTCTGGGAGCAGGGGACGAAGAAGAAGCTCGACAAGGACCGCTTCCGCCGCGACCTGGGCGATGTCGAGGCGGCCTATCAAGAGATGTTGAACCGGGTGGTCGGTGCTCCGGCGGGCCGATAACGCGATGAAAGCGAAAGTCTACATTACGCTGAAACCCGGACTGCTCGACGCGCAGGGAAAGACGATCAAGAGCGCGCTGGACGCGTTAGGGTTTAAGGGGGTCCAAGAGGTCCGCATCGGCAAGTACGTGGAGATTGAGCTCAACCACGGACGCGGGGCGTCCGCCAAGCAGGACGTGGAGCGGATGTGCCGCAGACTCCTCGCCAATCCCATCATTGAGACGTACCGCATTGAACTGGCTCAGGGTTCTGGGCTCAGGGCTCAGGGCAAGAGCCGTTAGGATTGGCCCGGAGCCCACAGCCCCGAGCGAAGGAGCCATGAAGAAGATCTGGGTTCACAGGGCGAAATCGTTCCAGGACGCCGAGCAGTTTGATGCATGGTTCTGGCGGCGTGCAGGAGCGACTGCCCGTTTTGAGGCGGCGTGGTCTATGGTGAGCGAGTTTCTCAAAATGCGAGGCAAGTCCCGTGCTCAGCTCCGATTACGAAGATCTGTTCAGCACGTTGAACGCCTATAAGATCAAGTACCTCGTTGTCGGGGCTCATGCCGTGATGTTTTATTCGGTGCCTCGGTTTACGAAGGACTTGGACGTGTGGATTCCAGCCGCATTGAACGATCCGCGGCGTGTGTTTGAGGCGTTGAAGGCGTACGGCGCCCCGCTGAAAGGGATCAGGCCGAGCGATTTTCTGGACACCAAGCTGTTCCTCCAGATTGGGGTGGCGCCCGTCAGAGTTGACATTCTGGTGGAGGTGCCTGGCGCCTCAGCCGAAGAGGCCTGGAAGCACCGCAAGCGCAGTCGCTACGGCAAGGCGCCGATCAATCTTCTTGGCCTTGCCGAGCTGATCAAAACGAAACGGGCCGCAGCGCGCCCCCAAGACAAACTGGATCTGGAAAAGCTCTTGAGGGGGAAACAGAAAACCGGCTACCGGTGATTGCCATCAGACACCCCGAAGCCGACGCCGATGAGCCAAGAAGCCCACTTGCAGCTTACGGTTGTCAGATGAATGAGCGGGATTTGAGAATCTCCTGAGATGAGAGGCACTCTAGAACTAGTTTCATAAATGCTTTTCAGCGAGGATTACAGTGATTTCAAAAGCTGATTACAGTGATTGCCGTTGAAGGCCCATCACTGTAATCAGGGTTCTCATCACCGGAATCCCGCCATGGGGGTTTATGAAACAGCTTCTAGGAATCAGCCGTCGATGAAATTCGGCGTCGTTGTCTTCCCAGGATCGAATTGCGACCAGGACTGCGTCTACGTCCTCAAGGACGTGCTGCATCAGCCGGTCGTCGTCCTCTGGCACCAGGACACAACGCTCAAGGGATGCGACGCGGTGGTCCTGCCCGGCGGCTTCAGCTACGGTGACTATCTGCGGACCGGGGCCGTGGCCCGGTTCTCCCCGATTATGGAGGCGGTCAACCGGTTTGCCCGCGACGGAGGGCTGGTCATCGGAATTTGCAACGGGTTTCAGATCCTGCTCGAAAGCGGCCTGCTGCCGGGCGCCATGCTGCGCAACACCGGATTGAAGTTCATCTGCCGGTTCGTGACGCTACGCGTCGAGCGCACCGACACGCCATTTACCAACCGGTTCCAGCCGGGTCAGGTGATCCGCCTCCCCATCGCCCACAACGAGGGGCGATATACCGTTGATGCGAAGACCCGCAAGACAGTCCGCGAGCAGGTCGTGTTTCGCTACTGCACCGAGGACGGGCAACTGCTGGAGGCGGCAAATCCGAACGGCTCGATCGACTTCATCGCGGGGATCACGAACGAACGCGGCAACGTCATGGGTCTCATGCCGCACCCGGAGCGCGCCGCCGAGCCGGCGCTCGGCTCATCCGACGGGCGGCTCGTGTTCGAGTCGATGCTGGAGGCCTTGGTGTGTCGGTGATGGGTGATGAAGGGTTATGAAGGGTGATGACGGGTGATGAAGGGTATTGAGGCGCAAGCCAAGACTGTGGGGGGACGGGCCAGGGGT
>Ga0209824_10001474_pt1 | contig 13189 bp, 14 predicted proteins | sample VDWuncwatermetaG_FD_184124 | JGI IMG/M metagenome (GOLD analysis project Ga0209824, IMG submission 184124) | Wastewater microbial communities from Netherlands to study Microbial Dark Matter (Phase II) - VDW unchlorinated drinking water (SPAdes)... ... | reverse complement strand
TTTCACTTTTAACTTTTTACTTGTACTTTTTCCTTTTGAGTTTTTACCTTTGACTTAATAACCGTACCTAATTATTAAAACCTATGGATAAACTCATCATTGAAGGCGGTGTGAAGTTAAGCGGCGAAGTCACTGTTTCCGGGGCAAAGAACGCGGCACTGCCGATTTTGGCGGCAACGCTTTTGACCGACGATGCCTGTATCATAAAAGGCGTCCCTGACCTGCGCGACACCAATACCATGCAAAAGATCCTGCGCTCGCTGGGCAAGACTGCTGAATATGATTTAGGTAATTGCATGATCAGCTCCGCCAAGAGTACGAATCATTTCGCCGATTACAAACTCGTTTCTACGATGAGGGCTTCTTTTTGCGTCCTTGGCCCACTCTTGGGCAAGGTCGGAAAAGCAAAGGTTTCCCTGCCCGGCGGCTGTGTCATCGGGGCACGGCCGGTGGACCTGCATCTTAAAGGCCTCAGGGCCTTGAACGCCGATATTGCTATTGATGGCGGTTATGTAATAGCTAAGACCAATAAGCTATGTGGCGCGCGTATATATTTGGGCGGGGCATACGGTTCTTCAGTCCTGGCCACGGATAATGTGATGATGGCCGCAGTCTTGGCAACCGGCAAGACAGTGATCGAGTGCGCGGCCTGCGAGCCGGAAGTGGCGGATCTGGCAGAATTTTTGATCAAGATGGGTGCTAAGATCAAGGGCCATGGTACACCGGTTATCGAGATCGAAGGCGTAAAACATTTGCACGGGGCAAGCCACACCATCATCCCTGACAGGATAGAGGCAGGCACATTAATACTTGCCGCCCTGATCACCGAAGGGGATGTCCTGATAAAAAACGTATTATTTCAGCACCAGGGCGGCCTGCTTGATAAGTTGGAGGAGGCCGGAGCGGCCATAGTCAAGACTGATTCTTCAATGCGCGTGCGTTGCACTAAAAAACTCAAGCCTGTAAATATCACTACTTTTCCTTATCCGGGTTTTCCCACTGATATGCAGGCGCAGATCATGAGCCTGATGAGTGTCACGCCCGGTACAAGTGTGATCACGGAAAAAGTCTATCCCGACAGGTTTATGCACGTCTCCGAGCTCAGCCGTATGGGCGCCCATATCCAGAAAGAAGGGCCCCATGCCATAGTAGAAGGTGTGCGGGAATTATCCGGCGCCCCGGTGATGGCTTCGGACCTGCGGGCGTCGGCATGCCTGGTCCTGGCCGGGCTTGCCGCCAGCGGCAAAACCAGCATATCGCGTATCTATCACCTGGAGCGCGGATACGAGAATATGGAAGAAAAACTTGAGAAGCTCGGGGCGAGGGTTTGGAGAGAGAAGGAATAAATAACGATAAGTTCCGTAGGACGTAGGACGTGGGACGTCGGACGTAAACGCATACGTCCTACATCCTACGTCCAAGCGAACGTAGTGAGTGGACGTCCAACGGAACATGAGGGTCTATTATGATTCTAATGATCGACAATTATGACTCCTTTACTTATAACCTGGTGCAGTATTTGGGGGCGCTGGGCGCTAAAGTCAGGGTATACAGGAACGATAAAATAACCCTGGAGAGAATAGCGCAATTGAAGCCGTCTAAGATACTTATTTCTCCCGGGCCGGGCCGGCCGGAAAACGCCGGTATTTCCTGTGATCTAATCAGGAAATTCGCGAGGGAGATGCCCATCCTGGGCGTCTGCCTGGGCCATCAGGCGATCGCCTATGTTTACGGCGGACGGATCGTCGGAGCAAAAAGACTTATGCATGGAAAGACTTCTTTGATCTATCATAACCGCAAGGGTATCTTTGGCGGCATCCCCAATCCTTTTGAAGCTACGCGTTATCATTCCCTGATCGTGGAGAAGAAAAGCTTACCCCGCGCCCTGGAAATCACTGCTTGGACAAAGGAAAATGAGATCATGGGCTTAAAACACAAAGATCTCCCTTTATGGGGAGTGCAGTTTCACCCGGAGTCTATCCTCACCAAATGCGGTAAAGATATTCTGGCTAATTTTTTAAAAATATGATCGAACTCTTGACAGTGGAACTCTTGAAAAAGAAGAGCCTTTTGCCTCAAGAGATGGTGGCTGCAATGGAGGAGATCATGTCCGGCTCGGCCGACACGGGTGCGGTCGTTTCATTCTTAGCTGCGCTTAGCGAAAAAAAAGAAACTCCCGAAGAGCTGGCTGCTGCGGCACGGGTATTGCGCAAATACGCTCTAAAATTAAACACTAAGCATAAGATCGTCCTGGATACCTGCGGCACCGGAGGGGACAATTCCGGCACCTTTAATATTTCTACGGCTGTTAGTTTTGTGACCGCGGGCGCAGGTATTGCCGTTGCCAAACACGGCAACCGTTCCATCTCCAGCAAGTCCGGAAGCGCCGACGTCTTAGAGGTGCTGGGGGTTAACATCCAGATGCCGATAGAGACAGTAGAAAAATGCCTTAATGAGGCGGGGATAACTTTTCTATTCGCGCAGAATTTTCATCCGGCGATGAAATACGCGATGCCCGCGCGTAAACAGATCGGCCGGCGCACTATGTTCAATATCCTGGGGCCTTTGAGCAACCCGGCGGGCGCCACCCATCAATTAGTAGGGGTCTATGACGAATATTGGACGGATATCCTGGCTAGAGTTCTGGCCGACCTAGGTGTGATCCATGCGCTGGTGGTGCATGGCAAGGATGGCTTAGACGAAATTACTACTACAGGCGAGACGGTTATTTCGGAAGCCTGCAAGGGCAAGATCAGCACTTACCGGATAGCCCCGGAAGATTTCGGATTGACAAGGGCCCAACCTGAGGAGCTTGCCGGAGGAAGCGCCCAATACAACGCCAAAATAATCCTGGATATCTTAGAGGGAATCCCCGGCCCGAAAAGGGATATTGTTCTCTTGAATGCGGCCGCGGCAATATATGCCGCAGACTCGGCATCGACCATTAAAGCCGGCCTGTCGCTGGCCAGGGATTCAATTGATTCCGGCAAGGCCAGGGAAAAACTGGAAATTCTAAAAATAAGTTCTAACGCATGAAGGCTAAAGACGTTTTAAAAGAGATCGTTGCCAGGAAAAAAGAGAGGATTATCCTGGCCAAACAGGCCCTGCCCGAAGAGGAATTAAAAACAAGAGTCCAGGGCCTTCCTTCGACGCGGCCGTTTATAGAATCGATCAGTAAGCGCGGCTCAATCGCGCTTATTGCCGAGATAAAAAAAGCATCTCCGTCGCAAGGAGTAATACGCCCGGATTTCAACTGCCTGGATATTGCCGCTATCTACGATAGAGCCGAAGTGCAGGCTGTTTCGGTCTTGACCGAAGAAGATTATTTTCAGGGCAATATAACTTACCTGGCCGAGGTAAAGAACGCGGTGAGTGTACCGGTATTAAGGAAAGATTTTATTCTGGAGCCCTATCAAGTTTATGAATCGCGATATTTTCAGGCGGACGCCATTCTTTTGATCGCTGATCTGCTTTCAAAGGATACGCTCTCTGAGCTGATGGGTATAGCACAGGCGTTGGATATGGATTGCCTGGTGGAGGTGCATGGAGAAAAAGAACTCAAAAAAGTCTTGAACCTGAAGGCGCCCTTGATCGGCATCAATAACCGTGACCTCTCTACCCTGGAAGTTGATTTCAAGACAACGGAAAAACTGTATCCTTTGATTCCCAAGGGCAGGGTAGTGGTGGTGGAAAGCGGGATCAAGAGCCGTCAGGACGTATTGTTCCTGAAGGTCCTCGGTGTTAATGCCTGCCTGATCGGCCAGGTATTTATGGAGGCGCAGGATATCAAGGCTAAGATAGAAGAGATCATGGGATGGTAAAAGTAAAAATATGCGGGATAACCAATCTTGAAGACGCGATGGCGGCGGTGGATGCCGGTTGTGATGCCCTGGGTTTTATTTTCTCTAAATCGAGCCCGCGTTATATCACCCCGAGAAAAGCCGGCGAAATAATCAAGCGCCTGCCGCGCGCCGTAATCAAGATCGGCGTATTTGTAAACGCTAAGGAAAAGTACATTAAGCAGGTTGTCCGGCGCCTGGGATTGAATATGCTGCAGTTTCACGGCGAAGAGTCAGCGCAGTTTTGCCGCAAGTTTAAGCATTATAAAATAATCAAGGCGTTCAAGCTGCCTGTAGGGACAGGTTTGAAACCTGTCCCTACAAAAAATAGCCTGGATTTGCAAAATATGTTACAATATAAGCCATTTGCTTATCTCTTTGATACATATTCGCCGTCGCAAGCAGGCGGGACTGGGAAACAATTTAACTGGGAATTGGTGCGCCATATAGGCGCCTTGGAGCGGCCGGTATTTTTATCCGGAGGCCTGAAGTCCGCTAACGTACTTAAGGCGATAAAAAGTGTCAGGCCGGATTGGGTGGATGCCAGCAGCTCGCTGGAATCCGCGCCCGGAATAAAGGACCATCACAAAGTCAAGAAATTCATAGAGACGGTTAAAAAATCGGAGTATTAATTATGTCTTTACCTGATAAGACAGGACATTTTGACGGTTTTGGCGGCAAGTATGTGCCGGAAACCCTGATCCATGCCCTGGAAGAGTTAGAGAAAGAATATCGCGCGGCAAAACGCGACCTAAGTTTTCGCCGGCAGCTCGATTTTTATCTCCGGGAATACGCCGGACGGCCGACATCCCTGTATTTTGCGCAGAACTTGAGCAAACATTTGGGGCTGAAGGTTTATCTGAAGAGAGAAGATCTCCTGCATACCGGCGCGCATAAGATAAATAATACCCTGGGCCAGGCATTGCTGGCGCTAAGGATGAAGAAGCCGCGGGTCATTGCCGAAACAGGCGCCGGACAGCACGGAGTGGCCACAGCAACAGTCGCGGCGCTCTTTGGTTTAAAATGCGCGGTATATATGGGCCAAGACGATATTGCCCGGCAGAGCCTTAACGTTTACCGGATGAAACTTCTGGGCGCCGAGGTAGTCCCGGTTAAATGCGGCTCTAAGACATTGAAAGATGCCACCACAGAGGCATTAAGAGACTGGGTAACTAATGTGGCCGGCACGCACTATATCATCGGTTCGGTGGTCGGCCCGCATCCATATCCCATGATGGTCAGGGATTTTCAGTCGGTGATCGGCTCTGAGGCAAGAAAGCAGATTTTAAAGAAAGAGCTCCGCTTGCCTGATTATCTGGTTGCCTGTGTCGGAGGCGGCAGCAATTCCATGGGCCTTTTTTACCCGTTTTATAACGATAAAAGAGTAAAATTCATCGGCGTTGAAGCCGGCGGAAAAGGCAGGCGGCCCGGGGAGCACGCGGCTACACTTGTCACCGGCAAAATCGGCGTCCTGCACGGGGCAAAATCCAATCTCCTTGAAGACGCATTTGGCCAGATCGAGCCTACGCACTCCATTTCAGCCGGCCTGGATTATCCGGGTGTGGGGCCGGAACATGCCTATTACAAATTAACCGGCAGGGCTGACTATGTGGCGGTCAATGATCGTCACGCGCTGGAAGGATTTAAGCTTTTATCCGAGAGAGAAGGTATAATCCCGGCACTTGAGCCGGCGCACGCTGTTTATTATCTTAAGGAATTGAGCCGCAAGGTAAAAAGAAATTCCCTGGTTATATTATGCCTTTCCGGAAGGGGAGACAAAGATATGGGCATAGTCACGAGGCACATCCTGTGAACAGAATAGAGAATAAATTTAAACAACTTAAAAAAGCCGGCGAAAAGGCCTTTATCGCTTTTATTACCGCCGGATACCCCAGCCTTAAGGCTACGGAGAAACTGGTTGAGGAGTTTGACCGGATAGGAGTGAGCGTCGTGGAATTGGGCGTACCGTTTACCGACCCGATGGCAGACGGCCCGGTTATCCAGGAAGCATCAACAGCCGCCTTAAAAAAGAATACCCGTCTCGTTGATATTTTGAATATGGTTAAGCGCATGCGCGCTCGTGTTAATATCCCGATATGCCTGATGACCTATTACAATCCCGTGTTTTGTTTTGGCGAAGATTTGTTCATCCGGCGTGCCTTAGAATGCGGAGTAGACGGAGTGATCATCCCGGACCTGCCTCCGGAGGAGGCCAAAGGGTTTGTAAGCAGTGCCGCAAAAATTGGCCTGGATGTAATTTGTTTTCTCGCCCCGACCAGCACCCCAAAGCGCGTGAAATTCATTTCCCGGGTTTCCCGCGGTTTTATTTATTATGTTTCGCTTACCGGCACAACCGGCGCACGTTCGTCTTTGCCTGCCGAGCTCTCCGGGAAGATCAAAGAGATCAAGTGTCACAGCGATAAACCGGTATGCGCGGGGTTTGGTGTTTCCACTAACGCGCAGGTAAAAGAAGTATTAAAGGTTGCCGACGGTGTTATCGTAGGCAGTGCCATCGTAAAAAAGATTAAAGAATACTCCGGATCGCCCGATATGGTTAGGAGGGTGGGCAATTTTATATCCCGCTTAAAATCAAATGTATAAAAAATTCACGCTGGATAACGGTTTAAGAGCTATAACGCACAGGATGAGCGGTATGCGTTCGATCGCTTTGGGTATTTGGATAAAAGTGGGAGGCCGGTATGAATCCCAACAGAACAAGGGCATCTCGCATTTTATTGAGCACTTGCTCTTTAAGGGCACAAAAAAATACAGCTGCCGGCAGATAAAAGAAGCAGTTGAGGGTGTGGGCGGGGCCTTAAACGGCTTTACCAGCGAAGAATTGACCTGTTATTTGATCAAGGCTCCGGCGCGCTATCTGGATCTGGCTCTGGATATTTTGTCCGACATGGTCATAGCGCCGTTGTTTGCCCCGGCTGAGATCCAAAAGGAGCGGGGTGTTATCCTTGAAGAGATCAAGATGTACAAGGACCTTCCCCAGAGCCACGTGCATGAATTATTGGATGAGCTGCTCTGGCCAAGCCAGCCGCTGGGCCTAAGTATCGCAGGCTCCCCGGAGTCAGTTACCAGTATTGATCGCGGCGGCCTGCTTGATTTTAAACAAAAACACTACACCGCTTGCAACATCATTGTCAGTGCCGCCGGCCTATTAGAGCCGGATAAATTAATCTCCCGGATAGAGAAAAAATTTTCCAACCTGATTAAAATAGAGGCCGACAGCTTCTCCGCGGCCCGCAATTGCCCGGATAAGCCGCAGTTAAAAATCATGGACAAGCCTACTGAACAGACGCACCTTGCCCTTGGATTCCACGGATTAAACAGGGGGCACCCCTTAAAGCACGCGCTGGCATTGCTGCACATCATCTTAGGCGCTAATATGTCCAGCCGCCTGTTCAACGAAGTAAGGGAGAAAAGGGGCCTTGCCTATGAGATCGGTACGAATGCCAGGTATTTCGCGGATACCGGCGCCTTTATCGTGCATGCCGGAATAGATAACCATAAAGTGGGGCAAGCAGTAGAGGTGATTTTGAGCGAATTGGGCTTGATCAAAGATAAACTTGTCACTGAAGGCGAATTTAAGCGGGCAAAAGAGTTTTATCTTGGCCAGCTCATGCTTGCCCTGGAAGACACTATGGATCATATGTTCTGGATCGGCGAATCTATTGCTGTTTTGGATAAGACGTATAGCCTCGAAGATATTATCAAAGAGGTGAGGTGTCTGGAACGTCAGGATGTGCGGGAAGTAGCCAGAGGCATATTCAAGGAAAATAATCTGCGTATGGCGCTAATCGGGCCCTTGGCTCAACAAAGAGACGCGCTTTATCAGAGATTGCACATAAAATGACACTAGATAATGTTTCTTTGCCGGCCGTTTTTATAACCCTCTTTATTCTTGCGGTAATTTCCTTCTTCTTGTCGTTGTCGGAAACTTCCTTTATCGGCCTCAGCAGGATCCGCCTGCGCCATATGATCGCCCAGGGTGTCAAGCGCGCCCAGAGTATCCAACGGCTGATACTAAAATTGGATAAGGTCATTGCCGCGATATTGATCGGCAACAATATCGTCAATATCGCGATTTCTGCTATCATAACCGGTATATTCGTGCAGTTGTGGGGGTACCGCTGGGGCGTTATTCTCTCAACCTTTGTCACTACTTTTTTCATATTGGTATTTTGCGAGATCACCCCCAAGATACTGGCTTCAAAGCGCGCGGAAAAATCCGCTATATTTGCAGCGCCTTACATGGAAATAATGCTGGTGGTGCTGCGCCCTTTTATCGCGTTTTTCATCGGGATCAGTAATTTTCTGCTTAAATTATTCGGAGTCAAAGCCGCCCCCAAATCTCCGATCATCACCGAAGAAGAGTTGCGTACGATGATCGAAGTCGGCAGCCAGGAAGGCGTTTTAAGCGATGAAGAAAAAAAGATGCTTTACCACATCTTTGAATTCGGGGATACGCTGGTAAGCGACGTGATGGTGCCCAAAGATAAGATCGTGGCCGTCAACTTAAAGACCAATTCCGAAGAGTTATTGAATATTTTTGTTGAAGAGGGCCACGCGCGCCTGCCGGTATATAAGGATTCGCCTGATAATATAATCGGCGTTGTCTACGCCCGCGACCTGCTCTATATATTAAGGGATAAAGGACTTTTTGTGCTGGAAGACCTGGTGAAAAAGGTATTCTGTGCTCCGGCTAGTATGCGCGTGAATGAACTGTTGAAGAAATTCCAGGCGGATAAGATCCAGATCGCCGTGGTGGTCAACGAGCGCAAGTTGGCTGTGGGCCTGGTGACCTTAGAGGACCTGATTGAAGAGATCGTCGGGGAGATCGAAGAGGTCCATCCCGGCCATTACGCCGCCAACAGCTCCGCAAATAAAATTTGACCGTTTCCGCCTAAAAGAGTATAATATGCAGTTGTATAAGGCGGCTTAATTTATTTTACTTAACTTACACCCGGCCATATCAGGCACCCGGCGCTTTTTGGAATTGCGCCGGTGTTCCTTGGTGGGGAAATTGGCCGGTGTGCCCTTTGTGGGCAAGGAGGAATAAAATGGCAGAAACAGGATATTGCGTCAAATGTAAAGGCAAAAAAGACATGAAGGATGAACAAAAAGTAACTATGAAAAATGGCCGCGCGGCCATGAAGGGGAAATGCCCTGATTGCGGCACGGGTATGTATAAGATCCTGGGGAATAAGTAGTTTCCCTTTAAGAAGGATGACAATAGATACAAAAAAGTTAGCCCTGCGCGTTGCAAAGGTTGCCGCGTCTAAAAAAGCGCTGAAGCGTATGATCCTGGATATGCGCGGGATCTCCGATCTTTGCGATTACTTCGTGATCGTAAGCGGCAATTCCAACCGGCAGGTAAACGCGATCGCGCAGGCGATTATTTCTGATCTAGATATTGACGGGATAAAACCTCTTTCAAAGGGTGTGGCCAACGATGAGTCCGGTTGGGTGGTGTTGGATTTCGGCTCCGTTGTAGCGCATATCTTCTACAAGCCGATGAGAGAGTTTTATTCTTTGGAATGCCTATGGTCTGAGGCCAAGATAGTCAGGCCGCAGCGTAAGCGAAAGAGCGTAAAGCATACCGGGAATTCTTCCGTCCGCCTACACAGACAAGTGGAACGATAGTTTTTGTAGGGACAGCACATTGTGCTGTCCTTACAGTTCGGATAATGTAGGGGCGGGTTTATAAACCCGCCCCTACAATTTTCTATGAAAAATGATATTCAAGATTTATTAATCGACGTAATAGAAGGTTCTTTAAAAGAGCTGAGGATGGTTGGGTCCCAGAGGCCGGCGTATCTTGACCTGCCTAGTGACCAGCGCTTTGGCGAGCTATCCACTAATATCGCCCTGCAGCTGAGCAAGCTGGTATTAAGGCCTCCCCGCGATATCGCAACAGACATGGTTGCGGCGATAAAAAAGAGGCTGGCCGAGAGCCCTGCCGGAGCCCTGGTCGAAGATGTCAGGATCGAGGGCCCGGGATTCATCAATTTTTATCTTGGCCGGAATTATTTTTACTCCGAGATACTGGAGATCATAAGAACTCAAGGCGCGGCGCTTAGATCCGCTAAAGGCAAGTCTCTGCCCGTGCTCGTTGAATTTGTCAGCGCAAATCCCACGGGTGCGCTTTCCGTGGCCCATGCCCGTCAGGCCGCGGTAGGGGATGCCCTGGCTAATATTCTTGATTTTCTGGGATTTAAGGTCACCCGCGAATATTACCTTAATGACGAAGGTAACCAGATCAATATACTGGGCTCGTCCGTGAAGCTGCGTATGCGGGAGCTCGACGGCGAGAAAGTGGATTTTCCCGAGGATCATTATCAGGGAGATTATATTTACGATATTGCCAAAGCAGCTAAAGCGGGACTGCCGCAGGGCATCGAACTGCGCGATTTTGCCGCCGGATACATACTGGATGTGATAAGAAAAGAACTTGATGATTTCGGGGTGAAATTCGATTCCTGGTATTCGCAGAAGGAGCTAGGCATTAGCGGCAAAATAGAAGAAGCGCTGGAAATTTTAAAGAAACAGGGTTTTGTTTATGACCAAGACGGGGCCACCTGGTTTAAGTCCACGCAGTTCGGGGATGATAAGGACCGGGTGGTGATAAAAAGCGACGGAAGCTATACCTACCTTGCTCCGGACATCGCGTATCACCGGGAAAAATACCGCCGGGGTTTTAAATGGCTGATCAATTTCTGGGGCCCGGATCACCATGGTTATATTAACCGTCTTAAAGCAGCGGTAGAGGCGCTGGGGAACCCCAAGGATTCACTATCTATTATTATTGTGCAGCTTGCCACGATCTACAGAGACGGCAAGCAGCTGCAGATGTCTACCCGTAAGGGCCAGTATATCACCTTGCGCGAGGTCTTAGATGATGTAGGAAAGGATGCGGCGCGGTTTTTCTTTATGATGCGCCGCACCTCAAGCCACCTGGATTTTGACCTGGATATCGCGAAGTTACACTCTTCGGAGAACCCGGTTTATTACGTTCAATACGCCCACGCCCGTATTTGCAGCATCTTAAAGAACAGCCCGGCTCTAGCCAAGGCAGTTGATATTGATCTTTCTGTTTTGACGGAAAAAGAAGAGCTTGCCCTGCTTAAAAAAATATGGCAGTTTTATTCCGTTCTGGATATCTGCCTTGCGGCCCAGGATCCTTACATGCTTACGGTCTATCTGCAGGCGCTTGCGGAATCATTTCATAAATTTTACGACCTGCACCGCGTGCTGGGCGCAGACGATAAATTGACCCGGGCCCGGGTCACGCTGATTGAGGCGGTTAAGTTAGTCATCTTCTGCGGCTTAGGGCTCTTAGGCGTATCGCAGCCGGAGAGTATGTAACCCTTAATGACACAGAGCCACAAGATACTCAAGATTGCTTCACTTGACACTTCCCTTCAGAAAAAACTATGCGCAAACCTCGGAATTTCTCCTGTCCTTGCACAAATATTGATCAACCGCCATATAATAGATAGTTCTGCAGCGCAGAAGTTCCTGAATGCCGGAGTTGAGGACCTGCTTGACGGTACACTCTTCAAGGACATGGCCAAAGCCGTGAACCTGGTTAATATTGCCGCTGCTGCCGGGAAAAAAGTGATGGTTTTCGGCGATTATGATGCCGACGGCATAACCGCGCTGGCTTTAGTCAAGGAAACCCTGGAGAGAATGGGTATTAAGACCCTGCATTATCTGCCGCACCGCCTTAACGAAGGCTATGGTTTGAATAAGCTTGCTGTCCGGCGCGCCATAGAAGAAGGCGTGGGGCTTTTGATCACCGTTGATTGCGGGATCTCGAGCCACGAAGAGATAAAGGAATTAAGGCGCCACAATATTGAGGTAATAGTAACAGACCACCATGAGCCCGCGGATAGAACATTGCCGCCGGCCTCAGCGATCATTAATGCCAAGGTGAAAGATTCAGGTTATAAATTCAGGGAATTAGCCGGGGTGGGTGTGGCTTATAAATTCTGCCAGGCCTTGAGTAATTCTAAAATGTTTGATGACCTGGATATTGTCTGCCTCGGCACTATCGCAGACAGCGTGCCTTTGACCGGGGAGAACCGGATTATCGCCAAAGCCGGCCTGTTAAAACTGGCGAGTACCGAAAGAGAGGGCATCCGCGCGTTGATGGAAAACGCCGGCATATCTTTGAAGCCTTTTAATCCAGAATCCGTCAGTTTTATCCTTGCTCCGCGCATCAATGCCAGCGGCCGTATGGATACGGCTGAGACTTCTTTAAAATTATTACTCTGTTCGCAAAAAGAGGAAGCCTTGGAATTAGCCGGGATTTTAGACGCGCATAACCGCCAGCGCCAGAAAATAGAAGGCAAGATCATGGGAGAAGCGCTGGAATTGCTTGAAAGGGATTTTGACCAAAAACTTCACAAGATCATTGTGATCGCCAAAGAAGATTGGCATCGCGGGGTGCTCGGGATAGTTGCTTCAAAATTGGCGGACAGGTTCTACCGGCCGGCTATTGTTATCTCCATGGGTGAAGTTCAATGCAAAGGCTCCGGCCGTTCCATAAAAAATTTCCACCTTTTTGAGGCATTGTTGGAATGCCGTCAGTTTCTAAGCGCTTTTGGCGGGCATGCCCACGCCGTGGGCCTGGCGATAGATAAAAACAACATAGAAAATTTTAAGGAAAGTATTCTGCGGACTGCTGCGGATAAGTTATTGCTGGAGCATATGCTGCCCAGCCTTGATATTGACTTGGAACTGGGCTTGGCTGATATAAACAATGAAATGATCTCTGAATTGGATAGATTACAACCTTATGGCGAGGGGAATCCCGAACCTTTGTTTTATACCAGGGGTTTGAAACTAAAAGGTCAGCCGCAGTCTTTGCGCCGGGATACCTTGAAGTTCTGGGTAAGCGACGGCAATGTGGCCATGCAGGCTATTGGATTTGGCATGGCGCCGTTTCTAGCCAGCCTGCAAGCAGCTGATTCTATTGATATGGTTTACAGCGCGCGAATGGATAATTGGCAGGGTGCGTCTTCGGTTATTCTGCAAGCCAAAGATATGTTTTTCAGGTAGCCTTCAGGAAATTGCCTTTTTTAATGCACCTGGTGCAGATGTAGGCTTTTGTGGGATGGCCGCCGATCAAGATGCGCATTTTCTGCAGGTTAGGCAGAAATTTGCGTTTGGAGGAACGGCAGATCTTACTGCCGGTGCCGCCTTTTTTCTTGTAAAGGCCTTTACGCGAAACTACTTTTCCGGTCTGGTGGCCTTTTTCGCAGAGAAAACATTTTCTTAACATGTTGATTGTCCTCGTGGGCAATGTTTATGGTTAATGTAGGGGGGCTGGGCATACC